>Ga0210398_10005193_pt1 | contig 12119 bp, 10 predicted proteins | sample IncBWC4OmetaG_FD_161047 | JGI IMG/M metagenome (GOLD analysis project Ga0210398, IMG submission 161047) | Forest soil microbial communities from Barre Woods Harvard Forest LTER site, Petersham, Massachusetts, United States - Inc-BW-C-4-O | ecosystem: Environmental > Terrestrial > Soil >... | reverse complement strand
TATTCGCCCTCCGGGACACCGATGACTTGGTCATGGGATCACCTCGTAAACGGATCCGTAGCTTTTACTGCCACCCTCGAGGGTGGTGCCATAGACGTGCCCCTGCGAGTCGACCGCCGGTCCTGCTTCGGGAAAGTCGGGGCCGCTTTCGAAGTTGAATAGAACGCGTTCTTCCCAGCCTGCTTTGGTCGATATCAGCGCAAACACGGTTCCATCGCGGTTCGCCCCTCCACTTCTAGTTACTCCGAACCACGTGTTTTGCGAACCCTTGGCCAACCTGCCCACAGGACCTCTCCCGTCGGGATCACCGTAAAATCGATGGAGAATATCCTGATTCCAACCCTTTCCCGAGTCCTCAAGCCGGAAAATGCTGCCAAATCCATTACCGCCACTCGAGCTGGCGCCAAACAATACGTTCGGCCCCCCTACTATGAATCCGCCGGAGGGATTTCGCGCGAATCCACGACCACGGAAGAAGCTGTAGATCACACTTTCCGTCCACCCTGCTCCTGCGGGAGTCAGTTCAAAGACGGCGCTGCAGCCGTCGGGCGGATCAAACTCACCGTGTCCTGTGCTGCAGGGCCCGGCGCCGCCATATTCGCTCGCGCCATAAAAACCTCCCTTGCCATCCGGAACCAGTGCATCGACGGGGATGGCGGCGTCGGGCGATCCTTGAAAATTGTAGATGGTAGTTTCTGACCACGACCCATCCGGATTGAGTGACAGCCTGAAGGCGGTCCCGCAACCGAAGAAAGCGGAATCCGAGCCCCCACAAAACCCAGTTCCCGTGCCGCCGCCGAACGTTGTACCGTACAGGTTCCCTTGGCTATCGAAAACAAGATCCCCATTCGGCTGTCTCCCGTCAGGATTGCAACCAAAAGCATAGAGAATGCTTTCCTGCCAGCCTCCGTTCGAGTTGGGGGCCAGCTTGAAAACCGTGCCGCATCCGGACTTGCCGCCCGACTCAGTAGTCCCGTAGAGGTTGCCAGAACTATCGAAGACCACACCCGCGGTCGGATAACTGCCGTCCGGGGAGGAGCGGAGAGAGGTGCTGGCAAACTTATGCAAGACCTGATGCGTCCAGCCGTCCTTGGTGTGAGCTAACTCAAATACCGTTCCACAGCCATAGCCGCCGCAGTCGATGCCGCCCTGGGACGTGGTTCCATACAGATTGCCGGCAGCATCAATCGCCAGATCAGAATAGGGATACTCTCCATCGGCGCCACCCTGGAATGAATAGATAATTTTGCCGCTGCTGGCTGCTTGCGCATCCACTGACTTGACTGGCCACACGACCACGGCAAGCGGGAGAATTAGGAAGACGCTGAGAAGGCTTCGCCGCATGAAAGCACCTCCATGATTCAGAACTGGACCCGGCCCGGTGGCGGTACGGAGTAGGAGGGCATTATGTGACGGCAAGCCGCGAGTGTCAAGGCTTTTCGCTCGGTAGTGCTGTTACGGTTTGTTAACAGAACCGATTGCGGCAGCGCTCATCGACCTCCCGTCTTGCATTGACTTGAAGAGTGCTACTGCGCCGGCTTGGCTTCCGCCGCCGGCTTCTCAAACAGTTTGGGATCGATTGTCGGGTTGTACTGCACCTTGGTGAATTCCACGAGACTGCTATCTTGTCCGTTTTCCTTGTTCTTATGCATGGCGGGCAGGGTGATTCCGTCGGTAGTTTCCCATTTGGAGAGAATGGTCTCGCCGTGCATTTGCCCGGATCGGCCCACCGCTTCGTACGCTTCCCGAACCACGTGGCCGGTCTTCGGATCGACAAACCAACGGATGGCCATGTTGCCGGCGCTGACGTCAACGATTCTAGTCTCGACGTCCCCGATCTTTTCACTTCCTCCAGCCGCAAAAATGAACTTGGGGTCGTTGAGATGCTGCCCGATGTAAATCAGGTCGCGATGAATTTGCTTTACAGTTTCTTCTTTCTGTGGCGCGGGCAAGTCTTGCACTCCCATGGCTGCTGACATGAATCCAGCGGATGGGGTCACGACAATCGCGAACGGGCCCTGCGGAGTTTGCACATTCACGTGCATGCTGTCGGGAAATACGATAGTGACTTGTACGCTCGTCGATGGGCCGCCCTGGGCGTCTTGCTCAGTGAGATCGGCCTGCAACGATTTCACCGATCGCAGTTTCGCGAGACCGCCCATGGCTTCTACAACTTTTGCTGCCAACGCTTTGCCTTCGGGATTGGAAGCAGTCGGCTTGGCCGGCGGCGCTTCTTCTTTTTCTCCCGGAGGCGGCGGGATGGCGATGTCAATATTCGTTACTGCTCCGAGAGACGATAGCGGCTTGTCGAAGTCCGCAGTGTTGCCGACCACGAGTACCGCGAATTGATCCTTGTGAACATATTTGGCGACCGCGCTGGCCACATCCGCCGCTTGAACCTTCTCTACTCCGGAGCGAAAGCGTTCCAGGAAATCGGCAGGATAGCCGTAGAACTCATAGGCCATTCGTTCGCGCAAAACCTTATCCGGCGAATCAAAGTTGAAGACGAACGAATTCAGGATGGAATCCTTGGCTCGCTTGATCTCCGCGTCCGAAATCGGATCGGTCTTCAGCTTGTCGAGTTCCTCGTAAAGCGCCTGGATTGCTTCCACCGTGCTTGCGCTCTTGGTGCCCATGCTGAGGCGCACCACGCCGGGATGATCGAAGGCACTCCCTATGCCGCCGCCTACGGTGTATGCCAGACCCTTCGCGGTGCGAATGCTCTGCACCAGTCGCGACGAAAAACCTTTGCCGAATGCCTCATTGAAGACTTGGGTCGCGTAGTAGTCAGGGTTGTCAAGGCGAATGCCGAGTTCCACCATGCGAATGTTGCTCTGATTCACGTCAGTTTTCGGGATCAGATAGTAGCCGGGCTTGGCGGGATGGAATTCAATATCGGGCACTTTTACAGCCGGGCCTTTTGCCCATCCTCCGAACACCTGGCGGAGCTTGGCTTCCATGGCTGCGGAATCGAAATCACCGGCGATCCCCAGAATGATGTTGTTGGGATGAACGTGAGCACGGTGCCAGTCGACAAGATCCTGACGCGTGACCGCTGCCACGGTTGCGTATTCGGGTTCGCGGGTGTAGGGATTGTCAACGCCGTAAGCCAGCTTCGCCGCCTCGCGCCCGGCGATTTCTCCGACTTCATCGTTGCGGCGGGAAATGGAATCGTCCATTCCCTTTTGCGCGAGGTCGAGTTTGTCGGCACGAAATTCCGGATCACGCAGCAGGTCGGCGAACACTTTAAAAACATCGTCGAAATCGCCCTTCAGACAGGACCATGAAATCGAAGTGGAATCATCGTTGCTGCCGGTTTCAACTTTCGCGGCGCGGACTTCGAGATAGTCGTCAAGTTGGTCGCCAGTCTGCGATTTGGTGCCACCGGTGCGCCAGACATCGCCGTACATATCGAGCATGCCGGCCTTGTTGGCAGGCTCGGAGCGGGATCCGCCACGGATGCGCGCGGTCCCGTCAATCAGCGGCAGTTCGTGATCCTCTTGCAGGAAAACGACCATGCCGTTGGGAAGTTCGATGCGCTTTGGCTCCTGAGGATGGAAAGCGTGCAGGGCAGGGATGGGCACCTGCTGCCAGTCGGTGGCTTGGGCCGCGGCGTGACGTGCGGCCAGGATCGCGCAGAGACCAACGAAGACCATGATGACTGTCAGTCGCCGTTTCATTGCGCACCTCCTTGACCGGCGTCAGCCAATGCTGGCGTTGTGGTTTCAATGATCCCAACGGTGCGATTGTTGTCGGTAAAAGTCTTGTTGGCGACACGGCGAATGTCGGCCTTAGTTATTTTGTCGATGCGGTCAACTTCTCGAAACAGCTCCCGCCAGTCGTCATAGCGCGCTTGATTGATTCCCAGTTCGGTAGCCAGGCCAGAATTGCTGTCGAGACTGCGAATCAAGTTTGCCTTGGCACGAGTTTTGATCATCTTCAGTTCGTCGTCGCTGATGTCTTCCTTCTTCAGCTTCTCGATTTCAGCGTGGATGGCGCCAGCCATTTCGTCGGGTTTATGACCAGGAAGCGGAAAAGCATAGAAGGCAAAAAGATGCGGATACTTATTTCCCGGCAGGCCGGAGAAGCCGGCGGAAGCCGACGCGATCTTCTGATCGCGCACCAGCGCGCGATACAGCCGCGACGTTCGCCCCTCTGACATGAGATCGGAGATGGCGTCATACACGGCGTCGTCGGGATCGCGGTAGTCGGGCCGATGATAGCCTTCTAGATAGAGTGGTTGCGTTTGTTCGGTGAGTACCACGCGGCGCTCGGAATTCTGCGGGGGTTCGGTCGTGACTCTCTCATCCGGTTTCGAGTGCGACGGAATACGCCCGAAATATTTCTCGATCATAGGCATGGCTTCCGACGCTTTCACATCGCCGACCACGGTCACCACCATGTTCGAGGGAATGTAATATTCGTCGAAGAACTGCTTCGCGTCGGTTGCGGAAAACGAATTCAGGTCCGACATCCAGCCGATGGTGGGGCGATGATACTCACTGGCTTGAAATGCGGCGGTGATGAACTGTTCGAGCAGGCGCCCGGTGGGATTGCTGTCGGTGCGCAGGTGGCGCTCTTCAATGACGACGTTGCGCTCTTTGTAGAATTCTCGCATCACGGGATGCAAGAAGCGCTCGGACTCGAGATAAGCCCAAAGCTCAAGCCGGTTCTGCGGCAGGGAATAAAAGTAATTGGTTTCGTCCAGGTCAGTGGAGGCGTTCAGGCCTTCTACGCCGTTGCGCTCGAGGATCTCGCTGAACTGGTTGGGAATGACGTATTGATTGGCCGCTTTGACGTCATCCTGCCAGGCAGTTTGCAGTTGCTTGAGCTTCTGCTCATCTCGGCCCATGCGCTTGTCACGCTCAGCGAGATAGGCGGCGTAAGCGGTCTCGACTTTGGCGAGAGCGGTCTTTTCCGCAGGGTAATCCTTGGTGCCAATCTTGTCGGTACCCTTAAAGGCCATGTGCTCGAACATGTGGGCGAGACCGGTTTTGCCCAACGGATCCTGAGCGGAGCCGGCGTCCACGTGGGTGTAGAAGGAAAATACTGGCGCCTCGGGACGCTCGCAGATCACGACCGTCAAACCATTGTCGAGTTTCTTGACGGTGATGCGCTTCTCGAAGGAAGCAATGTCCTGCGCGGCAGAAAGGATTGCCAATGACAATATAAGGATGACGAGAGTGATCGGGAAACGGCGTTTCATTCGACCTCCACCACAGGTTGGACGTATGAGAAGAGCAGAAGTTTGAAATTACGTGGCGGGAGGGAGGATTGTCAAACCGAGACGCGGCATGTGTCAAAAGCAGGCTTGGTCCCTCTATTCGTTTGAAGCCGACAAGCCCCTATAATCGAAAAATAACATGGCAGGCAAACCACAGATTATCGAAATCGGCGGCAGGCACCTTAGTCTCACCAACCTGGACAAAATCCTTTACCCAGTTGCGGGATTTACCAAGGGCCAGGTCATTGATTACTACGCCCGCATCGCGCCGGTATTGGTGCCGCATCTCGCGGGACGCCCGCTCACTCTGAAACGCTATCCAGGAGGAGTGGATGAAGAATATTTCTTTGAGAAGAACGCCACCAAGCACCGGCCGGACTGGGTGCAAACCGCGCCCATCTGGAGTGAACGAAATGGGCACGACATCAACTACCTTCTGGCCAACGATCTGCCAACGCTGACATGGATTGCGAACCTGGCTGGGCTCGAACTGCACCCATCGTTGTCGCTGGCGAAGGACATTCTGTGTCCGACCATGATGGTGTTTGACCTTGATCCCGGACCGCCTGCAAACATCGTGCAGTGCTGCCAAGTGGGGTTGTGGCTGCGAGAGATCTTCGAACACTTCGGATTGCAGAGCTTTCCCAAGACTTCCGGATCGAAGGGACTTCAGATCTATGTGCCGCTGAACACGCCGACCAGCTACGACCAAACCAAGCCTTTTGCCCATGCATTGGCGCGATTGCTAGAGAGCGACCACCGCAACCTCGTGGTCTCAGATATGAAGAAGGAGCTCCGCGTCGGGAAAGTGTTGGTGGATTGGAGCCAAAACGATGAGCACAAGACCACTATTGCCGTCTATTCGCTGCGGGCGCGGGAGCGGCCGACAGTTTCAACTCCGGTGAAGTGGGAAGAAGTTGAGTTGGCACTGAAAAAGAAAGATGCCGACCTGTTGGTATTTGAGGCAACTGAGGTGCTAAAGCGCGTGGAGAAAATGGGCGATCTATTTGCTCCTGTGCTCAAGCTCAAACAGAAGCTGCCAAAGTTGGCGGGAATAGAAGAGGGGTCGGGAATTGATATCGCGGCGCAGGCGGAGAGTCCTCGGCGTGGCACAAAGCGATCGAAAACCGCACCCAAGCCCGCCGCGAAACCGAAGCGGCGAAAGGTATAATCCGATCACTTCCATGGCAAAGCTCTACGCAGGTACGTCGGGATGGGCTTATCCAAGCTGGAAGCCCGCTTTCTATCCCGCCAAACTGGCGCAGACGAAGTTCCTCCAGCACTACTCGACCCAACTCAACGCGGTCGAAGTTAACTTTACTTTCCGGCAGTTATTGAAAGAGACGACGGCGCAGAAGTGGATCGACCAGACTCCCACTGGTTTCCGGCTTAGCGTCAAAGCCCATCAGGTCATCACCCACATCAAGCGATTGCAGAAGACCGAAGACTTCCTTCCACGGTTTTTGAGCACAGTGGAACCGCTGGCACGCGCGGAAAAGCTGGGACCCTTGCTGTTCCAGTTGCCGCCCAATCTGAAAGTCGATGTTGGGTTGCTGGAGGAATTTCTGCGTGGTCTTCCGCGAGCTGTTCCTTCGGCTTTCGAGTTCCGTAATGTCTCGTGGTTCACAGATGAAGTTTACGAACTCTTAAAGAAAAACAACCGCGCGTTGTGCATAGCCGAGACCGAAGATCGAGTCACGCCGGACGTTACCACCGCCGACTTTGCCTATTACCGGTACCGCAAGCCCAGTTATACGCCAGAAGAGCGGCAGACCATGATCGGACGCATCCACGACCACCTCGCCGCCGGAAGAGACGTCTTTGCCTATTTCAAGCACGAAGAAACGCCGGAAGGTGCGATGTACGCGGTGGAGTTGTTGAAAGAAATGCAGAAAACGTAGGAATGTTCTGGCAATGCCTGGCATCCGCCTCATCACTTTTCCCAGGGTCCGATAACGCGCATACTCAATCGGTGCCGCCTGATGCTAATTCCCGTGTTGTGGCAGGCTTTCTCGATTATCTGAAAGTCGAAAAAGGGCTGGCGTCGCTGACGGTCGCGGCCTATTCCACTGACATTGGCCAGTTTTCTGCATTCCTCGAAAAGCAGAAGCGAACTTTGCTCAAAGCGAGTCGGAGCAATGTTCGGGACTTCATCCAGGAATTATTTGCCAACTCGGTCGATGGGCGATCTGTCGGTCGGAAGCTCTCGGCGTTGCGGCACTTGTATCGCTATTTACTCTTGGACAAACTCATCGAGCACGATCCGACCTTGAACATCGATTCACCGAAACAGTGGAAGGTTTTGCCCAAATCGCTGGCCCACGACGAAGTGGAAAGCGTACTACGTGGGCCACAACGGGTTTCGGGGCCGCTTGCCGACGCTATTTCCACGCGCGACCGTGCCATGCTGGAAGTGTTCTATGCCGGGGCGCTGCGGGTATCGGAGATCGTCGGCGTCAAACTCGAAGACTTGAAGGTGGATCTCGGCTACGTACTGGTGCGTGGTAAAGGTGACAAAGAACGCATCGTGCCGCTTGGGAAGTCGGCACAAGAAGCACTGGCCTCTTATACGAAGACGGCGAGGGGCGTGCTTGCCAAAGGCCGGAGTTCGCCGTTGCTTTTTCTGGGACGCGGCGCCCGCAAATTGACCCGGCAGCGGGTATGGCAGATGGTGCAAGCGGCGTCGGAGAGTATGGGAAGGCGTGCCAGCCCGCATATGTTACGCCACAGTTGCGCCACGCATATGGTAGAAAACGGCGCCGATTTGCGCACCGTGCAGACCATCCTTGGTCATTCCGATATTTCTACCACGCAGGTGTACACGCATGTTGCGCTGGATCGGCTGAAGACCGTTTATCAGAAGCATCATCCGCGGGCGAAGGCGAGATAAGAATACCCTTGCACCACGGAGACACGGAGTCACGGAGAAAACCAAGTCGGTCGTTGAGGACCAGAATGACAACTTCAAACACCAAGCGCACGATCGTCGAAAAAGCCTCCGACCAGTTTCTGCGGTCGCTGCGCGAGCTTAATGCTTCGCCGCACACCATCAAGGCTTACACCGGTGACCTCGACAATTTCGCGGCATACATCGGAACGCGTGACTGGCGCCACATCGATCACGTAACCATCCGCGGATTTCTATCCCATCTTTACGAGAAGGGCCTCAGTAAGGCTTCCGTGGCGCGGTCGCTGGCGGCGGTTCGGTCGCTGTATCGCTGGCTGGCGCAGGAGGGGGTGGTCGAGCAGAACCCTGCGGCTCTGGTCTCTACGCCCAAGCTGCCCAAGAAACTGCCGCGAGTTCCGACCATTGAAGAAATGAATACTGTGCTCGATGGACCCATGCCCGAAGTTGCAGCTTTTCCTGAGCGCGACCGCCTCATGTTCGAATTGCTATACGGATGCGGCATCCGCAACTCAGAATTGGTCGGCATCAATCTCGATGACATCCGGCTCAGCAACGAGGCTATTTTGATCCGGGGTAAGGGTAAGAAGGAGCGTTACGTGCCCTTCGGCGATTCGGTGAAATCAGCGCTGGCATCGTACTTGCCCCTACGCCTGCAAACGCTGGCAGAGCGAAAGAAGAATACTAACGCGCTGCTAATCAATCAGCGCGGCGGGCGACTGACCACGCGTAGCGCGGGCCGCATCGTTAAGAAAGTTGCAGTAGCCAAGGGACTTCCGCCGGATGTACATCCGCACACCTTGCGGCATGCTTTCGGTACTCACATGCTCGAAGAAGGCGCGGATCTACGTGCGATTCAGGAAATGCTGGGGCACGAGCGTTTGTCAACGACGCAGCGTTACACCCAACTTTCTATGAAGCACGTGCTTGAGGTTTACGACCAGACCCATCCCCGGGCGAAATAGGTGTCAGCCGTCAGCATTCAGCCAGCGCCGCGCTCACTTGGACGGTCCCGGCAGCGCTATTTCGGTAGGATAAAAACTCCAGGCTTCCCGGAGTCGGTCGATTGTTGTATCCCGTTGCTGCTGGGATATTCCTTCCGACGTGAAATCGAACTGTGTCCAAAACAAGAAATTAAGATAGAAGGTCTTGCGGTTCGCAGAGACCTCCAACACGAAGTCCATCGTGCTCCAGTCCCAGGTTTCGGACATAATCGCAAATTGTTTGGTGACATCCTTTCCTTTAAGTCCAAGGCTCTCCGGAATCCAGCCTTTGAAGTCTTTGCCAAAAAACGCCTCTTGCACGGATATCAACCCTCGAAGTGAAGCGTTAAAGTTTGCCAGTTCATCTGCAGGGATCCAATGCTCGGCATGAGAGAGTGAGCCGACTACGTGTGGCACGAACTTCTCGATGTACGAATCTATGACCGCGAACTCGGTCACATATCCCGCGAAACCAGAGCCCTCATCGCGAGTGTTCCAGTCCTTCGCGATCTGTCTTGCATACTCTGTACTTGTTACGGGGTAGAAGATCGGCTGGTGAGGCAATCGGGGAGGAAACTGCCGCATCCCGGAATCCCAAATAAGGGCATCAAAGTACTTGCCTCGCCCACCATGAGGGCGTACTATGATCGCTGCCCTTTGGGGTTTCTTCATGGCTGACGGCGTGCCAACAGGTGATCTCGTAATCTTTGCGTTTTGCGAATTACTCGCGGTAGGTTTCGCCTGTGAATTCGCTGCCACACTACTGCGTGGCGATTTTCTTCTTGCCTTCATAGCATTCATCGCAACCCTCGCGCTCTTTGTTACGGGTATTAAATGGCCAGTAATAAAAACGAAACTTAAAGCACCAGTTGCGGCGAGAATTGAAAAGCTAGCACTCAATCCACGCACCCGGATTGCCGCGTTCCTTGTTGTAGTCGGATATTTTGCTATGCAGGGAGTGTTATTTACGGTGCATCTTCGGGGTGACTTGGACAAGTATGTCATTCCGCGAACAGTTACCGGGAAACAAGCCGAGGCACTCAAGGATTATCTTTCTAAGCGAGAACCGTTTGTAGTGTTCGTTCGGGTGAACTCTGCTAGCGATCAAGAGGCTATGGAATATGCAGCACAATTATTTAATGCGTTGCGTCAGACATCTTGGGACGTGAATCCTCCCAATCATGGTGGCCCAGAGATATTGCCAGATTGGGCTACTGGTATAGGACTGTGTATCCAAGTAGAAGATGTCGGACAACCAACAAATCCAGACCCCAAACACCCCGCTCCAGATGTTATCCTGGCGGACGCTTTGCGCTATGCAGAGATCGAAGTTAATGGCAGTCGCGGTTCCGCCGACAAGGGAAAATATGTTGTCTCCCTTCTTGTCGGCCATCGCCCGATGCAAATTCTCAAACACCCTTGGTTGTTAAGGTATGTTCAGGAATATTCTCGCCGCTTTCAAGAATGGTTAACCCGATGATTTCTTATGGAAAATAACACACCATCTGACTCTCAAAAATTCGACGCAGTAATGCGGAAGATTCTTTCCGTGTCGAAAGACGACCTAATAAAGCGGGAGAAGGCGTGGAGACGCAAGCGGAAACTAGCAAAGAAAAAACGGGCTAAGTCTTAGCCCGTTTTCCACGGCCTTGCCGCCGTGTGGCCCGTGTTTGGGTAGTTCTTGCTCAATTTGGTTTGCCTGTCAGTTGAGCAAATGTAATGCGCTTGCCGACGATCTGGCGAACGGCAAGATCGAAGCGGCCAGCGTCATCAAGTTCTTTGCGATTGTTGAAGCGAAACATTTGTTCGTCAAGGTAACGGTGAAGATGAAACGGCTCCACGCTAACGTAGGTTCCCGAAATGCCGCGCTTCAAGAGCGACCAGAAATTCTCAAGGCCGTTGGTGTGTACGCGGCCATCCACGTATTGCATCGCGTGGTCTACGACTTGGTGCGCGTAGTCCGTCGCCAGCCCTTCATAGGACATGAGAGCGTCAGAGTAGAGAGCCGCGCCAGCGGTGACATTCTTGCGTACTTCCTCTTGCAATACGGTCTTACGACGACTAGGAACAACGCTAGCGCGAACCTTGCCACCGCGCTCCAAGATACCCATCACAGCAGTCTTGTCTTTGGTTCCGGTGCCAGTGATGCGCCGCTTGCGCTCACTCAGGTGCATGTTCCGGGCTTTGCCGCCGATAAAAGTCTCATCGACTTCGACTTCGCCGCCCAATTTGGAACCAAAGAACTCATCCTGCATCGCCAAGCGAATCCGTTGCAGCATGAACCAAGCGGACTTCTGGGTGACCTTAACGTCACGCGCAATCTCGTAACTGCTGACTCCGTTCTTGCAGTTAGTAAGCATCCACGTTGCCGTAAGCCACTTGTCCAACGGAATCGGAGAGTCCTCATAGATCGTGCCAACTTTGACGGAGAACTCACGCTTGGGGTGATGGCTTCCGCACTTCCAAGTCCGGCGAGTCGAGTTGAATGCGCTAACTTTTGTCGAGCCACAGACGGGGCAAACTACACCATTCGGCCAACGCCGGATAGCAATGTAGTCGATGCAGTTGTCAGGATTCGAGAAGTATACAATCGCTTCTTGAAGGCTTGTAGGTTCGTGTTCCATGACTGAAATGTATCAAAAACAGGTGGGCGAGTCAAGTATATTCTTGCCCAAATAAGAGCTAGTTCGTACAGGCCGACGGGGCGAAAAAGTTTCATGCGGATGCTCCCTTGTTCGTCGCTTCCTGCAATTCTTCCCACATGGCGACCACTCGTGACTTCACTTCCATGATGAGCTTCTCGTATGCTGCCTCCGACGCTGCGTTCTTTGGCGGAGGGAAAATCGGATCGCCAATCTCGATCCGCAGCGGCGCGAACTTCTGAAACGGTTTTCCGCGAGGCCATGCTTCGTAAAATCCTTCAATTGCGACGGGAACGATCGGTACCTGCATGTGAATGGAGAGAATGGCCGCGCCTTTCTTGAATCTTTTCGGCGTGCCATCAATC
>Ga0210398_10005192_pt1 | contig 12121 bp, 10 predicted proteins | sample IncBWC4OmetaG_FD_161047 | JGI IMG/M metagenome (GOLD analysis project Ga0210398, IMG submission 161047) | Forest soil microbial communities from Barre Woods Harvard Forest LTER site, Petersham, Massachusetts, United States - Inc-BW-C-4-O | ecosystem: Environmental > Terrestrial > Soil >... | reverse complement strand
CCGCCACCACGTTCAAAAACTTCCAGTACACCGCGCAGGCGCAGAAGCTTTGGGCGGCAGCTGGATTCCGGCCAGTCGACCCGGCTGTTGCCGCCGATGTCCGGAGTCAGTTCCCGATGCCGGTGAAACTGTGGACGATCGCTGACCTCGGTGGCTGGGACACCGTCGATGCCCAATTGTTCGACAAGAACTCCGGCAGCATCACCAAGATCTACACCCAGGCCACCGGATGATGACGGTGATCACACGCGAGGCGAGCGCCGGCACCCGTGGCGGCGGCACATCACTGCGGGTTGGCGTTGCGATGGTGTGGCTTTCGGTGATCGTGCTGCTGCCGCTGGCCGCGATCGGTTGGCAATCCGTCGGCGGCGGCTGGCGGGCGTTCTGGCTCGCGGTCACCTCAAACGCCGCGCTCGAGTCCTTCCGGGTGACGCTGATCATCTCGGCCGGCGTCACCGTCCTCAACATGATCTTCGGCCTACTGATCGCATGGGTTCTGGTACGCGACGATTTCCCGGCCAAACGGCTGGTCGACGTCATTATTGATCTGCCATTCGCGTTGCCCACCATTGTTGCCAGTCTGGTACTCCTGGCTCTCTACGGGACCAACAGCCCCGTCGGCCTGCACTTGCAGCACACCGGATGGGGCGTTGGCCTGGCGTTGGCGTTCGTCACGCTGCCGTTCGTGGTGCGGGCCGTCCAGCCGGTGTTGCTGGAAATTGACCGCGAGACTGAGGAGGCCGCCGCATCACTCGGCGCCGGCAACGCGACAATCTTCACAACCGTCGTGTTGCCCTCTCTGACTCCGGTTTTGCTGACCGGCGCGGGGCTGACGTTTGCGCGGGCCATCGGTGAATTCGGCTCGGTGGTGCTGATCGGTGGGGCGGTGCCCGGCAAAACCGAAGTGTCCTCACAGTGGATCCGGACCTTGATCGAAAATGACGACCGTACCGGTGCTGCCGCGATATCGATTGTGCTGCTTGCTATCTCCTTCGTCGTGCTCTTTGTTCTGCGCACCCTCGGATCGCGTGCGGCCAGACGCGAGGAGTTGTCGGCATGACGCTATCGCCGCAGGTTCGCTACCTGATTCGCTTTTTTGCCCTGGCCTATGTGTTGGTGCTGCTCGTCGTCCCCGTTGGGCTGATCTTGTGGCGCACTTTCACACCAGGTTTCGGCCAATTTTTCGCCTGGGTCAGCACGCCGGCGGCGATTTCGGCACTGAATTTGTCGCTGCTGGTGGTGGCCATCGTGGTACCGCTTAATGTGATTTTTGGTGTCCCGACGGCGTTGATGCTGGCGCGCAACCGATTCCGTGGCAAGGGCGTGTTGCAGGCGATCATCGATCTACCGTTCGCGGTCTCGCCGGTCGTCGTCGGTGTGGCTTTGATCGTGTTATGGGGATCGGGAGGACTGCTCGGCTTCGTCGAGAAAGACTTCGGGTTCAAGATCATCTTCGGGTTGCCCGGCATCGTGCTCGCCAGCATCTTCGCCACGCTGCCCTTCGTGATCCGCGAGGTCGAGCCGGTCCTTCACGAGCTGGGCACCGAACAGGAGCAGGCGGCGGCAACGCTGGGTTCCGGTTGGTGGCAGACGTTTTGGCGGATCACGCTGCCGTCGATCCGGTGGGGCCTGACCTACGGGATCGTGTTGACCATCGCCCGTACCCTCGGTGAATACGGCGCGGTCATCATGGTGTCGTCGAACCTGCCGGGGAAGTCCCAGACGTTGACGCTGCTGGTGTCCGACCGCTACAACCGCGGCGCCGAGTACGGCGCCTACGCTCTTTCGACACTGCTGATGGCGGTCTCCGTGGTGGTTCTGGTCGTCCAGCTAATTCTCGATGCTCGGCGTGAACGAGCCACCAAGCAGGCCTAAGGAGGAGTGGCGCTTATGACAAACGCGATCGTCGTGCGCGGCGCCAACAAACGCTACGGTGATTTCGTCGCGTTGGACAATGTCGACTTCAACGTGCCCGCCGGCTCACTGACGGCGTTGCTGGGACCTAGCGGTTCGGGCAAGTCGACCCTGTTGCGCGCCATCGCCGGGCTCGATCAGCCGGACAGCGGCACGATCACGATCGACGGCCGTGACGTCACCCGGTTGCCGCCACAGCGGCGCGGTATCGGTTTTGTATTCCAGCATTACGCCGCGTTCAAGCACCTGACCGTGCGCGACAATGTCGCCTTCGGTTTGAAGATTCGTCGGCGACCCAAGGCCGAGATCAACGCGAAGGTCGACAATCTGCTCGAAGTGGTGGGGCTCAGCGGTTTCCAGACTCGCTACCCCAGCCAGCTGTCCGGCGGTCAGCGCCAGCGCATGGCGCTGGCGCGCGCGCTGGCGGTCGACCCGCAGGTGCTGCTGCTCGACGAGCCGTTCGGTGCACTGGACGCCAAGGTCCGCGAGGATCTGCGGGCGTGGCTGCGCCGCTTGCATGACGAAGTGCATGTCACCACGGTGTTGGTCACCCACGACCAGGCCGAGGCGCTCGATGTGGCCGACCGGATTGCCGTGCTGCGCGACGGTCGTATCGAACAAGTGGGATCCCCGACCGACGTCTACGACACTCCGGCGAATCCGTTCGTGATGTCATTTCTGGGCGCGGTGTCCACGCTGAACGGGAACCTGGTTCGTCCGCACGACATTCGGGTTGGGCGCAGTCCCGACATGAGGATCGCCGCCGACGACGGCACCGCCGAGGCCACCGGCATCGTCCGCGCCACCATCGATCGCCTGGTGATGCTCGGCTTTGAGGTGCGCGTGGAGTTGACCAACGCCGCTACCGGCGGGCCGTTCATCGCTCAGATCACCCGAGGCGATGCCGAGGCGTTGGGCCTGCAGGAAGGGGACACCGTGTACGTGCACGCCACCCGGCTACCGCACATCGCACTCGGGGCGCCAACGCCCAGCGACGGCGGGGCAGACGAGGACGAGGGCACGCTGACACCCACCGGATGAACCTCGGGTGTCTGCCGCCGGTGCGGTAGCTCAGGCGGCGATGCTATCGGCTCGCGCCGCATCGAAGCGATCCAATACCGTCTCGATCACCAGCCGGTGTGCTCCCAGCGGCGCCGCCATCGGAATACTTTCCGATGCAGCGTATTCGGCCACTCGATCAGTGAGCCGGCCGGGCGCCAAGAACCAGGGTGCGATCACCACGCGGCGGGCGCCGTGGCGCCGTAACCGGTTGGCGGCCTGGGCCGGTGACGGGCCGGACCCAGTGGCAAACGCCGTCGTCGTGCCGGCCCATCGGGTTTCGGCGATCAGCTTGCGCGCGACCTGAGTGCTGCGGGCATTAGCCGCGGGATGCGTCGAGCCAATCGCCACCACCAGCACACCCAGCTGCGGATCGCGCGTGCTGACGCCCAGCTCGGCGAGGCGCTCGTGGAGCACGGACACCAGCCGATCGTCTTCACCGAGCACGTTGGCCTGCCGCACGGCGACGCCCCGGCTGGCGACCTGTCGGGGGATGTCGATACGGGCGTGGTAGGCGTCGGCCAGCAGGAGCGGAGTGATCACCGCATCCGGCGTGAGCACGTCAACCAGGCGTGGAGTGTTCAACTCGCAGAACGCGACTCGCACCTCGAGGCGCGGCCGCACACAGCGAATCTGGTCGGCGACGGCTTGGGCATTGGCCGCCGACCGTGGATCTTCGCTGCCGTGTGCGGCCAGCACCAGCGCAGTCACGACGCGTGTAACCCGCATTCGGTCTTCGACAGCCCCTGCCAGCGTCCGCTGCGCGGATCCGCACCCTCAGCTACCTTCGCGGTGCAAGGAGCGCAGCCGATCGACGGATAACCTTCGTAGACAAGCGGATTGACCAGTACATCGTTTTCGTCGATGTAGGCCTGCATCTCCTCGTCGGTCCACGTTGCCAGCGGGTTGATCTTCACCAGATGGAACGCCTCGTCGAAACTGACAAGCGGGGCGTTGGCGCGAGTCGGGGCCTCGACGCGACGCAGGCCGGTCACCCACGCGGAATAACCGCGCAGCGCCTTGGACAACGGGGCGACCTTGCGTAGCCGGCAGCACTCGTTGGGTTGGCGGGCGAACAGGTCCTTGCCCAGCAACTGGTCCTGCTCTGCGACCGAATGCTCGGGCGTGACGTTGAGCACCCGTATGTCGTAAACCGCCTCGACCGCATCACGGGTACCGATGGTCTCCACGAAGTGATACCCGGTGTCCAAGAACATCACCGGGACACCCGGGCGTACCCTCGCCGCCAGATCGACGAGCACCGCGTCCTGCATATTCGAGGCCACCACGTAGTTGCACGTCGCCGACGGCCGAGGCCCTCTGACGCCGCCGAAATGCTCGTCGGTCCAGTGCAACATGTCGGTGGCGCTGGCGCCTTCCAGCTCAGCGGCGCCCCGCTCAGCCAGCTCTCGCAGCTCCGTCTCCGTCAACACTTTCGCCTCCTCACTCATCGCAGATCCCCCTCGTCGGCGCGTAGCGCCCATGTCGCGAAGCGTTCGCCCGCATCACGCTGCTTGATGAAGTTGTGCACGACGCGGTCGATGTAGTCGCCGAGCTCGTCGCTGGTGACCTTGTGCTGGCGCAGTTTTCGTCCGAAACCACTATCGAGGCCTAAGCTGCCGCCCAGGTGCACTTGGAATCCTTCGACCGAGCCGCCGTGGCCGTCGTCGATCATCTGGCCCTTGAAACCGATGTCGGCGATCTGGATGCGCGCGCACGAGTTCGGGCAGCCATTGATGTTGATTGTGATCGGTACGTCCAGTTGGGCGTTGATGCCGTCGAGTCGACGCTCCAGCTCGGGCACCAGTGACTGGGAACGCACCCGAGTTTCGGCGAACGACAGTTTGCAGTATTCAATACCGCTGCAGGCCATCAGGTTTCGACGCCAGTGTGACGGCTGCGACGGCAGCCCGAGCGCGTCTAGGCCGGTGGTGAGCTCGTCAAGTTTGTCGTCCGGAACGTCCAGGATGACGAGCTTCTGGTATGGCGTGAATCGGATCCGCTGCGACCCGGCTCGCTCGGCCAGATCGGCCACCGCGGATAGGATTGCGCCCGACACCCGCCCGGCGATCGGGGCGACACCGACGGCGTTGAGCCCGTTCTTCAGCCGCTGCACGCCGACATGGTCGATCGGGTGCTTGACCGGTTCGGGGGCCGGACCGTCGATGAGTTTGCGTTTGAGGTATTCGGTTTCGAGAATCTCACGGAACTTTTCAATGCCCCAATCTTTAATGAGGAACTTCAGCCGGGCCTTGGAGCGCAGTCGTCGGTAGCCGTAGTCACGGAACACCGATGTGACGCCCTCCCAGACGTCGGGTACTTCCTCCAGCGGCACCCACGCCCCAACCCGTTGGCCCAGCATCGGATTGGTGGACAGGCCGCCGCCGACCCACAGGTCCAGCCCGGGTCCGTGCTCGGGGTGGTTGACGCCGATGAACGCAACGTCGTTGATCTCGTGCGCGACGTCCTGCAAACCCGAGATCGCGGTCTTGTACTTGCGGGGCAGATTGGAGAACTCCGGATTGCCGATGTAGCGGCGGACGATCTCCTCCACGGCCCAGGTCGGGTCGAGAACCTCGTCGAGTGACTCACCGGCCAGCGGGGAGCCCAGCACCACCCGCGGGCAGTCGCCGCACGCCTCGGTGGTTTGCAAGCCGACCGCGGCCAGTCGGTCCCAGATCTCGGGGACCTTCTCGATCTCGATCCAGTGGTACTGCACATTTTCCCGGTCGGAGATGTCGGCGGTATCCCGGGCGAATTCCGTAGAAATCTGTCCGAGGGTGCGAAGCGCCGCGGTGGACAACGCCCCGCCGTCGCAACGCACGCGCATCATGAAGTATTTGGCCTCGAGCAGATCGAGGTTCTCGTCGCCAGTCCAGGTGCCGTCGTAACCCTGCTCACGCTGGGTGTAGAGGCCCATCCAGCGCATGCGGCCACGCAAGTCGTTCTTGTCGATGCTGTCGAAGCCGGCTTTGGAGTAGTGGTTGAGGATGCGGTCGCGCACATTGAGTGCGTCGTCATCCTTCTTGAATTGCTCGTTGGGGTTCAACGGCTCGCGATAGCCAAGCGCCCACTGGCCTTCGCTGCGGCCTTTGGTGGGGCGGGGGGATGTCATACGGCGTTCTCCTTTGTGGAGTAGCCGGCTTGGACCGCGCAGATCACCGGTTGCTGACCCGGCGGCGCAGATCCGGGGGCCAGCTGGAGTACAGGTGGGCGGGGTCTACGACATCAAGGCAGACAGCGACAGCTACAGACACGCTTGAGATCGATGTGCCGACGCGCCACCAGTGCGATGTCGAACGGGCTGCGGTGGGCGGCGGTCACTCGGCCATTGTGCCACGGATGTCGCGGACGGTCGCTACCAGGGTGGAATTTCTCTCACAGTGAGCAAAACTACGCGGCAACCCTGAGATGCAGCGTAAATGTGTCCGAGAGTCAGCTGCCAACGGCGTCCATTTTCTCTCCTGCGCGTGGGCCACTGGGGCCAAGCGCTGGAGGTTGCGCAAGGACTCGGGAATATTGGCAGCCATGACGGCAACTTCTGCGCCCGTCGGCCTGCCCGATGTGCACGTGAGCCCAGGCGGACCGTTCGGCATCTACGTGCACGTGCCGTTCTGCATCACCCGCTGCGGCTACTGCGACTTTAATACCTACACGCCGGCCGAGTTAGGTGGCGTCAACCCCGACGCGTGGCTACAGGTGCTGCGGTCGGAGCTCGAGCTGGCCGCAGCCCGGCTGGGCGCACCGACGGTGCAGACCGTCTTCGTAGGGGGCGGGACGCCGTCGTTGTTGGGTGGCGAACGCATCACTGCGCTGCTGCAGTCGGTGCGCGACAATTTCGAGCTGGCCGCCGACGCCGAGATCACCACCGAGGCCAACCCGGAGTCGGCTTGGCCCGACTTCTTCGCGGCCGCCCGCGCAGCCGGCTACACGAGGGTGTCGCTGGGCATGCAGTCCGTCTCGCCATGGGTGCTGGGTGTTCTAGACCGGATCCACACGCCGAACCGGTCGGCGGCGGCGGCCCGCGAGGCGCTCGCCGAAGGTTTTGAACACGTCAGCGTCGACCTGATCTACGGCACCCCTGGGGAATCCGACGACGACCTGCTGCGCTCGGTGGAAGCGGCGGTCGACACGGGCGTCGATCACGTCTCCGCCTACGCCCTGGTGGTCGAGGACGGCACTGCGCTGGCGCGCCGGGTCCGCAGCGGCGAGCTCGCCGCTCCCGACGACGACGTGCTCGCGCACCGCTACGAGCTGGTCGACGAGCAGCTGTCAGCGGCCGGCTTCGACTGGTACGAGGTGTCCAATTGGAGCCGCGCAGGCGGGCAGTGCCGACACAACCTGGGCTACTGGGACGGCGGTCAGTGGTGGGGTGCCGGCCCGGGGGCGCATAGCTATGTCGGTGCAACCCGCTGGTGGAATGTCAAGCACCCCAACACTTATGCACAGATCCTCGACGGTGCGACGTTGCCGGTCGCCGGTTTCGAGCAGCTGGATGCTCGGCAGCGCCACACCGAGGACATGCTGCTGAGAATCCGGCTGCGCCAAGGTCTGCCGCTGGACCTGCTGGACGACGCCGAGCGCGAGCGCGCGTCCGTCGCCGTCGACGACGGCTTGCTGACGCCCGACGGCGAGCGCTTGGTGCTCACCGACCGCGGGCGTTTGCTGGCTGACGGCGTCGTCCGGACGCTGCTGGATTAGGCCGCGTGCCGTCAGAAGGGTGGCGGATCGTAACCCGCCGCACGTTTTCGGCGCTGTTGGGCGAGTCGCTCTTCGGCGAGCCGTTGTTCGTTGATCCGTCGCTCTGAGGTGATTCGGTAACGGCGATCTTCCGCCCGCGTGTGTTTCCTTCGCGGCATCATCAATCCCTTTGTAATTCTTGGCGGTTCAACCATCTGCGCGACCTTCAGCTCTCCCGTTGACCTGGCCAACACTGGGAAGAAGATGCTGCCGCCGGGGGTGGTCGTGTAGGTATGGCCACTGGGCGCGGTCCACTCCACGGTGCCATCTGGTAACTGACGATCTGCCCAGCCGCCACACCGCGTGTAGAACGTCTTGAGCAAGTGGTGGTAACGGCAGAGAAGCTTAAGATTCGAGGGATGCGTAGGGCCAAGCGGGAACGGCACGGTGTGGTCGAGATCGCAGACTTCGGCCGGTTCATCGCATCCGGGGAATCGACAGGTCAAGTCCCTGCAGCGCACGAAGTCCGCCAATGCCGCCGAAGGCCGATAACCTCCCTCGGGGCCGGTCGATGGCATCACCAACGGCTTGATCTTCGCGGTTGTCGCCATGTCGCGCAGCGTGGTTGAGTCCAACGGCCCGAAGGTTCGCAGGTATCCGGGCGACTGTGAGTCACCGCTGATCGTCGCCTGCTCGGCCAAGACATGGATCACCACGTCGGTGGCCGGGCGTCGTTGCGCTGCCGAGCAGTCTGGCGAACCGCATTGGCAGCGCATCGCGGTCAGCCCGGCGGTCAATGCGGCCAAGCCGTCCGCCCGACGTTGTTGCTTGGTTCGCGGGTCTGCCGCACAGACCGTTTCAGCAAGCGCGTCGAGCTTTTGACCCAAAGCCACGCCGTCGGCGGCGTGCAGCTGCGCCCAGACCCCGGCCAACCCTGCATCCGTGGGCGCGATTTCGACATAGCGATTCTCAGTGTGCTCCCGCGGCACTCGCTTGCCGACGGGATCGAACCGCATGACCCACATGTCGATGCGCTCGAAAAGCCTGGGCCCGGAAAGCCGCATCCACTTCGGCGCGTGCCTGGCGATGGCGGCATCCAGCTTGGCGATCAAAGCCCGGTCCTCAACCAAGTCGGTGCGGGATACGACCGCGGCCATCATCCGGAAGTCAATGAGCCCACGGGCGAAAACCTCGGCGACGCGGGGCAGCCGCTCGCGTAGCGCGATCGCATAGTGCAATCGCCCTCGGGCTCGGCCCCGGCTGATACCCAAGGCCGCGGCTACTTCGGCCACGACGTTCTCATGGCCGTCGATGGCCCAGTTCTCGCGATCGACTTCGTCGCTGGGTGCACGGCGCGCGTACAACTCACCGATCGCCGCCAACTCCCGCCCACACATCGCGTTCTGCTGGCGCGCCGCACCGGCGATGACGTCCACGACGCCAGCGTCGTCGACACCAACAAAGGTCGGCACGGCCTGCGGCGATGCGGCGGGATCGAACATACATTCGATTGTAGCCGCCGAGACGACAACTACCGACGGCGACAGCTAGAAGCAGACGACGCTGCGGGCACCCCGCCCGGCGGCCATGTCGGTGAATGCCTGCTCGACGTCGTCGAGACCGATGCGCCGCGTCACCAACGCCTCGAGGTCGAGCCTGCCGAGGCGGGCGAGCTCGGCCAACACCGGGATGTCGCGCGCCGGGTCGCTGGCGCCGTACACGCTGCCCTGGATTGTCTTGCCGTCGACCATCAGCGAAAGCGCCGGAAACGTCACCGACTCCTCGATCCCCGCGGCGCCCACCAGGGTGACCTTGCCGCCCCGGCGGGTGGCGTCGTAAGCCGCGCGAATCGTCGCGGGCTTGCCCACCACTTCGATTCCGTGATCAACCCCGGCGCCGCCGGTGAGGTCGCGCACGGCGCTGGCCAGGTCGACCTCGCTGGCATCGATCGTCTCGGTCGCCCCGTTGGCTGTCGCGGCGGGAAGCTGGGCGGCTACCCGGTCGGCGGCGATGATCGGCGCCGCGCCGGCCAGCCGAGCCCCTTGGATCGCCGCCAAACCCACACCGCCGCAACCGATAACAAGCACGCTCTCGCCCGGACGGACGGCTGCCGTGTGCATCACCGCACCTACCCCGGTGGTGACGCCGCAGCCCAACAGCGCCGCCTGGTCGAGCGGCAGCGACTCGTCGATCGGTACTACCGCCGCGGCCGGCAGCAACGTCTGTTCGGCCAGCGACCCGACTCCCATTCCCGGCCACACCGGGCCGGCGCTGTCGGCGTACGGGCCGCTGTAAACATGGTCGTAGGCATGCACACACAGCTGGGACTCGCCACGCAGGCAATGCGGGCAGGACCGGCACGCGACCAGCCACGTCAAGACGACGTGCTGACCCGGACCAACTGTGGTGACGTCGGCGCCCACCTCGGTGACGATCCCGGCGCCCTCGTGGCCGAGTGTGCACGGCAGCAGCGTCGGTATTGATCCGTCGCGCAACGACAAGTCGCTGTGGCACACGCCGCTGGCGGCCAGCTGCACTCGGACTTCGTGGCGGCCAATCGGTCGCAGCGCCAGCTCCTCGACCGCTGTCGGTTGACCGACCTGGCGCAGCACCACACCCTTCACGTCAACGCTTCTGTGATCGGCGTCATACCGACCTACCATTGCGGGGCGACCGCAACAGGTCAAGGAGGCAGCACGATGACCGCAACATCCTCCGAGACCTTCGCGACTCTCACGATCGGCGGCGAGTCGCAGCCCGGTGCCGGCGCGAGCTATCCGGTGCACAACCCGGCCCGTCCGGCCGAGGTCGTCGGGTATGCGCCGGCCGCCGACCTCAACCAGCTCGACGCCGCCGTGGAGGCGGCGAAGCTTGCCGCGGCGGGGTGGCGCGCACTCGACGTCGCTGAGCGGGTCGCCGCCATCACTGCGGCCGCAACCGAGGCCGCCGGCCAACTCGCCGGCAGCGACGCTGCCCGGCTGTACACCCGCGAGCACGGCAAAGTGCTCGCCGAAGCACGCTTCGAAATCGGCACCGCGCCGGCGCTGCCCGCAATCCTCGGGGCGATCGCCGAAGGGGCGCTGGCGCCTGAACGGATCGACCCGCAGTCCGCCTACCCACGGCTGCAGCGAGAGCCGTACGGAGTGGCGGCGCTGGTATTGCCGTTCAACTGGCCGCTGGCACTGACCATGACCAAACTGGCGTCGGCGTTGACCGCCGGCAACACCGCTGTGGTCAAGGTGCCGCCGACCTGTCCGCTGGCGGCGCTGCAGCTCGGTGCCGCGTTCGCTGCCGGGCTGCCACCCGGTGTGGTCAACGTGCTCGCGGGCCCCGGCAGCGCACTGGCGCAGGCGCTGATCACCCACCCCGGCATCGACGTCATCTCGCTGACCGGCGGGGTGGCCACCGGACGCGCCGTCATGGCAGCGGCGGCGCCGCGGCTGACCCCGGTGCTGCTCGAACTCGGCGGCAACGACGCGGCGATCATCGCTCCCGACATCGCCGTCACCGACGAGCTTGTCGAGCGCCTGGTCACCGCGACCTACACCACCTGCGGCCAGGTCTGCATGGCGATCAAACGCTTGTACGCGCCGATCGACATGGTCGACGAGCTGGCCGACGCGATCCTCGCGCGCTGCCGGCGTGAGGTCGTCGGTGACGGGCTCGCCGAGGAAGTCACACTCGGGCCGATGCACACCGCCGCCGGACGCGATCGGGTAGCGGCGCTGGTGGCCGAAGCCGCGGCCCGCGGCGCGGCGGTCCGTACCGCTGGCGCCCTCCGCGAGGCCGACGCCGACGCCGGCGGGCATTTTGTGCTGCCGACCGTCGTCACCGGCCTGGACGCCGACGCGCCGTTGGCCACTGAGGAACAGTTCGGGCCGGTGCTGCCGATCTTCGGCTATCAGAATCTCGACGACGCAGTCACAGCCGCCAACGCGGGCGATTTCGGCCTTACCGCGTCGATCTGGACCGGTGACGACGCGCTGGCCGACCACGTCGCTGCTCAGCTGATTGCCGGCACGGTCAGCGTCAACTGCCACGGCATGGCCGCGCAGGATCCGCGGCTGCCGTTCGGCGGTGTCGGCCAATCGGGCCTCGGCCGCGAACTCGGGGTCGACGGCATCCGGGCGTTCACCCAGCCGCGTGCCTTCGTGCGGCACCCGGCCCCGCAATAACCGCGGATCCATACCCAACGCTGAGGGTTTGGTGTCAGGCTAATCGGCATGACAGAAGCCGAAGGGTTTGTCGATCAGGCGGTGGCGGGTCTCGCGGAGCCGCAGCCGATGTACAAGGCGCTGCGTGAGTCAACAACGGTGTTCCGGACGCCGCAGGCGGTGGTGCTCAGCCGCCTGACCGATATCGAGATGGCGCTCAAGCACACCGAGTTGTTCTCGTCGAACATGGACGCCGTCGATTTGGGCAACGTGCGGCCGCTGATTCCATTGCAAATTGACCCGCCCGAGCATGC
>Ga0210398_10005191_pt1 | contig 12122 bp, 8 predicted proteins | sample IncBWC4OmetaG_FD_161047 | JGI IMG/M metagenome (GOLD analysis project Ga0210398, IMG submission 161047) | Forest soil microbial communities from Barre Woods Harvard Forest LTER site, Petersham, Massachusetts, United States - Inc-BW-C-4-O | ecosystem: Environmental > Terrestrial > Soil >... | reverse complement strand
TTGGCGCCGTTGCCGAGGCTGACGGTGACGATGACGGCGCCGACGCCAATGATCATGCAGAGCATGGTGAGGATGGTCCGCATTTTATTGCGGCGAAGGGCGCGTGCGGCGAGGCGAAGGGTGACCAGGAGTTTCATGGCGCGAGCTGGACGGCCTGCTGGGCCTCGCGAAGTTTACGCAATTCGTCGGTTGCGATAAGGCGGTTGGCCACGGGGGCGTCGGTCACGACCTTGCCGTCGCGCATGATGACGTTGCGCCGGGTGTAGCTGGCGATGTCGAGTTCATGGGTAACCATGACAATGGTGATGCCCGCGTCGTTGAGTTTCTGGAAGACGCCCATGATCTCGATGCTGGTCTGGGTGTCGAGATTGCCGGTCGGTTCATCGGCCAGGAGCATGGCGGGTTCGTTGACGAGGGCGCGGGCGATGGCGACGCGCTGCTGCTGGCCGCCGGAAAGCTGGTTGGGGTGGTGGTCGGCGCGCTGGGCAAGGCCGACGATTTCCAACGCATGAGACGCCCGCCGACGTTGTTCGCGGGAACCGAGGTGCGAGCGGTTGTACATCAAGGGCAATTCGGTGTTCTCCAGGGCGGAGGTGCGGGAGAGGAGGTTGAAGCCCTGGAAAACGAAGCCGATTTTCTGATTGCGAATGGTGGCGAGTTGATCGCGATCCAGGCCCGAAACATCCACGCCGTCCAGGAGATAGCGGCCCTCGGTGGGACGGTCGAGGCAGCCGAGCATGTTCATCATGGTGGATTTTCCGGAGCCGCTGGCGCCCATGATGGCGACGAACTCCCCTTTCTCGATCTGGAGGGAAACATCGCGCACAGCATGAACATCCACCTCGCCGGTGTGATACACCTTGTGGATGTGATCCAATTGAATGATGGAACTCATGGCCATGGTCGGGCAGAAAGCGGGGTTGAGCGAATGGCTAGAACCCCCGCCTTCCGCCGAAGGGATTGGACGCGCCCGATTGCATTGACGTGGCCGACAAGTTCTGGCCGGTGATGACCTCGTCGCCTTCCTTCAAGCCATCGACAATTTCTGTGAAGACGCCATCGCTGATGCCAGCGCGGACTTGGACGGGTTTGGGCGTTTTTCCGCCGCCGGGGGCGTCGGCCAGTACGTAAATGGTCCGCATGGAATGGGAGCCTTTGGGTTTGCCGCCACTACTTCCGTGCTGACCGCCGCCGCCCGGGCCGTTCGTTCCCTGGCCGCCTCCGGTCGGCGCACCACCCGTGGCAACGGAGGCCATGGCGGGTTTATTGGTGTCCGGCGCGGTTTCCGGGGGACGGAAGCGCATGGCGGCGTTCGGGACGCGCAAGGCGTTATTTTTCTGGGCGGTAACGATGGAGACATTGGCGGTCATGCCGGGGCGGAGCTTGAGGTCGGCATTGTCCACGGTGATGACGGTATCATAGCTGACGACGTTTTGGTTGGTCTGGGCGGCATTGCGGATCTGGGCCACCACCCCGCGGAATGTCCGCATGGGAAAGGCGTCCACGGTAAAGTTCACCGCCTGATTGGTGTCGATGCCGCCGATGTCGGCCTCCGAGACGAGCGCGTCGATCTGCATTTTGGTGAGGTCGTTGGCGATGATGAAGAGGGTGGGGGCGCTGAAACTGGCGGCCACCGTCTGGCCAACGTCCACATTGCGGGAAAGGACGACGCCATCGAGCGGCGCATAAATGGAGCAATAGGCGAGATTGGCGAGGGCCTGGTCGAGGGCGGCCTGTTTTATCAGTACTGTGGCCTCGGCCTGATGGGCGGTGGCGACGGCGGAATCAAAGTCCGATTTGGCCAGGATGCTGTTGGTAAAGAGGGCATTGGCGCGTTCTTCCTCGACTCTGGCGAGGTCGTCGGCGGCTTGGGCGCTGGCGAGATCGCCGCGCGCCTGGGCAACGAGGGCCTTGTAGGTGGAAGGGTCGATTTCAGCCACCAATTCGTGGTTGGTCACGGGGGAATTAAAGTCGACGTAAATCTTGCTGATGATGCCGGAGACCTGACTGCCGACGGTGATATTGGTGACGGGATTGATCTGGCCGGTGGCGGTGACGGCTTGGACGAGGTCGCCGCGGGTGACAAGGGCGGTCTTGTAATCGGGCGTGTCACTGGCCTGATGTTTCCAATACCAGATGCCACCCCCCGCCAATCCCGCGACCACAATTGCCAGAACCAACCATGTTTTCATGCGAATTATTTTGACTCAACTGCTTCTGAAACAACGATTTCAATCAATGATACGAACCTCATCGGCCGGCCGTTTGAGGGGTCGAAGCTTATCTCTGCCCGGACCATGTTGCAAGCCCGGCTTTGTGGCCGGGTTCAGGTATGAGATTTGTTTCCTCGAATTCCCGTTCAAGTTTCCCGCGGCCAGAGACCGCCGGGAGGGCGCCAGGTTACGCAGATTCAGCAAAATCAAGGCGGGTTTGCCCGACGCGGAGCAATGCTCCGCGCTCCGGAAGGCGGGGAGGGGAAGCGTTGAAAAAAGATTGTCGGATTGTCCGGGGGGCGGTTGTGTACTGGTGAGATGCAGGAACAGTCGGACATCCAGTTGCTGATGGAATACGCGGAAGGGAAACGCGAGGGTGCCTTCCGCGAGCTGGTGGCGCGGCACACGGATTTTGTGTATTCCGCGGCGCTGCGGCAGGTGAATTCGCCGGACCTGGCCTGCGACGTGGCCCAAAGTGTGTTCACCGACCTGGCCCGCAAGGCGCGGTCAGTGGCGGAGAAAGCGCCGGAGGTGAATTCGTTGGCCGGCTGGCTGCATCGCAGCACGCGGTACGCGGCGCTGAACCATCTGCGCGACACCCGCCGCCGGGAGGCAAACGAAAGGCTGGCCATGGAACAACTCATCATCAATTCCGAATCCGCGCCGGACTGGGACCTCATCCGCCCGGTGCTGGACGAGGCCCTGGACAGCCTTAACGACGAGGACCACGCGGTGCTGTTGCTCCGCTATTTTGAGAAGAAATCGCTGCGCGAGGTGGGCGAGGCGCTGGGCACCTCGGACGACACCGCGCAGAAACGGGTGAGCCGCGCGACGGAACGGTTGCGCGAATTTTTCTCGAAACGCAAGGTGGCCATCGGCGCGAGCGGGCTGGCCGTCGCTCTTTCCGCCAACTCCGTCCAGGCCGCGCCGGCCGGGCTGGCGGCCGCCATTTCCACCGCCGCGCTGGCGGGGACCGCCGTCACCACCTTGACCGCCATAACCGCAACCAAAACCATTGCCATGACTCTATTGCAAAAAACCGTGGTCACCGCCGCGCTCGCCCTGGTGGCCGGCGTGGCCATTTATCAAGCGCATCAGGCCTCGCAATTGCGCGAGCAAAACCTGGCGCTCCAGCAGCAACTGGCGCCGCTGGCCGACCAGATACAGCAATTGCAGCATGAGCGCGACCAGGCCACGAACCGGCTCGCGGGCATGGCCGAGGAACTGGCGCTTGCGAAAAAGAACCCGTCTGATGTGTTGAAACTGCGCGGCGAAGTGACGGCATTGCGCCAGGCGAAGAGCGATTCCGACAGCCAGAGCGCGGTGAGCAAGCTGACCGCCGATCCGGCCACGCGGAAATCCCTGCGCGAGACGCAAAAACTGGGCATGACTGCGATTTACGCCGGCCTGGCCAAGCAACTGAACCTGACGACGGAACAGACGGGCCAGTTGAACGACCTGCTGGCGGACCATGTGATGGACAGCATTGATTTGATCACGCAGGCGCTGCACGACGGCAAATCGCGCGGCGAGATTGACCAGATGTTTGCGTCCGAGAACGCGGCATTGCAGACCAAGTTGCAGGCGCTCGTCGGCCCGGACGGCGCGGCGCAATATGAGGATTACACGAAGAACCTGGGCAGCACGCTGACAGCGGCGCAGTTCGCGCAATCCATGACCGGCGACCCGGCGTCGGTGGCCGACAAAAAGGCGCAGCTCACGCAGGCGATACAGGCCGCCACGCAATCCGCGCTGACGGCGGCGGGGCTGCCACCGGATTATCAGATTGTGCCGATGCTGAACTTCGGCAACATCGCGTCGCCAGACGAAGCCACGCAGAGCCTGCAACTTTTGGACAACATCTACGGGCAGGTGGCCGCGAACGCAGGGAGTTATCTCAGCCCTGACGAGCTGGCCAAGTTTCAAACCTTCCGGACCAACGCGATCAACAACAGCCAGACGATGCTCGACATGAACCGGAAACTGATGGCGCCGATCGGGCAGTGAGCGGAGAGTTGAGGGCTGAGGGCTGAGGGTTGAGAGCGGGATGGGAAAGAGATGCCAAGGAGGTGAAGGGCCGGAGAGCGGGGGATTTTTCCGCTCCCCGGATTGTTCTTGGTGGCGCATCAGCGGCCTGCATCCGTTAAATAGCAGGCAATAACGCTCCGTGCTCCGAGCTTAATTTTTGCGACCCTTGAGCGCCTTCGCCAAGGAACCAAGAGCGGGAAAGCACCGTTTGAGCCTCGATGACAGGCGCACGTACCGCAGCCGGGAATGAATTTTCGCCGCATCTTCGCCGATGAAGACGATCAGGGAGACGTCGTTGGCGACGTGAAATTTATTGGGAAACCCTGCGAAATCCTTAAGCGCCCATTCGGACCGGTGCGTTTCGAAAGGATTTTCCGATTCCACTTCCTGTTTGCCGGAGACATGGGGAGTGGAAATGATCACGTTCCGGGCGCGGGCAAGGCAGGCTTGCAGAAATTTCAACCCGCGGTCGCGGTCGAAATGCTCCAGAATGTCGCTGGCGAGCAGGAGGTCGTAACGCATTTCAAGCGTCGGGAGGATTTCGAGGGCGTCCCCGAAATAGAGATGGTTATAAATGATCTTGTGATGGTCGAGGATGTAATCCTGGTAGGCCTCGATTCCGTCAATGCGGTGCGTCCATTTGCCGCTGCGATTCCGGCCATCCCAGACTTCCAAATATTCCCGGGCGAGAAAGCCGTATTTCCCGAATCCGATGCCGACATCCAACATGGAGGCCGGTTGCGCGACCATGATCATTTCAGCAATTTCGTTGAGTTGGTGCGGATGGCTGGAAGGCATTTGGTTGATGTTTCTGCCAGACTAGTTTTTTTTTCGATTGAAATCAACTCAAGCTTCGGGCGCGCGCATTTTGGGCACAAACCTTCCGGCAGGAGTGCGCAAGAAAATTTGACAAACGGGGCAAGTTTACGGATAGTAGCTGCCGTCGGAAAGGTCTGCCGCAACGGGCGGCAAAAGGAAGGACGATCTGATTAATTCGGTCGAACAGACAATTTATATGGACGTGAAAGCGTTACAACGGGCACGGAATCGACGGACGGCTGCGCCCCCGGACGGCGGGCAGTCTTTCTGGACGGGCAATGGGCAGCCCAAAGTCCAAAGCCCAAAGAAGGCCAGAATATTTGGACCGAATTGTTTTGGAAAAAGCGGTCATCGCACCCGCCTTCGCCGGGCTACGGCGCGACAAGGGGCGATGACCCTACCTTCGGAGAGGCGGCGTCGGATTGGACACGATAAAAGACGATCCGCCTCCGCCAGGCTCCCGCCTCCGCGGAAGCTACGGCGGGGCAAGCCGGCGCGACAAGTAAAACACAATAAAACACGGTAGTGGCGGATAATTTTTTTTGTGGAAGGTAAAACAGCAACTGGAAAGGATTGGGCATGCCGCCCATGCAGAGCCATGCTCTGCGCTATCAGCGAAGGGGGCGCGGGGATGGTGTCGTTGCAAGTATTTGGTTTTTCGCGGGTTGTCGCCATTTTGCAGCATTTTACACGAGTTTTCAGACCATTTCTCACCTGCAAGGGATTGATTTCTCGCCAGTTGCATAGAAAACGGGGTTTATTTAAATTTTAGAGGGGAGTGATCAACAACAAAGCAAGAACAAAATCGCATCCGCCTTCGCTGAAGCTACGGCGCGACAAGGTGAGTATCCGGCAAGCAAGCCTACCCCCCCGCGCCAGGTCCCGCCTTCGCTGATGCTCCCGCCTCCGCCAAGGCTATGGCGGGGCAAGTCGGCGCGGCAGGCAGGCTTTGGCGCGACAAGGGGGAGTGGTCATCGCAACCCCGACGCATGGCCATCTAATTTTTTCGATTGGGGCGTTGAGGGAGGGAATCTGATTGCGAAAAGGCGGGAAAAGTGGTTAGTTACACGCTGACAAATGTCCAACTCATTGTTATTGCGGTCGTTGATCATGTACGGGCTGTGCATGATGGTCGCGGTTTTCGTGGGGTACCAAGTTACCTCGTGGGACCAAATGGCAAACTTCGGTGTCCTGATGGCGGTGCTGATGCTGATGCTGGTGCCATTTCTCCTGAAGTGGCATCACGTCTGGTTGATTGCGACGTGGAACACCACGGCCTTTTTGTTTTTTCTGCCGGGAAAACCGACCTTGGTGCTGGCGCTTGCCGCCTGCAGCCTGCTGGTCTCGATGCTTCACCACGCGATCAACCAGGAGGCGCCGTTCATACATGTTCGCATTCTATTCTGGCCGCTGGTCTTTCTGACATGCGTGGTGCTGGCCACGGCGAAGCTGACAGGCGGCATCGGGCTGAACGTGGCCGGCAGTTCGAACGTGGGCGGGAAGCGTTACATCTTCATGTTTGGCGCGATTGCGGGGTACTTTGCGCTGACGGCCCAACGAATCCCGCGGGAGAAGGTGATACGCTATGCGTCACTTTTTTTCATGAGCCCGGTGACGAGTCTCATTTCCGACATTTCATTGCTCATGGGGCCGTCGGCAGTGTATTACATTTTCCTGATCTTTCCCTCCTCCGGAATGATGGACGCGGAGGTCGGTTCCGGCGCGGGACCTACGGAGATCGCCCGGTTCGGAGGCACGGCCATTGCGTGCAGCGCGGTGGCTTACACCATGGTGGCGCGGTATGGTCTGCGCGGGATTTTTAATGGCGGGAGAATCTGGCGGGCGCCGATTTTCCTGCTGCTTTTTGTGGCCTCAATGTTCGGAGGCTACCGTTCGACGTTGCTCATGTTTGTGATAACGTGCGGCCTGATGTTCTGGCTGGAGCGATTGTACACCAGCCGGTTGATGCCGGTCATGTTGTGCGGCATGCTGCTGGGGGCCGTGGTGTTGATTCCTTTGGCGGCGCATCTTCCGAGTTCCATGCAACGCACCCTGACCGTGGTGCCATTTCTCAAGGTCGGGGATGATGCCGAAGCCTCCGCGAAGGATTCGAGCGACTGGCGGATACAGATGTGGAAGGAGGTTTTGCCGGAAATTCAGCCACATTTGATTCTAGGCAAGGGCTATTCCATCGACTTGGTGGAGCTGGAAAAGATCAATACCACGGGCCTCGGAAACACGGGGGAGGAAGGATCCAAAATGGCCGGGGACTACCATAACGGACCCCTGTCGGTCATCATTCCATTTGGAATCGGCGGGGTCATTGCGTTCCTTTGGCTGATTGGGGCGGGATTGAAGGTGCTGTATAATAATTTCAAATACGGGGATGCGGCTTTTCAGCAGATCAACACTTATTTGCTGGCGGCATTCATCGCGAAAGCGATCTTCTTCCTGGGCGTTTTCGGCTCATTTTACAGCGATCTGGCCGGTTTCACGGGATTGCTCGGATTGAGCGTGGCCATCAATAACGGCATGAGGCTTCCGGTGCGGGCCCCGCAGCGGGTATCGGACACCTGGAAAGTAACGCAAGCCCGGCCCGTCGCGCTCAATTGAACGCGCGCAAGCCAGCCATTTCCGCCGAATGAGCAAGGATCCGCGCTTTTCGGTCGTTACTCCCAGTTTCCGAAACTCCGAATGGCTGAAACTTTGCATCGCCTCGGTGGCGGACCAGGGCATGGCGTTGGAACATATCGTGCAGGACGCCGGTTCGGACGACGGCACGCTGGACTGGCTGACCGGGGACAAACGCGTCAAGGCATTTGTGGAGCGGGACGCGGGGATGTACGACGCGATGAACCGGGGTCTGCGCCGCGCGCAGGGGGAAATTCTCGCATGTTTGAATTGCGACGAGCAATACCTGCCGGGCACATTGCCCGCAGTGTCAAATTTTTTCGAGCAACACCCTGAAGTGGAAATGGTTTTCGGCGATTTCGTGGTCGTGAACCGGGAGGGTGGCTACCTGTTTCATCGCAAGGTCCAGACGCCGCTCAAATACCACACATGGGTGTCGCACTTGCAGACCTTCACCTGCGCGACATTTTTTCGCCGGAGCCTCATTCATGAGCATGGGATTTTGCTCGATCCCAGTTACCGGGATGTGGGTGATGGGGAGTGGATGTTGCGCCTGCTGCGGCGGCGCACGCGCATGGGGGTGTTGCGGCGCTTCACATCCGCATTCACAATGACGGGCGCCAACATGAGCGCGGGGGCGAACGCCCGCCGTGAGGCGCGGGAACTGGCGCAAACCGCCCCGGCCTGGGTGCGCAGGCTTAAATGGGTCTTCATCATGCAACACCGGCTCCGGCGGCTGGCCGGCGGCATTTATTTTCAGAAGCCCTTTTCCTATGCCTTGTATGCACGGACCAGTCCGGCGCAGCGGGTCAACCATGAGGTCTTGCAACCGGTGTTTCGATGGCGCACATGAAAGCGTATTTGAGCATGACATCCGTCCGCAGCCGCCCGAATCCTTTACACCTGCGCGCGCGCCGACTAGGCTTTCTGCCGCTTGAAAATCGCAAACCGACTCGGGTTATGAACTGGGCCTGCCTGCGGCATTTTTCCTGGATTGACACGCGGGCGGCATTTGTGGCCGGAACACCGCGCGACGGGACGTTGCTGGACCTGGGTTCTTCGGACGGGGAAACGCTGCGGCACATTGCCGAGCTGCGGCCGGACCTGCGGCTGCGGGCGGTGGATCTCGCGGGCGCGCCCGAGAATTATCCGCCGGGCTGCGAATTTCGCCGCGCCGACCTGGAGCGCGAGCCATTGCCCTGGCCGGACGGTTCCATGAGCGCCATCACCTGCATGCATCTGGTCGAACATTTGCGCGACGCGGGACCCTTGATGCACGAGGCCGCGCGGTTGCTGCAGCCGGGTGGCAGAATTTATTTTGAAACGCCGCACCCCAAAACCCTCGATCTGCCCAGCCCGGAAGGCAGGGGCGCGGGAACGTTCACGCTGAATTTTTACGACGACCCCACTCATATCAAGATAGTTTCGACGGAAGAACTCGCCGGACTTGCCCGGCGCGCCGGGCTGGAGATCATGGCGGAAGGAACCTCGCGAAACTGGCTGTTCGCGGCGTCGCATCTGGTGTATCAATTTCTTCCGGCGAGCCGCCAGAAGTACACCGCACGCGCGCACTGGGTGGGCTGGTCGGCCTGCCTGACGGCCCGCCGCACGTTGTGAAACCCAAACTCCTTGTCCTGGAACTCTGGAACGTGGGCGATCTCGCGATCACGACGCCGTTTCTGCGCCGGGCATGCGAGAAATTTGAGGTGACGCTGCTGGCAAAACCTTTCGCGGCCGACCTGCACGCCCGCTTCTGGCCGGAGGTCAAGGTCATCCCTTTTAACGCGCCGTGGACGGCCTTCGATCACAAGTACCGGCTTTGGGCGTGGCCCTGGGGCAGGATGTTCCGTTTATGGAGACAATTGCGCCGCGAACGGTTTGACGTGGCCCTGTCCGGGCGGCCCTGGGATCCGCGCGATCATCTCCTGCTGTGGTTGAGCGGCGCCCGGGCGAGGCTGGGATTTCCGCGTGTCGGCAGTCATGTATTTTTGACGCGTTCGCTGAATCCGCCGCCCCCGCTTTCCCACCGCTACGATTACTGGCGTGTCATCGCACATGCGCTGGACCTGGATCTGGAGGAGCGTGACAAAATCAAGCTGCTCCCCCCGCCGGCCGGCCGCACCGTCTTCATTCACACCGGCGCGGGCCAGCCGGTTCGCGTCTGGCCGCTGGAGCGGTATCGAAGCATTGCGGAGAATTTGCGCGTCCGGGGGCACGTTGTCCGGGTGGTATGCAATCCGGAGCAAAGGGACTGGTGGCTTGCGAAGGGGGAGAAGAGCGTGGCCACGCCCCGGACAATCTCGGCTCTGCTCGACCTCATGGCGGATGCCGGCGTGTTCATCGGCAATGATTCGGGCCCGGGCCACTTGGCGGCTTTTTCCGGCATTCCCACGTTCACTTTTTTTGGCCCGCAGGTGCCCGAATGGTTTGTGCCCCTGCACCCGGCTGCGGAATGGATGGAAGGCAAGGCCTGTCCCTACAAACCCTGCTCGGACTCGTGCATGTTTGCGGCCCCTCTTTGCCTGGGCGACGTGAGCACGGCTGAAGCGTGGCCGCTGGTGGAAGCTTTTGTCCGGAAACACATCCCCCTCAAAAATGGAGACTGACTGCGCAAATCCTTGCAAGCCGGGACTGCCAAAGCAGCCCCTCTTATCCTTGGATATAAATACCGCTAATACTTTATTTTTAAGTTTGACAACACTGGCGTTTGATGGTTTATTGCCTACAGTAGCATTTTGAATTTCGGGCAAGTTGTTAAAATTGTTCTTTGATTGCCCTATGGATTTCGGTTCTGGTTGAGTACAGACCGGGGCCGGATAACTGCATAATCCTACTGTTGTACTAATTCGAACATTCCCCGGGCTTCTTGGTCATCCCCTGACTGATTAGCCCGGTTTTTTTTGTACAAATCAGGGCCGCGCAACGACTTGCATATCCCGGTTCAATCAAAAAACCAGCTTAATTCCAAGGCCACCCTGCTTGCCTGGCTATTTCGAAGCACTCACGCTGAAAGGAACGCGGGTGCGAATATCATCCGAAGCCGCGCCCACCAGAATCTCATACTTGCCCGGCTCAACCACGTATTTTTCCTTCGTCACATCCCAATATCGGAATCGTTCCAGCGGGATATCAATATCAACACCCGCCGATTTTCCGTGGGCAACCGTCACCCGCCGAAATCCGCACAACGCCTCGCGCGGCTGCGGCGCCGCCGAATCCATGTGCCGGAAATATACCTGCACCACCTCGTCGCCGTCGCGCGCGCCGGTGTTCGCCACCTCCAGGCTGACATGAACCGTGTCGGCGGGGCCTGCCTCGGTGCGGTCGCATTTCACGGACTTGTAATCAAAGCTCGTGTAGCTCAATCCATGGCCGAAGGCGAAAAGCGGCTTGCCGTTGAAATAACGATACGTGCGGTTCGTCATCGAATAATCCGTGAATGACGGCAAATCAGACGTCCCGCGATAAAACGTGACCGGCAGCCGGCCGGCCGGATTGACGTCCCCGAACAGCACCTCCGCCACCGCCGTGCCGCCTTCCTGCCCCGGATACCATGCCTGCACGATGGCCGCCAAATTTTCCGCCTCCCACGGCATCGCCACCGCGCTCCCGCTGCAGTTCACATAGATCACCGGCTTGCCGGCATCGCGCAACGCCTTCAACGCCTGCGTCTGCACGGCCGGCAGCTCAATCCGCGTGCGGTCCCCGTTGTCAAATCCGTCGTACGGAACCCCCCGCTCCTCGTTTTCCAGCAACGGGCTCAACCCGCCCACATAAATCACCACGTCCGCCTTCTTCGCCTCCTCGACGGCCCTTGTCATCGCCTCGGAACGTGACTCCCCGCTGGTGTCGCCGTACGGCACCACGAGCGAACATGCCGGTTCATAAACCACCTCCACGTTGGTGCCCGCGACCGCCTTGATGCCGTCCAATATCGGCACCATGTGCGACGGCGTGCCGTTGTAATTGCCCACCAGCACCCACGCGCCGCTTTCGCCCGTTGCGTTCAGGCCCATCACCGCGATGCGCTTGATGCGCGTGCGGTCCAGGGGCAGCACGCCGTCGTTCTTCAAGACCACGATGGACTCGCGCGCGACCTTCAACGCCAGCTGGGCGTGTTCGGGCGTGTCATTTGCGCTCACCGGAATTTGCGCGTACGGCACCCGCTCAGGCGGATCGAACAGGCCCAGGCGAAACCGCGCCGTCAACACGCGCCCCAAGGCCTGGTCAACATCCTCCTCTTTGATCAATCCCCCTTTCAGCGCCGCCTTCATGCCGTCCGGTTCTCCCCAGCAACCCAGGTCGCAGCCCGCCTTCAATGACGCCGCGGCGGCTTCCTCGGAGGTGCTCACAAACGCGTGGCTCTTGTAAATGTCGCCGATTGCGCCGCAGTCCGACACCACGTGGCCGTCAAAACCCCATCGCTGACGC
>Ga0210398_10005190_pt1 | contig 12122 bp, 11 predicted proteins | sample IncBWC4OmetaG_FD_161047 | JGI IMG/M metagenome (GOLD analysis project Ga0210398, IMG submission 161047) | Forest soil microbial communities from Barre Woods Harvard Forest LTER site, Petersham, Massachusetts, United States - Inc-BW-C-4-O | ecosystem: Environmental > Terrestrial > Soil >... | reverse complement strand
AATGAGCAGTCAGAATTTCAGGAATCTTCATCAAGGACCAGGGTTATTGCTCTTGCCCAATGCGTGGGATGCCGTTAGCGCGCGCTTGATTGAGAGCCTGGGTGCGGCGGCAATTGCTACGACGAGCGCGGGACTTGCTTGGTCAAACGGCTATCCGGACGGAAACGCGCTCCCGGAGGACCGACTGGTCGCGGCAATTCGCGAAATTGCCCGGGTAATTCGGGTGCCGCTAACAGTTGATATTGAGGCTGGCTATTCGGACGATCCCGAGGCCGTGGCGGGGCTCGTCGCCCGTATTCTAGATGTCGGTGTCGTGGGCATTAACATCGAAGACGGTGCGGGATCCGCCGATCTTCTCTGCAAGAAGATCGCCGCCATCCGAGATCAGGGGACTCATTCCGGTTGTGACTTGTTCATTAACACACGCACAGATGTTTACCTGCGGGGAATTGCCTCTGGACAAGCGGCCATTGAGGAAGTCATAAGGCGGTCCTCCCGCTACCGCGCGGCAGGTTGTGATGGCTTGTTTGTTCCCGGCCTTGTCGAAGCGGACGCCATGGCGACGATTTCGAGTGCCATCGCCCCGATGCCCCTCAATATCATGGCGGTGCGGAATTTGCCGGCGATGGATACGCTGCAGCAGAGTGGCGTTCGACGTCTGAGCGCGGGCTCTTCGATCGCACAGGCTGCGCTCGGTCACACCAGTAAGCTCGTGTTGGGCTTCCTTGCGGGGACGATGACGGCAATGTTCGACGTGTCGGCAGACTACGGCGAGGTGAACCGGCTGTTTCTCGACTGGCGCGAGCCGTTGGCCTTAAGTCGATAGTGCTCACCGGCCCCCCGATTCCATCACTCAAGTCGTCCCGCGCTTCTCAAGTGTGACCTCGAAGCCGATCTCGGAAGCCTCGATGTGCGCGCCCGCAAAACCTGACTGCGAGGCGAGTCCCGCGAACTGCTGCCTCGAATAGGCGCGGGGAAGCAGGATGTACCGAAACGTCGCTTTGTAGATGAGGGAATTGACCCAGCCGAGGTGCGACTGCTTGATGTACGCATCGATGTCGTCCATAGAGGCCTCTTTGCGAAGATCGATGATGACTGCTCGTCCGCCGGGCTTCAAGACCCGGTGCATCTCGTTCATCGCGGCGAGCGGCTGTGAGAAATTCTTAAATGCTGCCCGGCAGAGAATGAGGTCAAAGGTGTTTTCCGCAAACGGCATCGCCGCGGCGTTGCCCTGCCGGAAATGGATGTCGACATGTGCCTCGCGCGCGTTGCGGCTGGCAATCTCGACGAAAGTGTGACTGATATCCAGGCCGGTGATCTCAAAGGCACCGCGCCGCGAGATTTCAATGGCGAGATAACCAGGGCCCGGCGCCACCTCGAGAATGCGACTGCCGGGCGGTAGCGCCGCGGTCACGCGCTGCGCCAGCGCGGCGAACTCGGGCATATCGCGCGCGGTGTTGCGCGCGTACCAACTGGCGATCCGGCCCTCCATGCCAAGACCCCTGTAACCCTTATCTGCGCTCGATTGCATGCGAATTGCTCCTTGATATGACCGTTAGTTTCTGGCGCTGTCACAAGAGAGATGCATGGAAGCGAGCATTTGGATGCACCAGCGCTGAAATAGTGCGATGCGAAGAGGCTTTTTTCTGATCGCCAATTTGAAGTCTCCCTTCAAATGACCGTCAAAACTTCTCGCTATCGCGTCAGTTCCCTCACGGCATAGACTTCCTCCGGGTGCAAAGATGAGTGTTCCTAAAGTTGGAGTCCAATGAAAATGCTGAAGGCGGCGATGACGCTTGGGGCGATGCTGTTTGCGCTGAGCACTCAAGCCGCGGCGGCGCCTGAATCTAAGGACGGTTCGCATGATTTCGATTTCCTGATCGGCAATTGGAAAGCGCACGTCCGCGTGCTGCCGGATCGTCTCAATGGATCCTCCACCTGGGTGGAATACGACGGAATTTCGAATCACAAGAAACTTCTCGATAGCAACGCCAACTTTGAGGAGTTTGACGCCTACAGCGCCCAGCTGAAGAAGCGCAACAAGGGCCAGACGCTTCGGCTTTACAACCCTGAAACCCACCAGTGGTCGATCTATTTGGTCGATGTTGACAAGGGAACGCTCGATCTCCCGCCGGTCATCGGCCAATTCGCGGGCGATCGCGGCGAATTCTACAATCAAGATACCTATAGAGGTCGAGCGATCTACGTCCGGTATGTTTGGCTCAACATTTCGCCGCAGGCCGCTCGAATGGAACAGTCGTGGTCGGCGGACGGCGGGAAAAACTGGGAGGTGAATTGGATCTGCGAACTTTCGCGTAACTGAGGGATTTCACCCGGATCGGCGGCCGGCGCTATAATCGAGAAATCGCCCACACGGAGGCGGTGCGTGAATTCCGATGAGGCAGGCTTTTAATATTCTTGAAAGGCGCCGCCGATGTTGCGTTTCAGCAATCACCATTCTGGGTCGATCACCTCATCGCGGTGGCATCTGTGGCTTCTCGGGAGCATGGCTGTGGCAGCATTGCTGCTCTTTAGCATCGCCACGGCGCGTGCCGTCGGCACCGAGCCGCCGATTGCGCCAACTGCCATAGCAGGAACCGTCACCAGCGCGCACGGCGCCGAAGCCGGCGTCTGGGTCATTGCTGAAACCCATGACTTTCAAACACGCTTCGCCAAAATCGTCGTGACTGACGAGGCCGGTCGGTACCTCATTCCGGAATTGCCCGCGGCGCGGTATCGCGTCTGGGTGCGCGGCTATGGTCTCATCGACTCGCCCGGCGTCGATGCCACGCCGGGACAGCATCTCGACATCGCAACCCACATCGCTTCGGATGCGGCGGCGGCGGCGAAGAACTATCCCGCCGCGTACTGGTACGCGATGATGAAAATTCCCGAGGAGACGCAAGTAACCAAGGTGCCGGGCGGCCGCAATGGCTATTTGATGTGGATGAAGAACATGGGTTGCGTCGGCTGCCATCAGCTGGGGAATTTGGCGACACGCACCATCCCGAAGTCCTTGGGCACTTTCAAGTCCTCGGAGGAAGCTTGGTTGCATCGGCTGCAGTCAGGCCAAGCCGGCGTGTCGATGGTCAACATCGCGCAAGGTACGCTTGCGGGCATTCCCATTCATTATCTGGCGGATTGGACGGATCGCATCGCCGCCGGCGAAGTGCCCGCGGTGGCGCCCCCGCGCCCGAGCGGTATCGAGCGCAACATCGTCGCCACCGTGCGCGATTGGTCGGACGGCAAAGCCTATTTGCACGATCTGTCGGGAACCGACCGCCGCAATCCAACTGTTAATGCCTATGGCAAGCTTTACGGCGCGCCGGAACTGAGCACGGATAATTTTCCGGTGCTCGATCCTGTGCATAACGTCGCGACGACGTTCAAGGCGAGCGTACGCGACGCCGATACGCCAACCACTCACGACGACCCCGTCCTGGCGCCGTCGCCTTATTGGGGTGAGGAGCGAATCTGGGACAGTCGAGCGATTGCACACAATCCGATGCTCGATCAATCCGGCCGCGTGTGGTACACCGCGCGGATTCGTGCCGCGAACAATCCCGCGTATTGCAAAAAGGGCTCGGATCTTCCGTCCGCAAAAGATTTTCCAATCGACGACAGCGGACGCCAACTGGCGGTGAATGAGCCGAAGAGCGGTAAATATTCATTCATCGACACATGCTTCAGCACTCACCATCTGCAATTCTCAGAAGACGCGAACAATACCCTGTGGACCAGCGGAGGTCGCGAAGTCGTGGGATGGCTCGACACCAAGAAATTCCTTCTCACCGGCGATGCGGCGGCTTCGCAGGGATGGGCGCCCTTTGTGCTCGACATCAACGGTAACGGCAAGCTGGATTCTTGGACCGAACCGGGCCAGCCTTTGGACCCGACGCGTGATCAGCGTCTGGCAGTAAGCTTTTACGCGATCATGCCGAATCCTGCCGACGGAAGCGTGTGGGGCTCGGTCGCATACCGGTATCCCGGCGGCCTCGTTCGCTTCGATCCGCGCACCCGCTTGAGCGAAATCTACAATGTGCCGCCGCCCGGGTTCGGTGTGCGCGGCGCCGACATCGATCGCAATGGGGTGGTGTGGGCATCATTGGCGAGCGGGCATCTGGGGGAGTTTGACCGGCGTAAGTGCAAGGCGCCGCTCAACGGGCCGAAGGCGACGGGCGATCACTGCCCAGAAGGCTGGAGTTTCCATCGACTACCCGGCCCGGGTTTTGTGAACCTGCCGCAGATGAGCGTCGAATCGAGTTATTACACTTGGGTGGATCAACACAACACATTGGGACTCGGGGCGAACGTGCCGATCGCCACGGGCAATTTGTTTGACGGCGTGCACGCACTGGTCAACGGAAAATTCGTGACGTTGCGCATTCCCTATCCGCTGGGGTTTTACGCCAAGGGCCTCGAAGGTCGTATTGACGACCCTGCCACGGGTTGGAAGGGACGGGGCGTGTGGATAACGAGTGGCGACCGAACGCCTTGGCACAAGGAAGGAGGTAAGGGCACCAAGCCCTTGGTCGTCCACTTTCAGGTGCGCCCTTCACCTTTGGCCGACTGACGTTTCGCGCAGATTCGCATCACAAGCTCGGCACCCCTCCCGCGCTGTTCACGCGCTCAGCTCTTCCTCAAAAAGGCGCCAGCCGCTGCCTCGAAACGCGGCGGCGTGGCGCCCCTGTCTCTAGCTCGCTTTCGCGTCTGCGTCGTTCCTTCGGAAGGTGGCTTCCTTCGCATCGGAGACCTCAACCCACTTCGAGGTAGGCGAGGCTTCGGCCTCGTAGTTATCGTGCCAGTTCCACCATTTGTACGGCGGAGTCTGGGGATAACCCGGCGGGGAATCCTCCCAATTCTCCTGACGCCCGAGCGCCGTGATATCGAGATAGCTCCAGATGGTCCCCATCGCCTCGTCGCCGCGCTCATTGATCCAGTATGTGCGGAACACCCGTTCACCGTCGCGAATGAATGCGTTGTGGCCGTGCCACTCCGCCACACCGAAGTCGGCGTCGAAACTGTCAGTAATGGTGTACCAGGGCATCGCCCAACCCATTCGCGCCTTCAGGCGCGCGATGTCCGCCTGCGGCGCGCGTGAGGCGTACACGAGAGTGGTGTCGCGCGCGTTCAGATGGGCGAGGTGGCCGACTTGATCGGCGCCCAGCGAGCAACCCCGACAGGCATGCTCGGGCCAGCCGAACACTCCCGGCTCGAAGAAGGCACGATAGACGATCAATTGACGGCGACCCTCGAACAAATCGAGCAGGCTCACCTTGCCGTACGGTCCGTCGAACTGGTACTTCTTCTCCACGGCCAGCCAGGGCATCCGCCGGCGTTCGGCCGCCAGCGCGTCGCGGGAGCGCAACACGGCCTTTTCCTTCACGAGGAGTTGCTCGCGCGCAGCCTGCCACTCCTGCTGCGACACGATCGGGGGCCTGTTCATCGCGGGGCGCCCCTCGCCGTTAGGTTTGTGTCTCTCTTTGCTTGTTGCCACGTCATTTCTCCTGTGCTTTCTGAAACTGACCAAGACGATTCGCTTGGAAGAATTTTCTGAACTTGGCGATGCACACCGCCAGAAATCCTCCCGTGGAGCCCGCTCCGGCGACCATTACGGCGGTGGTAGCGATGCATGCTGGGCACATATGTCACTCCTCTGAATTTCGATTTCCTCCACGCCCGAAAGCATGGTGGCCATGGGAAGATCTTAATGTGGCTTCGGGCGGCCCGTGAGTAACAAGTGTGGCGGGATTCCGATGGCTCGCGCCCGCAAGGCATCGGCATGGGCTGTCTTCACCTCGCGACAGTTTGGGCCTTGGGCGGGTTTGACTTAACAATAGATCATGACAGCCAAAGCACCGAACGTCTCTGCGGCCAACTCAAGTAACGCGCAGGAGTTGCATATGGACATGAGTTATCGAATGAGCACCGCCAACCTGTCGGTGAGACTGAAGAGAATCGTCTCCGGCGGGCAGACGGGTGTGGATCGTGGCGCGCTGGACGCGGCCCTCGGCGTGGATTTTCCTTGCGGTGGGTGGGTGCCGGGCGACCGGACGGCAGAGGACGGTGTGATTTCTGATCGATATCCGTTAATGCCGTTGCCGTACGGCAATTATCGGCAGCGCACGCGATTGAATGTGGTCGACAGCGACGGCACCGCCATATTTTATGAAGGCTCTCTGAGCGGCGGCACCCGCCTCACGCGCGATCTGTGCGAGCTCCTGGACCGGCCGTGCATTCTCATTAATGTGCGCGAGACACCCGATCCAGTCGCGGCAGCTGACGCGGTATTGAAGTTCATAGAGGACAACAATATTGCGACCCTGAATGTAGCTGGACCGCGAGCAAGCGGGTGGACTGAAGGATATGCGTTTTCCCTTGGAGTCATCAGCCAAGTGATAGCGAGCGTCCTAACGCCCTAGGATTTGCGCTGACCGATCACCCCTCGGGTTTCTCATCTCGAAGACTTCTCGATGCCGCCAGGAGATCGTCCACATGGACTCGCAATCGGCCGGCTATCATTTGAATTTCGGTCGCGGTGATTGGCTGCCCTGCTATTTCTCTATTCTCCAGGTCCAGAACTAATCTTTTAATCGAAGTCGCGGTTTCGTCCAAAACTTTACGGTGGTCTTTATTCTGTGTCTTGGTCATCCTTCGCTGATTCCTTTCTGACGGACCAAAACAAATTATCCCGGGGGGTGCCGGTCGTCTCCATAGCCCGTCGCCCCGAGCGCACCCGCATCATGTCCTACACGGCGTCGGTTCCTTCCGTCGGATCTACGCGCGAATTATTCGAGAGCGTGGCGTGCAGGGCGGGAACGAGACTGTCGGTCAAATAGGCCAATTTGTCGTAAAGGGATGCGATCAAAAGGAGTTGTGCGCGCGCTTCGGCGTGATGCACTTCCCGCGCCATGGCGCGAATGCTTCGCGCTTCTTGCCGGTAATCCTGATTTTTTTCCGGCCGCTCGGGACACATTTGCGCCAGCCTAGCAGAGACATTTTGTAGGAGACGAAGTGGGGTGACGTACCGACAAATCGTAGGAATTTGCCTACGCGCTAGATACCCCGGGCGAATGCGACAGGCATCACACTCATGGCAGGGTACTTAATGGGTTTGAAAATATTACCGCCGCGGGGGCACGGACAATGATCAGTTTACTGGCCTTAACGTAACGTTTTCTGGCTGGCTCTGTTGCTCAGAATTTTGATGCCAATCCTACTGGGAATTCTGAGCATTTGAGCTGCGTGTCGATCCAATCACGCGGCAAATTCGCGCCGGCATCCGTGCTTGTCAAGAGAAGCGCGTGGCGTGGTATGTCGCGGAAATGATCCATGACGACCTTGGCGCCGAGTTGATTCGCGGCTTGTCGCGACCGCGCGCAAACTTCCAACACTTGGCCGAAGGCCCCGAGCGCCTCTCGAGCTGCCTTGGCGGTTTCATCCGTACTGGTGTCAGCAACGACGACGATCCAAAGTGAGTTGTGCCAGCCGGTGTAGCTATTGGCCGCGAATATACTTGCAATGCATTGTGCGATCGTTTCGCCGTGATTGCGCGCCGGTATGACGATTCCAACTGCCTGGATTTTCGAGGGGGAGCGGGTTGGAGCGTAAGCGGGAGCGCTTGCGGGAGCTAAGTTCTTCTGCACACCGCTAGGATCGCAAATCCAAAGTAAAAATGTTGCAAACGATATGCAGAGTGTGAGGCGCTTATCGGTTCGTCTTTACACCAATTCTACGCGTCGCGGCGTTATGATGGCCGTCCATGGAACCGCGATGGCGTGGTTTGCCCTCGTTTTAAATGGCCTTGTTTGTGGCCGGAGGTTTTCATGGCGATCCAGGATTATGTGCGATCGATTGCGGCGACCGAGACGGTTTCCAAAGATCAGGTATTTCGATTTCTGGAAATGCAGTTTGCCCGCGCTGATCGGAATCATGACGGCGAGTTGGATGCCGACGAATTGGCCGCCTTTGTGCATGCGGTCGCGAGACCGGAAGCGGATCAGCGATAGCTTCCACTAGGATTGGGGCGATACGTCCGCAGCGCCGAATAGCCGGCGCCGGTCGATTTCTTTGCTGTTGGCGACGGCTTGGCGCATGATCGACGCCGCTAAAGACACGGGATTGAAAGCTTTCTTCGAACGCCCCGTTTGAAATAGCTGTCCTTCCTACGAGGAAAATGAGTAGCCAAACCGAACTTCTTAGCACACCGCCCACACGCTGGCGCCGGGTGCTGGCCTTCCCAATAGTTCAGATGGTCGTGGCGATTCTCTTTGTTGCCATTCCCTTCGCCATTGTCAGCACGCCCTTCAATCTATTCGTGACGGAGAAATCGCTGCGCCGGTTCGGAGCGCTGCTGCTCGCGGCAGTCGTGCTCGCAGGCTACTGGGCATACGTCCGTGTCATCGAGAAAAGAGCTGTAACCGAACTGTCCGGCGCCCACGCCGTGCGCGAACTCGGCGCAGGTCTCGCGTTGGGCGCGCTGTTATTTTCGGTGACCATCGCAATACTGGGCGCACTGGGCGTATTTCAAATTACGGGAAACAATGGCTGGCTGGTCGTGCTCGGGATCATCCCGGCATCTATCATGGCCGGCGTTCTCGAGGAAACCCTGATTCGCGGGATCGTTTTCCGTATCTTGGAGAAATCCTTGGGAAGTTGGATCGCGCTCGGGATTTCGGCGGTGATTTTCGGCGCGCTGCATCTTCTTAACCCGGGAGCTACGCTTTTGAACGCCGCCGCGATCAGTATTGAGGCCGGCGTGCTCTTGGCGGCGGCATTCATGCTCACGCGTCGCTTATGGCTTTGCATCGGGATCCACATTGCCTGGAATTTCACCCAAGGCGGAATCTTCTCGGTGGCGGTCTCCGGAGGGGAGAGCAAAGGCCTGCTGCGGTCGAGGATGGTCGGGCCCGATTGGCTAACCGGCGGCGCATTCGGCGCAGAGGCATCGGTCGTGGCGTTAGGGGTTTGCTTGGCGGCCGGAATCGTCTTGATAGGCCTAGCGATCAAGAAAGGCAACGTTGTCCTGCCGTTTTGGGCGCGCAGACAGGCCCCCAATCTTAAACTGTGAGCAAAGGCGCGCGGCAGCGTGCGTCCTCTGACGTAAGCCGTCGAAATAGGCGAAGTTTGCCGCGATCAATTTAGCGCGCCTGTCAGATCATCGATCCCGATTCCCGTATCCCCGGGGGCCCGTGCGCGCGCACGGGCCCCCGGGCGGCTCGCTTCGGCAGGCGCCGAAGCTCCACCCTTAAAAGTCTGCGGACCCCAGCAGCAGCCTCGCCTCGAGAATCAGCTCCGCGGCGCGCACGGGGTCGACCGGCGTCCTCTGGAACTCAGCGCCCTCCAGCATCGCGAGCATCTCATTCGCGATCCCGTTGCGGGCGCGCGTGATGTCATTGATGCGCTCATCGAGGGCGGCGTAAGTCGCATCGTCGGCCTCGACCGCGTGTGTGGCGATGCCGGTGAGGGTCTTGCGACCGAGCAGGCCCCGCGGCGCATTGATGTCCTTGAGCGCGGAGGCGAGGGATGACAGCAGGAACTGTTGGTCGCGTACCGCATCCGGAATGGCGTCGTCTTTCAATACTTCGAAAAGCATGCGCCCATCATGCGAATAGTCATCCTTGAGTCCGGCGAGGCCGATCAGGGTCGGCCGTATATCGGTGTGATCGGTAAAGATCTCGCCGAAGCGCCCGAGATTGCGCACCCCCGGCCCGACCATGCCGAGCCAGGTGTGGGTGATCTGGTTCTGGAAGTCGCCGTGATTCCAGGCAAAGCCGGATTCCTCCGCAAAGCAGCTGGCCGCATTCGTCGCCGGTGTGCACAGCGGCGACGAGTCCCCAAACGCCTCGAGGAAGTAGTCCGGATTCGCAAACAGAATGAAATTGGGCGTGCGATTCGGATCGAAGGTAACCATGTGCAGGAGCTTCTGTTCCGCTTGATCGGCCAGAGCCTGGGTCACGTGATTGGTGCCGCCATTGGGTCCATCGACCGGATCGAAACCGAGCATCGCGGCCGACTCGTGCTCCAAACGCCGCGTGATCGGGTCCATCTGCCCCGGGTTGCCATTGATGTAAAAGGTCGGGGCATCGTCGAAATGCACGCCAAACGGAGTCGTATCGTTGAATTCCGTGGCGAATATGAGGCTGAGGTCCGCGTCGATCTCGCCTTTCTTCGCGTAAGTGCAGGGTACGTGGATGCCATCGCAGTCGGCCGGGGATGGCGCGCCGCCGACGAAGTGATCGTTTTCATCGGCGGTGATGATGAACAGCGTGTTGTCTTTGGTGATCCCGTCGTGGGCGAGGCGCGCGAAGAACTGGCCGAAGGCCTTGTTGTAAGCGGCGAGCTGATTTACATAACCTTGTTCGCCAGGTCCGAAGGTCTGCTCGACACTGGTGCTCACGCCGGAAATCGACTGCGACTCATTGTCGTGCGCGTCCGCGATGTACATGTAGACCACAGGCACACCCGCTTCCAGCATCGTCGCGACGTACCCCAGGCTTTGGGCGGCCAGGGGGTCGAATCCCGGGAAGCCCGGGTTGCCATGGCTGTCGGCGATGACATTGCCGTCGAGATCCTGTACCGGCCCGGAAGGAGAGATCTGCGGCTGAACGTTGGCGTTGCCAAATAGCGCCGTGAAGCCGTTGTAGCCGCCGGGCTCGTCGGGTAGCGCATCCGGCGCGGCGTTGTTACTGCACAGCGGGCTGTTCCGCGCGCAATGGACGATGATTCCCTCGAAGTCAGCGATCGCCTTGTTGCGGTTGTTCTTCGCCTCCATTGCCTGCGGGGAGTTCGGGCCGAAGACATTGTTGATGTCGCCGGTGACGTTTTCGAACTCGATATTGGCGATCGAAAAGGCCCCGACATCGCAGCCCGCGCGCGTGAAAGGCACCCAGGGCGCTGGATGAGTCTTACCGCGCTGATCGACCATCTGCGGCAAGCCGTCGGCGACCACGTCGGTCCAGTAGGCGAATGAGCTGGGGAAGCTCGCGACGCCGTTTTGAAACAGCCCGAAGCTATTGCCGATGGAGAAGCCGAATTTATCGCCATAGACACCCGTTAGCGACGTCGTGATGTCGACCGAGGTATGCGAGATCAGCGGCGTGTGATGGTTGGTGAGCAGCGTGCCATGATCCTGCAGAAAGTTGAGGAGATTCGGGATCTGTTCGAGATCCGATGGCACGTTGGGGTTGTCGCGGCGCAAATGCACATTGTCGAACTGCAAGTAGACGACGTGCTTCAGAGGATGGTCGGGCGTGCCGAGATGGCACGCGGCCTCGTCGCCTAAGGCCGCGTGGGGCAAAGCGAATGCAGCGATGGCGAGCAAAGAGGCGAGCCCAAGTGCTCGCAGATGCACCGTTCTCATAAGCATGACTTCTCCTTAGATGAGTTGACTCCCGAGCAAAAAACTTCGGTGAACGGGCGAAGAATAGGACCCCTTCGCAACAAGCCGGGGTCAGTTCGATGGCAGATACGTTACGGAAGCCACCCCGTCCGTTGTACGATCGGTCAACGAAATCGCACTCGACGCGTTTCGATCACCACGCGGCCTGCGGATTGGAGAACAGGCAGCGCCGCAAAGGGGGATAGCCATGTACGCCCGCAGACTCGTTCTTCTTCTCGGCGCCCTCTTGCTGGGCCTCAGTGGCTGCAGTTCTGGCTCGCCGGGATCTGGAAGTGGAGTCGCGGCCAGCTACACGCTGTCGGCCGCCGCGATTAATCCCACCCCCGTCAGCGCAGGGACCCCAGCCACCTCGACGATTACGGTGACGCCGGCGGGTGGATATACGGGCGCGGTCACCCTTTCGTGCAGCATGATCACGGGCGGCACGCCCGCTCCCAACTGCTCCTTCAGCCCGGCCTCGGTAATGATCAGCGCGGCCGCGGCGGTCAATGCCACGCTAACCTTGACATCGACGGCGAATACGCCCGGAGGCACCTACAGCGTCACGGTCGCCGGCGCCGACACGAACGGCAAGCCTCCCAGCAATGGCGCGCAGGCTCTGAGCGTACCCATCGCGGCCGTCTTTCAACATATCGTGATCATCTTTCAGGAAAACCGCACGCCGGATAATTTGTTCCAGGACCCCGTGCTGATCGCGCGCGGCGCCGATATCGCCGGCAGC
>Ga0210398_10005189_pt1 | contig 12122 bp, 4 predicted proteins | sample IncBWC4OmetaG_FD_161047 | JGI IMG/M metagenome (GOLD analysis project Ga0210398, IMG submission 161047) | Forest soil microbial communities from Barre Woods Harvard Forest LTER site, Petersham, Massachusetts, United States - Inc-BW-C-4-O | ecosystem: Environmental > Terrestrial > Soil >... | reverse complement strand
CCACGGCTCGAGCGTGACCCGTTGCGAGGCGGCAACTCCGGCTTGGGTCAACAGGTCTTCGCCCGCCCGGTACGCGTAGGCAAAAGTCTGCGGAGCATCCGAGTAATTCATAAAGTAGTGAATAGTTTTGCCCTTGCGATTGGTGCCGTGTTTCACGTGGAGCGGCGCGGGCAGTTGCTGATCAGGCCCCGTGAGGCCGGCCATCTGGAGCACATCCAGCAGTGCCTTGTCCTGTAACTTGTCGGACAATACCGTGCCCTCGTAGGTAAGAGTCCCTTTACCGAAATGATTGCGCGTGATCGCCGGGTACTTCCCAAAGAACGGATGATCGTAATAGGCGAGCCCTTCAGCTCCTTCAAGAATCAGCATTTCCGCCCATTCAGAGACATGATTGTCAGCGCCCGCTTTAAGAGGATCTCCCTTCAGCGCCACCGGCACGCGCAGATTGGAGAACTCCTGGTAACGGAATCCGGCAGCCTGGCGGAGCGCGCCGGGCGCCATAACCCACCGCACTGTGTCAAATTCGTTTGTAAATCCGCTCTTGAAGGTGAGGACAAGATGCCCTCCGCCCCGCACATATTCCACCAGCCGGTTCAGGAGTTCGTCGCTGGCAACGTAGAGGGCTGGAACTACGATCACCTTATATTTCGCGAGATCAGTACTCTCTGGGAAGACGAAGTCCACTCCGACGTTCTCGTGATAGAGCGCATGGTACATCTGGTCGAGCAGCCACTTGTAATTCACCCGATCGCTGAACTTCATGAACTCAATGCCGTACCGCGAGTCATTGCTGTAGAGAATTGCGACTTGGTTGTTTGGTTTGAGATCGACAATCTGGGGCCCGATGCGCTGCAGTTCGTGCGCGGTGCGGCTCACCTCGGCGTAGGCGCGATTGGGCTCCAGGTCGTGGGACAGCACTCCCTTCCAATACGTTTCCTGGCCGTAATGCAGGGAGTGCCAATGCCAGTACTCGACCATGTTGGCGCCCGAGGAAAGATGCGTATAAACATCCAACCGGAGTTGCCCGTCGTAAGGAGGAAACTGTTGCTTCGAATCCCATCCAATCGTCTGCGCATTGGTTTCAGTCACAAGATAGTTGGTCTGCTTGAGAGACCGACTGTAATCCCCAGCCATACTCGAACCGATACCATCGAATTCATCCTGCGTGCCGTGATAAGGATTCACCGCCATAATGTCCATCGACCGGCTGATGTCGCGCTCATTTACCACCGCGTTCGGAGGCCCAGCCAGATCTTGGGTGACAAATTGATCGGTTCGTTTGTATTGCTTGATGATACCGGCTTGCCATGCCAGGAAATCGCTGGTCAGCCACTGTGAGTAACGTTGCCACTCCAGTTTCCATCCCGGATTGATGATCCCGTCTTGCGGAGGAATCTCCGTCCAGTCATTCAGCCGCTGTCCCCAGTAGTTCAATCCCCAAATCTTATTGAGCTCATCGACGGTCTTGAATTTGTGTTGCAGGTACTCTACAAAACCAGCCTGCACATCGTGGTTGGCCGCACCTCCCGACGAGGTCTCATTGTCAACTTGAAAACCGATCACGTCCGGGTTGTCTTTGTAGTGTTCAGCAATCTTGCGAATGATGCGCTCGCAGTAGAAGCGATAGGTTGGGTTCAGGAGATCTGTATTCTGGCGGAGCCCGAAAGTGATGCTTTGCCCTCCGAGACGAGTGATAACGATTTCCGGATGCTCCTTGTACATCCAGGCGGGGACGGAATACGTCGGAGTGCCCATGATGACCTTAATTCCGGCCTTGTGCATGCGGTCGACAACCCGGTCCATCCAGCCGTACTCGAAGCGGCCGTCCTCCGGCTCCCATAATCCCCAACTGGATTCGCCCAGGCGTACCACATTTATACCTGCCTGCTGCATGAGCTCGACGTCTCGATCCAACCGTTCATAGGGCATGTATTCCCAGTAGTAAGCTGCTCCGTAAAGAACGGTTTCCATCTTGTCGGGCACGAAGGCTGCAACCGTCTGCGCCACTGCAAACCTCGAGGTGGGCAAGACCAACGCCGCAAATATGAGTGCTAGAAGACTGGCAGTAAGTGCTTTCATCATGATTTCGTGCGAGCAATCTGAACTAGTTTGGGAAGGATATCTCCGAAATGGCCGTCTCTCCCGGTTTTGCCAAGATCGAAGTAGATTCGGCGGTAGATTGGGTAGAGTTCGTCGTGAACTCCGTTTTCGTCGGGGTGCAGGGAAAATTTGGTGTAGGCCGGACAAATCTGCTGCTGTGCCTCCTCCATCGTACGGAGTGTTTTCGCCGCGAGAAATCCAAAAATGGCTGAGCCGACTCCGGTCACTTTAGTGCAGGGCACCAGCACAGGTCTGCCCCATTCCTTCGCGTATACCTGGGTGAGCACCGGGTTGTTCTGTGGAACGCCGCCTCCATTGATTACGCGTTGACCCGGAGCTCCATATTCACTCATGCGATCGAGAACTCCCCGGGTGTGAAACGCGGTGCCTTCGATCGCTGCAAACAGCTCGTCCTGAGCTGTGTGCTGCAGGTTCCAGCCCACCGTGATTCCGCCCGGATTCGGATTGACCAGCACAGTACGGGCACCGTTGTCCCAATTCATTCCGAGAAGGCCGGTCTGGCCTGCACGGAATTGCTCCAAACCCTAGCTCAACTCTGCGACGGTAGTTTGAGCCCGCCGGGCAATCCCCCGCATCTTTGGGTTGCACCGAGCTCCAGACTCGCTGTGCCAACTGCGGGTTGACCGAGGGCATGCGATTGATGGCGCGCGACACCGTAGCAGTCGATACTCTGGCCCGCTTTGCGATTTCTCGGATGCCCCCAGCTTCAATGCCAGAATCCGCTCATTGTACTAACTGCGAAGGGACACCCGAACCACCGCTGCGGATTCTTGCGGTTATTAAAACCGGAAACGAGCTTCGAATTGCCCGGTGCGCGGTACACCATCATCTCCCAGAACTAGGCCAAACTGAGCGTTGCCGGGGGAAGCTGTGTTGGGATTAGCGAAAGCGTGCCGGTTGAGAATGTTGTAAAACTCTACCCCGCAGTCGAGACTGTATTGGCCGTCCCGGCCCATCTTGAAGTACTTGTGCAGAGAGACGTTTTCGCTGTCGCTGCCAAAGCCCTTTAGGGGGCCGAAGCGAGAGGGACCGCTGCCGAACTGCCCGAGCGTAGGATTAGAAGCAACCGTTTCCGGGAAGTACCGATTCTGCGAAGGATTGGGATTCCCTGTGGTGGGGAAAACATAGCTGCCCGGGTTGAATTGCCGTCCCGAATAGCCAGCCAAGTCATAGTTGTCGTAAATGGCCGCCCAGGCCGGAAAACCCAATGAATAGATGTTCGTGGAGTAAAAGGTGAGTGGCTGGCCGGACGTATAGAGCAACAAGGGACTGATTTTCCATCCGCCCACGATCGCGTTGACCACGTGGTTGGGATTGCCCAGCAACCTGTGTCCCCGGCCTAATGGCAAATCATAGGAAACTCCAGCTTTGACGACGTGGGTCTGGTCGTAGGGAGAAAGAGTGTGTGCCGCCTCCGAAAGATTCTGGTAGTTCTGAATGGCGTTGAGCCCTACATCGTAACTATCGCCAATGTTGCTGAACGTGTCTCCCTGCTGCTTCGAAAGCGTGTAGCTGATGTCGGCAAACAAGCCATTGCCTGCGCGTTTTACGTAATGGAACACGAGCGAATTGTAATAGGACTGGCCGATGGGGAGACCGACATAGTAAAGAGTCGGATAGAACCAATACGTATCGAGGCCGAGTGCAATTTGCGGATACGGAGCGATTGCGGCGTATGCGGGGCCGCAAAAACCGTTGTACGGATAAGGCACATTGACGCCCGAGGCCTGGGACACAGCCGTCGCGTTCGCTGCGCTACACACATAGCTGTTAAAATTTGTTTGGGTGGGATCAGAGTTAAAAAGCTTGAAGAAGGTAGAGGGGCTGGCTTCGTCGTAGCCCAATTCGGAATCCTGGAGGCGATGTCCACGATTGCCGATGTAGCTCACCTCTAGCCTGCTTGTCCTGCTTAGTTCAAACTGAACTCCCATGTTGAAGTTGTCGGTGTAACCGGCGTAGAGGGCTCGCGGATCAACGCTCACCACGGGGAACAGACTGATCGGCGCGGTGGTGGTTTTTGTTCCCGGGACGAACACGCCTGGATAGTTTGCAGTTCCCGGCTGTGCGCCATCCCACTGGAAGCTGCCTGCCGAGTTCGTGCCACGGAGCGCCGGATCGAATCCATACGGGATGCCCTCGTAGTATTGCATTCCGATAGGAACATAGGTGATGCCGAAGGCTCCACGAAGAACGATCTTTTCCCAAGGATTGTAGGCGAAGCCAACCATCGGCCCGAAATTCCTCCAATCCTCCCTCGTCTCCCAGCTCCCGCTCCCGTTGTTGAGGTACTGAAGGGAGCCCGGAATTCCCAAGTTGGGATCAACAGCCGTGAGACTGAAATTCCCCCAATTGCCGTACTTCTCATGCAGCCGGAAGGTCGCATCCCACCGCAAACCCAGGTTCAGAGTGAGCTTGCGGGTCACCTTGAAGTCGTCTTGCGCGTAAAGGGACATCGCCTTGCGCCGGCCGTAGAGATTAAAAGGAGTGGTTTCCGTTGCGTTGCTTACGTCTCCCAGCAAGAAGCTGGCAAATCCAAACCCAACCTGGCCTGCATAGGAGGAGTTAGGCGCACCCGTGGTGTTCGGGTTGAAGTTGACGTTAAGAACTCCCGAACCGGAATGGCTATTAATCTGCATCGCCCGGAAGTTGCCGCCGAAGCTGATCGTGTGGCGACCCTTAATCCAGGTTAGATCGTCGCCGTAGATGTAGTTGCCGGCGATCCAGTTTCCCTGCCACGTATTTCCGATAAACGTTTCCGAGTAGCCGTTGACTGCGGATCCAAAGTTGATCTGCGGAAAGTTCTTCGCCCCGGTATTTCCGAATCCAAGCTGCGAGGGCCAATCGGTGCCGCTCAGAGGAGTTGATCCGTTCCAGTACTGGTTGTAGGTTGCATTCACCACGTTAAGCACGCGGGGCGAGAAAGTGTGCGACTCACTTACGCGGTATTGATACGAGGGGACGACCTGGTGACGAACATCGCTAAGGGGCCCTCCGTCTGTGCTGCCCGGTGACCAGACGCCCCCGGAATCGATCAGGGTGCGCGATTGATGGTCGTAGACCCAGGAACCGCTGAGGCGGTCTTTTTGGCTGATGTTGTGATCAAGCTTGATCACCATCTGGTTAAAATGTTGCGCTGGCGAACCGCTGGCTGGAAGGCGGTCATTGTTCGAAAGCGTTGGACTCTCCGGGGCATAGTACTTCTGGTAGAGCGCGACGATCTCCTGAGAGACCGGGCTAATCATGGCCGACGGAATCACGTTGCCCACAAAGACGGCGCCCGGATTGGAAGGATTGAAGATTGCACCCTGGTAGATCGTGTTTCCATTAACATCGGTGCCTAGCACTACGGACGTGTCGAGCAAGGCACCGAAGTTACCTGCCAGGAAATCACGAGTGGGGACGGTGGACGCACTGCCGAACGGTCCGGGTGTGAAGTCATTCTGGGTGAAGCGCTCGAAGGTTACGAAGAAGAAGGTCTTGTTTTTGAAGATGGGACCGCCGAAGCTGAAGCCGTAGTCCCACCAACGGGCTTCGCCCTTGTTGTAAAGTCCGCACGGTGGTGTAGCGGTCGGATCACCTTCCAGGCAGAGATCCTTCAGATGGTCATTGTCGAAAGTGTTGGCATCGAAGAGTTCGTTGTGCCCGTAGCCGAAGGCGCTGCCGTGAAACTTGTTGGTGCCCGACTTCAGGTTGTACATCATCACGCCACCGTTCGTAGTGGCGTTCTTCGCGCTCAAGCCGCTGGTCTCGGCCTGCAATTCCTCAATCGCCTCCACGCTCGGACCAGATTCGAAATCGTCGCCTTGCAGGTTCGCGGTGCCAGAGGTTCCATCCACCGTAAAGTCTTTGGTGAAAACCTGAGTTCCATTGACCACGGCGGTGTAGGGATTGCTTAGGGGAGAATAGCCTGGGGCTAAAGCAACGGCGAAATTCTCGGCTTGTCGTCCGCCGTACACATTCAATGGCAGGTCGGTCACGACGTCACCATTCATGTTGGTTCCGATGGTCGAAGTCTCGCGGTCCAGAGTGGGCGCGTCGGTGGTGACGGTAACTTGTTCACCGGTGGCTCCGACGGTAAGCGTAATGTTCAGTTCGACCACTTGATCGACGATCAGGGTCACGCTAGGAAAATCGACTGTCTTGAAGCCGTCACGTTTGGCTGTGATTGTGTAAGTGCCGGGAGGGAGGTTCAGAAGGGAATAGATTCCTCTGTCGTTGGAGACGGTCTTGGTCGCGACCTTCGTGTCATCGTGGGTGGCCTTCACCTCGGCACTAGGAACGACCGCACCGGAGGAGTCGGTTATCGTGCCGGTAATGGTGGCGCGATTGGCTTGTGCCAGCATGACCGCTGTGAATAGAAAGAGACTGCATACCCTGGAAGTGTTACGGAGCAGAGATTTCATAGCCACTCTCCCGCGGCAGGCGGATACGCGCAACGGGCACCGGTAAGACACGTATAGTAATCGTTTACTCATCCAAACACCGCTAAAACTGAACTCTGAATTCGCCCAGAACGTTACCCCTCTTGGCCGGATGCTGTCAAGAAAAAAAACACCAATACCCAACAAACATCTGTACAGACACGAGTAGGGGTGGAATCGAACGGAGCGAATTTCCCTGCTGACCGGTCCGCCGCTCAGTCCAGCAAAGGTAGGTCAACACCAGAGTCGGACGACTCAACTCGGCCATCTCCGCAAACGTTTACTCGTTAGTACTGAACCCTGTAGACCTTCCCGATCAGGCTTACGGGATCGCTCTCGGCCGAGACGCACCGGATGGTCACCGGGTCCCCCGGTTTCAGCTGGCTTTGGCGGATTTCACCGACCGCCCATGAAAGTCCGCTCCAGATCACTTTGTCGTAGTTGATTTCGACCGCCAGAGTGTGTCCGTTCTGCCACGCTTGCAGCACAAACACTTTGCCCATGTTGGTTCCGTTGGGGGGTCCACCTTTCCAGCTGCGCATGATGCTGCCGTCCATCGCATGCTGTTGCATGACGATCCGCAGGTCTCCGGACTCCGGCGCGGTCACGGTTGCTTCGATCGCATTCTTCCCCTTGGGGGAGAAATTAGCCTGCAGCGGCTGAATGGAGAGCGGAATTTGAACGTCCTGCTGCACACCCAGGTCATACTGCGCTCGCGCGTATTTGCCAAATCCAACCAACGCAAGCTGACCCGGACCAAGTTTGACGCGGTCGCCTGCAAGTACCGGCTGAAAACCGAAGTCACGAAAAATGACGCGGCCATCCGCAACCGGCTTCTGCTGTTGCGACATCCGGGGCAACTTGATCTCCTCAACACTTTGTGCAGGATTAACCACGGCATACACCGCGCCCTCCGCTTCGAGCGAACCGAAGCCATAAGGCTGCACGTCACCGGGGATGCCGCCGAACGTCTTCGTGCGCCCTTCGGCCTCAAAAGGAAGATAGAGAGACTGGGCTCTGGCAAACCAGCGGGCATCGTCATCGGTAAGCAGTTCGAGGTTTCCGTGCACTGTATTCACCCAGCCACCGCGCGCCATCATTAGAAGCAAGGCGCCTTTCCAGGCATGGGTCTTGCGGTAATAGATTGTTCCGGTGCTGCCCAGCATGAAGCTGGTCGGATCGATGCGCTCCAAAGGCACGAAACTTTGCTCGAAGCGGCGGACCATGTGGTCGCTGTAAATATCCATCGAGCGCCAGAAGTTCATCTCCGGCACATCTGAGGGGCGCGGATCTCCGGCATAGAGCGAATCGAACACCTCGAGCCAGCCCAGGTCGATTGCATTATGGAATGGGAAAGGGCCGGCAGTTGATTCCAGATCACCGCCGAATCCGTTAAACCCTACCAGCACGATATCGGGATTGTGCCGCCGAAAGTCCTTGAGCGCCGCGCGGAAGGCATCGACATTGCGGGCATGAATCTCTTCGCGTGATTTGGTTTTCGCTGTGACTGGAGTGGCCGCGTCAAAATCCGCAAAATCAAACTCGAACATGCGGATGCCATGGTCATACCAATATTGCAATGTGTCCATCAAGTCGGGAAGAAACCCTCCATCCGAAAAGGACATCGATCCTTTCTTTTCGGTAAGGGAATCCTGCCATGCCGGGGCGGGATTGATTTTGACCAAAGCATTGCTGCCGAACCACAGACCGGGAAGTATCCCATTGTCGCGGCACTTCTTGATCCAGGTATCCGGCCCGTTCGGCCAGTTTGGCTTGCGCCAAGTGCGATAACCACCGTCCGGATCGAACCAGAACGCATCCATCATGTAGTAATCGAAATGAGCTCCGAAGCGGCGAAGGCGAACGATTTCATCCAGTTCCTTCATGGCCAGCTCTTCGGTTAGCGGGATGTTGTCTGAGAGTTCATCGTAGGCTGACCAGTCGTTATAAACGAAGATGGGATCACGAGCCAATGGTGTCGCCAGCTCCTTCGGAGACCAGATCGTGCCCGCGCTAGATTGATCTGAACTTGCGGAGTTCTGTCCCCCCAGACGTCCTGTTCCCATGAACAGCAGCGCACAAGTAAACCCCGCGAAACAGAAGACCCCGATACCTTGAATAGTTCTGGAACGGCAGGTCTCCTGCGGTCTCCTCCCACGATTTGCCATAGGCTTTGAACTTCTCCACGTGTCATGGGTTTCGAAACAGCAATTCCTCATGGTCCTTGATATGCCCCGATGCTGTACTCATTTCCGGTAGGCAGCGGGTGTCCCCAGAAGTCTTCCGTGCCCACGGAGCACCCCTTGATTCTGCTGCAGACATTGGCTCCCGCGCCTTTGGCCGGAGAGCCGGGCAAAGGCCTGAAGGCAGCGCCCGGCTTCCCCACGGCGTGATAGTCCGGGCTGCTCAGCTGCGGGTCCGTGTAATAGCTCTGGAGGTCCTGGCTTACCCCCGCTTGGTAGGCGCGCAAGCTGGTGTAGGTAGCGGCGTTAACTTGCCAGGTCGGCGGAGATGCCGAGGTCGTCCAATATATGTTGTTGTCCAGAACGAACGCGGAGGTTGTCTGGATCATGCCCGGGACGGTGGCATAGATGATGTTGTTCTTGAAAAAGCGCGGGGCGTTGCCCGAGTAAGTCGCATCGCTGCTGATGAACGCGGCGGCGTTGGAGGCCGGGTTCCAGTAGAACGTATTGTTGTAGATCTCGACACCGTCGAGCGAGCCGTTGTCCCAGGTATGAACAAAGACCTCTCCCTGCTTCGACAGGTCGCTTTTCCGGCCGTTATTGGAACACACGTTGTAGCGGAAAACGTTATCGAGACTGGCCCTCCCGCCGGCGCCGAAGAAAGCCACGCAATAGCCCGCGGAGTCATGCCCGTAGTTATACTGTACGACATTATTGTTGCTGTAATAGTCGATGTCGAAATCTCCACCATCGCCGCCCCAGCTCTGGTTGGCATACGACTCGTTGTACTGTACCCTGCAAGTATGGCAGTACCACTCCCATAGGCCGACAGGCGTGCTGCCGGTGCAGTTTGGACAAAGCCCGCTTCTGTAGACGACGTTCCTCTGCAGCAATCCGTTGTTCAACTCCGTGATTAGAATTCCATCGCCGTAGATATCGTGCGCGGTAGAATTCTGCACGGTGACGTTGCTTCCAAGGGGCTGGGAGACTCCATTCGTCTCGATCCATGCTCCACCAGCGCTTACAAATATGCCTTCCGAGACGCGGCTGTCGTGGGCCGTGACCCCGTCGATAAGAACATCGTTCAAGACCTGCCCGGCCGCGTTGGCAGAGATGAAGACCTCGCCGGAGTCGGCCCGCCTGGTCGACGTGTAGGTAGCATCGTGAAGGTTCAGATTTCTCAGGTAGATGTGATTGATGCTCGAGTTGGGAGCGTTGCCCGTAACGTAGATGCCGTACCGGTTGCCCCCCGTGATCTCAAGATTATTGATCTCCCAGTATTGCTGATTGAACAGCTTGAGAGCTTCCTCGGCGTCGCCGCCCCTGATTACCGGCTGTGGGCCCGTTCCGTAGGCATCGATCAGGATGGGGGCGTTCGCCGTACCGGAGCCTTGAGGAGTCAGCGCTCCCTTGCAGGCCGTGCCGCGATGGAGCAGGAGACGATCTCCCGGCAGGAAAGTGAAGGCATTCACGCTGACCGGGGAATTCCATGGCAAAGCCTCCGTCCCCTTGCCGCTTTGGCTCGCCGAACAATCGAGATAATAGACGCCGGCGGAGAGCGGAGGCGGCGGAACCGACCGGAAATGGCTCGGCCTCGAGCACGCATGAAGCGCGGAAAGCGCGAGCAGCGCCACAGCCGAGGTCAGGCCGTGAGGCGAAACATTGCGGATCAGATGCGACATCAATGGTCTTCCTTTGCTTGTTCGAGACATTCGATGTGAAATGTTGTTTGATAGTTACTTAACTTGTCTATCGAGAACATTCGAGCCCTAGCCGCGGCACCCTTCCGCTTTAGTCTTGGGACGCGTGCTTAGAATGATCGCTCAATTTCTCGAAAATCGGTTTCCAAAACCGGATAGAGCGCGCGATAAGCTTCAAATTACCGTTGCATCACGGCTGCGGCTTCCAATTCAGGCCCTACCGGCTTCTCACGCAGACTGAGCGCTGGCAAACCTCCTCGACTGTACTCCAGACTCTCCGAAGCGGCGACTGACGGGACGATCGACATCATGGGCGAGGACAAAATTCTCACCCTCCGAGTATTGCCGACGGAAGATTCGCAACTTGGCAGCACAGAAGTCGGCAGCGGACCATTTGCATTCGACGGCGATTGGCTTGTCGGGCCGGCCAGTCAGGACGAAGTCAACTTCGTGGCCACGTTTGTCCCGCCAATACGAGACCTCACGGCTCTGCTCGCGGCCCAAATGATCGGGTTCAGTACGAAGTGCTCCACAGCACAGCAAGATCCTCCCGTCGAAAATCCTGCCAGCCGCGCTTGTAGGCCACAAAACCAGTATCAAATCCGTACGCCTTGGCGCAGATACAATCTCGGTCGGCCGATGAGTGCTGAACGGACGAATCACAGGTGCGACGAAGGTGGCCTCCAGCGCATTGAGGGAATTTGCTGATGGTGGTGCGGCTGATTTCACATGGGGCCGCGAATCGCGCCGCTTCAAGCCGTCCGCGACTCTGCGCCATCAGCCGCTCCGGAAACGCTTCATCGGCGACGTAAATGCCTATAGCAGACCGACGAGCGCGACTTCAACTTCATGATCGATAGCCTCCTGCCACCGATCAAATCATCGAAGTCCGCCGAGCGCGTTCAAGTTCGGAGTAGCCCGTCATCCGGGAATAATATGCATGCAGGCGCGCCGGTCGGTGGCTGCACACGAAAGAGCCTCTTCGTCTTGCCGATTTGAAAAGCAGCGGATAACGTTCTTTAAGGTTAGCCGTCCAGATGCTAGCTGCGAAGTCGCTCAAGGCAATCCAAGGATTAGGGAGGACGAATGTACGCACTCGCACAGGATGTCCGCTTCGCATTTCGCCAACTGGGGAAAGCACCAGGCTTTACCCTAACGGTCGTCGTTACCCTGGCCCTCGGCATCGGCGCCACAACCGCCATTTTTTCGCTCGTCGAAGGCATCCTATTGCGTCCCCTCCCATTCAGCGATCCGGAGCGCGTCGTTCTGTTGGGAGATCACATCGGAAATGGCCCGAATACTCCCGTCACCGCTCGCGAAATCGGCACCTACTCGCACGCAACCAGCGCTTTCGTTTCGCTTGCCGGCTACATCGCCACCTCTTATGAGCTTTCCGGTGGCGCAACTCCGGAAGAAGTCAACGCCGCCCGGTTCACCGCAGATGTCTTCCCAACCTTGGACGTGGCTCCGATCCTGGGCCGCGTCTTCACGCAACAGGAAGAAGACGCGCATCAGCCGCTCGCCGTGATCAGTTACGCCCTGTGGATGAACCGCTACCACCGTGACCCCCACGTCCTCGAAAACTCGATTGTTCTTGATCGCAAGGCGTACACGATCATAGGCGTAATGCCGCGCAGCTTTGAGTTTCCCGTCGTGGACGGGCGCCTGGCTCAGGCACAGCTTTGGGTGCCCATGAG
>Ga0210398_10005188_pt1 | contig 12127 bp, 14 predicted proteins | sample IncBWC4OmetaG_FD_161047 | JGI IMG/M metagenome (GOLD analysis project Ga0210398, IMG submission 161047) | Forest soil microbial communities from Barre Woods Harvard Forest LTER site, Petersham, Massachusetts, United States - Inc-BW-C-4-O | ecosystem: Environmental > Terrestrial > Soil >... | reverse complement strand
AGCGGTCTCGCGGCGCTACGATTTTGAATTTCACCCCCTCGCGTTCTTCCATGGGTTTCCAGGTGGCATATTGCAGTGGAAATTCTCCCTTGGCAGTAATAACCTCATCACCCGGCTTCCACCTCAGGAAATGGGCCACGGCCGCAACGCCGGCGCTTGCCCCGGTCGTGAGCGCGATTTCTTCCGGTTTCGCCCCAATCATTTTCGAGAGGGATGCCCGAATTCGGCTTGGAGCTTCGAAGAAAACGGCGTCGTCCATGTGATGCGGAGACTTGTTGGCTTCGATTGAGGTTTGCACCGCATGCAGGGCCACACGGGGGATGGCCGCATGGGCTGCAGTGTTCAAATAGGTTGCGTCTGCAATCTCGAACCACTGCTTCTGCCAGTCGGCTGCAGTTTGAATTGTGGCCATGAGGTCTCCTTCTCGGTATCAGCTTTACGATCTGGGCAAATCTAGCTTCCATCCTTGGTCCGTTCGCGTGTTGCTGGAAGCACGAAGGCGGTTTCCGCCAAGTTGAGCTCCCTGGCGATCTTCTGCATCGTCGTTTCGTCGAATTCTGACGCGTCTGGGAATACCGCTAGTGGGTTCCCCGCCAAAGGCTCCGTCGTAAAGACGTCAACGACTGGGTAGCGGTAAGACTTCACTTGGGCCATTAATCAGTAACCTCCGCGATCAGATCGATCTCGACGCAAGCTCCAAACGGAATCTGAGCCACCCCAAAGGCGCAGCGAACATGCATTCCTATATCTTCAAAAATCTCCGCGAAGAATTCCGATGCGCCATTGGCCACCAGATGCTGCTCGGTGTACGCGGGAGTGCTATTTACGAGCACCATCAGCTTCAAGATACGTTTGATCTGGTTTAGGTCACCCGCCGCCGCTTGAAGTGTGCCCATCAGATCGATGGCCACGGCGCGTGCGGCGTTTTTCCCTTGCTCGGTCGTTAGATTCGCACCCAACTGACCGACCCATGGCTCGCCGTCCAGTTTGGCAATGTGACCAGCCAAGAAAATCAACTTGCCGCTGCGCAGGAACGGTACAAAAGCTGCTACCGGCGGCGTGAGTTTTGGAACTGCGATGTTGAGAGCCTCAAACCTTTCGTAAACGGACACTTTCTTCTCCTTTAACTTCGGTTTCGTTTCCAAGCCGGTATGCCTAGCTATCTCGCAAGGCAATAATTGGATCCACCATCGTCGCGCGGCGAGCCGGAATGTAGGTGGCCAGAAATGCGACAATCATCAAAACCAGTGGAACTGTCACGAATACCGTCACATCAAACGGATGCACGCCATACAGCAGAGTTGCAATCAACGGCGCTGCGGCTGAGGCAAGCACCAGTCCAATTGCAATCCCAACGCCCACGAGCAATAGCCCTTTCCCGAGAATGAGCGTGAGGATATCTGACCGCCGGGCTCCCAAGGCGACTCGGATTCCAATCTCACGAGACCTCTGCCCAACCATGTAGACCAGCAATCCATAGATGCCAATGGAGGATAAAAGCATCGCGACGGCGGCGAACACTCCAACCAATTCCGCCGAGAATCGGCGCGGAGCAATTGAAACATCCATCACTTCGTTCATGGAGCGGATATTGAATACGGGCAGGGTAGAATCCACAGACTGTATCTCACTCCGAATCTGCGATTCGAGGAGTGATGCGGGCAGAGGCGTCCTTGCCACCACGCTCATGGACCGCCCTGATTGCTGATAGATAGGTCTGAATATGTGGGGGACACCATCTGTGTCGAGTCCGTCTTGCTTCATATCCTTGACGATGCCGACCACGATTACCCAAGGAAGGCTGGGATTTCCCCGCTGTGATCCCGTGTTTCGATCCAACCGCAAGCGCCTGCCGACAGGATCAATGCCTGACCAATAGCGTCGCGCCGTAGTCTCATCAATGATGGCTACCTCCTGCTTTCCGCTTTCATCGCTTTCTAGGAAAAAACGCCCACGAATCAATGGGCATTGCATCAGCATGAAATAATCCGGACTCACTCGAATTACTTCCGCTGTTAACCCTTGTGAAGAATCGGTCGCGCGGTCTTCGATCATCAGCGCCGCGGTTATCGCGGGACGCGCGCCTGGCAAATCCGAGGTCATGGCGGCCCGATCGATTCCTGGAATCGTGGCCACACGCCGGATGACGTCTCGGATAAAAGATGTCCTCTCTGCGAAATTCGCATACACATCCGTCTCGGGATCGTTCGGGTTCGGTAGCCAGAAACTTGCAGTAACTACTCTCGAAGGATTGAAACCCGGATTCTCCTGAAGCAATCCCCAGAAAGTCCGCAGAAGCAAGCCGGCTCCAACCATCAACACAACAGCAAGCGCCAATTCAGACACAATCAGCAGACTCCTCAACCGGAATGTCTTAGCGCTGGAACCGGAGCCTTGAGCACCTTCCCGAATTGCGGCAGTCATATCGGCTTTCATTGTCTGAAAAGCTGGAGCGAGCCCAAATATGATTCCGGTGAAGATGGAAATCAGAAGAGCAAAAAGCAGCACAGTCCGGTCGACACCCACTTCGGCAAGCCGGGGAACTGAAGCGGGAACAAAGTGAAGGATGAAACTCAAGGTCAATTTCGCTGCGAGCACGCCTGCCACACCCGCGATCAAGGAAAGCACCAGCGACTCCGTCAGCATTTGGCGCACCATGCGAAAACGGGCAGCCCCAAGCGTCATCCGCATTGCTATTTCTCTCTGCCTTCCTGAAGCGCGAGCCAGAAGAAGGTTTGCAATGTTCACGGATGCGATTAGCACGACTAGGACTACGGCGGCCATTAATACCAGCAGTTGGGGACGCACATTGCCTACGAGTGAGTCCTGCAAAGGTTGGATCTCGATGGACCATTTGGCCTCAGGAGGATAATCATTCGGGAAGTCAGTTCGGAGTTCGCTGGCCATTGCCGTCAGCCTCGCCTGAGCCTGCGTTACATTGATGCCAGGTTTCAGCCGTCCGATTGCCCCGGGCAGCACCCTCACGTTTCGCGCGGGTTTCGGGTAAGGATCCGCGCTGAACCCGCACGTGACCCACACTTCCACATCCCTCGCGACCGTCTTTCCGGGGTGGCGAAATCCGGCAGGAAGGACTCCTACAATCGTGTACGGATCGTTGTCCAGCTTCAGACGTTTTCCGAGAATATTCGGGTCGCCGCCGTAGGATCGGCGCCACAAGCCATCGCTAATCACAGCTGCTTCTGCAAAACCCAGCGCAAAGTCCTGAGAGTCAAATAGCCTCCCGATTTGCGGCGGTGCGCCGAGCATGGAAAAGTAGTTGGGGCTCACGCCGAGCAATTCAAGACGTTCCGGTTGTTGCCTGGCGCCAGTCAAGTTGGTGCTGCCGACCCAGACAACGCTTACTTCCTCGAAGACACCGGCTCTTGCCTTCAGATCCTCCCACTCGGGGACAGAGAAGCGGATGTCACGCAAACCTATTCCAGGATTGTTGAAAGTGATGTTCACCAAACGACTGGGGTCGTAGTACGGCAGGGAACGCAATAGCACCGCGTTTACGATGCTGAAAATCGATGTGTTCGCCCCAATTCCCAATGACAGCGTGAGAATGATTATGAGAGTAAAGCCGGGACTCTTCCGCATGATGCGGAAGGCGTACCGGACATCATTGAATAATATTTCCATGATTCCCCCAATGAATCAAGTTCTCAGATCAGTGCACTTTGTACGGATCTCCGTTTCAACGTTTACAGCTTTACACCTGAGAGCATCCGTGCCACATTATTTAGGGATTTAGCTTAATGTCAAACACCAAATTGGCCCGGAGAGAAAATGAAAGCAGATCGCGTGTTTCGGGCGCTGGCCAATAAGCACAGGCTCGGAATATTGTTCTGGCTGCAGAACCCTAGGGCGCACTTTCCTCCGCAGATCGCCGGGGACCTTGTCCGGGACGGAGTCTGCGGCTGTTTGATTGCCGAAAAACTTCGCGTCAGCCATCCAACTGCAAGTGAACACTTGAAAATCCTGTCGCAGGCAGGCCTGATTCGAGGAAAGCGGATTAAGCAGTGGACCTTTTATAAACGCGATGAGAGTACGATTCGGAGAATCAAGAAAACGGTATTTCCCAATGTTTAGAATATATCGGGCGTGAAGAAAGAGAGATACCTTTGCCGCGTTCGATGCTGTCCCTCGCCAAAAGCTCGGATAGAGATTTGGCGAGGGACACCCCAGTCAAGAGCACGGAGAATCGACATTAAAATTGTCGCATTGATTCTCAACGCGTTCGCTATGCTCTCAACAATCTGCGAAGGATTAGTCACAGTCCGCGAAACGAGCAACACTGGGTTTTCAAAAATAATGTAAGTCCCTTTGAAATCTGGTGGACGAGAGGGGATTCGAACCCCCAACCTCCTCCTTGCGAACGGGGAATCACTAAAGCTAAGACGCGTCGCCACAATCAGTTAGCTTTTTGAGACGGCCGTGAATTGCCCAACTCTCCCAACGGAATCGTAGAGCTCTTCACTAGCTCGAATCCCATCTCCTCCACCAAATCTCAAAGATTGAACTTGCTCGGCAATTTCCGTCCAACTTCGGTCAGATTCGAACGCCATGGCCGGTCTCCCTCAGAAGGTGGAGGGTATTGGAGGCGCCAATATTCCTCCTCATTGCGAACAGTGGGAGAATAAGCTAAGGCAAGGCGCCACAATCACTTAGCTATTTTCACGAGGCCCTTAGTTGGCAAACCTGGAGGGGCTGCAGGGACCGCGATCATGTCTTTGATGACCACGGTTATGCAGAACCTGGCGCCGGACTGGGTGCGCGCGCGCGCAATGGCTGTGTTCATGCTCGTCCACATGGGAACGTGGACAGCCGGCAGTGCTTTCTGGGGATATCTCGCGGGCCAGCAGGGTACGCACTTTTCTTTGATTACCGCTGCGACTGGTACCGCCGTTTGTCCGATATTAGTTTTGATTTCGCGCTTGCCGGATACACCTCTGGATCTAGGGGCTTGGGATCACTGGGGCAGGCCGACGCTGGTCGGAGAAGTAGACCCAAGTCAAGGACCTGTACTGGTTACAGTGGAATATGAGGTTGAGCCGAGGAAGGCCGACGAGTTCCTGGAGGCTCTCCAGAAATTCACACGAGTGAGGCGGCGGGACGGCGCGTAAAGGTGGGGCGTCTATCGTGATACAGAGCATCCCGCGTACTACGTCGAAACGTTCATCGTCGAATCTTGGGCGGAGCACTTGCGACAGCACGAGCGAGTGACGAGAGGAGACCGCGACCTTGAGGAAAACGTGCGTCGTTTTGAATCGAAGCCTACCAAGGTGAGGCATTTCATCTATCCGCGTAGCAAGCGTGGGCGGCATTAATCGCGAGCTTACGTAATATAGAATCTACTTAGCTAAGATGTTACCGACGATAGTGAAATTCCTATTCTGCAGCAATGGACTATAATGCGCGGATGGCATCCGCAGGTCATAGCTCCACGAACCTTGAGTCCACGGCGCGCCAGACTGAGCAGCAGCCAGATGGCATAGTGTTGTCGAAAGGTCTCACGAGTCAGGTCATTCTCGAAATACTGGGAATAATTCTCGCAGGGAGATCTTTGCAGGAGGTGCTGACGTGTGTGGTGCGTGTTGTTGAGGCTCAGCGCGAAAACGAAGGGATGCTTTGTTCAGTCTGGCTTCTCGACCAGGACCGCGTGCACATGCGGGCTATTGCTGCGCCAACTCTTCCCGAATCCTACATCGCGGCGCTGGACGGATTTGCGGTTGGCCCAGAGGGCGGATCGTGCGGCGCGGCAGTAAACCGCCGGGAGCCTGTCTTCGTCTCCGATGTTCTGACGGACCCGACACTAGAAAAGGTACGGGACGTAATCGTAGCTCACGGCATTCGCGCCTGCTGGTCCGCACCTATCATGTCCCACCAGGGTGAAATCCTTGGGACGTTTGCCTTTTACTTCCGATACGTACGAGTTCCGAAGCCAAGCGATATGCAATTGATAGACAGCGCGAGCCGAATTGCGGCAATCGCGATAGAGCGCAGAAGAGCAGAACAAGCCCTCGCAGTTCAGAGCACTCGACTCCAGCTGCTGCTTCAACTGGCGAACCAGATCACGTCGAACCTCGAACTTCGAGAACTGCTGCGTTCAATTTCCGCTAATGTTCGAAAGGTCATGAAGGCCGATGCCGCAGGTGTTGCGTTTTTCGATGAGGTGTCGGGCAAGAGTCGGAGTTATGCGGTCGATTTTCCGGATGCGAAAGGATTTGTCAAGGAAGAGATTGTGCTCACGCCAGGGCTCGCCTTCAAACGAGCTTGGGAAAGCTCTAAACCGGAAATCGTAAATGCGAACGATCCTGAGGAACTCGGGGAAATATATGGATCGGTGGTTGCGGAGGGCTTGAACAGCCACTGCCTGATACCCTTGGTGAGCCGTGGTCGGACCGTCGGAATCCTCGTAGTTGCACGCAAACTCGAGGGTTCGTTTACGCACGAAGATGTTGACTTTCTCAGCGAGGCATCGGGCCAGATAGCCGTCGCCATTGAAAATTCATTGGCCTACGGCGAGATTGTCGAACTGAAAGAGAAACTCGCGCAAGAAAAACTCTATCTCGAACAAGAAATCCGCAGCGACATGGATTTCGAGCAGATAGTGGGGAACAGTCCGGCTCTCAAGCGCGTCCTGCAGCTGGTCGAAACGGTGGCTCCCAGCGATTCAACAGTTGTGCTGCTCGGTGAAACGGGAACGGGGAAAGAGTTGATCGCCCGCGCGATTCACGACCGCAGTCGTCGGAAGCATCGCACCTTTGTGAAGGTGAACTGTGCAGCAATTCCAACCGGGCTCCTCGAGAGCGAGTTGTTTGGTCATGAAAAGGGGGCATTTACGGGCGCCGTTACGCAAAAGATCGGCCGGCTGGAACTGGCCGACCAAGGCACGCTGTTCCTGGACGAAGTGGGGGATATTCCGATGGAAGTCCAGCCGAAGCTGTTGCGTGCCTTGCAGGAGCGCGAGTTCGAGCGGTTGGGAAGCACACGTACGCGAAGTGTGAGTGTGCGCCTCATAGCCGCCACCAACCGCGACCTAGAAAAGATGATAGCCGCTCGTGAATTTCGCAGTGATCTGTACTACCGACTAAACGTGTTTCCCATCCGGATACCACCTCTGCGGGAGCGCCGGGAAGATATTCCTCTCCTGGTGAGCTATTTCGTTGAACGATTCGCGAAACAGATGCAGAAGAAGATCAATAGTATTCCTGAGGCTGTAATGAAGGCTTTGAAGGCCTGGGAATGGCCAGGGAATATTCGCGAGCTGGAGAATTTCACTGAACGCGCGGTGATTCTCACGCGGGGCAGGTCGCTAGAGGTTCCGCTCGCAGAGCTCCCTAAGGTGGCGGTCAGTGCCAGTAAAGGTGCCGAAGCAGATAACGGCGATATTGCTCGCATCGTGAAAGAAACTATTAAAGCGCTGCATTGCAACGACAGTGTTGCCGATGAGCGTACGAAGAAACGACGCGACGAGATCAGACGCGCACTGACTGAAACAAACGGACGCGTGGGTGGCGCTGACGGAGCTGCTGCACTCCTGGGCATCAATCGCACAACCTTGCTGGCCCGGATGAAAAAGCTCGGTATCGATGCCCGGCAGTATGCCTGACCTACGGTTCAGTTTCAGACTGTCAGAACAGAGTTGACACGAACTAAGTCCCTCGGCTGATTTCAACCTTGCATTGAAAATACAGGTAGTTACAGCGGAGATATTTGGTGCATGGCTTGCCTTGTCCATCGTTAAGGACAGGTGCGCATATGAAAATCTCGTTTGTGGAGAGGCCGCGCCGCCGCCGACTAATCGTGGAGGGCAAGCTCGTCGCACCTTGGGTGGCTGAGTTCGCGACTGCGTGCGAAAAGGCCAAAGTCGACCTTCATGGCCGCGAACTCATCGTCGATCTGAGGAACGTAACGGCCGTCACCCCAGAGGGAGAAAGCGTCCTGCTGCAGCTGATTATGGAAAAGGTCAAGTTCCAATGCGGCGTATTTATGAAAGAGGTGATAAGACAACTCGGCCGCAAGAGCCAGAGAAGACAAGATGCACCCGCCGCAGACTCGGGCGGCGGCAACGGGGTTTGACGGCGGCGATCGCAACTGTCAAACGCGTCATTGACAGTTGACAGATGCGTCATGCTAGCCAGGCCTTCCGGCTCCCTACAATTTTTCTCCTGAAGCCACTTCGAAAGCATCGCTTCCGTGCGTCGCTCGTCAGAGCAAGCCTGGATTTGTCTATGAATTTTGAAGCATCGCGTGCCGGCCTTTCCTCGTTCGCGAGGAATCAGGCAAGGTTCGAGTATTTAGACTCTACAGGACTAATCACCGTGGAACGCAACGTGCATTTAACGGGTGTGGAATGAATTTATGGAATTGACAGCGCGAGCAAAAGAGTCTGGCTGGACCGCTAGAGAAAACCCATGATCGACATTACGTCAAACGAAATGAACTTCGCCAGGCTTTCTGAACAATATAGAGAGCAACTTTTTCGTCTGGCTCATCGCATAACGAGAACCCCTCAGGATGCTGAAGACGCAGTGCAAGACACACTGCTGAGAGCGTTTGTTCACATGGGCGACTTCGAAGGGAGATCCAGCTTCGGAACCTGGCTCACGCGCATCACCATCAACTCGGCACTCATGATCCTGCGAAGGAAACGGACGTCGCCGGAGATTGCTATAGGCCGGAACAATGATTCTGGCGGCGACGACCTGTGCTACGAAATAACTGACCATGCGCCGAGTCCCGAGACCCGCTATGCGCAGACTGAAGAACAGAGAATTCTGAGGACCGCTATCCAGCGGCTGCGACCGAACCTCCGAGTCGTGGTTCAGATTCACCTGCAAGGACGTTCGCTGCGGGAAACAGCAGAGGCATTAGGCATCTCTTTGACAGCGGCCAAAGGACGACTGTTCCACGCAAAGAAGGCCCTCCGTAGGTCGCTCATCACGAAGCTGGTGGACCTGCCTCGATTTGTCGACGGGCTATGTGTCTTCCGCCCGGGACTCGCGGGGACGGCGGACACCCGAACACAGTTTCACCCTTCAGCAATCGAATTACAAGAAGAGAGGAGCTGAGTATGTCGTTGCAAACCAAGGAACATCGAAACTTAAAATCCCAGGCAATTTCTGACCCACAGGGGGAGTTGGTCAAGACCTCAGCAGCGGATTCGCCGCGCCTCGAGGAAATCAGAATTCGCGCATACGAAATCTATATTGAACGTGGCGGGCGGCCGGGCCATGACCTGGATGATTGGTTTCAGGCTGAACGAGAACTCGAACCTAAGGTGCGGCCTGCGCATGCTGGCAAATAAAAGGAGTATCCGGAGGCTGCAGCGGTCGCGGGCCAATCCACGCGTCAAAAGCAGAGATGTCGAACCACCGAAATCTAGATCTTGCCTAGATCGACCCTACTATCGACCGAACACCAACAGGAGAAAGCCGATGAATACCGACAGAATCGATGTACACACGCATCTCATCCCGCCCTTTTGGGCAGAGGAGTTAAAGAACCATGGCGGGGATCCCTCGGGATGGGGCTCACCCGAATGGTCGCCCGACTCTCTGCTTCGTTTTATGGACGACGAAGGCATTCGGATTTCTGTGCTGTCTCTCACTGCTCCGGGAATCGAAGGCTGGAGGGCGGACGAGCGCGTGAAGATGGCTCGCCGTGTCAACGATTACGGGGTTGACCTAGTGCAAAAAAACCCTGATCGCTTCGGCTACTTCGCGACGTTGCCCCTGCCTGACGTGCACGCAAGTCTCGCCGAGATGGCCCGTGCCTTCGAAAGGCTCAGCGTGGATGGCGTGGTGTTGCACAGCAATTTCGACGGTATATATCTGGCCGACCCGCGATTCGATCCTCTGTGGGAAGAATTGAATCGCCGGTCGGCTACAATCTTTGTCCATCCAACGAGGCCCCCGTTGATGCCCATGCTTCCCGGCATCCCCGGACCCCTTACGGACTATCCAGCGGAGACGACGCGCGCTGCATTGCATCTCGTTTTGAATGGCCATACAGTCCGATTTGGTGGAACAAAGGTCATTCTGTCCCATGGCGGTGGATTCCTGCCCTATGCTGCCACGCGCTTCGCGGAGCTTAGCGCCTCGCTGAACTCCGCCAGGTCGGTGGAATGGGCAACCAAGGCGCTACAGTCGTTTTATTTCGATACTGCCCTAGTCGCTCCCAGTGGTCTACCGAGCCTTCTTGCCTTTGCGCCATCGGAACACGTAGTGTTCGGCACGGATTTTCCTTATGCATCAGAGAAAGTATCGAAGACGTTCACTACCAATCTGGATCGGTACCGCGATCTTGCTCCGGAAACACTCGAAGCAATAAATCGCGGAGCATCTGCGTTGATACCTCGAGTCAAGGAGTTGACGGTAATCAAGGAGAGTTAGCAATGACAAACATCACCGGTTCCACCGACTGCTGCCGGCGATGTTGAGCTTGCATTGATCACGACGGTGGGTTTGCCTATCTGACTACTCACCGGCAGAATACGATCGACCATCTCCTACTGGAACCCGGCCAAAAATACCGACGAAAGGTGCAGTGGCGCAGATGATCCCTTCACGGAGGAGCTCATTGGCCCATCGGCGGCGGCTGCTCTTTGTAGAGGGTGTCAAGAACGTGGCGGAGGATAAGATTTCCGGTGACACAAGGAAAGCATTAGGCCACCGGGACTGATTCCGGATCTCGACGAAGCACACTATTTGGCTGCGCATTAACCTGTCTTGCCCGGACTGTGAGGTGCGACGACCCGCGGAGCATTTCGGCTGGCTGGGTGCGTTCGTGAGGCTCGACTTGGTGGCTTCAGGCGCCAAAACACAAGCACAGCTGGGAGGGCACCCCACGACCCCTGGATTGATTGCCGATCTTGAACAAATGAATTATCTCGAAGCTGATACAGTTACCGCGTCTGCGGCGCGACGCACCTAAACATTGGAATTGGGAGGATCGAACGATGGAAATCAAAGATCGCGTATTCATTGTGACTGGCGCTTCGTCGGGGATAGGGCTGTCGACGGCGATCGTTCTGTCTGAACGCGGCGCGAAAGTCGCCCTTCTCGCTCGCAGCACCGATGCGCTGAAAGAATTAGCGCAGAAGCTTCCAGGCAGCTTTCCGTTCACGGTAGACATGACGCAGTTTGATCGGGTGCGGGAGGCCGTAGCCGCTGTGCACCAGCATTACGGCCGCATCGACGGTCTCGTAAACAATGCAGGCCGTAGCTATGCGGCCGCAATAGAGGAGATCGAACCTGCGCTTTTCGACGAAATCTTCCATCTCAATGTCCTGGGACCAATCGTCGCAATGCAGGCTGTGATTCCGGTGATGCGGGCGCAAGGGGGCGGAAGCATTGTAAACATCAATTCGGGAACTGCTTTCATGACCCTCCCTCAATACAGTGTTTACTCGTCGTCGAAGCGTGCGCTTCTTGGCTTCAGTCTTACCGCGCGCGCCGAGTTGGAAAAGGACCGCATCGTCGTCAGCGAAATCTACCCATTCATCACGGCGACGAACTTCGGCGAAAACAGGATGGGCAATCCAGCGGGTGGCGCACCGTCGGCGCATTACGCCGATGGTGATAAGCCCGAATTCGTCGCCGGCCTCGTTCTGCAGGCTGTCGAAGAAGGCCAAGCCCAGTATTTCGCGAATGATCGTCTTCGCAAAATGGCCGGGGTCGCGGCCTAGGCCGCGCTCGCCCTGGCCAAGCTGCCTCCGGAACGAGTTCGGCCTTCTGGACGTACTCGTGAACAACGCGGGCATCTCGCATGCGGGAAGCTGGACATCAAGGTCAACGCTGCGTGCCCGGCTTCACCGCGACAGACCTCAACAACTTCCGGGGCACGCGCAGCGTCCAACAGGGCGCACGTGAGGCTGTCCGCCTCGCTGCGAGACTCCTACGGCCGCTTCGGTCGACGAATGGAATGATGCGGGCTGTCTTGTCGCCGCGGTCGGTATCTCGGTGATCCTGGAACGTCCCTGGGACAACCCTGCTAGCCGCGTGACCGGCGAGCTGACAGCACTCGTTGGCGGGCGTGTGATGGGGGAACACCGCCCTCCTGCTCTTGTGGAGCAATTCACGGTACTGGAGGGGGCCTTAAGCTTTTTTTTTGAGATTTG
>Ga0210398_10005187_pt1 | contig 12131 bp, 11 predicted proteins | sample IncBWC4OmetaG_FD_161047 | JGI IMG/M metagenome (GOLD analysis project Ga0210398, IMG submission 161047) | Forest soil microbial communities from Barre Woods Harvard Forest LTER site, Petersham, Massachusetts, United States - Inc-BW-C-4-O | ecosystem: Environmental > Terrestrial > Soil >... | reverse complement strand
GGCATGGGAGGGCGCGCCGGTTGTCCATCCGGAGCCAGACCGGTCATGAAGAACTGCACAGCTTTATCCTGATCCCATCCCGCAAGCCCGGCGATATTGGGCGAAGTGTCAGCCCACACCGGCATCGGAACCAGCGGCCCAAACTCCAGCTTCTTGCCTTGCAGCCATTGCGTCATGATGTACTGGCCGTGATCGTTCATCGGGGTGTGGCAATCGCCGCACTGGCCGATGGCCTTTACCAGATACTCGCCACGCGCGATCCGCGCATTTGTACCGCTGGCTGATGCCGCAATGCCTCTACCCGTGATCGCCAGACACAAGCCAGCTACCGCCGCCAGCAACATCATCCCATTTTTCATCCGTCCTCCGTTGTCTTGTAGTGAGTTATGAAATTCCAGCGATCGGGTCGGGATTTTCTTAGCAGCCTGTTATGGCGTGATGCAAAAGTGGGGTTGATTGTCGCGTAACCACGCGCCGGTGTCAATGCTATATGGTTGGCGCGAAGTTGTGGTCGCACACTGTGATACGTGACGCCCAGCAATCAAGGCATAGGTGGAGCGCACTCAGGGGCTGAAGCCCAAGTTTTTCATTGACTCGTGCGGCACGGCCGAAGCCGTGCCCTGATACAAAACGACTCCCGGTCCAGAATGATTTGTAAGTTGATTCTCGAAATCAGCGCGGCTGGTATTCGTGCAGCGAGAAATTTTCCAAACCCTACAATATCCGCATCCCCTGATTCGTCTACATGGATAGATGAAGGAAGCGGCGAGCCTGGAGCGGGATGAGCCTCGAACAGGACCAGCGGATCTCCGAGGTGGTCAAGCAGGAGCAATCCCGTCTGCGCAACTTCATTCGCCGGCGTGTGCCCGACCCGCGCGATGCCGAGGATATTCTGCAGGAGGTCTTCTACGAACTGGTGGAAGCCACTCGCCTGCTAATGCCTATTGAGCATGTAACCGGCTGGCTGTTTCGGGTCGCGCGCAACCGCATTACCGACCTGTTTCGAAAGAAGAAGCCGGAGGCGTTCAGCGATGCTGACATGGTGGATGACTACGGAGAGCTGCTGCATTTGGAAGACCTGCTGCCTTCACCGGATGCGGGGCCCGACGCCGTCTATGCTCGCAACGTGATGATCGACGAGTTGGAGTTTGCGCTCGAGGAGTTGCCCGAAGAGCAGCGCGAAGTGTTTGTTGCGCACGAGTTGGAAGGGCGCAGCTTCAAGGAACTTGCGACCGAGTCTGGAGTGAGCATAAACACCTTGCTCTCGCGGAAGCGCTACGCAGTGCTTCACCTGCGGCAACGGCTACAGGCTATCTACGACGAATTTATGGAAACATGAGGAATCTGAACATGGTAACTAAATGGGTCAGCAGAGTTTTGAAGATCATATTGGGGATTTTCATCCTCATCGTGGTTATCGGCGCCGTTGGCGAGGGGGTGATGCAACTGTGGAATTGGCTGCTACCGTCGCTCTTCGGATGGCGCGCGATCACCTTCTGGCAAGCGGTGAGCTTACTGGTGCTGTGCCGCTTGCTGTTCGGAAGCTTCGGCGGACGCCCGCTGTACCGCTCCCATTGGCGGCGGCGCATGGGCGAGCGCTGGGAGAGCATGACTCCCGAAGAGCGCGAGAAATTTCGTCAGGGAATGCGGGGACACTGCGGGCATTTCGGAGCAGAGCCAGCTACGGAAACGAAGCAATAAGTGAACGACGCAGTTTCGGTAGCGTTGGCCCGCGGCATCGGAATCTCGTCACGCCTTCGGAAGAATCGTGACCGCCAGCGCTTTGGCGCGATCAAGCGCGGTTGCTTCGTCTGCGATGCCGCTAATGATAATGGTCAGGATAAGGTTCTTGCCTTTGCGTACGGTAAGGTTGCCCGATGGGCGGCCCATCATAGTGGCGGCTCCCCACACAGCGGCATCTCCCACGCCCGAGACCTGGTGAACATTCTTAAACCCGGCTGCCTTCAGACTATCGGCCATGCCGCTCTCGTTCCCACTGACATCCGTGTCGCTGTAGTGAGCGGTCAGCGTGACCGTCTTGGCCGTGAGGGCGGGCCCTTGGGCGGAACGAAATCTGCAGGCGCTACCTTCCGGCCGCGGCTCATTTCTGGGAGGCGATACTGGCTCTCCCAACGCAGCTTGCGCGTCGGCGGAAGTGATCAGGCTACAGGCGTCTTTGGCAGCTGACCAGCCGGGAACGGCAGCGAAGGCGACAACACCCAGCAGCAAACTGAACTGGAGAGCGAGTGAAAGTTTGAGGGACATTTTCATGGGATGAGAAAGATATCACGGACGTTGTGTTGGCAATTTGTCGCGTTGGAATCGCCGGCCGCTTGGAACAATCCTCCATGGTTCAGATAACCTGGGACAACGCCTTGTGACGATTTCTTTCGGCCGAAACTCTAGAAATTGATAGCTGGCATAAACCCAACGAAAAAGGGTGCGTCTCCGCACCCTCGTCGCATTTACAGCTGTCTGCCTGTTTTATAGTCGCGCGACGACTGAAGTCATCGCGGACTGTGAAAGTGGAAGCACCTGAAAGCGTCGCTCTACCCGAACTATTTCTGGCTTCCCTGGAAGCGTTTGTTGACTTCGGCCCAGTTCACCACGTTCCACCATTCCTTCAGGTAGTCAGCGCGGCGGTTCTGATATTTCAGGTAGTAGGCGTGTTCCCAAACATCGTTGCCCATGATGGGGTAAAAGCCCTGGCTCATGGGATTGTCCTGGTTGGCCGAGCTGACGACCTGCAGCTTGCCGCCCTGGTCGCGTACCAGCCACGTCCAGCCACTGCCGAACTGCTTCACCCCGGCGTCGTTGAACTTTTCTTTGAAGGCGTCGAAGTCTCCGAAGGTGCTCTTGATGGCGTCGGCAATGGCGCCGTTGGGGTCGCCGCCGGCATTCGGACCCATGATCTTCCAGAACATGGAGTGGTTCACGTGGCCGCCGCCGTTATTGCGCACGGCAGTGCGGATGGCCTCGGGCACGTTCTCCAGACTTTTCAGCAACTCTTCGGCGCTCAGCTTCTGCAGCTCGGGAGCTTTCTCCAGCGCAGCGTTCAGGTTGGTAACGTAGGCCTGATGATGCTTGTCGTGATGCAGGTGCATGGTTTGAGTATCGATGTAAGGTTCAAGAGCAGAGTAATCGTAGGGCAGCGCAGGAACTTCATGTGCCATTCTGTTTCTTCCTCCAGTTGGCGTTGATGCAAGGAAACGACGGGTGGTTTCAAAAGCGCGGAAGTGAATCTCAGCCGCCCAGACATTATAGAGCGGGAGACGTTTCGGTGGGCGGACGCCGCTTCGTTTCTCTTGCTGTCATTTTGAGCGCAGGCGAGGCCGTTGTTGCGTCGCCGGAGTTGAAGGCCCCCCTTGGAGGCGAAGTATCCTGAAGAATAGGGGTCCTTCGACTCGCTGCGCTCGCTCAGGACGACAGGCACTTTGAACCAATGTGCGGCCCGCCCGGCCCGACGAACAGCAGGTCCCACGACTCCGCTGCGCTACGCTCGGGATGACACCTGAGAGGAACGCGCTACTACATGACACCTGCGGGAAGCCGTGCCACGGCGCACTCCCATTGCAACGGCGCGCGTGAAGCTGCGCTCCTCGATGATCGGCACCCATCTTGCCCTGCTACAATTCAGGGCGAAATCGGGTCGAAGGGAGCGGGACGAAGCTACACCCATCCGGGCCCGAATTCATCGAACTACTGGCCCCTTGCCGCCGTATAACTCTTTAGCAGTGAGTGGGATTTGGGCCAGGAGTCACGCCCCTTGGGAGCGCTGATTGGACGACAACCAAGCCGTCAATGCCCTTGTCCGTCGCTGTGTGTCCGGCGACGCTGCGGCATGGCAGGAAATTGTCCAGCAGTTTCACCGGAGGATTTACAACATCTGCTATCGCTTTTCCGGATCGGCGGATGATGCGGCGGACTTGAGCCAGGAAGTGTTTATCAAGATGTATCGGACGCTGAAGACGTTTGACACCTCCCGCGCATCGTTCATGACCTGGGTAACCACGGTCACGCGAAATCTGCTGGTGGACCACTTCCGTAAGGGAAAGTACGACCGCATTACCGATTCGCTGGACGCTACTCCCGGCAACCAGGAAGATGGGCTGACGCTGGCCGATCAACTGGAGGACGGGGCTGCCAGTCCCGAAGCCAGAATGCGCAGTCAGGAGACCCAAAAGCTGGTCCACGAGGCTTTGAAGCGGCTTTCGCCCGAGTTGCGGGAGGCGGTGATTTTGCGCGATTTGCAGGATTTGGACTACAAGGATATTGCCAAAGTCCTCAATGTACCCGAGGGAACTGTGAAAAGTCGCATAAATCGGGGACGAACGGAACTAGCGCGGCTGTTACAACGTAATTACAGGCAGGTAGGGTGATGGCAGGCGAAAACCAATCCGGAATGCAGTGCGTCGAGGTCGAGGCCCTTTTGGCTGAAGCTTTGGACGGTACGCTGCATGGCTCCATGCTGGCGGCCTTCGAGCTTCATCAGCAGAGCTGCGCCGCCTGTCAGACCATGGTGGAGGAAGCTGGGGCCGGAATGCACTGGCTGAAGGGGCTGGACGAAGCTGAGCCGCCTCGCAACCTGGTGCATAACATCCTGGCGCAGACTATCGGAGCGCTGCCGTCGGAGCATCTTGTGCCGGCTCCGCGCGGTGAAGGCTGGTACGAAAAGCTGAAGGGCCGTCTGGCCCCGGTGTTCGGGCCTGTTGTTACGCCGCGCTTCGCCATGTCGTTTGGTATGGCGTTCTTTTCTATCACCCTGCTGCTGGGCATCGCCGGTTTCCACATGAGCGATCTGCGTCACCTTGACCTCAGCTCCAAGGGCATCACTAAGACCTATTACGCTACCCAAGCGCGCTGCGTGCGTTATTACGAGAATATCCGCCTGGTGTACGAGATTGAGTCGCGAGTGCGCGATCTGCGAAAGGTTACGGCTCCCGAGAACAAGGACAACCAGCAACCACAGGAGGCTCCCGCGCCGACCAATCCCAATCCAAAGAAAAGCGACAACCGGCAACTGCCGCAGAACCACAGCAACCAGGAATCCAGCCGCGACGATGGCCCGCCTATGCTGGCCACGTTTCCGGCAGTGATGTTGATAGCAACGAATCAGGCCCGGCTGAACAGGAGAACCGCATGAACTGCGCCAATCATGTCGATGTTCCCGCTGTCGCATACTGTCGCACTTGTGGCAAGCCACTGTGCAGCAGTTGCGCGCGCGACGTCCGTGGCGTTATTTACTGCGAGGAATGTTTGGCCTCGCACTTGAGCGGCACCATGCCGCCACCCGGCTCAACTGCCGTGCCTCCGGGTGTATCCCCTTCCACCGGCCTTCCCCGTCCCGGAGTGGCCGCCGTTCTGGGATTGATCCCGGGTGTCGGCGCCATGTACAACGGGGAGTTTGCCAAGGGCTTCATTCATGTGCTGATTTTCGCCACCTTGATCTGGTTAACCAATCCCGATCACGGAAGCGGCTTGTTCGGCATTGCGATAGCTGCCTTCTACATCTACATGCCAATTGAGGCCTACAAGACCGCCCAGGCGCGGGAAATGGGTTTGCCGGCTCCGGATCCGTTTGGCTTCAACCATCTGTTTTCTTCGGGGTTCGGAACTCACAGGCCCGTTCGCGGTGCACCTGCCAATCCCGCCGCTTCGGCTGGTAACGTGATGTCCGTGGGCGATGCTGCGCCGCTCGTACCGCCGCAGGCCGAGCCGCCGATGGATGAGCCACGTTCGCACGTGCCGGTTGGCGCGTTCATCCTGATAGGTCTAGGGGTGTTGTTCCTGCTGGACGAATTGGGCGCGTTGCACTTTGACTGGATCTGGCGTTTCTGGCCACTCATCCTGATTGCGATTGGAGTTCGTGTACTGATGCAGCGTCAACGTAGGGGCTGGTGAGGAGAACATCATGAGATACCGATACAACAAATATTGCTCCTGTGCCCGCTGCCGTGCCCACGGTTTCATGGGACCCGCTGTCCTCATCACCATCGGTGTCCTGTTTCTGCTCGACCAGATGGGACACGCCCATTGGATGGGATTCGATTTCACCTGGCCGGCGCTGTTAATCGTCATTGGCTTGATCAAGCTGCTGGAACACAGCGCCTCCACCAATGGTCATATCCCGCGTGAATACAATGCCACGCTGCCACCGAATGCTGGGCAACAGATTCCTCCGGGACCTCCTGGATATCCGGGCTATCCCGGATATCCGGTGCAGCCGCAAGCTCCGGTGGCGCCGCCGCCGCCGACTCCCTCGGCCGGCTTCATAACGCCCGGCTCCTCGCTGCGAGGACCCGACGACAGGGAGGGGCACAATGGCTAGCCCGAATCCGTATCCTTATCCGCCGCCTCCTCCTCCGGGAGCGCCGCCTCCGTCTGGCCCGATTTATCCACGGCGCCGTTCAATCGCGGGGCCGCTGATTCTGATCGTGATCGGCTTGCTCTTCTTTCTGCGGAACTTCGGGTTGCGCTTTCCCATCTGGCACTGGTTCGGACACTGGTGGCCGGTACTGCTGATCCTGTGGGGCGTGATCGCGCTGATTGAACACTCGACCGCAAGCAGCATGGGTTACCGCACCCGACATCTGGGTGGGGGCGGCATTTTTCTGCTGGTGCTGCTGGTCGGACTTGGGGTCACCGCTCATTACAGCTCCGATGTCGACTGGAGCGGCATGCGTGAGCAGATCCAGATGGACGACGATCTTGGCGGTATATTCGGCACGGCCTTCACCTTCGAAGACACGGTCCAGCAGTCGTTTCCCGCCAATGGTAACCTGCGCGTGGTGTGCGACCGCGGGACGCTGAACATTTCGCCGTCCGACGACAACACGCTGCGCGTCGTGGTGCACAAGAAGCTGTACGCGCAAAACCAGAAAGACGCGGACAAGTACAACCAGCAGACCAGACCGCAAATCACCGTGAACGGCAACTCGGTTTTAGTGAACGCCAACACCGACGGCGCCGGCGAACATGGGGTTGAGTCGGACATGGACATTTTTGTGCCTGCTGATGCCGTGCTCGACGTGGCTGGCAAGCGTGGCGACGTGACCGTTACCGAACGCAAGGCCGACGTCAAGATTGCGTTGCAACATGGTGATGTCGAGCTCAGCGACATCGGCGGTGCGACCAAGGTCAGCCTGGAAAAAGGCTCGCTGCGCGCCTCTAAGATTGCCGGCGATCTGGATGTCGATGGCCGCCTGGATAACGTCACCATCGACGAAGTTGCCGGTGCAGTGCATCTGAACGGCGATTTCTACGACGACATCCGTCTCAGCAAGATCGCCAAAACAGTCACCTTCAAGACTTCGCGTTCCGATATGGAGATTGCTTCCGTCCCCGGCGACATCGAGATCGCCAGCGACGAAGTTCGAGGCAGCGATCTGACTGGCCCCAGCCGCGTGGTGACCAACTCCAAGAACATTCATCTGGAAGACATCTCGGGTGACCTCCAGGTGGAATCCAACAACGGGAATGTGGAGGTATCCACTGCCGGCAAGCCTGGCAAGATGACCGTGAGCACGCAACATGGCGACGTGGCCTTGAACCTGGCCAGCAAGCCGCCGGCGGATAGGGTGAACGTGAGCAGCACGCACGGCGACATCACGCTGACCCTGCCACCGAACGCCGGTTTTCAGATCATTGCCGGCACTCGCAAGGGCGACATTACCTCGGAATTCAATGCGGTGAAGGTCGATGAGACCAACGGCACGTCGCATGCCACCGGCACTGTCGGCAACGGTGTCAGCAAACTGCAAGTCAACACCGATACCGGCGACATCAAGATCGGCAAGGGCTGACGGCAGGAGCTAGGGGATAGTGATCAGTGGATAGAGAATTTGGAAAGTGTGAGATAGAGACCTGAAGATGCCCCATCCAATCTTCTTTCGCTTGGGTGGGGATTTTTCTTTATGCTGCTTAACGGCTGGAAGAAGAAGCAGACTGGTCTTGTGGGCATCCTTGTGTATCGCCCCTGAAGGCGCTCAATCATAAAATTGCAGCGCACCCAGCGCTGAAGCGCTGGGCTATCATCTTTCGTACCGCAGGGCGGTACTTGATCGGCGTCTCTGACATTTGCTCGCCGACCTCAGCCTTTCCGCAAGGATGTCCATAAAGCCAAGTAGACTCTAAACTAACCACCATCCACTAATCACTAGCCACTTTCTTCACAATCCCTTCCACCTCCGTCACTACCTCATCGATACCCTTGTGTGTGGTATCGAGGATGACCGCATCAAGCGCCGGGATAAGTGGCGATGCGACTCGGGTGCGATCGCGTTCGTCGCGCGCGGCAATCTCGGCCCGGACGCGCTCCGCTTCCGCGGCTGTGGGAGATCCATTCTGCAAGGTCCGCCGTTCGGCTCGCACGCTCGCATCCGCATCGAGAAAGACTTTCACGTCGGCATTGGGAAACACGGCCGTGCCGATATCGCGCCCCTCCATCACTACGCCGCCATTGGCGCCCAGTTCGCGCTGTCGCGCTACCAGCACCTTCCGCACCTGGGGATGTGCCGACACACGGGACGCCGCTGCGGTCACGTCAGGCTCGCGAATTCGTTGCGTGACATCGCGCCCGTCCAACAGCACACGATTGCCTTCACCGCGGGGCTCAAGTTGCATCGCGGAGTTTTCTGCCAAGCGTCGGAGCGGTTCCGCGTCGTCCAGCGAAACCTGTTGCTCCATCGCCTTTAACGCCAACGCGCGGTACATGGCGCCGCTTTCCAGGTTGATATAGCCGAGTTTCCTGGCGAGGCGGGCAGCGATGGTGCTCTTGCCCGATCCCGCCGGCCCGTCAATGGCAATGATCAACTTCCGCGGCGCGCTCATTTCTTAGGGGTGTCCTGGTCGGAACGATCCGGCTTGCGGGCCACCCTGGATTTCACCGGACGCCGTTCGACCAGCGGCATGCCGGGTCGGAGTGGAAGCGCTTCGAACTTTGGTCTGGATTTCGGCTCGCGCACCGCCAGCGGTTGCTGCGCCTGCAACGACGTTACCTGCAACATCACGCGTCCACCAACATGCACGAAACTCAACTCGCGCCCAGCCTGCAGCGCGTTGATGGCTTCGCGCACTCGCGCCCGGCCAATCAGGTTGGAGAAGAATTGCTCAACCTCTTCCTGCTGCGCCGCCAACACACAGTCAAGATATTTCGAAACTAACGCAGTCAGCGATTCTGCGACCGATACGTGCATGCCCTCTTTCACCGCATCGGGAGACCAGCGAAACAGCACATCCCAGAACACGCCCTCATCGTGTTTGTAATCGACTCGGGTGATGCGCAGCTTGGCCCAGAGTTCATCCAAGGCGCGGTCCAGAGCTGCTTCCGAAATATCGCCGCCGAGCAGTTCCCGTAGCCGGTTCTTGGAGATCGGGCCTTCTTTCTGGATGATGAGAAAGGTATCGACTGCGAGCGGAGAATAACCGGAGCGGGCTCCTGCCTTTGGCGCCTGGCGCGGATTGCGGTCGCCCACCAGTCCATAGAAATACGGAAACGCCGACGCCGAAACGATGAAATTATTATCCGGAAAAACGTTGGCCTCGTAAGCAGCCTTCTCGCGCAGCAGACGGACCATCAATTCCTTAGCCTCGCGCGCACTGGGATTCGCGAACGCCATCTGCGCAGGCGGAAGATTCTCGTCGCTACCTGCGTATGCGCCGACAAAGGTTGGCACCAGGGCCGCAGGACGTTGCGGATAGAGCAGGCAGAAGCCCACAGAATCGATAAATTCACGCGCTTCGTCGAGCGTGCGGACCGCCCGCCCGTTCAGCCGCCACTTCTCGCGGCGCAAATCCTGGAGTTGCTGTTCGAACATAAGAAAGGCAGCAGCTAGCAACTAGCAACTAGCGATCAGTGCATAACCGATCAAGGCGATCCTGTATCTCCTCAATCAACCCGCGAACGCTGGAGATCAGGCTTAGCGTTCCTGGCTCCACGAAATCATCGAAAAGCTGCGTGCCTGCGAAGACGTCCTGAACTGCCGCCAATACCCAACCCGCATCCTCGCGCGTAACCTCATCGATCCAGAGAAAGTCCTCGGTCAACGTTGCCTTAGGTAATCGAAGTTGATGACCCAGCACTCTTCGAACTTTGTCACTTGTGCTTTCTAGATACGGATGCACGCGAATCCCTGAGCTAGTTGCTAATTGCTAGTTGCTTGCGGATCTTCAGATTCTCTTGAATGCCCGCTGAATATCCTTTACAGAATACCGCAGAACGACCGGACGGCCATGTGGACAGCTCATCGGGCAATCCGTCTTGGCCAGTTCGCTCAGCAGCCATTCCATTTTGTTCTGCTCCAATGGCATGTTGATTTTGATAGCGGCGTGGCAGGCGATACTGGCAGCAATGCTGGTGCGGATTCTCTCGAGGTTCAGCGACTGCTCCTCGCGCTCGAACTGCTCCAGGATCTCGTGCAGCAAGTGCTCGATTTCGCCAGGCGAGACTCCGGCGGCGGTTGTCTTAACCGCGATGGTGCGCGATCCGAAAGGTTCTATCTCGAAGCCATTGCGATTTAGTTCGTCGGAGATCTCAGGGAAGACCGCCATCTGGCCTGGAGTCAGCTCGACGATGAGCGGCATTAACAGTTGCTGCCTCTCCGGCGACTCGGCCAGGCGCTGCTTGCAGATCTTCTCGAACAGGATGCGTTCGTGCGCGACGTGCTGATCGATGATCCACAGCCCCTGCGAGTTGACCGCCAAGATGAACGAATCGCGAATCTGTCCCAGGGGCTTGAGACTGGCGAGCGACTCCAAGCTAACGGGAGCATCGTCGTCGGCGACTTCGGGAGAACAACCGTTACCGCCGGGAACCGACGGTATAGCTGCGGCCGGACCTCCAAAGGTCTGCGGCCCGAATCGCGCCACTGGGATCGCAGCATTCCCTTCCACAGCGAATCCGCTGCCTTCAAATTGCAGCGATGCGGTGAACGGCGGGATCTCATGTGCACGTAGTGCGAACGCAGCATCGGCCTCCGTCACTTGCAGGTCGCTGCCGCTGAAATCGCGAGCGCCCGGCGTCAGCGAAGGCGATGCGGTTGCGCCGGCGCGGATCTCGGTCATGAAGGCAGGTACCGGCCGCGATTTCATCAGCACCGCGCGCACTGAGTCGCGGATGAAGTCGTGCAGGACCGACGATTGCCGGAATCGGACCTCGGTCTTCGACGGATGCACGTTCACATCGACCTCCGTGAACGGCATGTCGAGGAAGAGTAGGACAACCGGATACACGGTTGGCGGAATAATGTTGCGGTAGGCCTCGGTGAGCGCGTGTTGCACCAGGCGGTCGCGAATCAGCCGGCCGTTCACGAAGATGAAGATGGAATTGCGATTCAGCTTCTGGATCTCGGGCCGCGAGACAAAGCCGTGCAGTTTAATCTCGCCTTTCACCGGTTCGTCTTGCGGTTCTTCCGGTTCGCTTCGTCTCCACGGCGGAGGCTGCGGCAAGCCCATCCGCTCTAGCGGCAACAGCGCGCTCAGCGGGATCAACTGGTCGAGCGTCTCTTTGCCGAACACCTGGTAGATGCGTTCCGAGTGGCCTGCAACCGGTGGCGCTACCAGCATGGCATTGGTGGCCGAGTGCAGTTCCCAGTGCATTTCAGGATGAGCCAGCGCGTAGTGCGTTACCAGGGAAGCAATGTGAGACAGTTCCGTTGACTCGGCCTTCAAAAACTTGCGCCGGGCGGGAATGTTGAAGAACAAATCGCGAATGGTGATGCAGGTTCCCAGCGGCAGCCCCGCTTCTTCGACCGTGAGCAATCGGCCGCCGGCAATTTCGATCACGGTGCCAGCGGGTTCTTCCGCGGCGCGCGTTTCCAATCGCAGACGGCCGACGGATGCGATCGACGGCAGCGCCTCTCCGCGAAATCCCAGAGTCGGAATGTTGAGCAGGTCATCCGTGTTACGAATCTTTGAGGTGGCGTGCCGTTCGAAGGCCAGCATAGCGTCGTCGCGCACCATGCCGCAGCCGTCGTCTGTCACCTGAATGAGCTTTTTCCCGCCGGCTTCGACGTTAACCCGAATGCGTTGCGCGCCCGCGTCCAAGGAGTTCTCTAGCAACTCCTTCACCACAGAGGCCGGACGCTCCACCACTTCGCCGGCGGCGATCTTGTTGGCGACGTTGTCGGAAAGAA
>Ga0210398_10005186_pt1 | contig 12131 bp, 12 predicted proteins | sample IncBWC4OmetaG_FD_161047 | JGI IMG/M metagenome (GOLD analysis project Ga0210398, IMG submission 161047) | Forest soil microbial communities from Barre Woods Harvard Forest LTER site, Petersham, Massachusetts, United States - Inc-BW-C-4-O | ecosystem: Environmental > Terrestrial > Soil >... | reverse complement strand
GAAAAGCTAAATGTCCTATAGATCCAGAAGCCGCGCCATGTTGTCCTGCTGCTCAATCGCTTTGAGGCGCGTGAGCAGAATTTCCTGCTTGTCGTCGGGAAGACCAGAGGAAAGATTGCGAAACTTACGTTCGACACGCTGCTCCAGGCTTTCGCCGTCGTCGTTGTCGAAATCGGTCGTGGTAATTGCCACGGAACGGCCGTCCGCGAGAAAAACTTTAAGCCGGCAGCTCGCATTGTGGCCCACGGCCATCGGCTCGTCATAGCGACGCAATTCAATCCGCTTGCACAGATCAAGGATCGCGGGATTCTGGTTCGGGCCATCGAGGAATGCGTGGGGATCGGCCGGGTCGCGGAACAGCGCCAGCGCGACGCTGAACGGCACGCTGTATTGCGCCGTGCCAACGTCCCGCGGCGCGCGATCGCCGTGATGCGACAGCACTTTCTCCGAGGTTTCGATGACAATTTTGCCGATATCCTGCGGACCGAAGCCGTGCTCGCGCTGCAGCTGCCGAATCGCCCGCACCGGCGCCTGGGCGGTGACGTGGCACGGAAACATCTTGAACCAGATATTGAGACTCTCCCAACGCGAGCCGAGACCGTCGATCAACAACTGCGGATCACCGTCGCGCGCATAAACATCGAGATAGCCAAATTTGCCCTCGAGGAGCACATCCGGTCCCTCGAAGCCGCGCGCAGCCAGATAGGCTGCGGTCACGCCGCCTTCCGCGGCTCGGCCCATGTGCAGCCGTTTCACCATGCCGCCGTTGCCGGCTTTTGCAAAAGCCAGCAATCCCGAACACAGCGATCCGGCAATGCCGATCGCCATCGTGGTCTGATGCGCGTTATGCTTCATAATACGGCTTGCGGCTATTGCCGATCCGAACACGCCGGTCTGGCCCGGCGCATGGAAGCCCATCAGCTCGCTGGTTTGCTTGGCTGCGAGCCCAGTCCGCAGCATGCACTCGTTTCCGGCAACGAGCGCCGTTAGAAAATCGCGCCCCGACGCGCCGCATTCCTCCGCAACTGCAAGCGCGCCGACGGTGGCGGTCGAGCCGGGATGAACACCGACGCTAGGCTGGCGCAGATTGTCGAACTCGAAGGCATGAGCGAAGGTGCCGTTGGCAAGCGCCGCTGCCGGCGCACTGGCGCGTCGCAATTGCGGAGCTAAGATCGTGCTCGAACCGTTGCTGCCGACATGGCGCGCGAACTGCTCCACACTGTTGCTCCAGGGCAGACTGCTGCCGAACAAGGCTACGGCAACGGCATCGATCACGCACGCCTTGGTCATGGCGATCACGGGCGCCGGGATATCCTCGTAGCGTAGTAGCGCCGCGTACTCCGCAAGCGCCTTTGTCTCGCCAGCCATATTTGCAGATCCTCCTGGCTCTCATATGCAGGGACGGCACCCATCGTACAATTCTATTTTTGCCACTCACCCCGTGCGACTAAATCCTAATCCTGTCGGCACAAAATCGGCAAGATCGCGCAGAGTATTTTGTAGATGTACTGGTTGGCTCGATGTCTGGTATTGGCCTGAACGTCGTCAGCGAACGGCCACTTTGGCGACGATCTTGATTCTGATTTCGTGGAGCAGCGGTTGGCGGCCGCCCGTGAGCCCGAGCCGTGGCATATCATCCGGGCAACGCGGGATGGGCGAACCATTTCTGTCCTGCACCAGCCGCTGGTCGGCGGCGGCTCTTTGTCGACTCACGAGGACATCACTGCACGGCGCAAGGCGGAGGCGCAGATCGCGCACATGGCGCATCACGACGCACTCACTGATTTACCGAACCGAGTTCTTTTCCAGGAATACCTTGTCAAGGCGCTCGAAAGTGTCAGTCGCGAGAAACTCGCCGTGTTCTGCATCGACCTTGATCGTTTTAAGGTGGTCAACGACATGCTCGGCCATCCGATCGGCGATGCTCTGTTAAGGGGGGTCGGCGATCGATTGCAAGCTTCGGCGCGCCCGACCGATCTGGTGCCGCGGATCGGTGGCGATGAATTCGCCATCGTGCAGACCGGAACCGAGCAGCCCCTCGGCGCGACTGCCCTTGCAACGCGCCTGATCGCCGAAATCGCCAAGCCGTTTGAGCTCGATGGGCATCACGTGGAGATCGGCGCCAGCGTCGGCATTTCGATCGCGCCCGACGACGGAAACGATCCGGATAAGCTCCTCAAAAAACGCTGACAAGGCTCTTTATCGTGCAAAAATCGACGGTCGTGACTCGTACCGTTTTTTTGAACCGGATATGGATGCCAGAATGCAGGCGCGCAGGACGATGGAGATTGATCTGCGCCGAGCGCTCACGATTGGGGAGTTCGAGGTCTACTATCAGCCGCTCATCACGCTCAAGACCGAAAAGATCAGCGGCTTCGAAGCACTTCTGCGTTGGCACCATCCCGAGCGCGGCATGGTACCGCCGCTTGAGTTTATCCCGGTCGCCGAAGAGATCGGGCTGATCGGCCAGATCGGCGCTTGGGTGCTGAAGCAGGCCTGCCTCGAAGCGGCGAAATGGCCAGATGACATCCACATTGCGGTAAATCTTTCTCCTGCGCAATTTAGAGACCGCGCAGTCGTACTTGATGTTGTCGCAGCGCTCGGTGTTTCAGGTTTGCCGGCACATCGCCTCGAGATCGAGATCACCGAATCCGTATTATTGCAGGATACCCAATCAAACCTTGCAATTCTCGGAGAGCTGCGCGATCTCGGCGTAGGAATTTCGATGGATGATTTCGGAACCGGCTATTCGAGCCTGGCTTATCTGCAGAAATTTTCCTTTCATAAGATCAAGATCGATCGTTCGTTCGTGAGCGAACTTGAGCGTCCGGAATCGATTGCAATCATTCGCGCCGTAATGGGCCTTGGCAACAGCCTTGGCATGAAGACGACTGCCGAAGGTGTCGAAACCGAAGAGCAGCTCGAGACGCTTAAGAAGGAAGGTTGCACCGAGGTGCAGGGCTATCTATTCAGCAAGCCGGTGCCTGCAGCACAGGCCGCGTTGTTGCTGCGAGGCCTGAAAGCCACGAAGGCCATCGCCTAGAGATCGGTGCTTGCGACTCGAAATGACGCGGATAATTCCAACCCCACCGCTTCGTCAGAGGGTGCGCGGCAGCTCCTGTCGGTCTTCGATATTGTGCATTGCTCCATGTTGATAGTCTGACCGGTCGCGAATGCATTGAAGTTTCGCGCCGAATATTCCCCGCTTATTCGTATTGGCCAGGACAGATGGCAAATAGCCTTATCGGGATGCCTATGTCGAAGTCGTCGCGCCGGATTGCCGCTGGCGACCCCGGAGCGGGGCCCGACCGCTCACTGCCTAAAACTGATGCAGCGCTGGCTGGGAACGTATGTCCGGTTCCCGGCTTGTTGGGTTGTCGAAAGACGTACCGGGGTTCCGGGGATGTCCGCCGCCAGAGTTGCCGCGTGTTACCGCCTGTATGCCGCCTATTGCGTTGAGACCGCGCAACAAATTTCGGATTCCGCCCGCAAGGTTACGCTTCTTAGTATGGCACAGGCTTGGATGAAGCTGGCGGAGTCGGTTGAACGTGAAGTGCCCACCATTGAAGATGGAGAGCTATCACAATGAACAGCCAACAGCTTGACGGCCATAGTCTTGACTCACTGGAGACTCTGTCCCTCGTCTGCGGTGATTTTCACGGCCTTGACGAGCTATTGGGTCGAAACGATTCACGCGGAAGCCCGGAAGAACTGGAGCGTTGCGAACCTGTGGAGCGCCGTGGATTCTTATGGCGGCGACTGCGGCCACTTGTTTGCGGTGTTCCGTAACAGCGCGCTTTCAGCCATGCTGGGCACGCCGTTTTGGTTAGCCCTTTGCGGCGTGGAGACGTGAGACGCCCTGACCGCAAGGTTGGGGCTTCTGCCGCAATAGGCGACGGTCGTCTCAATTGGCGGCCTCTTTCATATGAGCCAATGCACCTGTCGCCTCCTGGCTCAAAATCGACGTGCCGAAACGACGGCGATTTGGTCGCGGTCGGGTGGGAGGCGGACCTAACGCGGGCATTCGCATTTCGGTAGAGATTGAGCCGGACCGGACATTCGGAGCAGGGTGAGAGGGGACGGATCAAAATTCTAGGACAATTTAAGAACCCGGACGTAACTTAGTCATTTGGCTGCGGCGGCGGGCTTGTCCAACGTTCTTGCGCGACAGGGTCGGACCACTTCGACCCTATCGGTTGAAGCATAATCCACGTTTCGGCGAGCTTTCCGTTTTCAGTGCGATACGACTGCATCCCAGCTTGCGTGACGGGTTCGTCGGTTTTGGGATCGCGCCAGTTGAACGTGAAACGAAACCACGCTCGGTTGCCTTGGAATAGGTGATCATAAACGGCAACGCGGACGCCGGGACGATCCGCTTTTAGCTTCTTTAGTTCGGTGCCGTAGCTTTCTGACGTAACGGTTCTATCGCCAGCAGCTTCGTGTCGAAGATAGGCTGGCGCTACACAGCTAGGGATCAACTCATGTCGGTCTTCGTGCCATACAAGTTCCCATCGGTCGAAAAGATCGCGTATTACTGAATCGTCTGGCATCGATAGTGTCTCCGTATATGGAATTGGGGGCGCGCCTCAGTCGGCGGCCTCTTTAACCCAACTGTGCAATGTCGCCAAATGGCCCGTTTCGACAATTGAGCCACAGCTTGGTATGTCCGAAACTTGGGGGAAAACGGACTGAGAGCGGACATCACCGAAACGACGCTGCTGACCCGGAGCGGAAGTGGAGCGGTCTGTTTTGCTGTTATGCACAGCAGAGCCCGGCGTTACCGGATTACTTTCGCCCAGAAGTCGATGGCGCGACGCTGGCGAGCACGAAGTCAACAAAAGCGCGCACCTTTGCGGGCGGCAGACGTCGCGAAGGATGATACACATATAATGGGAAGCGCTCTTCTGCCCAATCCGCAAGAATTTGAACTAGCTCTCCGCTCGCCAATAATGGGCCGAGACCAAACTCGAGGGCCTGCGATATGCCGTGGCCTGCGGCACAGGCTGTTAATTTGGTGGCCAGGTCGTTCAAGGTAAGCTTTCCGGTTACTTTCACCTTCACGACTTTGCCGGCACGGTGAAACTCCCAGGCGAACGGACGGCCAGTGGCCGGATCGCGGAACAAAAGGCATTCGTGCCGTTCCAGGTCCCGCGGGTGCCGGGGCTGTCCGCAGCGCGCAAGATATGCAGGCGCAGCACAGGTGAAGATGCGCGTTTCCAGAAGCTTGCGTGCGATCAACCCGGAAGGCTCCGGCTCCCCGAACCGCACTGCGACATCAAAGGCTTCCGATACTAGGTCGCCTACCGTGTCGCGGACCACTAATTCGAGCGACAACTGAGGATGCGCGGCTAGGAAATCTGCGAGCCGCGGCGCCAACACCAATCGAGCAAACCATGGATCGACATTCACCCTGAGCCGGCCGCGAACTCCGTGAGCGGACCGAGCCGCCTCTGATGCTGCCTCCTCCAATTCCGCCAGCAGAGGCGCCACTTGAGCATGGAAGTGGCGGCCTTCGTCTGTGAGCGATACTGCGCGCGGCGTCCGGTCCAGTAGACGCACGCCAACGCGAGCCTCAAGCCTCGCCACGGCGCGGCTTACGCCGGACGGAGTGAGTCCTAGCGCCCCAGCAGCCCTGACAAAATTGCCGGCTTCCACGACCGCGGCCAAAACGCCGACGCCGCCGAGCAGTCTGGTGTCGAACGCCATGATGACCTCTTGTCATCTATGTATGGACAAAAATGCGCTGGCGGCAAGTGCGAGATCATCTAAATAAGCCAAACATGACAGCAAGAAAGAGCGCGCCATGACCCACAGTGAAAAGCGCATCGTCGCACCGGGCGACAGTATGGGCTTGGCCACCGCGCAGGCGCCGGCCCAGGACAAAGCGAATGTGGTAGTCGCCTCCGGCAAGAAAGATCGAATAGAGGCGGCGCCGGATTGCCCTACAGCAGGCGAAGGAATCTTCGGCGGCATCGATCGGCGCGCTTTTCTGCTCGCGCTTGGCACGTTCGCGATCGGCACGGACGCGTTCATCATCGCCGGCGTGCTTCCTGAAATTTCTACCAGCCTATCCAGCAGCGTGGGCGCGACCGGCCTGGTAGTATCGGTGTTCTCCTTAGCCTACGCACTTGGATCTCCCATTGTTTCGTCTCTCAGTGCTCGGTGGCGGCGGTCAACCGTCTTGATCGGCGGATTGGGCGTATTCGCGCTTGCGAATTTGTTGTCCTCCGCGTCTCCCACCCTCGTATTTCTTCTGGCGTCACGTATTCTCGCGGCACTGTCGGCCGGCCTTGTCGCGCCAGCCTCTTACGCGCTGGCCTCGACTTTCGGCGCGGCGCGCAATAGGGGAAAAAATCTTGCGGTCATAGCCGCGGGCTTCACCAGTGCAATGGTTTTGGGTGTGCCTATCGGAGTCTTTCTCAGCCAATATGGTGGATGGAGGAGCTCGTTAATATTCGTTGCGGTGCTCGGCGCAATTGCCGCCGTCTCGATGTTCTGGGCCGGTGTGCCGGAAACCCAGTCTCAAAAAGCTGCGCCCGCTCTTCGTGATCAGTTGCGAGTGGTAGCCAAGACCCAAACTGTCTTTGCCCTAATGCCGTTTCTAATTTGGTCGATGGCCAACTTCGGCCTTTACACGTTCATTGCCGCAATACTGCGCCGCAGTCTCCCGGCAACAGTTGTCCCCCTCTTACTCCTTCTGTTTGGGCTTGGCGCCGTGGCCGGAAACTTTATAGGCGGCGTCCTGTCCGATCGATTTGGCACTCGCAAGCCAATGATAACCTGCTTGTCGCTGTTGATATGCGCCTTGGTCGCTATCGAATTCACGAGTTCTTCGTTGATAGCCGCGGGCGTGAACATGGTTGCCTGGGCAATACTTATGGCCGCTCTTTTCACGCTCCAGCAACAGAGAGCGATCCTGGTAGATCCCGCTCAGTCAAATTTGCTCCTCGCTCTCAACAATTCTGCCTTGTATCTGGGCGCTGCTATAGGCTCGGCGGCCTTCGGCGCGGTCATTTCGGCGATGTCGTTTACCTTCGTTTCGCCCATCAGCGCCGGTGTTGCCGCCTTGAGCCTCGGTGCGCTGCTTTTTATGCCGCTGTGCGATCAAGAGACGCCACCGTCCGCCCGCGAGAAAGATCAGTTGGAGACGATCGTTGGACGTCATTGAAGATACGTGACATTTGCGCGCCGAACGTTCTTCTGCTCACGCCGCTTCACTGATTGGCCGACACGGAGGCAGCCGCTTGCTCGATCAGCTTGGCCGCTTCTTTCGGATGAGACATGTAGGCCACATGGCTGGCTTTTACCTCGACCGTCGTGGCGTGAGCGCGCTTCGCCATCATACGCTCCTGCTCCGGATTGATCGATCGGTCTTCGGTAGCCACCATGTACCAAGTGGGTTTTGTCTTCCAGGCGGGGTTTGTGACTTTGTGGGTGAATGCATCGGTGGAGATCGGCACCTGCGAAATAGCCATGAACTGTGCCTGATCCTTCGGAAGATCCGCCGCGAAGTCGGCCGCAAAATGTTCCTGTTCTATCCACCAGTTGCCGTTGCCGTCCGGCTTGAATGCCTTCGAGGCTTGCGGCACGGCTGCCTCAATCGTGGCGCAGCTTTCCCCGGCGTCCAAAGCGAATGCGGCGATATAGACAAGCGCCTTAACGTTTGGATGATTGCCAGCCTCGGTGATGACGGACCCGCCATAACTGTGACCTACCAGAACCACTGGGCCGCCCATCGCATCGATGGCCGCCTTGGTGTACTTCTGGTCGTCGGCGTACGATGTCTCCGGATGTTGTACCACCGCCACCTTGTATCCGTCATTCATGAGGATCTGAGCGACCGGCTCCCAGCCGGAGCCGTCGGCGAAAGCTCCGTGCACCAGGACCACGTTCTTAATTTGCTGCGCCATGACCAATCTCCTCTGCAATGTCCACGCGGACCATTTTGATTTTCAATCGCGAACGCCTGAACCCTTTTCGGCGTCCTCTTTGCGGACACCTTATTCGTTCAAAGGGCCGCCAAAATTGTACGGGGTTATCCCGTCTTGTAAGATCCGCCCGAAATCGCCGCGACAGACGACGCCACTGACGACTGCCCCTTTTTTTGGGGCATCAGCCGTTGTACTCTTTCTGCCCGGGAGGCTGCTCGCATGGCAACGGCGACGTTTGTTGTGCAGTGACGAGCCCGGAGAGCGATGATGAGTGTGGATGCGATCGAGGACGACCTCGCTAAACGCTTCCGGATAGCTCGTCCACCGACACTCTTGGCGCGAAAGTCGTCTAAAGCACATATCGGCTTTTCGCGTATGCAGAGTAGTCGTCCGATGCGTAGCCGTTCGCTGCCCGCATCACCGGAAGAGGCTTTTGCATTCCATGTGCCGCTGGCCGTGCCGTTTTTCTCGAACTTGTGGACGGCGGGGAAGCGCAGAGAAGTACCCAACTGGCGTCTTGGCGATGCACAGCTGATTGATCTGCGCGACAGACCGACGGTCAGTCTGGACATTCCTTTCGATTCGCTTCGCTTTTATATCCCTCAAACTGCCCTCGATGAGATGGCCGACGAAGCCGGAATTCGCCGAGTGGAGGGACTATCCGCGCCGAATTTTGGTGGCCGCGATCTGGTCATGTTCGGCCTGGCGCAAACGCTCGCTGGCGCGATGGAGCAGCCCGGTGACGGCAGCGCCATGTTTTCCGACGGCATCGCGCTAGCTTTCTTCGCTCACGTCGTGCGCGCTTACGGTGGAGTTTCGCCCGGTGGGCAAAACATCCGTGGCTGCCTTGCGCCTTGGCAGTTGCGGCGCGCCTGCGACTTCATCATTGCCAATCTGGGAAGTGATCCTTCGATGGCCGAGGTCGCGAATGAGTGCAGACTATCGAGCAGCTACTTCGCCCGAGCTTTCAAGCAGACGACGGGTGTCCCACCATTCCGCTGGCTAACCGCTCAACGCGTCGTGCGCGCCAAAGAGCTTTTACAGGATCCGTGGCGTGAGCTCGCTGATATTGCCCAGCTCTGTGGTTTTGTTGACCAAAGCCACTTCACGCGGGTTTTCTCCAAGAGCGAGGGTCACAGCCCAGGACGGTGGCGCCGCCTCTATCGCCTCTAACCCCGCTGCTGGGATTGGAAGCGCGACGTCACCTTTGAAAAGACCGCCGCAAGGCGTGAGGCCGCTTTGATCTGGGTCAATGGCTTTTGTATCACCCGCAGCACTTCCCCGTCGCGGTCTCGCACAACGAAGCAGGCGGGCGTTTCTTCGACAGATCAGGGCGGCGGGAAGCGGCGGTCAGGCATTAGTGTTGATCCACATCAGGCAGGCGGTGCCGGACGAAGCGATGATAGGTGGGGTGCATCTGAAGCTGTACGGGCGGCGAGGACGACGTCGCAGCCTTCCTCACCAGTCGGGGGGCGATTTCTAAACCAGAGGCGCTGGTTGCATTTTGGCGTGTGCAGTTCAGCCAGCGTCGGGGGCCGCCATCCCGCCACTTTGGGCGATGCTAAGGCATCATGGCGCCCATCCGCGCGAGGCCCGTGAGTAAAAAGGCCGCAATCCAAAGCACCGGACCGAGCAGGCCCGGCCACCACGGTGCGTATCCGGGGATCAAGACGAACAGAATGAAAGGAATGTCGGCAATGCCGACCATCACCCCGTTGACCCAGAGGCCGTTGCGGTCGTTGCGCCAATTCAGCGTGAGTGCGAGCACGATCGCGAACGCAGCAAACGTCGCCAAATAAAACGCCGTCTGCATCAAGCGCCCTTGAGCCATGTTTGCCGGCGAATTCTGCGCCAACTTGTAAACGCCATAGGCCGCGGTGAAGTGCAGGAGCCCCCAACATACGTAAAGTATGGCGCCAAGCCTGGCGGTCATTTTTTCCATAGTGTGCTCCTGCGAAAGCCGCCACCCTACACTGAGCGTTTTTGAGTCCGCGTCCGCACCAGCGTCTCGCGCAAATGCGGAAAGCGCTCAGTCAGAAGCGACCCCGGATAATAGGTTCGGGCGAAGGCCGGATGGGCGGCGATTGCCCCATACCAACGTTCAACGTGCGGCAGATCGCGCCAGTCGGCAGCACGGCCGAGGTCGGCCATGCGAACAATCGCGGGCATCAGCATGACGTCGGCGAGTGAAATATCGGCGCCGAGAAGCCACGGTCCGCCGCTCTTGGCGATTTCGGCATCCATGCGCTCGTAAGTGCGCCGCAGCCGTGCCAGTGCTTCGTCCATGTCCTTCTGCGGGAAGCCCGTGCGGCCCATTGCCAGCATGAATTCGCGCCGCAGCGGTTTTGACTCGGCGAAGGCCTTAAACGCCTCCTCGCTCATTGTTGCAAAGCGAGGTAGAAAGGCGAGATTGAAGGTCGGCACCCGCACCGCCGCCGCTGCCATTTCGTCGATGAAATGCATGAGCGACCGCATCCTGGCCCGTAGCACGGGATCTTCCGGCGTGAAATTCGCGGGCTCCGGCGCAATTTCGTCGAGATATTCGATGATGACCGAAGAATCGATGATGATCGCGCCGTCATGGTCGAGAGTCGGTACTACGCCGTTGGGATTCAACGCGAGATAATCCGGTTTGAGTTGATCGCCGGCGAGCAAGTCGAGCTTGATTTCGTCAAACGGAATATCCTTGGCGTTGAGCGCGAAGCGCACGCGCTGGCTGCAGGTCGACTGCGGTGCGTTGTAAAGTGTAAACGTCATGGTGCACGACGCCCAAAAGTCTTGGTCAGAATTCCCGCGCTTATCAAGCCGATACGCATGATGGCGCACCTTCCTCCGAGACGATAGGCGGCCGTCACGCCGCGAAGGCTGGCGCGACGGCTGCGGCCGACCTGACAGCGATGCCGAACTGTTCGACTGCTGACTCACCTGTGGCGCCGGCGCGTGCGCGGTTAGCCAGGATGATCTCGACGTCGCTGATCCCGATCCAGCCCAACACTTGGCGAAGATAGCCGCTCGCGTGATTGTATTTCTCAACGGGCGAGCCGGGGCTGAAGTCGCCGCCGCTTGCCAGGATAACGGTGGCCTTCTTGCCGGTCAGCAGGCCGACATTATTCGGCGACACTGTCACGCCGACCCGGACGATCTGGTCGATATAGGCCTTGAGGACCGCCGGGATCGAGAAGTTGAACATCGGCGTCCCGATCACGATGTGGTCGGCCGTTTTGAGCTCGGCGACAAGGTCGTCGGAAACTTTAATCGCGGCTACGATTTCTGGCGAATGCTGCTCACGCGGCGTGAAGGCGCCACCGATCCAAGCAAGATCGACAAACGGCGGCGGCGTCTTCATCAGGTCACGGACGACGACAGCGGAGTTCGGATATGCGGCTTTCCACCGTTCGATGAAGAGCGCGGTGAGCTTTCGGGACGTGGAGAACTCATGGCGAGGACTGACCTCGATGGCGAGCAGGGTGGGCATTTAGGGCCTCCGATACGGCTGATTGCTCAGGCCGCGATTTAGGATGCAATGACAATCAATAAAAGAGATGAAGTTTCGATAGAGATGTTCTATAAATCAGATTATGATTGACTCGCTGACCTTGGACCAAATTCGGATATTCCTCGCGGTCGCTGACACCGGAAGCTTCTCGAAGGCGGCGAAACGGCTGAACCGAGCCCAGTCGGCGGTGACTTATGGAATCCAGAAGCTGGAGGCACAGGCCGGGATTGCGCTGTTTGACCGCACCGCCTATCGCCCCGCGCTGACGGAAGCGGGGCGAGCGCTCCTGCCGCGGGCGCGCCGGATCGCCGAGGAAACAAATGCCTTTCGCGATATCGCGCGAAGCCTGGCCAGCGGATTGGAAGCAGAGCTGACGATCGTGCTCGATTCCATGTTTCCGATGCGCGCGGTCGTGGAAGCGTTACGCGCTTTCACTGCAAAGTTCCCGACCGTTACGCCGCGCATTTACGTGCAGTCGCTCGGCGCGGCCGCGGAACTGGTACTCGACGGCACCTGCATGATTGGATTGTTGCCGCTTTTTTTCAGCGACATGGCGAACTTGAAGCGCTTTCCCTTGCTGACCGTCGATCTCGTCGCGGTGGTGGCGCCCGATCATCCACTGGCGGCGCTCGACGGCCCGATTGATCGAGACGTCCTGGCGCAGCATGTCCAGCTTGTGCTTACCGACCGTTCGTCGCTAACCG
>Ga0210398_10005185_pt1 | contig 12131 bp, 11 predicted proteins | sample IncBWC4OmetaG_FD_161047 | JGI IMG/M metagenome (GOLD analysis project Ga0210398, IMG submission 161047) | Forest soil microbial communities from Barre Woods Harvard Forest LTER site, Petersham, Massachusetts, United States - Inc-BW-C-4-O | ecosystem: Environmental > Terrestrial > Soil >... | reverse complement strand
GCGAGTTTTTTCAGCGGATTGCGCTGGATGGCCTGAAAGGGCCTGCTCTGGTCGAGAAGAAAGGTCAGTTCGTCCGCGGAGAGCGGTTCGAGAGCCAGAAGGTCACGGAAGCGATACGTCACATTTGCACTCTTTGACGGGATACCCAAAAATCCTTATTCAACTACGGCTCCTGACGGTCGACGAGAACGACGCGCTCTTCATTGTCAATCTCCCGCAGACGCACTTCGATGATCTCCGTCTCGCTGGTCTGCACGGTGCGGCCGACGAATTGCGCTTCGATGGGCATTTCGCGATGGCCGCGGTCGATGAGCACGCAGAGGGAAACGCGCTGGGGTCGCCCGAGATCGAACAATCCGTTCATGGCCGCGCGGATGGTGCGGCCGGTGTAAAGGACATCGTCGACCAGGACGAGGTCCATCCCGTCGACGCCAAACGTAATGTCGGAAGACTGTAAGACGGCTTGCGGCGCAACCTTGGAAAGGTCGTCGCGATAAAGGGTGATGTCTAGTGTGCCGACGGGAACGTCCACGCCGTCGATGCCGCGCATCGCTTGGGAGATGCGCTGGGCCAAAGGCACGCCTCGGCGCCGTATGCCTATCAGCGCGAGATGCTTGGTGCCCCCGCTCTTCTCGACAATTTGATGGGCCAGGCGTTGCAGCGTGCGGTCAATCTCCGGCGCGGACATCAATTGGGCTTTTTCGACGATGCGCATGGTCGGGTAATCCTAGCATAAGCCTCTCAGGGCATCGAGGTGGTAGAGCGAGACTTGTCTGTCACCCTAGTTGGTCGCCCGAGGACCGAAAACCGTTCCGGAAGTGGCTGGCGGCCGGGGCGAAGCCGTAGACCGTCTTCCCGTAGGTCCCCGATGGCGCGTGCTAAACTGCGTCGGCGAATTTATGGACAGAGGTGCGTATGTTCGGTGGCTACGGTGTTCGTAAAAGCTGTAGAAAAGTTCTGGCGGGTGCGGCGTTGTGGGTCGCCATCTCGACCCCGGCCGCGCCGCGCCAAGTCGCCGTACCGCTGAATAAGGCAAAACCGGGCGCGGCAGCGGGTCGAGCACCGGTTCAACAGTCATCCGCGCGGCCGAAACTAGTGGTCATGCTGGTGGTGGACCAGATGCGCGCGGATTATGTGGACAAATTTCGCGGGCAGTGGACTGGAGGATTGAAGCGGCTGGTAGAGGAAGGCGCATGGTTCCGCGACGCCGCGTATCCCTATGCCGCGACGGAAACATGTGTGGGACACGCAACGATTTCTACAGGCGCGCTTCCCGCGACGCATGGAATGGTGGCCAACGCCTGGTGGGACCGCGACACGCAGAAAATGGTGACGTGCACAGCGGATCCCAACGTCAAGAATACAGGTTACGCAGGTGCCAGCCCGAAGGGCGGAGATTCTGCTTGGCGAATGCAGGTTCCAGCGTTTGCGGAAGAGCTGAAATTCCAAACTGGCAGTGCGACGAGGGTAGTGACGTTTTCCCTGAAGGCGCGCGCGGCCATCACTATGGCCGGACACCATGCGGACGCCGCCACATGGTTTGAGGGCGGCGGATGGGCGACCTCGAGTGTTTACAGCACCATGCCTTTTATCGAGGCCTATCTAAGCGCGCATCCCGTCCAGGCAGACTACGGACGCTCCTGGACGTTGTCGCTCCCGGAAAGCGCCTACTGGTATGACGAAAAGGCCACCGGCGCGGTGCCGCCGCAAGGATGGGAACTCACGTTTCCGCATCCATTGCAAGGAACAGCCGGGAGTCATGAGCCCGACGAGGCGTTTTTCGGGCAATGGACGACCAGCCCGTTTGCGGACACCTACCTGACGCAGCTGGCGGAAAGCGCGGTGGACTCGCTCGGCTTGGGCAAAGGCCGTGGCGTAGATTATCTGGGTGTGAGCTACTCGACCGTCGACTATGTGGGGCACGCCTTCGGGCCGCGGAGCCGGGAAATCCAAGACATCCTGGTGCGGCTCGACCAGGACCTCGGAGAGCTGTTCCGGACTCTGGACAAAAAAGTGGGACGCGGAAATTACGTGGTAGCGTTCAGCGCGGACCACGGTGTCGTGCCGGTGCCCGAAGACATGCAAAAAACCGGCGCTGATGCCGGAGTCCTGCACTTGCCTGAGCTAGAGGAAACGATCGAAAAAGCGCTCAAGCCTTTCGATTTCCCGAAGCCCGCAGTAGCGCGAGTCACAGGAAGCGACATTTATTTTACGCCGGGTGTGTACGATAAGTTGAGGGGCGACCGAGCTGCCATGAACGCCGTCGTGGACGGCATCAAGAGTGTGCCGGGCGTTGCGGAAGTGTTTCGAGCCGAACAACTGGCCGACCGTCCCGCCACCCACAGTCCGTTGCTCGAAGCGATGGCAGACAGTTATTGGCCCGGCCGCAGCGGAGACCTCTTTGTCGTGCCAAAGCCCTACTGGTTGATGGATGGAACGCCAGCTGGGAAAACACGCTCCTACGGCACCGGACACGGTACGCCTTACTACTACGATCAACATGTGCCCGTCTTATTGATGGGATTTGGCATTCGACCGGGAGAATACTACGGCGCCGTTACGCCTGCGGACATCGCCCCAACACTCGCTTCGCTCTGTGGAATTACGCTGGCGCCGCGAGATGGCCATGTGCTGGGTCAGGCACTTGCCGGGAGGTCCTCTGCGCCAGCCAAGCCAAAGGAAAACTAAACATTGGCTACGGGGTGTCACGGGTTTACTCCGCGCGGGAGAAACACCTGTTTGCCGCCAGGCGAGCGTTTCGAGCGCCAATCAAGAATGAGCCGGAAATCCGCCGGCAGCTCGTTCCTGGCCAATACCAGAATCGCTCGGGCAGACCGGGACGCTCCCGCAATTCCCCGGGGACTTACCCGGATTCCACGACGAAGGCACAAGGGAAGAATGGCCCGTCCAAGCAGGTTCATGCTATTCTTCGGCCTCGAGTGACTTCCGCGGTGGCTGTCGATCTGACCGTGCACGTAGGTGCGGTGCGCCTGCGGAATCCCATTCTCGCAGCCAGCGGAACCTTCGGTTACGGCATCGAGTTTGCCCACCTGGTTGACCTGAACCGCCTCGGCGGCCTGGTTGTCAAAGGCCTCTCCCGCGAACCCATGGAGGGTGCCCCCGCGCCCCGGCTTTCTGAGACCCCCTCGGGGATGCTAAACGCGGTTGGGCTTCAAAACATCGGCGTTCGAGCGTTCGTCGCTGAGAAACTCCCGGTACTGAGAAAATACGATATGGCAATCGTCGCCAACATCTTCGGCTACTGCGTAGAAGACTACCTCGAGGTCATCCGTATCCTCGAAGACGCCGAAGGGCTGGCTGCTTATGAGCTCAACATCTCCTGCCCCAACGTCAAGAAGGGGGGCATGCAGTTTGGTGGCGATCCAGCCCTGGTCGCTGAGGTTGTAGGAGCGGCGCGGAAGGCCGCCGCCAAGAGGCCGCTCTGGGTGAAGCTCTCGCCGATGGTGGCAGACATTGGACTTATTGCCCGGGCAGCGGAGGCTGCTGGGGCCAACGCCCTGACGGTGGCGAATACCTATCCAGCCATGGCTGTCGATCCCTGGACCGGCAAGTCGCGCCTGGGGAATCCGACCGGCGGACTATCCGGTCCGGCAATCAAACCCATCACCCTGCGCTTGGTTTGGGAAGCGTCTAGGGCGATCACGATACCCATCTTAGGCGTTGGCGGTATAGAAACGGTTGCGGACGTGCTTCAATATCTAGCCGTAGGCGCGACAGCCGTACAGGTAGGAACGGCCAGCTTTACTGACCCTACGATCAGTCAGCGACTTGTGGAGCAGTTGGAGAACGCTCTTTTCAAGGTTAAAGCTTTTACTATCAGTGATATGAGAGGAAAGATTTCCGCAGATTTTGGTTGACATAACGACTAATTCTTGCTACACTTTTTGGGATATGAGTAGCACAAAGAACACACTATGAGACGACCACTCTTTGTATTCTGGGCCGCCTTCCGTTGGGTGCTCCTGATGTTCCTCATTGTACCCGTAATGGATGCTCCCCTCGTGGCGCACTTGAGCGCACCGGTTAAGCCGGTAAAGACCTGGGTTGGCAACGCCAGTTGGTATGGACCGGGATTTAACGGAAAGAAGACCGCCAACGGGGAGCGCTTCGACTGCGAAGCCCTGACGGCCGCGCACCCGAACCTGCCGTTCGGATCCATCGTCCGGGTGGTTAATCCCCGGAACGGGAGGTTTGAACTAGTACGCATCAATGACCGAGGTCCCTATCAAGAAGGACGCGAAATTGATGTATCCTATCGCGTAGCCCGAAAGATTGGGCTGATCCATTCGGGCGTGAACCAGGTTCGTCTCGAATTGATGGAATTGCCACAGAAGCACTGACCCCGCCGAAATCGGGGTCGCACATGACCTTGAGCTTCGACGCCCATCCTCGCAGCAGCTTGATCGTGGCACTGGATTTTGATTCGCTATCCTCTGCCGCAAAATTCGCAAAACAGATCTCCGATCTCGTAGGCATGTTCAAGATCGGCAACCAGCTATTTACGGCTGCCGGACCTGCTGCCGTCCGAGACATTGCCGCGCTGGGACCGGGCATCTTCCTGGACTTGAAGTTCCACGACATTCCCAACACGGTCGCCGGAGCCGTGCTTTCCGCCGCTGCCATGACTGGCGTGCAGCTGGTCAACGTCCACGCGCTCGGCGGAAGAGCCATGCTCGAGGCTGCGGTCCAGGCGATCAGCGCCGGGGTGCCGATGGGCGCCGACCGGCCGCGCTTGCTGGCTGTGACTCTTTTAACGAGCATGGACCACCGGGCGATGAAAGAAGTCGGAATTGGCGGCGAGCCAAAAGTGCGTGTGGTGAAGCTGGCCGAGCTGGCGAAAAAATCCGGGGTAGACGGAGTGGTAGCCTCGGTGCAGGAAGCGCGGGCGATTCGCAAAGCCTGCGGCCGGGAATTTTTGATTGTCACGCCGGGTGTGCGCCCCAAAGACAAAGACGGCGCCACAAAACACGATGACCAGGCGCGCACTGCGACTCCGGCGGAAGCGATCAAAGCTGGTGCGGACTTCATCGTCGTCGGCCGGCCCATCCTAACCGCCGAAGATCCTCGCGCCGCCGCCCAAGCCATCGTCGACGAAATCGCTCTGGCGAAGTAGAGCGACGTTCCCCTCGACCGATCAGCCCTGCCAATTCCCGAAGTTTGACCCTTCCTTCCTCTCTCCAGTAGCATCAGAAGCGCCAGGTTGATTCGTCTGATTCAGGACTCGCGAAGCGGGCATGGCCTGACATGCCCCTACCGAGACGAGCTGCGACTCTCCATGTCCAACCAGAGCAAGAGTGTCATTGTCGGAACGGCTGGCCACATTGATCACGGAAAGTCCGCGTTGGTTGAAGCGCTGACGGGGACGCATCCGGACAGGCTCGCGGAAGAGAAGCGGCGCGGCATTACGATTGATCTTGGCTTTGCTTTTCTGGAAGAAAATGGCGTGAGATTCGGTCTTGTAGATGTGCCTGGTCACGAGCGCTTTATAAGCAACATGCTGGCGGGAGCGGCGGGAATCGATGTGGTGCTGCTGGTGATTGCTGCAGATGAATCGATCCAACCCCAGACGCGGGAGCACTTCGATATTTCCAGGCTGCTCGGCGTTAAGCATGGCGTTGTGGCGCTGACGAAAAGCGACTTGGTGGATAGGGACATGCTCGGACTGGTGCGGCTGGAGGTCGAAGAGTATCTTCGCGGCTCGTTTTTGGAGCAGGCGCAGATTGTTCCCGTGAGCGCGAAAACGGGAGCCGGGCTCGCCGAGTTGAAGCAGGCGCTGCATAACGTCGCGACCGAAATTCCGGGTAAGGATGCCGCGCGACATTTCCGGCTGCCGATCGACCGAGCCTTTGCGATGAAGGGTTTTGGAACGGTGGTGACCGGCACGCTGATTTCGGGAAGCGTTGGGACGAAAGACGAAGTCGAGCTGTTCCCGGGAGGCCAGCGGCTGCGCGTGCGAGGAGTCCAGTCCGGCGGGAAATCCGTTGAGCGGGCCATCGCGGGGCAACGCACGGCAGTGAATCTTGCGGGAATCGATCACCACGCGGTGAACCGCGGGATGACGCTGGCCGCGCCGGGACATTTTCGCACCACGCGCAGGATGGATGTGCGGCTCACGCTGCTGCCGTCGGCGGGTAAGTTGAAGCATCGCGCGCGGGTGCATTTTCATGGAGGAACGGCGGAGACCATCGCTGAGATTTTGTGGTATGGGCAAAGCGTGCTGGCGCCGGGGCAGACGGCGCTCGGCCACTTGCGTCTCGCGGATGAGGTGTTGCTGTTGCCCGGCGACCGGTTCATCGTGCGCCAATTTTCGCCGGTAATTACGATTGGCGGAGGCGTGGTTCTCGATCCGCTGGCGCGGCGGCCGATGGTGCGAGACACGGGACGCGCGGCGTATCTCCTGACCCTGGAAACCGGGAAACAGGAAGAGATCCTCGGCGCCATGACAGAGCGCGCGTTGCTGGGATTGGGGTTTCGAGAGATCGTGGCGCGCACGGGCTGGTTCGATAACGAGATTCGGGAAGCCGCCGAAAGGCTTGCTGTCGCGGCCAGGATCAAAATCGTCTCGCCGGAGCCTTTGATTCTGTTGGGGAGAAAGTCATTCGACGAGGTGCGCCGGAGAATCGTTGATCGGGTTGAACGGTTTCACAAGGAGAATCCGCTGTCGCCGGGAATTGCGCGGGAAGATCTGCGCGCGAACCTGGGAAGGCGCGTGCGAGCGGAGACGTTTCGCGCGGCGCTAGAAGAGTTGGCGGGAGAAAAAAAATTGGATGTGCAAGGCGAGCTCGTGAAACGCAGAGGATCGCAGATTGCACTGCAGCCGGAAGAAGTGCAGGCCAAAGGGGAAATTGAAAAAGCGTTCGCTCGGGCCGGGTTGGCGGTGCCATCCGTTCCAGAGGTGTTGGCGAGGCTTTCTGTAGAAGCGCGGCGCGCCGAGAAGCTGCTGCAAATCTTGTTGCGAGAGAAAAATCTCGTCCGCGTGAGCCCCGACCTCATTTTTCACTGCGAAGCGCTGGCCAGCCTGAAGGAGCGGCTCGCTCTGCACAAGAAGGCGAAAGGCGAGCGAATATCCGTGCAGGTTTTCAAGGACTTGACCGGCATTACGCGGAAGTATGCTATTCCATTGCTGGAATACCTGGACCGGGAGCGCGTGACGCGGCGGGCCGGGGACGAGCGTGTTATACTTTAGATGTATGGCAGTGCGTAGCCCCGGCGTGCGGGTTTGTTGAACCCGGAGTGAAAGGTAGGTGCCCGATGTGGGACAGCCCAATGCATTTGCTTATTGTTGCCATCGTCATACTCGTACTTTTCGGGGGACGCAAGATTCCTGAATTGATGCGCGGACTGGGAGAAGGCGTGCGCGGATTCAAGGAAGGTATGACTGGAGCGGCGCAATCGCAGTCGACGGCGCCTCCGCCACAGGCGGCCGCTCCTGTTGACAAGCCTGCGGAAGACAAGAAGGCTTAGCTGCGGTTTTTCGAATCAGCGCATACAAGTTTTTTTTTAAAGGGCGCCTTCTGCCGAGGGTGCCTTTTTTGTTTTTCTGTTGCGTGTTTAGGGACGGTCACTCTCGGCTGGGCGGATTGTCAGGAGCACTCCTGAAAACGGTCGAGGCAAGCGTGCCCGCGCTAGTGAGAGCGTGGATTGACGTGACTGGCGGGCCAGCGTTAAGTTATAGAACAGCGCGAAGGGCGCATCCAGTCCGCGGAAAGGGCCGTGCCCACCTTCAGTTTTCAAGCAAGGTTACGAACCTTCTTTCAGCCTGATTCGGGCGGACTCCAGGCGCATTTAGGAAAGGAAGGTCGTAATGGATGCCAAGCCACTCGCGGCTCGCCCGAGCCTCGAGCAGTACAGGAAACAAGCGAAGGAACTGGTCAAAGTCTTTCGATCCGTACCGGCCCGCAAACCCCTTAATTCCCAAGTGGCCGATTCCGAAGCGACTCATGCAGAAGTCGTTCAGCGAGTCAAAAAGCATCATCCTCGTTTTCGAGATGTACCGGAGGATCGAATCGCCAGCACCAGGTTTGCGCTTGCCGATGCGCAATTCGTGATTGCGGGCGAACATGGATTTCCGAGCTGGTCGAAGTTCGCGAGGCATGTCGATTCGCTGGCGCAAGCCAGCTTTGCGGCTGCTGTCGACCGTCCAGTCGCGGCGTTCATTGAGGCGGCGTGCGTGCCCCGCGACTCCCTGCACTCGTCGGGAACGTTGCAGCGCGCGGAGGCGATTCTGGCGGCGCACCCCGAGGTCCGGAACTCCGACATCCATACCGCGGCGATTCTCGGCGACGCGGCGGCCGTGCGGCGGTTTCTGGCGCTCGATCGGCGCAACGCCACGGCGAAGGGCGGCCCGTATCTTTGGGATGCATTGACGCACTTGTGTTTCGCAAGGTACTTGCGGCTCGATCGCGTGCGGTCAGATGGTTTTGTCGCGGCGGCGAAGGCCCTGCTGGATGCCGGCGCGAGTGCGAACACCGGGTGGATGGAGGTGGATCATGAGCCGCATCCTGAGTGGGAGAGCGCGATCTACGGGGCGGCGGCGATCGCCCAGCATCCGCAGTTGACGCGGCTGCTGCTCGAGCGCGGCGCTGATCCAAACGACGAAGAGACCCCCTACCATGTGGTGGAAACGTACGACAACACGGTGATGAAGATTCTGGTGGAGAGCGGGAAGTTGCATGACACAAGCATGACCACGCTGCTGCTGCGCAAGACCGATTGGCACGACTACCAGGGAATCAAATGGCTGCTCGAGCACGGGGCTGATCCGAATCGAGCAACGCGCTGGGGGAGGACGGCGTTTCACCAAGCGGTGCTTCGCGACAATAGCTCGGACATTTTTGAAGTGCTGCTGGAACATGGCGCGGACCCGACGCTTGTTGCGGAACGGCCAGACCCTCGGCGAACAGTTGGCCCCGCGATGTCGGGCGTGGCCATGGCGGTGCGAAGAGGCCGTGGAGATGTGCTGGAATTGATCGAGCGTCGAGGCACTCCCGTCGAGCTCGAAGGAGTAGATCGGTTGATCGCCGCTTGCGCGAGGCATGATTCGGTGAAGATGAGGGCGATCGCGGAGCACGAACCCGAACTGGCGCGCGAATTGGTGGCCGAAGGAGGCCAGCTGCTTGTGGAGTTTGCTGGCGTCGGGAATACCGCCGGCCTTGGGCAACTCCTTGATCTGGGTGTTGATGTGAACGCGGTCACCGAAGATGGTGATCTCTATTTCGATGTAGCCAAGAACAGCACGGCTCTACACTCGGCGGCGTGGCGCGCGTGGTCTTCGACGGTCAAGTTACTTATTGCGCGCGGCGCATCGGTGAATGTAGTCGACGGAAAAGGACGCACGGCCTTGGCGCTTGCGGTGAGGGCATGCGTGGACTCGTACTGGAAGGGGAGACGCACGCCCGAGTCCGTGGAGGCGCTGCTCGAGGCGGGGGCGTCGGTGCGCGGCGTCCCGTATCCGTCAGGTTACGCGGAAGTTGACGAGCTGTTGAGAGCGCATGGAGCTGGAGAGCTGGAATGAAACGCTTGGGCATGAATTTTATGTGGCGGGCCACATAAAATTTCTACGACCGGCGAATCGTCAAAGTGGCCAGATAGTCCTTGCAACATTCTCGCGGAACTACGCTACTCTTAGAGTCTAGCGACTTCCTGAACCGCTCGGAGCAAGGTGTCTTGATTGGGCCCAGTGCAGCGCGACAAAGAATCCTGAAATCCCGGTCAGAACAGCCAGTGGTGGTCCGGAGTCATGGCCGTTCCAATTTATGAATTTCGCGTAAGTGCGTAGTGGAATTATCTCACGCACGCCTGGGTCTGGGTGCGCTAGCAATATGAGGAATTCACCTAAATCGCCACATGCGTGGCCATGCAAGAAATTTAGCTGTAACCGTTCCAGTGTCATGCAGGTCACCCGTTTGTCTCCTCGGTGAGACTTCGTCCACCAAGAGGTGAGAGATGCAAATCCGATGGAAGCCTTTGGCCGCGCTGATCCTGATGGTGGTGCCGCTCAGCGCACAAACGTCCGAGCCCAGGTATCTGTCCCACTGGGACCACATGTGCAAAGCCACATTGGCGGACGGCACGAAATATGAAGTGTGGGACCGCCTGCTCGTGACCGCATGGCAGGGGAAGCCCAGCTATTTGCAAGTGCGGGGCCTTTACCGGCCAGGCTCAGGAGAGTTTCTTTTGCGCGCCAGCATGGGATTTGTGGATAAGGAGCATGCCGTCGCGACGATGGAGAAACCCCAAAAGGGCGGAGCTTGCCCTGAAGACCCGGAATATCACGTCCTGCTCTTACAAGACTCGGAATGGATGGATTTCTTGTCTAGGAATGGAGGCGTCGAAGTGTTTCACTCCAATCTGAAATTCCACGCACGAAAAGAGGCTTGGTCGTACGTCGCGGAGCATTGGCAGGATGCGGAGCCTTTTCTGGTTGGCGGCGCGTCAACGAAGTTTGTTGAACAGATAAACCTCGGCCAACAGCTTGGAGCTGATTTCATTCGGCCAAAAAGATTGGAATTCTCCGCGCAGGGTTACTTCTACAACTCCCTCGGCAGCGTAAAGAAAGTGGGCCGGAATTGGGAAGTGGAAATCAAAGGTGCGGACGAGCCGAATCGCGCGACGGTTTTGCTCGACAACAACTTCAAACTCCTTGCAGTGACGAAAAACTCCGCCGCGCGTTAACAGACCGGAGATGCAAATTCCGATGAACTAAATAGCCTCAATGCCTGAAGAGCGTGATCTGCTCAGGCATTCAGCGGCGCGACTTCGATTCAAACTTCGATCGAGAGCTCGATCTGCAATTGGATTGAGAAGGACAGCTCGTGTGGCTGTCCTTTTCTCGCGCCGCATGACGCAAATTGTGCTCAAAGAGTGGCGGAAGAATTTTTCCAAATTGCAACAACTGCACTGTCGACCCGTAGTGCGACCACAACTTTCTGCACAAAGTTGGGTATTACCTAGTGTCCCGGGTATCCAAAAACTCGAAGTGAAGGTACAGGAGAGAGATATGAAACTCACTTGGTTCGTGTGGAGTGCCTTGCCAATGGCTGTCCTGATGGTGGGAACGGCGGCCATAGCGCAACAACAATCGTCTTCCGAGGGGTCCGGCTCGCCGGCACCGGCTACACAAACGGCAACGCAGGGGGCGAAACCCGATCCGAGCATAGCGCAGCGGAAAGAGAATCAGCAGGACCGCATCGCGAACGGCGTCGCGAGCGGGCAGTTGACTGCCGGCGAGACCGCAAATCTAGAGACCAAGGAAGCAGCGATTAACGGCGAAACGAAGGCGGACCGCGCCGCTAACGGCGGGAAGCTGACGGGCGCCGAGAAGACGCAGATCAATCAGCAACAGAACGGGCTATCCAAGCAGATTTATCAGGACAAGCACAACGCCAACACAGCGCAGTATGGCAACAACAAAGTTGGTCAGCGACGCGAGAATCAGCAAGACCGCATCGCGCAAGGCATCAAGAGTGGTCAATTGACGGCAGGCGAAACGGCGAAACTCGAAAATCAACAGAGGGGCATCAACCAGCAAGTGAAAGCGGACCGTGCAGCAAACGGCGGGAAGCTAACGGCCGGCGAAAAGAAGCAGGTCAACAACGAACAGAATCGAGCGTCGAAGAACATTTACAACAAAAAGCACAACGCCAAGACACAACCTGGCGCGAACCGGAAGCCGTAAGTTTTCCGGCGTCCGGAAGCGAAAGAGGTGTTCTCCTTAGAGGCACCTCTTTTTTTCGCTTTACAAGGGATACTGGCAGCCCGAGTCCTGATTCGTGGCTCGCGTTCCTCGTCCTAGGAATCTGGCAAACTGGACCGCCAAGATTGGCTCTCCCACTCCAGTAGAGAAAAAAAGGGTCAGCATTCCTATCGGTTTGTGAACCGATCTGTTCTGTCCGGAATGTGCCCGCTCTCGACCGTCAGTCTTCGGACCAGCCGAGGTCGGCTAGGGCTTGGGCGACGTGGGCCAAAGGCAGGCCCACGACGTTGAAGTAGTCGCCTTCGATGCGCGGGATGTAGCGGCCGGCGCGGCCTTGGATGGCGTAGGCGCCGGCTTTGTCGCGAGGTTCTTCGGTGGCGAGGTAACGCGTGATTTCTTCGTCCGGGAGCTGGGC
>Ga0210398_10005184_pt1 | contig 12133 bp, 13 predicted proteins | sample IncBWC4OmetaG_FD_161047 | JGI IMG/M metagenome (GOLD analysis project Ga0210398, IMG submission 161047) | Forest soil microbial communities from Barre Woods Harvard Forest LTER site, Petersham, Massachusetts, United States - Inc-BW-C-4-O | ecosystem: Environmental > Terrestrial > Soil >... | reverse complement strand
TGGCCCAATAGATGCCGAGAAGCTCGAAGGCAACGAGGAAGACGATGAGCGGGGACAATTCGAGGAGTTGACTCATCCGCGTATCATAGCTGACGAGATGAGCATCTATCTGCAACTGCATCCGGTGTCCCCACAGCGGCGCTATATTCGCCAAGCGGTCGAGGTGCTTCGCCGTGGAGGGGTTATCGTGTACCCCACAGATTCCTGTTATGCGCTGGGCTGCCATATCGGCGACAAGGCGGCGCTCGAACGCATCCGCGACATTCGCCAAACCGACCGCAATCATCACTTTACGCTGGTATGCCGGGATCTGGCGGACGTCGGCAAGTATGCGATGGTGGACAACTGGCAGTACCGGTTGCTGCGCGCGCACACCCCCGGGCCGTACACATTTCTGCTCAAGGCCTCGCGGGAAACCCCTCGGCGTCTGAAACACGAACGCCGCGGCACCATTGGCTTGCGGGTCCCCGATCACCCGGTCACCGCGATGCTGCTGGGCGAACTCAAGGAACCGGTGATGAGTTCCACGCTGCTGCTGCCCGGGGAAGACTTGCCGCGCACCGACGCGAAGGAGATCTTCGAGAAGCTCGAGCATAGCGTCGATCTGGTTTTGGATGGCGGCAATTGCGGCCTGATACCAACCTCTGTGATCGATCTGTCCGGCGACCGTGCCATCGTGATGCGCCAAGGACGCGGCGATGTCAGCCCCTTTGCGCCGACGCTCCCCGTATAATGCTCGATCAATGCGGGCAAAGAAGCTCGTAAATCTTTTAAATAACGAGTGCAAGCATTGGATTTAAGTGGATTCCTTAAGACTATCTCGATCTGGGCAATTCCGGTTCTATTCGCCATCACCCTGCACGAAGTGGCGCATGGTTGGATGGCAAGATACTTCGGCGACCGCACCGCCGAGTTGTTGGGGCGCCTGAGCTTGAACCCGCTGCGCCATATCGATCCGGTGGGAACGGTTGTGATTCCCAGCGTACTTCTGGCGCTCGGACTGCCGCTGTTCGGCTGGGCCAAACCGGTGCCGGTAGCTACCAGCGCGCTGCGCAGACCGCGTCTGGCGTCGGTGATGGTGGCCCTGGCAGGACCCGCAGCGAATCTGTTCATGGCGCTCCTCTGGTGCGCCATATTGGCCGCGTTGATCCGCCTCAAGGGTGATGCGACCTTGAATAACTGGGTTGTGCTGATGGCGCAGGCAGGCATCCTCGCCAATGTCGTGCTGGCGATTATCAACTTGCTGCCGATTCCGCCGCTCGACGGCGGCCGCGTGCTCGCGGGTGTTCTGCCGCCGCGGCTGGGCGCGCGCTTCGAGAGGCTGGCACCCGTCGGCATGTTCATCGTGCTGGGATTATCGGTGCTGGGCCTGTTAGGTTGGCTGTTCGTTCCGGCTTACAGGGCCACGGGTCAGGTCATCCACGCGTTGATGACCGGACCTGCGACATGAGCGGACCCATACAAAATCGACGCGTGTTATCGGGCATGCGTCCGACCGGGCAGCTGCATTTGGGCAACTATCACGGGGCCCTCAAGAATTGGATCGAGCTGCAATATCAGTACGAGTGCTATTTTTTCGTCGCGGATTGGCATGCGCTGACCACGGGCTATGAAGATACGTCCAAGCTCGAGGAGAACACCTGGAGCATGGTGATCGACTGGCTGGCCGCGGGCCTCAACCCCGGGGTCGCCACGCTGTTCATCCAGTCGAAGGTGCCGGAGCATGCGGAACTGCACTTGCTGCTGTCCATGATCACGCCGCTCGGCTGGCTGGAGCGCGTGCCGTCGTACAAGGACCAACAGACACAGATTGCCGATCGTGACCTGAGCACTTACGGTTTTTTGGGATATCCCTTGCTGCAGAGCGCGGACATTCTGCTGTATCGCTCGCAGTACGTACCGGTCGGCGAAGACCAGGTGGCGCATGTCGAAATCACGCGCGAGGTTGCCCGCCGCTTCAATCACATCTATGGCCGGGAACCGGAATTCGAGCAAAAGGTGGAAAAGGCCATCAAGAGCCTGGGCTCGCGCAACTCCGCGCTGTATCGCTCGCTGCGCAAGGAGTATCAGGAAAAGGGCGATGCGGACGCGCTCGATAAGGCACAGGCGCTGGTCGAGGCGAATGCGCGGCTCACCGTGGCGGACCGCGATCGGCTGCTCGGATTTCTCGAAGGCGCCGGGATATCCATCTTGCCCGAACCCGATGTGCTGCTGACCGCGACGCCCAAGGTTCCGGGGCTCGACGGGCGCAAGATGTCCAAGTCCTACGGCAACACCATCGGTCTGCGTGAGGACCCCGACTCGGTGGTCAAGAAGCTCAAGGCCATGCAGACCGATCCGGCCCGCGCGCGGCGCACCGATCCCGGTGATCCTGAGAAATGCCCGGTGTGGGATTTGCACAAGATTTACTCGAGTGCCGAGACCCAGGATTGGGTGCAGAAGGGGTGCCGCTCCGCGGGAATCGGCTGTCTGGAATGCAAGGCGCCGCTGATCGAGAAGATCGTTGAGGAGATATCCGGCATCGCCAAACGCGCCCAGGAGTTCGAGGAGAATCCAGACCTGGTCCGGGGTATCATCGCCGAGGGGTGCGAGCGCGCCCGGGCGGTGGCACGCGACACGCTGGAGGCGGTCCGACAAGCTATGGGCATGAACTACCGATGAAACCCGAATTGACCTTGGTTCAAAGCGCTTCGCCCCCGGCGCCGTCCGGCGTGGTTGCGCCGGCCCAGGGTGAAATGCCGTTTGCGGTCGTGGAGGGACAGCCGATTATCGAGATGCCGCGTGACTTGTACATTCCGCCGCAGGCCCTCGAGGTGTTTCTCGAGGCATTCGAGGGGCCGCTCGACATGCTGCTGTACCTCATCCGGCGGCAGAATCTGGATATTCTCGACATTCCGATCGCGGAAATCACCCGCCAATACATGCGCTACATCGAGCTGATGCAGGTGCTGCAGCTCGAACTGGCCGGCGAGTACCTGCTGATGGCGGCGACGCTGGCGGAAGTCAAATCGCGCATGCTGCTGCCGCGGGTGGGCACCGATCAGGCACCGGAGGAGTCGGATCCTCGCGCGGAACTGGTGCGCCGTCTTCAGGAATACGAGCGCTTCAAGCGTGCGGCCGAGGGAATCGACCGGATGCCGCGGATCGAGCGCGATACCTGGGTCGCCTCCGCGGAACTCATGGACCGCAAGGTCGTGCGCATTCCGCCGCAAGTGACGCTGCAGGAAATGCTGATCGCTTTTCAGGATGTATTGGCACGCAGCGACATGTTTGCCCACCACCACGTGCAGCGCGAACCTTTGTCGGTGCGTCAGCGCATGACCGATGTCCTCTCCTCGCTGCAGACGAACGCGTTCGTCGATTTCGTGAGGCTGTTCAGCGCCGAAGAAGGCCGGCGCGGCGTAACCGTGACGTTCGTGGCCATCTTGGAACTAATGCGCGAGGGGTTGATCGAAATAGTGCAATCGGAAGCATACGCGCCGTTGCATGTGCGCCTGGGCAATCCGGCCCGGCACCTGTCGCTGGTTGCCGACGACGACGCCGCCAACGATGACCTTGCGAGAACTCAATGAACCATCAATACGTGAAGAATGTGGTTGAAGCGTCGCTGCTTGCGGCCGGCCGGCCGCTGACCGCGGAAGAACTCGCCAGCGTGTTCGACGAGCGCGACGGATCGATCGCGGAGGAGGTGCAGCAGGCGATTGCGGCGCTCACCGAGGAGTACGAGACGCGCGGCGTGGAGCTGAAGGAGGTGTCCAGCGGCTATCGAATTCAGATCAAGGCGGCGGTCGCGCAGCCCGTGGCCCGGCTCTGGCAGGAGCGGCCCGCGAAATATTCGCGCGCACTGCTCGAGACCCTCGCCCTGATCGCCTACCGACAGCCGATTACCCGCGGTGAGATCGAGCAGATTCGAGGTGTCGCGGTCAATCCCAACATCATCAAGACCTTGCATGAGCGCAATTGGATCCGCGTGGTCGGCCATCGCGACGTGCCGGGAAAGCCGGAGTTACTGGGCACCACCCGCGATTTCCTGGACTATTTCAGTTTGAAAAAGCTGGATGATCTGCCGACCCTGGCGCAGCTGAAGGAACTGGAGGATCTGCGGGTGCAGTTGACGCTGCCCGGCGCGGATCCGGAAGTGCTCACCGAAGCGGAAAACCAGCCGGATGCGGCCGCGGGCACAGAGGCCGCGGGCACCGAAGCCGCGGGCGACGAGTCGATCGGCGATCAGGCGGCGGGCGACGAGGATGAAGAGGCGCCTGCACAAGATGCCGCGCCGCGGACACAGGGTTTGGTCGCAAGTGGTGCGCAAGATGACGCCATTTGATGCGGCCACGAGCACCTAAGGCCGGACCGCGCCCCGCCGCGCCACGATCGGCAGCATCACGATCGGCTGCACCGCCTCCCAAGAGTCCTCCGCCCGGTGAGCGCGTGCAGAAGCTGCTGTCGGCTGCCGGCATCGGTTCGCGCCGCGAGGTCGAGCGATGGATTCGCGAGGCCCGCCTGAAGGTCAACGGTGAGGTGCCGGCGCTGGGCGCGAAGCTCACGCCCCGGGATCGCATCACCCTCGATGGCCGGCCCGTCAGACTTCATGCCCCCGCCGTCAAGGAACTGCGAGTCCTTTGTTTCACCGCTCGCCCGGTGAAAATCTCGATCTGAAGGCCGCGACCTCGCGTGCCGCGGAACACCTGAAGCTGCCGCGATCCTCAGGCCGATGGCTCGCCATCCAGCCGATGCCGCCGGTGGACGGCGGCTTGGAAATCCTCACCGACGATGGGTCGTGGGCGCATCGGGTATCGCAGGGCGCGCACGCGCTGACGATCGATTACGTGCTGAGAATGCGCGGCCCGTTGAAACAAGAGCTGGTCGAAGAATTCCGCGCGGCCACCGATTGCGAGGGCGAGGCGATGAGCATCCTGCAGGCGGAGGCGAAATTCGGCGAGGGCTTCAACCACTGGCTCACCGTCACGGCGCGCGCCACCCGTTCCGCACAGGTGCGGCATTGGTTCGCCGCCCGAGGCATCATCGTGAGCCGCCTGATGCGCGTGCGCTTCGGTCCGGTGCACCTGGGTCACGATTTGCCGCGAGGCCACTCCCGCGCCCTGCTGGCGAGCGAACGCAATGCGCTGATGAACGAGATCGACGCCGCCAAGCCGACGTTGCCGACACCGGATATCGCTGTTTGAAGCTACGGCGCGGTTTTTGAGGCGTCCAGAAGCTGCGCCAAATACTGCTGCCAAACCGCCGCCCAGGTGTGAGTGCCGTGACCGTGAGTTTGATCCGAGGCCGGTAGCAGCACGAAGTGCCCGGCTTTGACGCGCTTGATTTCGCGCTCGGCGATGCCGAGTTCCGGCGGGTTGATGAAATCATCGCCCGAGTTGACCTGCATCAACGGCGCTTTGATCTTTTCCAATTCCGCAGAAGGATCGTAGTCCCGCGAGGCATTGATCTGGTAGAGAATGTCGTTGGCGTCCAGATCCTCCAATTGCCGCTGCATGTATTTTTTCACGAATTCATCGGCGGCATCCTGCGTGGGGAGGCTGATCTGCATCTGAATCGGCGCACTGCCGGCGATCAGCAGCAATCCGGCCACCGTGCGCAATGCGTCCATCGGTTCAGTCGTATAGTCGCCCTTCATCCACTGCGGGTCGGTGCGGATCGCATCCATCGCGAGATCGCGCCACGCTCGATTCCGTCCGGCAATTTGCACCGGCAGGCAGGCGAGAGGCATCAAGGCGTCCATGAAATCCGGATAGGCCTCCGCCCACATGAACGTATGCATGCACCCCATGGAGGTGCCCATGACGAGGCGCAGGTGGTTCACCTCGAGGCCCTTGGTGACCAGGGCATATTGCGCCGCCACCATGTCCTGATAGGCATATTGCGGAAAGCGGGCATGCAATCCGTCGCTCGGTTTGCTGGATTTCCCGTGACCGATGCCGTCAGGAAGAATGATGAAGTACTTTTCAGCATCCAGCAGTTGTCCCTTCTGGAACAGCACGCCGGAAAATCTGTCGTTGATCAGGCTGCGGCCGGATCCCCCGGTGCCGTGCATGATCAGCACCGCATTGGTGACACGTCCGTGTGCATCTTTCTTCTGTTTGCCGAAGGTGGAGTAATGAATGCGCAGCTCGGGCAGCGTCTCTCCCGAGGCGAAATGAAAGTCACGAATGACGTAGTCACCCTCCTGCGACCGCTGCTCCGCCGCGGCAGCGTTGCCGGCAACACCGAAGGCGGCGCAGAGCAGAATCGACAACGCGCCGGCATATAGTTTCCTCATGTGCATCCTTCCCTCGATTGGTTATTGCGCATCAATGAAGAGGCCATCAATACCGCGGCCGAGCGCACTCAGCAAGTAAAGAAAGGCGCCGCAGACTGATTCGGCCGGGGGTACCGTGTTCGGATCCTCGGCCGGGTAGGCCGCCGCCCGCATGGCGGTACGCATCCGGCCGGGGTTGACGCTGTTCACGCGGATGTTGGCCTCGCCCTCCAGTTCCTCGGACAGCATGCTGCGGACCGACTCCAATCCTGCCTTGGAGACCGCATAGGCCCCCCAAAACGGCCGCGGTTGCTTCACCACGCCGCTGCTGACGAAAATGATCGATGCGTCTTCGGACTTGCGCAGCGCCGCCAGCAAGACCTGGGTCAATATGAAAGGGGCCGTGAGATTCACATGCAAAACCTTGCACCAGGTAGGCACGTCGTATTGCTCGAGGGGCGTTCGATCGCCCAGTAAAGCCGCTGCGTGGACCAGGCCGTCCAGTTTGCCGAATTCCTCGTCGATCACGCGCGCCAACCGGTCGTAGTCCTGCGCAGTGGCGGACGCCAGGTCCAACACGGCGATCGCCGGCTGCGGCGCGCCCATGGCCTCGATTTCGTCGTACACCCGATCGAGTTTCGCTCCGTTGCGGCCCGCCAGGATCACACCGGCTCCCGCGCGCGCACACCCCAGGGCGAGCGCCCGGCCGAGTCCGCTGCCCGCGCCGGTAATCAATATCGCGCGGCCTTGGAGCAGATCGCGGTCGGGTATGAAGTTCTTGGGAATCATAGGTACCTTTCAGTTGATCACCGGGCGCCCCGTGCCGTCGACCAAGCGAGCAGCATATCCTGCACCGCCGAGAATTTGCGGCTTGGCGCATGCTTGTTCACGTGTTTCAGCCCCAGGGCCGCCAGCACCAGCAGATGCCGCTGCTGCGGGCGGTCCGGCCTGAGGAGCGCCTGCGCCGCGATGCCGTAGTCTTGCGCGGCGCGTTCTCGCAGCTGCTGCAGGTAGTACTCCAGCGGCGCGGACGGCTGATCAGCGCACAGGTCGGCGTTGTCGATGCCTGCGGCCAGAAGTTCGTCCACCGCAAATGGTACGCGCCCGGCGCGCGCCTCGCGCCGATAGTCGCGCGCCGATCGCGACAAAAAGTCAGCCACTGCCAATGCCTGGGTGCACTGCTCCAGACCGGCCTCGTCGGGATCCGCCGTGGCGAGCCGGGATGCCACCATGAGGGGATGGGCGCGCAGCGCCCAGGCATGAGGTGCAAGATCCGATCCTCGCTCCAGCGGCGCGCCGCTGGTTTCGGCCACCGCCGCATCGATACACAGCGTCAGCGGGGTGAAATCAACCTCATCAGCCCTCGGCAGGGAGGCCAGATACGCACCGATGGGATGGACCGGGACGCCGGTGGCCAGCCGGCGAATTTCCTCCCGCCACCACTCCAATTTGATGCGCGCGGCGCTGTGTTCGGTCGCCGGATCCATCAAAGCATTCCACTCGGCGAGCAGTGCATAGATGCCGAGCAGCGGTGCGCGGGCCGGCGAGGCCGCGAACAGCCAGCTCCAATAGCGCGCCGATCCTGGAGGGATAGCCCGCGCACGATAGCTGGCATCAAGGGTCTTCAGAGCCTGGCTCATCAGCGGCACCGGGTTGAACGTCCTCGACGCGCGGCATGCGGGCGAGGCTCGTCACCGGCTCGATGGGCTCGATCTCGCGGTTCACGCGCAGCCCGAGCCCCTCGAAGCGGCGCGCCGCCGGCAATACCTGTTGCTCCAGGGAGCCCACGGCGCGATTGAAGGAATCGACGCTGCCGCCCAGGGATTTTCCCAATTTACCCAGGTGCTCGCCGAACACGGCCAGCCGCTTGTAGATTTCTTCGCCCAGTTGCCGCACCTCGGCGGCATTCTCCGCCAGGATCGTCTGCTTCCAGCCGTAGGAGACCGCTTTCAAAAGAGCCACCAGGCTGGTCGGGGTCGCGAGCATGACATTTTGCCGCATGGCTTCATCGATCAGCCCCGGATTTTCCTGCAGCGCCGCCGATAAGAATTGATCTCCCGGAAGGAACAGGACGACGAAATCGGGACTGCGCTCGAACTGCGCCCAATATTGCTTCGAGGATAATTCGCGCACCCGCGCTCCGACGATCTGCGCGTGGCGCCGCAGTTGGGTGCTGCGCTCCGTCTCGTCTTGAGCTTCCACAGCCGCGAGGTAGGCCTCGAGCGGAGTTTTGACATCCACGACGATGTCGCGCTGCTCAGGCATGTGTACGATCATGTCGGGACGGATGGAGCCGTTGTCGGTCTTGCGGTGCTGCTGCTCGGTGAAATCCACGTGCAGGGTCATGCCCGACAGTTCGACCAATCGGCGCAGCGTGATTTCACCCCATTGCCCGCGCACATCCGGGCGCCGCAGCGCCGTCACCAGATTGCGCGTTTCGCGCGACAGCAAGTTCTGCCCGCTCGCCAACACCTCCATCTGCACCTTGATGGTGGCAAATGAATCGATGCGGTCGCGTTCGATCGCCTGTATCTGCGCTTCGGTCTTGGCCAGGGCCTCGCGAATGGGTTTTACCAACGACTCGATCGCCGACTCACGTTCCTTCAATAGCTGCGAGGCGTCCGATTGTTGCCGGGTGAAGCGCTCGCGGGCGAGTTGCAGAAACACTTCGCTGTTGCTCTGCAGGCTTTCGCGGGCGAGATCCCCGAACACGCCCTGCAACTGGTCGCGTGCGCGCGCCAAGGTCTGTTCGCGCTCCGCACTCAACATCTCTTCGGTCTTGAGCCGGGCACGCAGCAGCTCCGCCTCGATCCGCAGCGCCTGTTCGCGGCGCGCGCGCCACAGCAGCGCCGCCAGGGCGCCCACCACGACGCCGATGATCAGCGCCGCCCAAATCTTCAAATCGCTCATAGGCGCCCGCTGGCCTCGAGCCAGTCCAAAAGATCCAACGGTCGATCCAGGAAGCCGTCTGCGCCCCAGCCGGTCGGATCCTCATCGGCACGCAGATAGCCATAGTTGGCCACCAGCGCCGGCATGGCCGCGGCGCGTGCCGCCTGTACGTCGCGCTGCGCGTCGCCGACGTAAATGCACTCATCGGGGCGCACGCCGGCGAGCGCGGCCGCATGCAGCAAGGGCAGCGGATGCGGCTTGCGCTCCGCCACGGTATCGCCGCTGACGACGCAGGCGAAGCGGTTACTCAGCCCAAGATCGGCGAGCAACGGATCGGTCAGCCACGCCGGCTTGTTGGTGACGATTCCACTCTTCACGCGCCAATTCTCCAATGCGCGGAGCACCTGGTCCATACCGGCAAAGAGGCGGGTTTCGCGGGAAAGCCCTGCGCGGTAGATCTCCAGGAAGCGCATTTGCAGCGCCGGGAAAGCGGCCGCATCGGCGTCCGGAAATCCCTCCTTGACGACCCCGGCCATGCCGTGGCTCACCCCGCTGCGCACGGCATCGAAGGGCAGAGGCGCCAGCCGGTGCTCTTTGCGCAGCGCGTTCAGCGCGCCGGCCATATCCGGTGCAGTATCCAGCAAGGTGCCGTCCAGATCGAACAGCACGGCCCTTAAGGGGACCGCCACGTCAGGCGGTGCGCTGAAAGTGCGCAAGGTAATTGATGTCGGTATTCGATGAGAGTCGAAACGCGCGCGTCAGGGGATTGTAGGAAATGCCCGTGAGGTCGGTCAGTGTAAGACCCGCCGCACGTCCCCACCGGGCAAGCTCCGACGGGCGTATGAACTTCAGATATTCGTGCGTTCCCCGCGGCAGCACGCGTGCAATGTACTCAGCCCCGATGATGGCCACCGCAAACGCCACGGGCTTGCGGTTCAAAGTGGAAACGATGACATGGCCGCCCGGGCGGACCAGCGAGCCGAAGGCTCCCAACGTCGCCGCAGGGTCCGGCACATGTTCGAGCATTTCCATGCAGGTGATCAGGTCGAATGAGTCCGGCCGCATCGCCGCCAACTCCTCCGCGGCGATCGCCTGGTACTCGACGGCCACCTGGCCTTGCAGGGCATGCAGTTCCGCCACGTCGAGCACCGCCTGGGATAAGTCGATTCCCAGCACGCGCGCGCCGCTGCGCGCCATGGCCTCGCTCAGGATTCCCCCGCCGCAGCCCACGTCGAGCACCTGCCTGTCACGCAATCCTGCCGCGCTTTCGACGTATCGCAGTCGCAGCGGATTGAGTTCATGCAATGGCTTCGAAGGACCGGCAGGATCCCACCAGCTCTGTGCCATGGCGCCGAACTTCGCAAGCTCTTGGGGATCGGCATTTCGCATCGATGCATCCATTTCTCAACCTCTCGTTGCCAGCCGCGTGGACCACGCCGCCGATCGGGCCGCGACCTCGTGCCAATCGAGGCGGGTCAATTCGCCGCCCGACAGCAGTTGCCGGCCCGCGACCCAGACATCGCTTACGATGTCACGGCCGCCGCCGAAAACCAATCGTGCGAGCGGGTCTCCCGCGGGGTGGGTGCCCGGCCCCGATAGATCGACACAGCACAGGTCCGCCCACTTCCCCGGCTCCAGGGTGCCCACCTCGCCGTCGAGGCCCAGTACCGCGGCGCCGCCGTGGGTCGCGGCGTGCAGCGTATCCCACGGTTCGGTCACCAGCGCAACGATCTTCATGTCGCCCCAGAGATCCTGCCCCAGCGCCGCGGAGCCGCCGCTGCCGAGCCCGAGCCGAACGCCCGCGGCCGCAAACGCCGCCATTTGCGGCAAGACCCGGCCGCATTTCAAGCCCCATTGAGGGCACGCCGTGACCGAGATTCCGGTGCGTTGCATCAGGGTCAGGTCGGCCGGCGTCAGATGCAGCATGTGCACCGCGTTCAGCGCGGGCGTGAGCAGCCCCAGATGCCAGAGCCGTTCGATGGGACGCATGCCGTGGGTTTCGATGCAGGCAGCGATTTCATCGAGCGACTGATGTAGATCCAACATGATGCCGGCGTCGAGTTCATCGGCCAGCGTGCCCAAGCGTGTCAATGTCTCGTCGCTCGAGCCGCTCACCGAGCAGGGCGCGAAGGCCGTGGACACCAATGGCTCACCCTTGTATTTGTCGCGCAGGCTCAATGAGCGGGTGAACGATTGCGCCGCATTGCCGGCCCAAGGCGTCGCGGTCTCGGTGACCGGCATGCCGACCACCGCGCGCATCCCCTGTTCGTTGGCGGTGCGCAGCGTTTCTTCCGGAAAATGAGAGCGATCGCAGAAACAGGTGATCCCGGACTTGAGCATCTCGGCGACCGCCGCCAAGGTGCTGTCGCGCGCGAAATCAGGAGTGAGGACCCGATCGTTTGCATGCCCGGAACCGGCGGCGCCGCGCGCCAGCAGCAGGGCCGCAGATGATTGTGCATTGACGATGCCGGGCATCAGAAGGTGCGAGTGCCGCAGCAGCACCGCCGTCGCCGAATAGCGCTCGGCGGCAGCGGCACTCGGGAGAATGTCGAGAATCCGCCCGTCGCGGACCACCAACGAATGGTGCTCGAGAGGCGCGTGCCGCGCGGCCATGGAGGCGATCCAGCGGACTTCGATACGTAAATCGGCGGCAACACGCGGCATGCCGGAAGTATATCGGCAAACCCGCGCACCCGGCTTAAGAACCAAAGGGATATGTGCTAGAATGGCGGGATGTTTCAGTCCTGCCTTGTCCCCCTTAAACCCGCTGAATAGCAACCCATAAAAGGCTCACCGGACTCTCGCAAATGGCCGAGATCGCACGCGAAATATTGCCCGTAAATCTCGAAGACGAGATGCGCAAATCCTATCTCGATTACGCGATGAGCGTGATCGTAGGACGCGCTTTGCCCGATGTTCGCGACGGCCTGAAGCCGGTGCATCGGCGCGTGCTATACGCGATGCGCGAGCTGAGCAATGACTGGA
>Ga0210398_10005180_pt1 | contig 12134 bp, 3 predicted proteins | sample IncBWC4OmetaG_FD_161047 | JGI IMG/M metagenome (GOLD analysis project Ga0210398, IMG submission 161047) | Forest soil microbial communities from Barre Woods Harvard Forest LTER site, Petersham, Massachusetts, United States - Inc-BW-C-4-O | ecosystem: Environmental > Terrestrial > Soil >... | reverse complement strand
GAGGTGACCGGCGGGACGCCGGATGGCGTGGTGCCGATGCGGAACGCCGGCACCGGACCGCGCGGCATGGTGTTGGCCGCGACGTATTCCCGGCCGCTCTCGATCTGGTCGGCCTGGAACACCGGGTCCATCATCTGCGACAGGAAATAACCAAGCGTCGCCGGCCAAAGCGCGGTGAGCATGTCCTGGGCGCTTTGGTTATTGGTGCCGTCCGCGTATTGCGTGTGCTCGAGGTGAGCCGGATCGATGCCGACGAGCCGGGCGAATACATTACCGTCGCAATTCGGCTGCTGCGTCAACGGCCCTTGGCGCTCGTAGGCGAAGCTTGCATCGTAATCGGGATCCTTGCGCGAATATGCTGAGCTCGCGTCGCTGGTGTTCTTTGTTGGCGCGCCCTGCGGGACGAATGCGAACCCATCGGTGTAATGATGGGCGTCGAGCAGATTGACGAGGTCGCTGCTGCCGTCCGCGCCGGCGGTTCGCAGCCCATAGACGAAAATGCGATCGAATCCTCGGGCGCGCTGATCGGCCGTGAGCGGAATCTTGAGCGCCATGCCGGCCGCCACGGCGGCGTCGAAATCGACGATCCATTGCAGCCCCGCATCGACCGGCGATCCCGCAGGAAAGGGATTTGTTCCCGACGGAAGATTGCTCGGCAGCGGCGTCATCCCGGTTGCGAGAACGGGCGCGATCGGGCTGCCCCTCTGGGAGATGGTCTGAGCGCCGTTGACCAACAACACCGTCCACGCATCGGGCAGAGCGCTTGCGACCGCTGCCTGCGTCCATGAGCTGCTGCGCATCGGCGGATTGGGGAAGATCGGCGCCGGATTTGGCACTACGCCGGACGCGACAGGCGCCGTCGGTTGTTGTGCCTGATTGGTGGGAGTCAATTGTAACGCGATCCAGGCCGCCCGTTGCGCGCCATAGATCGACGCCAAGCCGCGCCAGGGCGCCTGCGCTCCGTCCGCGGGTGATGGCGGATTGCCGGCGCTCCAAACTCCAGTCCAATAGGACTGGCCGTCGGAGATTTCCTGAGTCGTCAGTTCCGGCTCGTGGCTGTTGATCGCAATCTGATCGGGATAAATCCGCACCCAGAGTTGCGCCAGCCGTTCGCTGACGTCGATGAAGCGGGTCTCGATGTTGACCGGCAGCATCAACAAAGGCGTCTTCGCGTCCAGCGTTTTAGGTATCGGGTTTGTCACAGGCCCGCCGATCGGGTGGGCAACTGGGCCACCGGGTAGCGGAGCATTCGCAGCGAGATTCGGGCTCATGTCCTAACTCATGGAACTAAATCATCGACCCAACTCATCGACCCAACTCATGGGCCTAACAGGTTTGGTGGCGGCGGATGCGGCAGCATCATGTCGGCGTGAATGAGAATGCGGAACGGCATGCGCAGCAGCACATAGGCGGTCTGCGCGCTGTCCTTTCCCCACTGGTTGTCCGCGTCCTCCGGATCTGCCTTGTCGGAGACGATGGCCGTGCGCTTCGGTTGCGTGTTCGGCGAAAGAAAGTCCGGAAGCGTGACTCTATCGAGCACCATGGCGAAGACCTGTGACGCCAACCGCCACGGACTGTTCTTCACCAGCCCGCCACGTGTGGTATTGCCGAGCTCGGGCAGCGTGAAGATCTCGGTGCCGCCGGATTTGTTGACGCCGAAATTCGTCCAGGCGAGGTCGGCCCAATGGGTGGTGGTATTGCCGCTCTCGTTCGGCTCGAGCCCGAAGCGGGGCTCCGACGGCTGCTGCTGGAAGACGAAGAAGAACCCCTCCGGCGACGCCGGAGTATTGCCGTATGCGTCGGCGACGCTGAGATTGAATCCGAGGAACGTCATGTCGTCCTTCAGCGTGCCGCGGAAAATCGGATAGCGTTCGTCGCTCGGGTCGAGGATACGGTGGTTGGGGTCGGCGTTCGATGAGTTGTCTTTCTTCGCTTTGCCGGCATAGATGATCGCGTTGGGGTAGCGCTTGAGCAGCTCGCCGCGGATCAGAAGCACAACGTTGTTTGCCACCACGTTGGTGCGGTTGGGATGCGAGCCGAGTGGGGTGGGTGTCGGCCAGGTGTTGATCGGCGGGATGTCCTTAAGCAGTTCGGCAAGAGCTGCGGGATCGGTGGGATCGCCGGGCTGCCGCACGTAAGCGGAGACGTCCCAGAATTGACGGAAGCAACTGCCCCGCTGATCCGTCGGGTAGCCGTACCACAAGAGCTGGCGCCCCATCTCATGATTGAGGCCGACCATGTAGGCCTCGATAAATGCGTGATTGGCCACGAGCAGGCCAAGCGAGTTTGGAGGCACCAGCTCCGCGCCGGGCAGCACGTATTGCTCCGAATAGTCGCGCAACGGAATGTACATCGGCTGCGGGAATGTCGGTGCCGCCATGATCGGCTCGAGCGGGTCGTGCGGCAGCCACGGTATGCGCGATGACAGCGAGATCAGCGATTGCACACGGCGCGGGACGGTCATCACCGGGTCGAGCCGCGTCAGCAACGTTGTTTGCAGAGCGGTCAGATCGAGCGGCGGCGCCTGCGGCGGATCGAGTGGCTGGAGGTCGATGTAATTGAACAGGTCCGACGTCGCTGTGCGAAATGCTCCTGCCGCGGCCGAGTCCGAGCCCGAACCGGGTGCCGGGCCCGCGGCGGGCGCCGTCCCGGCGGGCGTGATTTGGAATCCTGGCAATTGCGGTACCGCGGCCACCGTGCCCGGCGTCATCGTCCCAATCGTCATCCCGGTGGGCAACGTCGGGCCTGGTGGCGTTGGCGGCAGTGTTGGTGCCGGCGTCTGCAGGCTTGACCAAATCAAGGCTGCCACGGCGAGGCCTGCCACCAGGACCGCGACGGCCAGGAGCGGCCCGCCGATCAGCAAGGCGAGAATGACGGCAAGGATCAGTACGATCACGATCAACGCCAGCAGCAGCCACTGCACCCAATTAGGCAGAGGTTGAGCTGGCGTCGGAGTTGGTGCCGGCGTCGGCGTCGGAGCGACCTGCGCCGTCACTTGGTCGATCGAGACCATGCCGTTCGGTGGCGTGATCGCCGGCACGAAGGAGAGCTCGCCGGAATTGACGCGCGCGATCAGCGCCGGACGGGTTGTCGGCGAAGCGCCCAGCCGCCGCCGCGGCCGCGTCAATCTGCGAAAGGTGGCCGACAGCATCCGCTCCGGCACACGGCTGGCACGGATGGTGGCGAGGATGGTGGTCGGGCTTGCCAGCAGCCTTGCGTGCAAAGGCGCAGTGACGGTGAGTAAGCTTGCCGGCTGTGCTGCGCTCAAGCGCACGCGCTGGATCTGCTGCAACACCGACCGTGCGAATTGCGCCTGTTTGAGCGTCTGATTTGCTTTCAGAATGCCCTCGACCTGCTGCCAGGCGGAGGCCATCAGCTGCGTGCTCTCGGTCTGCACCACCTCGGTGCCCATGCCTGCCGCCGCACGGTCGCGCGGATCAAGATTCAGATCGTTCACCCACCCGGCAGCGGTACGATCGACTGTTTGCACGGCGGCGAGCCAGCGCCCATATATCGGCGCGGCTATCACCGGATCGTTGGGGCTGGGGTTGGCCGGATCGTCGGTCATCGCGGCCGGTTGATTGATGAAAGTCTGCACCCCGGTCTGGAAGGCCGTCTTTGCCGGATCGACCCACGGGGTCGGCACGACGCTCGCACTGCCCAGCGCGCCCTGAAGGCCGAGCGGAGTGCCGGCCGAAGCGATCCCCATACCCGGTTGCGAGACATCCATCGGGCGCTCGCCGACCGTCTCCGGCAGCACGGTCGGAGTCAGCGCCCGCACCAGCGACTCGAAGTCGCCGGCGTCGCTCGTGTGGAATTGGAATTTGTAGTAGTACGGCAAACTGAGAGGTGTTTGGGACTGCGCCGTCCAAGCCAGGTGCGCCTTGGCGCCGCTCTGTACTGCCTGCCCCATGCCGGCCTGGACGCCGACATCGAAAGTCGGCACCAGGAACGCCGTATAGTTGGTCTCGGGGTCGAGCCGGCGCGGACAAATCAGACGCGAGATCACCGAGCCCGGCGCCGTGGCGATCGCGTCCTCAAGAGCAGTGTCGCCGCTGATCTGGGTGTGCGCCCAGTTCCAGGACTCGGTCAGATTTGGCAGCGCCGACACCGAGAGCACTTGGATCACAGGAAGCGGATTAGGCGCTTGTGTCGGCGGGGTGAACTCGCCGTCCTTGAGAACGATCAAGACCAGCCATGGCCGAAGCTTGTTTCCGTTCGGCGCCGCCGGTGTAAACAGCCAGGGGAGATCCGCGGCATCAAACTCGATGCCGCACAGGTAATTCGGCTCGAAATTGACGGTGAAATCGCGCGGCTCGGTACGAATAATGTGCCGCGGATCGATGCCGATGACGTCGCCCGGCCCATAGAGCTGGACGTTCACCACGGTTGGCTGGGTGGCGGCCTTGGCACCGTTGGCCGCTATCGTGACCTGCACGCCAAGGCTTGCGCGCGCGTCGAGCGTACCGTTGTTGTCCTGATTGTTCAGACTCGCCTCGATGCCGCGGCGCGTCCAGGCCAGAAAATGATAGCGGCCCAGGCTCGTGCTCATGCGGCCGCCTCGTAGAGCGTCACGATTTGCAGATCGCCACTGGCCGCCGGATTGGCCGCAAGGTGGGAATTGAGCGCCGCACGGGCTTGAAAGTAGGTTACGCCGGATGCCGACGAAATGTCCGAACGCACCGCCAGGTCGTTTGTGTTGGCGACCACGTAGCTTTCCTCCGACATGGTGACGGCCGCGATGGCGGGCCCGGAGGCGTATTTCCCAAGCCCGCTGTTCAGCACCGGCGCGACAAAGCCGGCTCCCTGGCGCGACAGCGCCGCGTGGATGTCCGCAGCCATCAGATAGGGGCTTGTGCGACGCGAGTAGCTCATGGGCGAGTCGATGTAACGCTCTTCGTAGACGACCGTGCGCGCCGAATCTTTCCCGGAGTCGACGGCAGTCGAGCCGATCGTCACGCCGGCGTCGTAAAGTTCGAAACTCGGCAGGCTGAGCTTATCCGCGTCGCTGAGAGCGTTGAATTGGCCGGGCGCGAAGTATTCCTGGAACGTTTGCCTGGTCGTTTCCTGATTGTTGATCTGAACGTCGCTGATCGCGAACAGGTTGCCGTCGGACGGAGTCGCATTGCCGTAGCGCGTGATCGTGACGTCCAGCGGCACGACGGTCTCCCGCACGCTGAGCGTGCCCATCGGATAGACCAGCAGAATGGGAGCGGCGGGAGTGGGCGCCGTGAGCGACACCGCTGGCGTCATCCCGGCTGGCAAAGCCGCGCTCCAGTTGCCAGGAGCATCCAGCGCGTTGGCGAGATCTTGCAGCACCGGCTTTTGCGGGATGGCCACCGGCGTGCTGTCGCCCCAGGTGAAATTGACCGAGGCGCTGACCGTCCAGAACAGGATGCTGATGGACGCCGTACCGTTGAAGTTCCAAGGCCGCGGTCCTGAAATCGCTCCGCTGACGCTCAATCCCAATAGGTTGATGCCTTCGAAGGAGACGGAGAAGCTGACCGTAAAATCGAATTCAAACGAGAATGGCGAGAAAATGATGAGTACGTCGAAGCCGAGGTAGCCCTGAATGGCAAATCCCGCCGCCGAGGCGTAGGCCTGCACATTGGCGCCGAATTGCAGCGAGTTCGACGTGACCGCAAAATAATTGTTGGCGCTGATGCGCGGGTTGTCGCCGTCACCGATGCTGACGGAGCACCGCTGTAACGCCGGAATGTCCAGTCCTGCCGTATTGAAGTGCGGATTAAATCCCCCGACGGAGTAGATGAAATTCGGATCGTCGCCCCAACAGATTCGAAAGAACAGGCTTCCGGACATGGAGTAAATGAGCACGGAAGAATCGTACATATCGCCTTCGATTTGCAGCGTCTTGGTGCCGAAATCCAACTCGCCCAATACGTCGATGTGCAGCTGGATCAGCGGGAAGTCGGCGTCCGGCAGGGCCACGTCGATCAGTCCCAGCAGCACGATGACGACCGGCTGGGGCAGTTCGAGGATCACGCCGATCTGCAGCGTGATCAGCGACGGCGTCCCCCAGCCGATCTCCATCATCGGTCCGAATACGTAGCTGTTCTGCGCCACCGGGAAAAAATTCCGGATGTTGCTGATGATCTCCGGCGCATTGGCCACCGGGTCCGGTGGGAACAGGATCGAATCCAGCGAGTGCGCGACGAAGCCTGCTTGCAGCGCGTTGGTGTCGATGGTGCGGTTGACGCCGCCCAGACCGCCGACGCCGTTCAACGTGAAGCCGAACCCGAGCTGGATCGGCGGCAGATTGAACGTGATGATGAGAATGAAGGAAAACCCGGACGAGCCGTCGGGCATGATGGTATCGATGACGCCGATGACCTTGACCTGCACGACGTCCATCAGCGAAACGTCGAGCACGCCCGCATACTGTCCCTTGCTCGGATCGAAAGAGATGTAGCCGCCGCCGGCGGCGGGGCCCGCGTCAATCTCGATGCCGAGGCCGTCGGGCGGCTTGAAGCCCAGTTTCAGATTGGCCGGCCCCAGGTTGCCGCCACCTTGCGGAAAACTTAAGTCTCCTGATAATCCAACGCGGTCAACGGAGGCCTGGATTGGCCCGAGCGTGACGCCGAGCGCAGCGGAAAGCTCAAGCGTCAAGCCGCTGCTATCCACGCCGCCGATCACGTAGATTGTGCTGAGAGTCACCGGACCGAGGTCGAGATGCAGCGGCAGATCGATCTTGAGCTGCGCGCCACCGGTGATGTGCAGACCGGTGTCGGGTGCCCAAGTCGCCGTGAAACCGAATGTCCCCTGGATTGGCGTTCCCGAGGTGACATCGGAGAGAAAGCCGTCGGCTTCGGACATGTCGATAATGAGCTCGCCGCCGGTCACCGCGAATTGGAGCGAGGGATCTGCGGCAGCTGACCCGGACGTTGGGTCCCAATTCGCGGCTATGCCGGCGCTAAGGCTGATGGAATCCGCCTGCAGTCGGCTGCTCCCGGTCTGGCCGAAGAGCATCAGCGGATTCTGAGCGTCGGCGCCTTCGGCGGTTAGCCCAAATTGAACCTGGCCACTTACATCACCGCTAAGCGGAGTTAGCTTAACGTCGAACGGCGGCGAGATGGTGGCAAGAAGTCCCGCATTGAAAGTACCGTTGACTTGAAAAGTTGCATTCCATGTTTCGTTTAGTGAAATGTTGACGTTCTGGTTATTGGTCACGTCGTATTTCGACACCGCCCATAATTGCGGGGGAGTGGAAGCCATATTTGGCTTAAGAGCAGCGTACACTGCATCCAGATAAGGGTGGCCCGCAACTTCTATGCCTTTGGAATTTATCCTCAACACATCCAGAGTGGCGCCCAGGCGCGGAAATATATTCGATCCGTCGAAGCTCGCATTGCCGAAGTCAAATACCTTCTTGAACAAGCTGATGGGGTTCGTCAGCACATCTGCCAAATTTGACAGATTAGTGCTTCGACGCATGAATGGCGGCTGGGTTGGATCGCCAGTCACCCCCGCACTGGGCAAATAATCAATAACACCCAGCAGATTTAATATACTTACGATTTCGCGCGGAAGCTCAAGCAGATAAAAAATCAATAAATAATCTATGATTTTCGGCGCCAAGCTGCCAGTGAACTGATTTACCGCAGCGGCGTTCATACCGGGAATATTACTCGACGCGCCGTGTAGTTCCGTGCCGATTTTGCGCAATGAATTTATTACGGTGACGATATTATCGGTTATTTGTATTGCAAGAGAGATTATCTGCTGTTCCTGATTTTGGTCGATTGCGGCAGTCAGTTGCTCAACCAGATTCGTCAGATCAACTGCCGAATTGGCTGCCGCGTTCAAGCTGTTTGTCAAATTGGAATTTTGAAGTATAGCTGGCGGGAACGTCAGCCCTAAAGCGGAAAACAACGGTAAGACATTCTCAGAATTCAGTAGGGTCGCTAACGGCTGCAATGCGAGCCCAATCTGGTGCGCTAGATTTTCCAGCGTTCCTACCGGCCCAGACATAACCTATTCCTTGCTAGCTGGTTGTAATTGGCCCACTATTCGCTATCATCGCTCCGGGAAAATTTTGAATGTTAAACGCATCTAATATCTTCGAAATTGGGGTAGCTAGACTTACACTCTGGGCAGGCGTTTGGGCGGCGGCAGCAAGTGTGGTGCCTCCAAATAATAACCCAATCACTTGGCCTGCCGAATTTGGCGATAGATTATCAACAATTACTGAGCCTGAATCGCCGCCCGCCGAAAACATCGTTTGAGGCGTCCAACTAATCAGAATCGCTCCATAAAAACTCCGGCCATACGCGCCAGGGACAACCACTCCTGGCTTTACTGGAATACTTATGTTTATAAACCCGTCGTAATCAATGTTAGTTACGTTTCCGGACGTCCACTGAGTAGTACTGCCATATTTTTGCACCGGATATCCTGGCGCAGCAACATCCGCTGCCTGCAACGCATACGGTCCAGTAATCGAGCCGATTTGAGGTATTTTGCTATCGCAGGTCTTGCCTTTGTCGAACTGAATTAACGCGGCGTCAATATCGTAGCGGGCGAACGTAACCATGCCAGCCTGCTCATTCGCCGTTGGCTGACCAACAGTGACGTCCGAGCTTACAACGCAGTCGAGGTTCGTGCCGTTGTTTATTTTGAGAACTCCCCCGCTCGGATCAGCGGTCACATATGTAGGCAAATTGTTGATGCGTTTGTTTATCGAATCCGCGATCAAACCTGCAATTGCCGAAGACGGCGTCTTATCCGGCAGAGGCGTAAAGACGCCGTATGTTGGGAGGGGTGGATTGCTCCCGGGAGCGGGAACGACATCGAATTTTGTGTAAACTCCGTACGTATCTCCCTGAACCGGCCCCAGACTAAACGTCACCGTGTTTTGATTGACCGTTGTAGTAATTACGGAGCCTTGATCAGCTATTGTCAAAGTGGAGATCCAATCGCCCAGCTTAAAAATCGCATTAGTCAAAGTGATTGATGATCCTGAAATTTGCGCAGTGACACCTGTAGCCGCATTGCCGGCCAGTGCAACGTTGATCGCGCTGTAAACCGCGTTGACAATGTCTTGAAGCGATTGCGAGCTCTGGGTGACGTAAGGGACAAATATATGATGTGGCAAGCCTCCTGATGCAATCAAAAGTACAATCCTTGTAGGAGGAAGTGGGTCGAGGGGAGGGTCAATTGAAAAAGTGACGACCGCTGGCGATGGCCGCAGCAACTTTAAATTTGGAATTGATGTACCAAGGGCGAACGGGGCGACGACATGCCAACATGTTAGTGCATACGCCCGTTGTTGCGGCGCCGTCGGGTCGACCATAATGCACCCCAGCGTGCCGCCGCCCGGAGGTGTTATCTTAACAGGGCTCGCCTCTATTCTAATTCCTCCAACATATGGACTTGATTTGGTGCCTCTTATCAATCTTGTTGTGGGCGATCCAAAAAATACGGCGGTTTGATTACCCGTGACCGCAAGAACCACCTGATTAGCACCTGCAGAACTTACCGACGCTGTCGCCTTAATGCCGGCAATTTGCGCTTGCGAAAGCTTAATTGTGATCTCGCCCGCGAGCCGCATGGCGATTGTATCTAACGTATCTCCGAGGACGGTGAACAATGTAGCTGACAATTGTTGACTTGAAGACAACGTCCCCACGCTGAAATTGATTTGAATAAACCAATCTGCGCCCGGGACTGGGTCACCGGTGATACTGAGTGTGTGTTGGTCTGCGAAAAACAAACTGAGACTAGGCGTCCCCACTGGAGGTATTTGGGATAAATACGGCACCGGCATTTCGATCACGTCGGTTTTGAACCCATCAATATAAGGCGGCACCAAATATTCATGTGGCACTTCGGATATCGGCTGTTTTTTCAAGAGAAACACAGTTATCGCCAACTCCGCCGTCGGCGTTCCGGCGACGACTTTGGCGCCGATCGCAATGCCGTGAACACCCGGAATCGCCAAAATGCGCGCGCGCGCCGAGTCCTTGACCGCGCGGATTCGATCAAAACCTTTCATCGTGCCTCTACTTGGATGCAGCAGAGTCGATCTAACGATGAAGCAAAGGAAGCCAGGCGATCGGTTTCTTGGCGACCGCGAGAGCACCCACCCTCATAACGCGGGCTCTACTTGGTAACGACCGCAATGCAAATGTACCTTAAGTTGCAAGGTCGAGTCTAGTGCGATCAGGTCCAGGAAGCTGGACGCAGGTCAGTGTGCGTCGCAAATTCGTCATCGGCCCGCTTCACATTAGCGCTGCGATCAATGCGCTCTCATTGCGATCAGCACAGAGTTTCCGGTCATCGAACCCGTCTCGTCTGGGTTCGAACCAAGTCTGCGCATTCAACACACGGATATAGAAAATTCGTAAGCGGAGACTGCGGCTCGAAACGGACCAACGGGCAAAAAATCCGCGCCTTTTCATTACAGAGACTGTTTTGTTCGCCACTAAGTCCCCGAAATATTGCAAGTTTTTCGATAAGACGGAAATAGCTTGGAGAGGCCGCGCTGGCCGGCTGGGGCGCCAGGATTCGAACCTGGGAATGGCGGAATTAAAATCCGCGTGTCGGACCTTTCATCTGGTCGCGCTCCTGGCGCGCCCGAAGAGATTCAATGCGGCAGACAAACGCGCAATCGTGCCGGCCGCATTTCGCGCTTCGGTGGCTGCCGAGCATACTTGATAGCGCCGATCGCGACTTGGCCGACCGTTAAGTCGGCAAGCGCGCCGAACCGTCGCCTCCCCTTAAAAACTCAAATAATACAATGCTCTGTCCAGGTCGCACGGATCGGGACCATAATCGCCGCTCGTGCGTTATTCATGGACGGCGAAATCCATGGTCATGGAATGACAGCAAGCTACCGGCCTGTCCGGGCGAATAATCCGGCGCAGCGTCGGTCGCTGCCCGCCGCCGGATTTTTGTTTGCCGCGATTATTGTGGTCCTGCCGACGGCGGCGTTCGCGGCCGAGGGCGCCGCTTCGGTCAGTTCGGAAGCGATCTTCATCGCCGAGCTCGGGCTGTTGCTGCTGATCGGCCGTCTGATGGGCGAGGCCGCGCAGCGGCTCGGGCAGCCGGCGGTGATGGGACAGCTCATCGGCGGACTTTTGCTCGGGCCGTCGGTGCTCGGCCTGATGTGGCCCGCCGCGCAGCATGCGTTGTTTCCGGGCACGCCCGAGCAGAAGAGCATGATCAATGCGGTGTCTCAGCTCGGCATATTGATGCTGCTGCTGCTGACCGGCATGGAAACCGATTTGCAGCTGGTGAAGCGGGTCGGCCGCGCCGCGGTGACGGTCGCGGCCGCCGGCGTGGCGCTGCCGTTCATCTGCGGCTTTGCGCTCGGCGAGATGCTGCCGGACGCACTGTTGCCGAAGCCGGACGCGCGCCTCGTCACCGCGATCTTCCTCGGCACCGCGCTGTCGATCTCGTCGGTGAAGATCGTGGCGATGGTGGTGCGCGAGATGAATTTCATGCGCCGCGATCTCGGCCAGATCATCGTCGCCTCGGCGATCCTGGAAGACACCATCGGCTGGGTGATTATCGCCGTTGCGTTCGGGCTGGCGTCGGCGGGAACGGTCGACCTCTGGTCGCTCGGCCGCGCCGTGCTCGGCACCGCGGCGTTCATGGCGGCGAGCCTGACCTTCGGCCGGCGCATCGTGTTCAACCTGATCCGCTGGGCCAACGACAATTTCCAAAGCGAGTTCCCCGTCATCACCGTCATCCTGGTGATCATGATCGCGATGGCGCTGATTACGCAGCTGATCGGCGTCAACACCGTGCTCGGCGCCTTCGTCGCCGGCATCTTGATCGGCGAATCGCCGATCCTCACCCGCCATATCGACGAGCAGCTGCGCGGCCTCATCGTGGCGCTGTTCATGCCGGTGTTCTTCGGCTTGTCGGGCCTGAGCGCCGATCTCACCGTGCTGAAAAACCCCCAACTCGCCCTGCTTGCCTTCGGCCTCATCGTCATCGCCAGCGTCGGCAAATTCGTCGGCGCCTTCATCGGCGGCAAGCTCGGCGGGCTGACGCGCGCCGAATCGCTGGCGCTCGGCTGCGGCATGAATGCGCGCGGCTCGACCGAGGTGATCGTCGCCACCATCGGCTTGTCGATGGGCGTGCTCAGCCAGAATCTGTTCACCCTCATC
>Ga0210398_10005179_pt1 | contig 12136 bp, 10 predicted proteins | sample IncBWC4OmetaG_FD_161047 | JGI IMG/M metagenome (GOLD analysis project Ga0210398, IMG submission 161047) | Forest soil microbial communities from Barre Woods Harvard Forest LTER site, Petersham, Massachusetts, United States - Inc-BW-C-4-O | ecosystem: Environmental > Terrestrial > Soil >... | reverse complement strand
CAAAACACTTTCGGCGTTGAAATGCGGCACGGTCATGATGCACATGCGCGGGCGGCCGGAAGAGTGGCGCAATCTGCCAGCGGTTTCAGACATCGTGATGTTGGTGAAGCGGGAACTGCGTGACTGGGTCGACGTTGCGCTGATGGCTGGAGTGAAGCGAGAACGGATCGTGCTCGACCCTGGGTTCGGATTCGGCAAAAGCTTTGAGCAAAATTATCCGCTACTCAAGCGCTTGGATGAGTTGCACGGGCTGCGTTATCCCTTGCTAGTTGGCGTGTCGCGGAAATCGTTCATTGGGCGGGCGTTGGCGAGGAATGGAAAAGACGCGACTTTGGAAGAACGACGGCTGGGGACAGCCGCGACCGAGACCGCTGTTATTTTGAAAGGCGCACACATCGTTCGCACTCACGATGTGCGGGCGTGCACCGACGCAGTGCGGATCGCGGACATCGTGGTCAGCTAGAAAGCGCTAGCTTCCGAGATCCTCCACCACCAGAAAAGGAACGTTGGTCTGGATTTTCTGCGCGAAAGGGTGGATGGAATCCTTCTGTAAGGAGAATGAGAGGACGCCGTTTTGCACCACTGCATCGGTGGCATTGGGATAGCGGACGGTCGCATCCGGCTTGTAGAGAGTAACTTCTGCCATTTTGCCTCCTATGAAAGTGTCTTGTGGGATGTGACCCGAAAGCGGGATTCTCCACTGCTATAATCAAGAATTGCACTTATGAAAAGCAAGCGACTGATCCGCTCGACTACGGTGCTTTGCGTCCGCAGAAACGGCAGTGTGGTTCTGGCCGGAGACGGACAGGTAACTTTGGGTGAAGCGGTCATCAAGCACACGGCGAAGAAAATCCGGCGGCTGTACCAGGACAAGATTCTCGCGGGATTTGCCGGTTCGACCGCGGATGCCTTCACATTGTTCAGCCGGTTTGAAGCCAAGCTGGAGCAGTATCACGGGAACCTGGGCCGCGGGGCAGTGGAACTGGCCAAGGATTGGCGAACGGACAAGTTCCTGCGGCATCTAGAGGCATTGTTGTTAGTGTCCGATAAAGAGCAGACTTTCCTGCTGAGCGGTCAAGGTGACGTGATTGAGCCCGACGGCGGAATTGCGGCGATTGGCAGTGGCGGCCCTTATGCGCAGGCCGCGGCTCAGGCTTTGGCCGAGCATACCCAGCTTTCAGCCCGGCAGATTGCCGAAGAAGCTTTGAAGATTGCGGGCAAGATGTGCATCTATACCAATGACAAGGTAACGGTCGAAGAGTTGTAAGAACTGCCGAGCGCCCTCGGCTGGACGGGCGAGGGGCCCCGTCCCCACACGAGTATTTATGGCAATTTATTTACCTGGAACTGTCGAAGAAGAGCAGATCTCATTGGATGAACTCACACCGCGCGAAATCGTGGCTGCGCTGGACAAGCACGTAATCGGACAGAACGATGCCAAGCGCGCGGTGGCGATCGCGTTGCGTAATCGGATGCGGCGGCAGAAGCTGACACCCGAACTGGCCGAAGAAGTCATCCCCAAGAACATCATCATGATCGGGCCGACCGGCGTGGGCAAGACAGAGATCGCCCGCCGACTGGCGAAGCTTGCAAATTCGCCATTCTTGAAAGTTGAGGCCTCGAAGTTCACAGAAGTTGGATATGTGGGACGCGATGTGGAATCGATGATCCGCGATCTGGTGGAGATTGCGATCGAAATGGTGCGCGAGGAGAAGCTGGAAGACGTAACCGACAAGGCGGAACTCAATGCCGAGGAGCGGTTGCTGGACATCCTGCTGCCGCCGATTGCGCCGCCCCGGCAGGAAACTTCGCCGGCTGGGTTTGTGCTGGAGGGAACGACTTCTGCGGGGGACTCGCAGTCGCGGACGCGAGAGAAGCTGCGCCAGCAGTTGCGTGAGGGCAAACTGGACGAGCGCATGGTGGAGATTGACGTGCGTGAGCGAAATTTCCCTTCGTTCGAAATCATCTCCAACCAGGGTGTGGAGGAGATGGACGTCAACATCAAAGACATGTTGCCTAACATCTTCGGCCAGCGCACCAAAAAGCGGAAGATGAAAGTGAATGAAGCGCTGGAGTATCTGATCCAGGAAGAAGAGCAGCGGCTGATTGACATGGACCAGGTTACGCGGACAGCGATTGATCGCGTGGAAGACTCAGGCATCATTTTTCTCGATGAGATCGACAAGATTGCCGGGCGCGAAAGCGGCCATGGGCCGGATGTTTCACGCGAAGGCGTACAGCGAGACATTCTCCCCATTGTGGAGGGGACGACGGTCAACACTCGCTACGGTATGGTGCGCACCGACCATATTTTGTTTGTTGCGGCGGGTGCGTTCCATGTTTCGAAGCCGAGCGACCTGATTCCGGAGCTGCAAGGACGGTTCCCCATCCGAGTGGAGTTGCAGTCGCTGACCATGGCTGACTTCATACGCATCCTGACGGAACCCAAATCGTCGCTGGTAAAGCAATATACCGCGCTGCTCGAAACCGAGGGCGTCAAACTGGAATTCACCCCGGATTCGCTGGAAGAAATTGCCCGCTTTGCCTTCCGCGTGAATGAAGGCACGGAAAATATCGGCGCCCGCCGCCTGCATACGATCATGGAGCGGGTGCTGGACCAGATCAGCTTCGACGCTCCCGATAAAAAGGGCGAGCACGTCAAGATCGATGCGGATTATGTGCGCCACATGCTGGCCGATATTGTGAAGGACCAGGATTTGAGCCGGTACATCCTGTAGACCTCCTAACTTGACCTGGAATCAAGTGCTGAGACTCGCGCGCCATCCCGGCTGGCTGTGCATCTTGTCGATTTTAAACTTGACTGCCTGCGGTGTTCCCGGTATTCCGCGTTCGCCGTCACTGAATTTGCTCCAACCGGTCACGGATCTGCAAGCCATCCGTAAGGGAGATCGGGTTTACCTGTCCTGGACTGTCCCGACAAGGACCACAGATTCTCTGGCGGTCCGTCACCCTGGGCCTACGCGGGTGTGTCGCAGCGTTAATGCAGTAATGACCGACTGCGGAACAACAGTAAGAGAAGTAGCTGCTGGCGAACCCCGGAAGAAAGACGATTCGGCGGTCAAGCAGCGTTACGCTGATCCTTTGCCCTCGACAGTGCTCAGCGATAGTCCCTCGGCAGAGGTTTTCTATGCCATCTCCGTACTGAATGAAAACGGACGTAGCGCTGGGCTGTCAAATGTTGTGGCGGTGCCCGCGGTCGTGGCTCCGGCGCCGCCTTTGGAATTCCAGGCACAGGTTACGACGGACGGTGTGGTACTAAGTTGGAAGGAACCGCAAGCAGGAGGCGCAAAGCACTTTTACCGCGTGTATCGCCGTGCCGACGGGACGAACACAGACGTGGTAGCGGGCAATGCGCCGTGGGGCACCCTGCAGCTTGTAGACCACAATTTCGAGTGGGAAAAAACTTATTTCTACCGAGCGACGGTCGTCACAGTTATTCCTATCGCACAAAAATCTGACAGCGAGTTTGAGAGCGCAGACACTCCGGCGGTGAAGGTCTTTGCCCACGACGTGTTTCCTCCAGCGGTGCCCACGGGTTTGCAGGCAGTATTTTCGGGAGTGGGTCAGCAACCGTTCATCGATCTAATTTGGGCTCCGGATACGGACGCGGATTTGGCCGGGTACAACGTTTATCGGCACGAAGCGGGGAGTGAAACGCGGAGGATCAATTCAGAGCCGGTGACCGCTCCGGCGTTTCGCGATACGAATGTCGGGCAGGGATATACGTATTTCTATTCGGTTTCGGCGGTGGATGTTCGGGGGAATGAGAGTGCGCGGTCAGGGGAGACGAGCGAGGCCGTGCCGTAGGTTAGTTCTTAACGACGGAGGGTACAGAGGAATTACTTTTTGACTCGGAGTTGCACCCTGGTGCCTTCTGGAAGTTGGCCATCGAGCAATTCGATTTTTCCGTCGCGGACAATGCCGTTAAATTCTTGTTTTTCGGGAGCGGGAGTTGCACGAACGGGGACGCCCACACTTGCCCGCCCCATGCCTTTGTCCATGGCTGCGTTGGCGAGTTCGTCGGCTTCCTGATTGTGGCCGCGGAGGACGTGGCCGATGGAAAACCAGTCGAGTTGAACGATTAATTCTTTGGCGCGAGCATGCAGGTCTTTTAGCGCCGCGTTCTTGACTTTGTAAATGCCTTTGATCTGGCGGACCAGAAGTTCCGAATCGCTAATAACCTTCAGCGCTTTGTGGCCATGCTTGACGGCATATTCAAGCGCCGCAATCAAGCCTTGATACTCAGCGAAATTGTTGGTCTGGTGGCCGAGATATTCGCTGAGTGCTGCGATTTTCTTTCCGGCCTGGTCCTGGATAACCACACCGTAGCCGGCAGGCCCGGGATTGCCGCGCGCACCGCCGTCACTGTAGGCAGTTAGGTAATGCTCGGGAGGTCCGCCTCCTCGGGGAGCGAACAGGTTGCTGGTTGCGGACTGTGAGGGCATGGAGAGAGTTTACATCGAGAAGAAAATCTGTTCTCGATTGTCAGTTGGTAGTTCCTGGTTTCAAATAATGATCGAACCACGCGAGCAGCCGATCCATCACGTCGCGTTGATGGTCCGGCTGCGCAAACGCATGACCTTCGCCGGCATAGATCACTAACTGGGTTGGGGCACCAAGCGTTTTCAAGGCATGCCAGAATTCTCGCGACTGCGGAGCCGGACATTCGCCGTCGTACTGCCCGACCAGGATCAGAGTCGGCGTTTTTGTGTTCTTGATAAAGGTGATGGGCGCGGTGCGGGCGTAAACGGCGGGATCGTCGTACACCGAGGCGCCGAAATAGGGAATCATCCATTCGTCAATGTCGTTTTCGCCATAGTAACTTTGCCAGTTGGCAAGACCGGCACCGGAAACTGCTGCACGGAAGCGCTGGGTCTGTGTGACCGCCCACATGGTCATGTATCCACCGTAGCTCCAGCCGGTGATGCCGATGCGGTCATTGTCGACGGGGAGCGTCTTCACGACTTCGTCAACGCCTGCGAGTATGTCGCGAAAGTCGCCGTAGCCGAAATCTTTGATGTTGGCTTCGGTGAACTTCTCACCTTGTCCGAAACTACCGCGCGGATTGGGATTCAGGATGAAGTATCCGTGCGCGGAAAGTTCCAGCGTGTTGAAGAATGTGTCTGGCCAACCGGTGTGTACGGTACCAGCGGGACCGCCATGGGCGACGACTACCATGGGATAGCGGCGGCTGGGATCATAGTCCTTGGGATAAACCAGCCAACCTTGAATCTTCACGCCATCGCTTGACCAATGCAGGCTTTTGATCTCACCCCATGGTGGATTGAGAGCGGGATTGCTGTGGGTCAACTGTTTCCACTGCCCTATGGGGCCAGCCCAAATCTCAGGAGGCTGCTTCCAGGAGTGCCGAATCACGGCGGAGGTCTGTCCATCGGACGAGAGAGAGATTGAAATAGCGGAACGGAATTCGTCAGTAGTGATTATTCCCGCCCAGGTCCACAGCGTGGAGACTTTGCCTGTGGCGAGATTGAGAGTGGAAATTCCAGATTCGCCATCGACGTTTTCAGTGAACAGAATATCCCCGGATGTGCGCCAGTAGAGACTCGAAGCAGACGCAGCGATCCCGGGTGTGAGGTTGTGTGCCGGGCCTCCGCTTGCGGGTACGACGAAGATATCGCCGCCAATGAATCCTTCATCGCTCATCAGTCCGGAGATGAAAGCGATGCTCTTGCCGTCGGGCGACCAGCGCGGACAGGCGATCTGAAAATGCGGTTTGTAGATCATTTTCAACTCTGGTGCGGCCAGGGTCAGGGTGTAAAGCTGAGCGACATACCAGTTCGCATCGCCAGCGCCGTGGGCGGCGAGAAGGGCAAAGTTCTGGCTGTCTGGCGACCAGTCAAATTCATAGACGTACATATCTGCGGGCGAAAGCTGGATGACCTTGCCGGAAGCCACGTCGACCACAGCGAGGCGTTGCTCGAAGACCTTGTCGGCGATCACTCCAGTTTCGGGGGCCATGGCCAGCAACGGGTCCGCTCTGTGAGGGGCATTTTCGGTGAACAGGAAGGCGATCGATTTCCCATCCGGCGACCAGGCAGGATCAGCGAGAGCACCGGTGAGGGTAGTAAGTTTGCGGGCGGCCCCACTGCCCACCTGGGCCAGATAAAGCTGCGCTTGTCCGTCACCTCCTGCGTCGGAAATGAAAGCCACTTGCTTGCTGTCCGGCGACCAGGCGACGTGATCTTCGCTGCCAGCGTCTTCGCCGGCTATGGCAGAAATACGGCTTGGTTTGGAGTTGGGGGAGTTCGGATCACCGATATAGATCGCCGAACCGCCAATCGATTCCCCGCCGGTGTTCTCGGCAGGAGCGACCCAGGCGACGCGGCTTCCGTCAGGCGAAATCGCAACTTCCTGAAAGGAGCGGACGCCAGTGGCAGCATGAGCGAAGCCGGCGAGAATCAAAAGGCAGGTCAGCAGTCGTGAATGTAGAAGGCGTTTGGGCATTAGGGTGTCCTTGAATGGGTTCGAATCATCGGCCCATGGCCAGGCGTGTGGCCAGGCGCGGTGGCAGGTTGGCGGCGAGAATGCGGTCCTGCGCCGACTGAAGGCTGTAGGGAACCCGGCAAAAAGTCAAAATGCTGGAGTCGGAATCAAATAACGCGAAGGCCGCGCGCCAGTCGCCGTCGCGCGGCTGCCCTACCGATCCGGGATTCACCAGATAGCGCAATTCCTTCCTGAGGGGGAACTCGCTGATCTCGCTTTGTCCGACGGTCTTGTAGGCAGGACGGAAAGCCTCGAGTTGAACGTTATTGGTTTCAAACAATCCCTGTAGATGGGTGTGTCCAAAAAAAGTGATGCGAGCCGGGGTCATGAGCAGAGGCTCGACCGCATCACGAACCGTGACCACATAGTCATCTTCGTCAATCGGTGAGCCATGCACCAATTGAACGCCGGGATTGCCTTCGAGATCCACCGGGCCATGCGGCATGGCGCGCAGCCAGGCGAGATTGTCCGGGGTGAGTTGGTCACGGGTCCACTCCGCCGCCAGGGCCGCTACGGGATTGAAATCCTTGAGGTCCATGAGGCCGCATACGGCTTTATCGTGGTTGCCACGGACGAAGATTGTCCCCAAAGCGCGGGAACGCGCCATCACCTCGTTGGGACTCGCGCCGTAACCGACGAGATCGCCCAGATTGACGACCACATCGTGGGCGGGGGCTGCCGCCAGACAGGCTTCCAGCGCTTCGAGATTGCTATGAATATCGCTTATAAGAAGAATGCGCACTCGTCACCGGGCGAATTGGCGATTATAGACCTCTGCGGGATTTTGCACAGCAGCGGACGGCCTCGGTCAAGCTCCGTTCAGCACTGGACACCGGGCCCAGTGTCCGGGAGCGACCTCCAGCAATGGGGGCAGAGTCCGTGCACACTCGGGAATGCGTAACTCACAACGCGGCTCAAAAGGACATCCCGCGGGGACGGCGTGCATGGGTGGAACTGCGCCATCGATGGTTCGCAAAGGTTGAGTGCGGTCGGTTTTCAGAGTAGGCACGGCGTTCAGCAGACCTTGAGTATAAGGGTGGGCGGCAGAACGGAATATATCTGGCTTGGAGCCAAGCTCGATCAGGCTGCCGACATACATCACGGCCACGCGGTCGGCCACCTGTGATACGACTGCAAGATCGTGCGAGATGAAGAGCATAGCGAGGCCAAACTTCTCTCGTAGGTCAGACAGCAGTTCGAGGATCTGCGCCTGGATAGTCACGTCGAGAGCGGTGGTGGGTTCATCCGCAATGAGCAATTGGGGGCGGTTCACGATGGCCATGGCAATCATGATGCGTTGGCGCATGCCGCCGGAAAGTTGATGAGGATAGTCACGAGCACGCCGCGCTGCGTCGGGGATGGCAACATCGTGCATGGCCTCAACGGCGCGGTTCCACGCGGCACTCTTCGTGATCGAAGAATGCGCGCGGACAGCCTCGGCAATCTGATCGCCGACACGCATGACCGGATTGAGGGCAGTCATGGGTTCCTGGAAGATCATGGCCATGCGCAAGCCGCGAAGGTTGCGCATGTCGTCATCTGGGAGTTGCAGCAAATCGCGAGAGTTGCCGTTTGAAAACAGAATCTCACCGGTGGCTCGGGCCGCGGGCGGAAGCAGTCGCATCAGGGCGAGAGCGGTGAGCGATTTGCCCGAGCCGGATTCGCCTACGAGTCCGAGGACTTCGCGGGGAGCGAGGGTGAAGCTGAGATCGCGAACCGCGGTCAGAGATGTTTGGCGCGGACCGGAGAATGAGATGTTCAGATTGCGGACATCGAGCAGCGGCGGCACGAGGCTATGGTATCAGCGGAGGACGCGTGATCCATCACTGCCCCAGAATCAGCGGAAGGCCGTTCTTACTGTTGCCGATCACGACCACTTTGCTATTCGGACTTTTGGCCAGATTTTCAGTGGCCTCGATGCCCTTCCACTCCAGGAGTTGTGGACTGATCCCCTGGGCAACAATCTGCTGGAAGTCGCGGATACCCTGAGCTTCGATGCGTTTGCGCTGGGCCTCCTGAGTTTCTTTTTGCAGTTTGAAGTTCATGGCCAGAGCGTCTTGTTCGGCCTGCTGCTTGGCTTCGATGGAGGATTTGAGCGTGAGCGGGAGTTGAATGTCGCGCAGCAGAATGCTTTCGACGAGAATTCCGCGGCCTCCCAGAATGCCGGCCATCTGATCGTGGATTTGCTTGGCCACCATTTCCCGCTCGCCGGTATACAACGCATTGGCGGTGTGGGAGGCGGTCGCCTCACGAATGGCCGCGCGCAAATTGGGCTCGATCAGCACAGTTTCATAGCCGGGGCCAATCTTCTGGAATACATCGGAGGCCTTTTCCGGATCCAGATGGTAGATCAACGAAGTGTCGAGGTTCATCACCAGGCCTTCGCTGGAAGGGACGCTGGCGGATTCCTTGATCTCCTGAGTGCGGATAGTTAGCTCGTTGTTGGTCTTAAACGGGCTGATCAGATGCATTCCCTCGGGCAGCACCTCGCCGGTCACGCGGCCAAATAAAGTAAGCACGCCGACGTGGCCGGATTCGACGCGGGTCACCGACGCGAAGAGCAAAATGATCAGCAAGAACGCCGCGACCGCCAACCCGATCATCCTTAGAAACGGGTTTGGATTGACGTCGATGATCCGTCCGCCGGCATTGAAAGTTGGCATGGGTGCACCCCCCAAGAACAGTCTAGTAGAGCGGAGGGGGGCTGCGAAGTGACTTGGCGGGGACATCGGCGCTCCAGATTGCAGGCAAAAACAGATGAAAAAATCTGCACATTGACAGCGCGGAGAAAGCGTTATATGTTCGCTGCGCACCTGCTACTACCGTGCATCGTTGCGACTCGCGAATGCCCTCCCCATTTCGCCCAGCAGCGGCTCGGCGGCGCTAACTCCCAGTCCAAGGACACGATCCTAATGAATCGACGACCTGCGGGATTCTTCACTCCCTATTTTCTAGCTCTGACAGTCTTTGTCGCGATGGCGGTTCCGGCCAGCGCGCAGTTCAAATTGACGGAAATCAGCACCGATACCTTTACCGATTCCGACGCCCAGCATGCGACCGAGGTTGAGCCGGGCATGTTTGCCTATGGATCGACCATCGTGAGCGCATTTCAGGTGGGCCGCATTTTTGATGGCGGGGCATCGGACATTGGCTTTGCTACATCGACGGATGGCGGCAAGACTTGGACCAGCGGTTCCCTGCCTGGTCTGACGGTTAACTATAAGGGCGGAACCTTTTCCGCAGCCAGTGATGCGGCGGTGGCGTATGACGCGGCCCACGGCGTATGGCTGATCTGCATGCTGCCTATCGGAAACGATGATTATGTGGCGGTCAGCCGCTCGACGGATGGAATCAACTGGGGCACACCCGTTATGGTGACCAACACCGATTCGGACAAGAACTGGATCGTGTGCGACAACACGAGTAGCAGCAAGTTCTATGGACACTGCTACGCGGAATGGGACAGCCCGGCCGACGGTGACTTGGTGTTCATGAGCACATCCACGGATGGCGGCCAGACCTGGAGTTCGCCAAAGAACACAGCGGACCAACTGTTTGGCATTGGAGGCGTGCCCCTGGTACAGCCTAACGGCAATGTGGTAGTTCCGATTGTGAATTTGGAAACCGGCGGCATGTCGGCTTTCGGTTCGACCAACGGCGGGGCTAGTTGGACTGCGTCGGTCAATATCTCCGATGTTGAAGAACATGGCGAGGCAGGTGGCATAAGGAGCGCAGGGTTGACGGCGGCACAAATCGATGGTGCCGGGAACATTTATGTGGTCTGGTCGGACTGCCGGTTCCGGACGAACTGTAACGCCAATGATCTGGTGCTGAGCACTTCCAGCAATGGGACCACGTGGACGGCTCCGGCTCGGTTGCCGGTGGTGCCGGTCAAGAGCGCGGTTGATCTGTTTATTCCTGGAATAGGGGTTGATCCTGCCACGTCCGGGGCTTCCGCGCACTTGACGGTCACGACCTACGCCTACTCAAACACGAACTGCACCTTCTCGACTTGCCGGCTCTATGTCGGGTTTACGACATCCACAGACGGTGGTAAGACCTGGACAGCCGGGAAAGTCCTGGCTGGACCGATGAGCCTGAGTTGGTTGCCCAACACTTTCTCCGGCTACATGGTGGCGGACTATCTGAGTGTTGCGTATGCGAACGGCAATCCCTTCGGAGTGTTCGCCGTAGCCAAGGCGATGTCAGGTGGGAAGTTTAATCAAGCGATGTATACGACGACCACGCCTTTGCTGGTGGCGGACGATGAACGTACGTTTAGTTCGGCGGCCGACAAGCCGATACCTGGAGTAAAGGGCGACAAAGGACCGCGGAAGTTCTACGACGACGATGGCGAGTACCCCATCCCGCAAAAGAAGATGGCGAGGAAGGCCAGCCGGTAGTAGCGGGGCATTGAGTTCGCTCATGTCACGGAAACTGGGAAGGACGGCTGTCACTTGCGTGATGGCCGTCTTTCCTTGATCGTTCTTCTAACTAACCCCGTGTGAAAATTTCCGCACTTGCTGCTTGCGGATTCCGTTAACCTGTCCCTGAATGCACGGAGATTCCCCCAGCCAGATCGTTTCCCCGGACAGTCCCCTCCCGCAAGCCCAGGTTCCGCTGGCAGAACTGGCACTCGTCTTCTTGAAACTTGGAACAATCGCTTTCGGCGGGCCCGCCGCCCACATTGCAATGATGCAGGAGGAGTTCGTTCGCAAGCGGCAATGGATCACGGAAGCAGATTTCCTCGACCGTCTGGGTGCGGCGAACTTGATTCCGGGCCCCAGTTCAACCGAGGTGGCGATCTTTATTGGGCATGCAAAACGTGGCTGGGCGGGGCTTCTGGTGGCCGGCTGCTGTTTCATCATTCCGGCCGCGCTTATGGTTTCCCTGATCGCTGCCGCGTACGTTGCTTACGGATCTCTGCCGCAAGCTGCGGGCATCTTGTACGCCATAAAGGCTGCCGTGATTGGGGTCATTGTGCAGGCTTTGTGGAGCCTCGCGCGCACGGCAACAAAGACAAAGCTCTTGGCATTTATCGGAGTGGTAGCGATCGTTCTTAGCGCGCTGGGAATGGCTCCGCTGCTGGTTCTTGTGATAGCTGGAATCGCATCGGGCGCGGCATTCTGGTTCAAATCGCGGGGAGGGGTTGCGCTGTCGGCAATTCCCTCCTTTGGGCAATTCGCGTTACTTTCGGGAACAGCCGCCGCCCTGGCAGTTCCGGTAAGCCTGCTTCGGTTGTTTCTTTCTTTCTTGAAAATCGGGTCTGTCGTGTTCGGAAGCGGATACGTACTGCTCGCATTCCTGCGGGCGGAATTCATTGAGCATCTGCATTGGCTCACGGAAAAGCAGCTCATTGATGCGGTGGCCGTGGGGCAATTCACTCCTGGGCCGGTGTTCACCACTGCTACCTTCATCGGCTACCTGGTTGCGGGAATACCGGGTGCGGTAGTCGCAACGGTGGGCGTCTTCGTGCCCGGATTCGTGTTCGTTGCCTTGGGCGGGCGGATGATTCCAAAGCTGCGGCGATCTCCGTTAGCGGCGGCAATACTGGATGGCGTGGTCGTCGGTTCTTTAGCTCTGATGGCGGTCGTGGCGTGGCAACTGGGAC
>Ga0210398_10005178_pt1 | contig 12136 bp, 6 predicted proteins | sample IncBWC4OmetaG_FD_161047 | JGI IMG/M metagenome (GOLD analysis project Ga0210398, IMG submission 161047) | Forest soil microbial communities from Barre Woods Harvard Forest LTER site, Petersham, Massachusetts, United States - Inc-BW-C-4-O | ecosystem: Environmental > Terrestrial > Soil >... | reverse complement strand
GGTTGTACTTCGCGCAGGTGTCGAACCAGTTCTGCAGCGCCTTCCTCGATCTTGTACGGAACCCGGAACCGCTTGACCTCAGAAGCTGGTACGCGGAGTCCCAGCACGGGCTGCTCGGCACCCAAGCGATTGGCCGCGAGCAAGAAGATCGGGCTGCCATCCACCCAGTACAACGGCGGCCTGGAACCCTGTGGCTGAAGTGGGACCACGGCCGGGTGGCCGGTGCGCGGTTCCCCCTCGCTCAACACGATAGCCAGTTGCCGGATCGTGGGCGATTGAAAAATATCCGCTAACGAAAGCCTCTTCCCGAATTGCTGCTCTATACGCAACAGAAGTTTAGCAACCAGCAGTGAGTTTCCGCCCAGATCGAAGAAGCTTGCGGTTACGCCAATCTGTGGTTTCTTAAGGACGTCGCTCCAGGTTTCCACCAGCTTCGATTCCAAAGCATCTTTGGGTGAAACGACCTGTGTCGCCTCAACGTCAAAGGCCACTGTCGGTAAAGCATGACGATTCACCTTGCCATTGGGCATCAGAGGCAAGCTCTCGAGAGTCGCAAACCTCGACGGCACCATCGCCTCGGGCAATTTCCGGGATAAGAATCGGCGTAGTTCCTCTACCTTGAACTTGAATTCGTTTTTCGGGACGATGTAGGCTACGAGCACTGGTTCCGTCCCATTTGGTTGCCAAACTGCAACGGCTGCATTACGCACGCCGTCATATTCGCAAATGACTGACTCGACTTCCTCCAGTTCGATGCGGAATCCGCGAATCTTGACCTGGTGGTCGAAACGACCGAGCAGTTCAAGATTTCCGTCGGACAGGTAGCGAGCGACATCTCCGGTTTTGTACAACCTGGCACCAGGCACCTCACTAAACGGGTCTGGCACGAAGCTCTTTTCAGTTTCTGTCTGCCGATTCAGGTACCCGCGCACCACGCCGGGACCACCGATGTAAAGCTCACCAGAAACGCCAACCGGCATCAGGTTCAGATTGGGGTCCAACACAAAAACGCGCACGTTGGGAATCGGCGTTCCAATGGGAACAAGGTTGCTAGGCCTTCCCGGCGAACACCTATGGACAGTGCTCCATACAGCTGCTTCGGTAGGTCCATATTCGTTGAATAGAGTAGCTTGCGGAACCAGCCTGTAATGGCGGTCAATGAGTTCTGGCGAGCAAGACTCCCCGCCCACAATCGCCTCCCTCAGAGTGGCCAATTCTCCGGGTTTGGTTTGTTCCAGTATCAGGCCATACAAAGTCGGCACGCACAGCAAACGAGTGATTTCATGCTCCTGGATCAAATGCGAAAGTTGTGTCAGATTCGATTTGAGAGGTCCGGGAGTCAACACCAGCGTTCCGCCTTGGCAGAGCGTACCGAGAATACCGGCGAGGGAACTGTCAAATGAGAATGATGAGAGCAGCAGGAACCTCGCCGTGTCCGATCCGTAGTAGAGCGTGCGTGCGTGGGTGGAGTGAAGCAGGTTGCGATGCTCGATCTGAACCCCTTTGGGTTTTCCCGTCGAACCCGAGGTATAGATTATGTAGGCAAGGTTCTCGGGTGTGCAATCGGACGGCACAGGCTCAGGGTTTAGTTGTTCGACCTGCTTCCATTCGGAGTCGAGGCACAAGACCGCTACCTCTGAACTCTGCAGTTGGGAGCGCAAGTGCTGTTGTGCCAGGAGCAGCTCAAGTTGCGTGTCTTTGATTGCGTAGGACAACCTCTCAGTGGGATAGCTGGGGTCCAAGGGAACGCATGCACCGCCTGCCTTTAAGACTCCCAAGGTGCCCACGATCATCTCAGTCGAGGGTTCCAGATAAAGTCCAACCGGCTTCTCTGGGCGGATTCCGCACCGCCGGAGATATGCTGCCAACTGGTCGGTCCTGAAGTCGAGTTCACGGTAGGTCAGCCGATCCGAGCCAACTACCAGGGCCATAGCGTCGGGCGTTCGCTCTGCTTGATGCGCAAAAAGCTGGTGCAAAAATTGGTCCGCAGGATAGTCCGTCCCTGTATTGTTCCAGTTGACACGGATCTCCTGCTCCTCCGGTGGAGTCAGCAAGCCAAGTCTTGAAATAAGCCGGTCGGGATCGGCGGCGATGCTTTCCAGCAAGGTCGCAAGATGACCTTTCATGCGGACAATCGTTTGTCGCTCGAACAGGTCCGTACTATATCGGAATCGCCCCAGAATGCCGTCAGGTCGGTTGTCGAGTTCGAGGCTGAGATCAAACCTGGAGGTTTTGGTATCCACCTCCGGCTGGGTCAGGTAAACCTTCCACCCGTCCGCTACCACTACGGGCGGGGGTTCCAATGTGAATAGAACCTGAAACAGCGGGTGAGAGCTCAAGGTCTGATTTCCGCGAACTTCGCTTGCTACCTGAGTGAAGGGCACATCATCATTGGACAGCGCCTCCAGCGTGACATTCCGAGTTCGCCGCAGCACTTCGCGGAACGTGGGATCGCCAGCGAGATCAATCCGCAGAACTACCGGATTGATAAAACAACCCAGAAGCTGTTCCAGTTCCAATCGTTTTCGCCCGGAGCTGACGGTACCAATGGTCAAATCTGACGATGAAGAGTAGCGCTGCAGCAACACCGCGAAACTAGCCATGAGAGCCATAAACAGACTTGCCCCCTCGCTTCGGGCTAGCCGTGTCAACGAATCGCCGAGCTTGCGCTCAAGCGTGATTGGCTCCATGGCACCGCGAGAACTGGATATTGGCGGCCGTGCACGGTCTGTAGGCAATTGCAGGACCGGTAGGTCACCATCCAGTTGTTTCCGCCAGTACTTCAATTGGGATGACGAGCGACAATCTCGGGTGAGCCAATCGCGCTGCCAGATCGCATAATCGGAGTACTGGATGGGCGGCTCACGCATGGTCGGCATTTTTCCAGCAGAAAATGCCGAGTAGAGCGTGGCCAGCTCAGGCAGGAATACCCGCGAGATGGAATATCCGTCGAAGATGATGTGGTGGAGAGTGAGAAACAATCGATGTTCGGTCTCAGTGAGGTGCACGACAAAGCCGCGAAACAATGTGTCGCGGGACAAGTCAAAAGGGCGCACGGCAGCGTCCGCAGCCAGTCGTAACGCTTCCGCTTCCCGATGCGAAAAAGGGACGCCACTCAAATCAATCACTGGCAATTGCACGGATGCCACGGGCCGGATGACTTGAACTGGTTCTCCGTCAACAAACTCAAAACCGGTTCTCCAGGCCGGATGTCGCCGGACGATTTCAGTAAAACTGCGCTCCAGAGCGCCCACGTCCAGAGTCCCATGGCGACGGATCGTGACGGCTTCGTTGTAAATGGGGACGTATGGGACCAGTTGAGCATGCAGCCAGATCTGCTCCTGCCCAGAGGAAAGCGGTATTGTCTTATCGCCAGACGAGCGCGGAATACTGCAGGAGGCTGTCGGTCTATCAGCCTGGAGGTCTGCGGACACGTGCTGTTGTGCAACATCCCCCATATTGCAAGTCACATTCGGCAGACTCTCCTGGCGGGGTCGCTTCTACATGGCCCTCTAACTTGCCTGCACGAGCAATCCCTGGGCCGCAAAACCGCGGCTAATCGCCCAATCTGTTGAGGCATTATACGCTGGAGTGCTTCGATTCATGTCGCCGCCACCTAGGAAGCTAAGGCTTTCAGAATAGGTTCTCCCGATTGAGTGTTGGCTCGCCCTTCCTGGATCGAACCTGCGATTCTTCCGATGATGCCGGATCGGGTGGAGACGCTCATCTTGACCATGATCAACCGCAGAAAGGCTTTCACGGTGTTGGGACTGATGTTCATCCGCCCTGCGATTTCCTTGCTGGTCAGACCTTCAAACAGCAACTTTACCGTCTCTTGCTCACGCGGTGTCAGACCGAAACGGGTACAGATCTCAGTCAACTTCACCGCTCCGTCCGCGCTCCTTTCCAGCAGGAGCACGAGCGCGGCGTGGTCTGGCACCTGGGCATTGCCATTGAGGTTCAGGGGAAAAGAACGGCAAAGGTAGGTTCTTCTTGCAGATTTGAACTGCTCGACGAAGCGGGGCAGAGCCGACGACCCACGATCCACCAAGCCCCCGCGGATTCGCTTTGTGAGCCAGCTCTCCAGGTTGGGGATCTTCCCCGGGGGAGTTGGAAATGTGAGTATCTGGGTGGCTTCGTTATTCGAGGCGATCAGATTTAATGAGCGGTCCACCACCACTAGGCCCGGCCGGCCATGAATGGAGGGGTCACTTTTTCTGAAGTCCGCATCGTCTTGTGCAAGGTTGTACACCGTCGTACCGGCCTCTCTCTTAGAGTCACGAGAACAGTAAGAATGAAATACCACTAAGCCAGGCTTCCGCTAGGGGGATAAGAGCACGAGCTCTCTAACTCGGGGGAGTAAGCGGCAGCGTGAGTTGGAATCAGTCGCGAATTTTCGCCTACCTCTGGGGCCTTGTCAAGGGCTTTCAGGCGCGCATCAAGCGTTTTGAACCACTAGCCCGTTTGTGTTAGGCAATAGCGGTTAGTTACATAGCCGGGATTCCATTGCTTCCGCATCGAGCCTTCTTTGTCGAAGTAGTGCCCAGAGAAGAATACGATCAGGTTCGGTCGCGAGCAGGTGCAAGAGGTATAGAATGGTGCCGCTTCAAAATCCAGTATCAGTTCGAAGAAGGGTATTGCAGATGAACAGGCTCTGTATGCAAGCGCAGATTTCCCTAGGCCGAATTTTGCTGACCATTATGATCACTCTGGTGCTGTCGACCGCGGCGTTGGCCGGTGTGACTGAACAAGCGATTCATACCTTCACAGGTGGTACCACCGACGGCAGTAATCCACTCTCCGCCCTGATCGCGGACAAAGCGGGTAATCTCTATGGCACCACACTGACTGGCGGGGGATATCCGAACTGCAGCCCGTTTGGTCAGTCTTGCGGTGTGGTTTTCCAACTTGTCCCCAAGACTGGCGGCGGCTGGAATGAGAATGTGCTCTACACCTTCACCGGAGAAGCTGGCGGAGGATATTCCTACAGCAGCCTGGTGATGGATGCCGAAGGAAATCTCTACGGCACGACTGATCTCGGTGGCTCTCCCACCGGAGGTTGCCCCGGCGGCACTTGCGGTACGGTCTTTGAATTAAGTCCGCCGCAACAGCAGGGCGGAGCTTGGACGGAAACCGTTCTTTACAGCTTCTGCAGCCAAGCCGAATGCGTGGATGGCGCCTATCCCCAGGATCGACTGATTTTGGACAAGGAGGGCAATCTCTACGGCACGACCAATGTGGGTGGTTTGCCAGGGGGATGCAACACCAGCGGTTTTGCCGGTTACGGATGTGGAGTTGTCTTCGAACTGGCTCACACTAAGAACGGTTGGAAAGAAGGTGTGCTCTACACCTTCACCGGCACCTCGGATGGCGGCTTTCCTTATGCCGGTGTCATTTTCGACAAAGCCGGTAATATCTACGGCACGACGAACGGCGAAGGCGGTTACGGTGCGGGCACGGTCTACGAACTGAAGAAGGGAACGAACGGGTGGACGGAAAACACACTCTATTCCTTTACGGGTGGCCCCGATGGCGGCAATTCTGTTGCTCCTTTGACCTTGGATTCGGCAGGCAATCTGTACGGCACCGCAGAGGCCGGAGGCGCCAGTTATTATGGCACCGTTTTCGAGCTCAAGAATGGCAATGGTACTTGGACCGAGCAGACGCTTTATACCTTCACCGGCGGACAGGACGGCGGATATCCCTCGGCCAGCCTCGTCTTAGAGGGAAAGAGTTTGTACGGAACGGCTTATGGTGGCGGCAATTTCGTTAATTGCTATACCGGTTGCGGATCGGTTTTTAGTTTGACCTCCGGCAGTAATGGCTGGACTGAGAAAACGCTGTACACCTTCCAGGGCGGCGCCGATGGGGGCGAGCCTGATAATGCCTTGCTGATCGACACCAAGAAAAAGGTAGGGTATGGCACTACCGTCATCGGCGGCGACCACGACACCCTTGGAGTGGTGTACGAGATCACTCCGTAACTCGGCGGATCACAACTGAACCTCGCTTTCGACGGGAGTCCCTTTGTTTCGGACTCCTGTTTTTTGAGCATTGATCCTGTTCGACCGCGAGGCTAACTAGGACGAAGACCCAACCTCATTTTGCGTGGATTAACTCGTTGGGCTTTAGTTGGTTCCCAGGGTTTCAAGGTATTCGGTAAATCGCCGCTTGGCTGGCCATTGGGATGATCGCTCCCAAGCTCAAGGCCTCTTTCACCTTGCTGCTGGGAACGTAGAGGATATCGTCGGGCAGGACGGCGACATCGGATTGTTTTCCTCTTAGCATTTTCCCCAAGGGCACAGGTATTCCTTTCAGCCCATTCTCGTTCCGGCGCATCATTATGGTTTTGCCCTCCGCAGCGACACGGGTCGGTCCCCCGGCGGCGGCCATGACCTGCAAAACCGTGAACCCACCGCGGGAATTGGAGATGTATCCACCCGGCCGGTACACCTCTCCCAGAACATACACAATTCCAGCTTTCGCTACGATGACGGTGTCACCAGGCTGAAGCTCAATGTTTCTCTGCGCCATCACCGCGGCATCCTGCGAAAGTTCGAGCGTGGCGACATCTGCGGTTCCCCGATGGGAGATGGAAATTGTGTTTCCCGCCTTCTCCGTCAAACCTCCTGCAGTTTGCAGAATGTCTAATAGCCGGTGAGGTGCCAGACCGGAATAGACGCCAGGCTTGTTAACCTCTCCTGACACGGAGATTTCACCGCTGGTGTACTCCTTCACGAACACAGAAACTTGCGGATGATTGACAACATGGTCCTGTTGTAGTTTTCCAGCGATTGCCTGCCCTGCCTCTGCGCTCGTCATGCCGCCAACGTGAACGCTACCGAGAAGAGGGATAGAGATATTTCCATCGGAATCCACACGCCCGTGGGCGGAAAGGTCCGAAGCCGCAAAAATCGTGATCTCGAGCTCGTCCCCTGGTCCGATGTGAAAATTCTGTTTGCCACTGTCGACGACCGGGGACGACCCGGCAGGTCCACTTTGCGCCCAGCACAACAGGGTTGCCGCGTAAAGAATGAGCGGCAAGCGAAGAAAAAACGATTTCCGCAAGAATCTCATCACCAGAGCGATTCTAAGCCGCTGACATGTTCTGAACAAATGATGTTTGGGAGATGCAAACTATTACACATTTGCCGGTACACCCATTCGGGTTAGTTCTTGAGGAGGTGTACTTCCGGCATAACAAAACTGTTGCAACTGTGAGTTTTCTTAGATATTGTTGCTGCCGATAAAAATGCCTGTTTGGAGCGTTGTGCGGTTAAGGCAGCGGCACTTTGGACATAGAGAGGTGACCGAGGCTCAAGTGCAGAGTCGGCGCTGTTTCTTTCCCCCGGGAAATAGCGCCTCACCCGGATCAGAGTTTGCCGGCCTCTCCGCCTGTGCGCAGGTCACCGTCAAAGAAACATACTAAGGGCCAATATGCGCCCGGTTGGAAGCCACTGTTGGAAGCCACTGTTGGAAGCCACTGAAGGAGTGGTGCGGTTGGCGTGATTGGAGAGTTTCTCAGCAACTGTTAAACAAAAGATTCCCGAGCAGAAGACTGGTCAAAAGTGAACAGAAAACGATTGCCAGTGAGAGGATTCTTGTAGATCGTCGCTCGCTAAGCTTTTCGCTTCGCTTTGATCAAACGGTAAACGCTGTCTCTGCTTAGCTACTTTTGCCAATTCTGCTGTTCTGGGGGAACAGGAGTGCTGGTTTTATATTTGGCAGTTTTTGCGGTTGCGTTAGCGTGTTCGGTTGTCCTTACGCGCTTCGTGAGGGATTGGGCGATCGCGCTGGGCTGGATCAGCACGCCGGACTCGGAGCGACACCTGCATGTCACGCCCCTGCCTCGGCTCGGCGGAGTGGCGCTGTCTCTCTCGTTTTTCTTAGGCTTGCTATTTCATTGTCTGGTCGAGCATTTTTACTACCACATGAGCTTCGGTTTCTTTCTGAAACCAGCCCTGCCGATTTTCCTTGGCGGTTTCCTAATCTTGCTCCTCGGGATTTGGGACGACATTCGCGGACTCGGGCCGTACAAGAAAATAATGGTTCAATCCCTCGCAGGATTGATACTCTTCGCCGGGGGCCTCCGTTTTTTTCATTTCGCAGCGTTGTTTGGAAACCGTGACCTGCCATGGTTTGTCGATCTTCCCCTGACACTTTTCTGGGTTCTGGCGATCACTAACGCATTCAACCTGATCGACGGCATCGACGGTCTGGCTGCCGGATCGGCGTTGTTTTCCACTGTCGCCGTCTTTGTCGTGGCCCTGGCGAACCATGCACCCATGGCCTCATTTCTGGCGATTTCGCTCTCGGGCGCGATTCTGGGTTTCCTGCGCTACAACTTCAATCCAGCGACCATCTTTCTGGGCGACTCCGGGAGTCTTTTTATCGGTTTCATGTTGAGCGCGCTGGCACTGCAAAGTAGGGTAAAGGCTCCTACCATGGTGGCGGTTGCCATCCCGATAGTTTCTTTTGGCCTGCCGATTCTGGAGACAATTCTTTCTGTTCTACGGCGCAGTATTGCGGGGCGACCGGTATTCTCAGCCGATCAAGAACATATTCATCACAAACTGCTTGCTCGTGGATTTTCCCAGCGTCAGGTTGTGGTCATCCTGTACGCAGTTTCCGCGATTTTCGGACTGTTCAGCCTCTTTCTTTTGTGGCCAAGCGGTGGCACGATCGGGTTGGTTCTTGTGGTTCTGGGCAGCGGAATCTGGTTTGGTGTTCAACACCTCGGCTACCTGGAATTTGGGGAACTCCGTCGTGTGGCCCAGCGCACCGTCGACCAGCCCCGCGTGTTTGTCAATAATCTCGCAATACGTCGGGCGATTGAGGAGTTGCAACGAGTGAATGACTACGATCGCCTCTACAACGTGCTGGTTTCCACATTCAGCGAAAACGATTTTGACGGTTTTGAATTGCGCTTATATTCGTCGTCAGGACAGTTTCCGGAAATGAAGTCGGTCGATACGGGGCTGAAGCCTGATAGCGTCTCGTATCTTCAATGGAGAAAGCCCGGGAGCGTTCTCCGGGAAAGTGGCAACGGCTGGTGCGTCAGTTTGGATCTTGTCGTAAGCGGCCGCGACCATGGCTCTTTGCTGATCTATCGACATTACAACTCACGAGCATTGCAACTGGATGTGAACCTGCTAACCGCTGAGTTCCCCAATGCGCTGGCAGAGGCGTTAGGCCGCGCACAGGTGAAAACCGGGCGATCCCATGCAAGCCCTATTGCGAACGAAATGGATGTGCTCGAAGCACCGTTTGCGGAGGCTAGTTGATCGACGTACTGGAGCTAGGCGACATTTCGGTCTTTAGTCGGGCTAGTGGCGGGCGCGTTCTCTTCGTTGGGCGAAGGCGCTTGTATTTCTCTTATTTTGTGCAATTGGTCTGAAAGCACTATGAGCACCAGCAGAGCGCCTATAGCGCCGCCTGCCAGGAAAATCCCGAGCGCAATGATTGTTGGCACTGGGTCTCTATTTACAGCATACCCGGTGAATAAGATTATGCGACGTGTTTCTGTTACGAAATCCGGAAAAAGGGAGACCGCAGTGAAATCTGATCTGGTTGTAGTCACCGGGGCCGGAGGATTCCTAGGGGGGAGTCTGGTGGCCGAGCTTCGCAAACAAGGCCGCCACCGAATTCGTGCGGTGGACGTCAAGCCTTTGGATGAATGGTATCAGCGCTTCGGGGAAGTTGAGAACCTTTCTTTGGATTTGAACGTCAAGGAGAACTGCGAAACAGCGGCCAAAGGCGCATACGAGATTTACAATTTCGCGGCAAACATGGGCGGCATGGGCTTCATTGAGCACAATAAGGCTCTCTGTATGCTCTCCGTATTGATTAATACGCATCTGTTACAGGCGGCCCTGAACTTCGATGTGCCGAAGTATTTTTTTTCTTCCTCAGCTTGTGTCTATAACGCCGGCAAACAACAAAGCTTTGCGGCGCCTTCGCTCCGGGAGGAGGATGCCTACCCCGCCGAGGCCGAGGACGGTTATGGTTGGGAAAAGCTTTTTTCCGAGCGCATGTGCAGACACTTCCGGGAAGACTTCAATGTCTATACGCGGGTCGCACGCTTTCACAACGTGTACGGGCCGTGGGGCACGTGGTTTGGTGGACGCGAAAAAGCCCCGGCGGCGATTTGCCGCAAGGTCATTGAAGCGAAGTTAAGCGGCCAAGAGGAAATTGAAATCTGGGGAAGCGGGGACCAAACGCGCAGTTTCATGTATGTCGATGACTGCATTCGGGGAGTCCAGTTGATCATGAATTCTGAAATCCTAGAACCGATCAATCTCGGATCCGCGGAGGCGGTAAGCATCAATCAACTCGTGGATATGGTCGAGGACATTGCCGGTGTCAAGTTACGCCGCTCATACGATCTGAATGCGCCCACGGGGGTCAACGGTCGAAATAGTGACAACACCTTGATCCAGAAGCTCCTGAAATGGGAACCCAGCATTCCGTTGCGAACAGGTATGGAAAAGACCTATGCGTGGATCTACGACCAGTACCTAGCGAGGGAAGGAAGGAAAGCTGGGATCGGTTACGGGGCAGGCGTTAGACCCCTCGCTATTGAGCCATTGACGGTCTGAAACTCATCCAACGAAGCCACGTCGTTATAAGTTTCTGTGGTCATGCCCGTCGACAATTCCGCCAGTTCCCAGTGATAACCTTACAAGATGCCTCGCGATCCTGATGAGGGTCCCCACTCTCGTAGACCTGCTAGATCCTCTGCGGCGGTTGTGTTTGCTCTCTTCATCGGACTATGCCTCGGGGTACTGTCTGTCGGCTATTGAAGTCGCATGGATAGGAGATTCTAAAATCATCACTAATGATTTCCCGACCTCTGCAAAATTCCGCTGCGAATACAATAAGGCAAGCTCGGATCAACCAGAGAATTGGTGAGAATGCCCGATGTTCAATTCTTTTGCGAAAATCGCCCGACGTATACAGACGGCGTGGGAGGCTTTATTCCCTACGGTGGCTAAACATTGACTTGAGCTTCGCCGCACCGACCGCTACTATCCAGGCACATACACCGCAACAGGGAGGCATACTATGAGCACTTCTCTCGATCCCGGCAAGGCAGCTTTTTACGGCCAGTTCGTTGCAGCCGCCTACAACATGTATGCCGTCAACAATGACGATTTGCATCCCGCACCCAAAGACATTCCTCCCGGCTGGGAACTCTCCGCTTGGATCAACATGTCGGATTTCCTCCTCCAGATCACGGAGCCGAAGTTCTACGGCATTGTCGTGCACGAACTTGCCAACCCCGATAATCGCATTATCGCCATCCGCGGCACCGAAGGCATCGTCGAGTGGCTCGACGATGCCGCCTCCATCGTCATGGTGCCGTTCAGGCAGGTGCCCTCTGCCGGCCGGGTGGCCTTCGGCTTCGACAACATTTACTCCACTATGAAAGTCGTGCCCGTACCCGCCGCTGCGCCCACTTTGGCTTCTGCTGCCGAACCCGAACTCACCGGCTCCTTTGGAGACCAGCTCGAGCAACTTGCGCTCAGGCGCGAGGCCGAGCGTGGCGTCGCACACGAGTTCGCCGAAGGTCGCACCCGCCGGGAACGCCCCACAGTCGTTACCGGCCATAGCCTCGGCTCCGCGCTCGCCACGCTCTTTGTCCTCGAGAACAGCGCCAAGGGAAAGTTCGACATCTCGCTGAGCAGCACCCTAGCATCGCCCAGGGTCGGCAACCTTGAGTTCAAACACTTCTTCGATGCCTTGCCGCTCACTTCCTGGCGCATTGTCAACACCCGCGACGTCGTCCCCAAGCTCCCGCCGACCATCCCCTTTATCCTCGACTACGAGCACGTCGCTGTAGGCTGCCCATTCGACTCCTCGCTCTTTGCCAAGAAGAACCTTGGGTGCTACCACAGTATCGACACCTACCTGCACTGGCTCAACGGCAGTCTGCCATTGGCTCTCGAATGTATCTAGGCGGTATCGACATTTGAGCGAAAGAGGTGCTGCAACGAGAAAGGATCATCATATTCTTAGTGGGGTCCGACACGTTATTTATAATCAGGCGGAGTTGATCACCCCGAAGGTGATCGATCTAATTCATAACGTCCTGATCGGTAACCGATACTGCCAGAATTAAATGCGGAACAACATT
>Ga0210398_10005174_pt1 | contig 12141 bp, 7 predicted proteins | sample IncBWC4OmetaG_FD_161047 | JGI IMG/M metagenome (GOLD analysis project Ga0210398, IMG submission 161047) | Forest soil microbial communities from Barre Woods Harvard Forest LTER site, Petersham, Massachusetts, United States - Inc-BW-C-4-O | ecosystem: Environmental > Terrestrial > Soil >... | reverse complement strand
AGCTTCTGGTGGTGATTGCCATCATCGGCATCCTGGCCAGTTTGCTTCTGCCGGTCCTGTCCAGCGCAAAAACAAAGGCGAAACAGACCAAGTGCCTGAGCAACATGAAGGAATTGACCTTGTGCGCGATAATGTATGTCAACGACAACAATGGCTTGTACGCCCTCAACAACCCGACGGCCGCTGCATCCACGAATTCCTGGATTCAGGGAAACATGAACGATGCCTTGGAGAGCCAATATGGCCAGGTGACGCCCGGAGAGCTTGATTCCACCAATCCGCTCTGCATCACCACTGGGGCATTCTGGAATTACAACAGCAGCTTTGGCATCTATCAATGTCCCTCCGATCCCAGCCAGACTGGTGGCGTTCCGCACGTGCGCAGTTATTCCATGAACGGATGGATAGGAACCAGCCATGCGGTGACGGGTTCAGCGAGCTTTGGCGTTCCAGAAGCGCAAGCAGCGCTGTTTGCGTATTACCTGAAGGAAAGCGAGAATCCATTCCCCTCCCAAACTTGGTACCTGATTGATGAACACGAATTGAGCATCAATGACGGTTTCTTTTGGGTTGACATGACCAGCACGCGCCCCTTTGCCGATTTTCCGGCCACCCGGCACAATCGCGGGTACGTTCTCTCTTTTTGCGACGGTCATTCTCAAGTCTTTAAAATGGTTGACCCGCGCACCACCTATCCTGTCCGCGGAAACATCAACAGCCCCCCGAATCAGGATTTTTTAAAATTACAAAGCGTAACGACCCGGCGCAACTGATTCTGCGGGCCGTTGGCGGGCTCCAGTGCCCGGATCATTTTGATGTGTATGTTTGACCCCCGCAAGCTTTGCCTAAGAGCCTGTCTGAAAATTCCGAGGGGTTCTGTTTTTGGGCAAAAGGCTGGATGGCGAGGCGCGACGAAGGAGTATATCCCTTGCGGATCTTCGACTGAGGAGCAACGAAGTCGGACGGCCTTTTGCCCAAAAACCCTCCGGGCGGCGGGTCTTTCGCCTGTGGCCGGTGTTGGCTCGTTCCTTACAGCCCGCTTTGGGGATGCTCGGAACTCGCCGCCTTGGCCACCGCCAAAATCCCTCGCCGCAGGACTCCTCCGAATTTTCAGACAGGCTCTGCATCTGCGGGTGGTTTTTTCCATCGTCGGAGGAGGCCTGTTTTTTTCCGCCGCGCAAGCCGGACCGTGGGTCACCGGTTACTTACCGGGCTGGGAGCAGGATGGAATGGCGGCCTCAAACATTGACTTCACCACGATCACCCACGTCGTTCACTTTTCACTTACGCCCCAGTCGGATGGTTCGCTGGACATCGGCGCCAACGATTTGTCACCGTCAAAGTGCGCCAACCTGGTGGCGGTGGCTCATGCCGCCGGCGCCAAGGCCATCATTTGCGTGGGGGGCGCCGGAACGGAGACCGTGTTTCAAGAGGCGACGACCACGGCAAACCTGCCGGCATTTGTCAGCAATCTGGTCAGCTTCGTGAACCTGTATGGTTACGACGGACTGGACATTGATTGGGAGCCGTTCCTCTCCACCGACACCAATCAATACACAAACCTTGTCTATGCGCTCCGGTCGGCACCCGGATTCCCGGCCACCAAACTATTGACCATTGCCGCACCTGCGTATCCCTCTTTTGATGATTCGCCCACCGCGGAGTTCACGATGTTCGCCTCCATGCAGGACAAATTGGACCAGATCAACGTGATGACCTACGACCTCTCCGGCCCGTATGGGGGATGGGTGACCTGGTTTAATTCGCCCATTTACGATGGCGGCTACACCTTTCCCAGCGCCCCGGGAGAATTGGTTCCATCGGTGCAGGGTGCGATCAATAATTTTACCGGCAACGGCGTCACGCCGTCAAAACTGGGCGTGGGCCTGCCATTTTACGGGTATATATGGACCGGCGGACCGGGCGTGACCCAACCGCGCCAATCCTGGCCCGCCACCAATCCGCCCAGCGTGACCACCCCGTCGTACAGCGAGATCATGTCCGGCTATTACCAGACGAACCATTACCATTGGGACACCAACGCCCAGGCCGCATATCTGAGCATCACCAACACGCCTGCGGCCAATGACATGTTCATCTCCTATGATGACCCCCGCGCTTGCGAGTGCAAGGTCAGCTATGTCCGAAACCGCGGCCTGGGGGGGGTAATGATTTGGGAATTGGCGCAGGATTACGTTCCCGGCCAGCCGGCGCCGCTGGTGCAGGCCCTCAAGACGGCCTTGAGCGCTCCCGGCCAGGTCAGTCTGGTTAAATCCAACAACGACGCCAGCCTGGCGTTTAACGGAATCGCATTGGGTTCGTATCGCGTGGAATGGTCCAGCAATTTATTGGGCGGTCTTTGGAATACGCTTTTGATCACCAACGTTCCGGCGGCGGCCGGCCTGCTGAAAGTCACGGATTACGGCGTGTTCACCAACCAGCCGTTGCGTTTTTATCGCGTGCAGTCTCCGCCTTAATAGGCGGTTGAGGGTCAATCAGTGGGCTGCTTCCAGCGTGACATCTGATTGCCAGGGGTATTCCTTCTTGTCAATCGTGAGGACGCGCGGAATCAACTGGATTTCATGGCCGTAGAGGTTGAAAGCCACGGTGCCCGGCAGGGAAATGGCGTCCATGAACACGCAATCGCCGAATGGAACCGGGAAAGGAACCTCCTGGGGTTGGTCAAAGACAATGACGGCGTTGGTCGCGGGCGCGGTCCGACCGGGGAAAGTGATTTTGAGGCCGGTGATTTTAAGCTGAGGCTCGTCAATGACCAGGCAGGGCGGCGAGGCACTGCCGGCGCTTGAGAAAGTCACCCGCCAGGGACCGTTCCTCGTCCGGCGATGTTCGATGGCGTAAAAGGCAACGGCATAAACCAGCACGGCGATGGCGAAGGCGGAGACGAAAAGTTTAAGCGGCCCGGCGGGCTTCATGGCACCGTCAACCTTGGCGGCTGCGCAAATGAAGTCAAGATTCTACGCTTTTCGGGCGGGGGCCGGAAAAATACGGAAGGTCGTTCCGGGCCACTCCGGGCTAAAAAGTTATTGATTTTATTCGCGAAAGGCCCGATTGTGAGGGTGTTCGGGCGAGCAGTACGTTTCTTCAGCGGGGTTCCCCACCCCCACCTCCTTGGCGTCTGCTGCCCGAACTCTTTTTTTTAACAGACACCGCCGGCGGCGTGATTTGTATGGGGAAATGTGACAAAGACCTGTTGAGAAGATATAATTTTTAAGCTTCCTCAAATGGCTTTGCGAACGGCCAAATGGCTGGATACCTCATGGCTGTTAACTTTTCGTAAGCTGGCAGTTCCGCCGCCGTGATTGTTTGTGGAAGATCAGGCATTTTAGGTTGCGTGATTTCGGCTGGCGGAGTTATCGACAGAGGTTTTCCGTCCTCGATTGTTTCTATGAAAAAAAGATTGGGCAACGCCGATTTGCCCATGGCAACAAAATCAGGCCAAAGTTTGTCATACGGTGTGCCGATCATTGCCCCCAGACCGAGCGTAGAAGGAATTCCATTCCACCACCAAGACGAGACAGGAGAACCACCTTTTCGGATTTCAGCAAAAAATGGTGAAACTGCTTGGGCAACTGCAAGCCAAAGTCTTTTGAGGGCAAGCGGCCAGCCGGGGGCTTCGAGAATTTGTGCCTGGACCCGTACGTTCAATCGGCAACATCTGTAGCCTCGACGCGATCCACCAACCTTTGGTGGGATGGAAACAAAGACGAACTGGAACGGGCGATTTGCATACCAAACCAATCCTTTGCGCATATTTTCGTGAAGAAATGTCAAAAAATGTTCGCGGCCCTGTTCTGCGAGCTTGAATGGAGGAGGCTCCCAAAGTCCGTACCGCCGCGGAAGAACTTCGGGCGCGTATGTTTCGAGCGCTTCAACGAAGCGCACATGGCCACCGTTTTCAAATGAGGCTGCATCTTCAAACCACCAAGACAGTTGAAACACATCCTCTCCTTTTGGCAAATTCGCAAGGTCAACACGCTTGATTCCACGGGCCGTTTCCGTCGTCTCTTCTTGCGGATTTACCAAAACGCCTCTGGTGGCTCGCGCGAGTTTCTTGGCAATCCGAATTGCTCTCGCCCGATCTGTAGCTGATGCAGCGCCTTCAATATGCGCTTCGGTTAAATACGCTATTCCGGGCAATTCTTGAAAAACGGCAGCCGGAATGTCCTCCGGTTCAATCTTGCCAGCGTAGTGGAAAACCAATTGCCAATTCTTGCTTTGCAGTGAAAAAGAGGCTTCTCCATGTTCAAAACCTTCCTCGTTTGCAATGCGCGCGAATTCGGAACACGGCTCGGAACAGCTATAAATTTGAAGATCGTAACTCATTTTAGCCACCACTTCCCTTGTTGGGCTAATTATGACATTGCGCTGCGCTTCCGCCGTCGTGCCAACATGGCGAGGACGAGACTTCGCGGCAACCTTCGCCCTCCGCTTCGCTGCGGGCGAAGGCTGGTGGAGCCGAGGGGAGTCGAACCCCTGACCTTCTCATTGCGAACGAGACGCTCTACCAACTGAGCTACGACCCCGACCAATTCGCGTGAGACTCTAGCGCAGAATCGCCGTCGCGCAAGGGAAAAGGATGCGGCCGGGCCGTTTTCAGAGTCCTTTTTCTTGAGCAGCTTGACATTGGCAAAAACCAGATTTTCTGCTATGTAGGGCCCAAGTTGATAAGGGACTTCATGGAGCCTGATGAAAGTGGCATGGGCGCTTCGGGTCGGTTCAACACAACGCATTGGAGCGTGGTGCTGAGCGCGGGGAAGGTTCATTCTCCGCAAACCGCCGAAGCCCTCGAGAAACTCTGCCGCGCCTACTGGCAGCCGCTCTATTTTTTTGCCCGCCGGAAGGGGCGAAACGACGCCGACGCCAAGGATTTGACGCAACAATTCTTCTCAAGCCTTCTGCAACGCAATGATTTTGTCGGTCTGGATCCGGGGCAGGGAAGGTTCCGCACGTTCCTGCTGGTTTCGTTCACCAATTTTCTCGCCAACGAGTACGATCGCGCCAACGCCCTCAAACGCGGCGGCGGGCAAACTCTGGTTTCCCTGGATGCCTTGTCCGAGGACCAAATCGGGCAGTTTGAAAGTTCCCCCAATGCCCTGCCGGGCCCGGCATTCGACCGGCACTGGGCCGCGTCCGTGCTGTCACAGGCCCTGGCGAAGTTGAAGTCAGAATGCGCGACTAACCAAAAATCCCATCAATTTGACTTGCTGAAACCTTATTTGACGTCGGAAGGGGGCGCCTCCGATTACGCCGGGATGGCGGAAAAGCTGGCGGTAGCCCCGTCCTCGGTGCCCGTGCTGGTGCATCGGTTCCGGCAGCGCTATCGCGAACTGGTGCGCGAGGAAGTTGCCCAAACGCTCTCGAGTCCGTCCGATCTCGAAGCGGAAATGAGGCATCTGTTTGAAGTCCTCAACTCCTGAAATCGCGGAAATTAACCGCCTTGAACGGTAATTGCAGCCGCGGGATGCTTCTTAAGTAATTATGAGTCATCTGCGCGCCAGCCGTTTTAAATGACAACTGACGCCAAATGCTCCATTTGCCATGAGCCCCTTGCGGCCCAAGCCGTGGACGGGTTGTGCCTGAAATGTCTCGGACGGCTGGGGTTTGCCAGTGAGACGCTTGCGGATGGGCCGGTGGGGTTCTTGCGGCTCGGCGATTATGAGTTGATCCAGGAAATTGCGCGCGGCGGAATGGGCGTCGTTTACAAGGCGAGGCAACTCAGCTTGAACCGCATCGTGGCCTTGAAGGTGGTGTTGCACGGCCCTTTTTCCAGCCCCGGGTTTGTCCAGCGTTTCCGGATGGAGGCGGAAGCCGCCGCCTCATTGAGGCATCCAAACATCGTGCCGGTCTTCGAGATTGGAGAGCATGGAGGGCATCACTTTCTTTCGATGGAATTTATCGAGGGCGTGAACTTTGCCGAGTTGGTGCGGGACCAGCCCCTGCTTCCAAAACGGGCGGCGGCCTACGTGGAGATTATCGCCCTTGCGCTGCAGCACGCGCATGAACAGGGCATTCTCCATCGGGATTTGAAACCCTCGAACGTGCTGCTGGATCCATTCGACCAGCCGCGGGTCACAGATTTCGGGCTGGCCAAGCTAAAGAATCATGACGCGGAAATCACCACCACCGGCCAGGTGCTTGGCTCCCCCAATCACATGCCGCCGGAGCAGGCGGCGGGCAAGTTTTCTGAGAGCACCGCGGCGTCGGATGTTTATTCGATGGGTTCGATTCTTTACCAGCTCCTCACAGGCCGGCCGCCGTTTCAGGGTGAGACGCTTCAGGACATTTTGCTCCAGGTGCAAAATGTCGAACCGGTTGCCCCAAGAAGGCTGCGTCCCAACATTCCCGCGGATTTGGAAACGATTTGCCTCAAGTGCCTGCAAAAAGAACCCGCCAAACGCTACCAAACCGCGGCAGATTTGGCGGCGGATCTTCATGCCTTCCTTGTTGGTGAACCCATCAAGGCGCGTCCTGTCGGAACTGTTGAAAGAGTCTGGCTTTGGTGCCGGCGGCGTCCGGTGCTGGCAGCGATGGGAGTGGCGCTGGTCTTGGTCGCATGGTCCGGTCTGACGGGAATTTTCTGGCAATGGCGCCGGGCCGAGGCGAACGCCAGGGGGGAGATGATCCAACGGCTGGCCGCCGAGGATTACGCGGAAAAAATGCGGCTCAATCTCTATGCCGCAGATGTGGATGTGGCCGCACAGGCGGTTCTGGACAACAACTTTGGATTCGCACGGCGGATGCTCGAAAACCTTGAACCCAAACGCGGCCAGACCGATCTTCGGGGTTTTGAGTGGCGTTACCTTTGGGACCGCTGCCGGGGCAGGGAACTGGCGACGTTTTTCGGCCATGACTGGATTGTAACCGGCACGGCGTTTTCTCCGGACGGAAAATTAATTGCCAGCAGCAGCGTCGATGGTTCCGTTCGCATCTGGGATCCAACCAGCCGGAAGTGCCTTAAAACACTCATCATGAGCAACGGCGCGGTCATGTCCGTGGGTTTTACACCCGATGGCAAAAGCCTCATGATGGCGGGGGTGTCCGGCGTGGAGATTCGCAGCCTCGATACCTGGCAGGTGCAAAACCGGTTTCCCGCGGAGCTGGCCTCGCTTGCCAGCGAAGGGACGCTGATGGCCACCGCCGACTCCAGTCCGTTCTATTACGAGCGGTCGGGCGATATCATTCTCTGGAATTGGAAGACGGGAAAAGAACTGCGAACCTTTGGTCATTCCGGACATTCGCTGGCGTTGTCTCCAGACGGTCATCGCCTGGCCGTGGCGCAAACTTCCCCGGAGGTTGATTTGTATGATGCGGATTCGGGGGCTTTGTTGAGGGAACTGCCGACAAAATATCCGGTCTGGCATTTGTCATTTTCGCCTGACGGAGACCGGTTGCTTGCCGCGGGGTGGTCGGGCGATGTCCTGGTTTGGGATCTGAAAGCGGGAGGGCCGCCGCGGGTTTTGGCGGCGCATCATCTCACGGCATGGTCGGCAGAATATTCTCCGGATGGCAGGATGATCGCCACCACGGGTTCCGACCAGACCGTGCGGCTCTGGGATTCAACTTCGCTGGAACCGCTCGCCGAAATGCACGGGCATGCCAGCGAAGTATGGTGCGCCGCATTCAGTCCGGACGGAAAAACACTCGCCACCGGCGGCAAAGACAGCACAGTGAGATTGTGGTCGGCATTGCCGGACCGGGGGCCTGACGCACTGCCCGAGTACCGGTACCGGCATCCGATTTTTTCACCTGACGGCAAGAAACTCATCACCTTCAAGCCGGACGGGAACGGCGGGGCGCAAGCCTGGAACCTCGATGACCTGAGCCTTCAGGCGCCCTCCTTTGCCCGGGGCGCAAGCGTCGCGGGCATCCGGCCGGACGGCAGAGGCGCGGTGAGTTTTGACGCCGCGGAATTGAAGTTGAAGTTCTGGGATTGGGATGGAAGCGCACCGGACGGCGCCGTGAACCTTGAAAACACGTCCGGGCAGGCGCATCATTTTGAACTGAATGGGATGTCACCCGAAGGCGGTTATTTTTATGCCGCGGGCAGCGATGGTGTGATTCAAGTCTGGGAGGTTAAAACTGGAAAACTCTCGACCGTCATCCACGGGCCGGCGCCGCCATGGCGCAATGTTGTTTTGGGAAACCATGGAAGACATTTGCTGGTGTCGCTTCAGCGCGAAAGCATCGCTCATTTGTACAATTGTCAGACCCGCCAGGAGTTTATCCTGGCCGGCCACAAGGATTTTGTGAGTGGACTGGCATTTTCGCCGGATGAGGAACTGGCTGCCACGGGCAGCGTGGATGGAAGCATCCGGTTGTGGCACACGGTGAATGGCGAATTAAAGGCAACTCTTCCCGGCCACATTGAGGAGACAACCGACCTCGCCTTCTCGCCCGACGGACAAACCCTGGCTTCTTTGGGCCACCTGGAGTCGCTCAAGCTCTGGCATCTGCCCACGCTAAGGGAAGTCTTCTCCGAAACAATTCCTGATGCGGGCTTTACGGTGCAATTCTCGCCGGATGGACATCACCTGGCCTATACCACGGATGACAATCAACTGAGAATTCTAAACGCGCCCTGACCCGGGTGGCGCCAAAAAATGCAAAGTTTGTTGTAATCCGCCTCCCGCATTTCTTCTTAGTTCATCGATGATCGTTTTTGCGCCGTCGCAATAAGATTGTCTAACAGGTACACGGCCGGCCAAACGCACTGATTTTGAGCACAGCGAAGCGAAGTTATTGATAAAAATTATGAGAACACAATTTAAACTCCTCGGCCTCATGGTATTGGCGCTGTCACTGAGTCGCGGCCTCCAGGCGCAGGGCACCGCCTTCACCTATCAGGGACTTTTGAACAACAATGGCGTCCCGGCCAACGGCCTGTACGACATTCAATTTGGCGCGTATGACGACCCGACCACCGGAACGCTTCAGGGCGGTCTCGTGACGAACACCGGCATTGTGGTTTCCAACGGCCTGTTCACCACCACAATTGATTTTGGGCCGGGAGTGTTTCTTGGAGAATCGCTCTGGCTGGACATCGCCGTCAGCACGAACGGCGCGGGAGACTTCAGCCCTGTTACTCCCCGACAGGCGATGACGCCAAGTCCTTACTCGATATTCAGTTCCGAGGCGGGAAGCGCAACGATCGCTGACACGGCTTTGGCGGTGGACACGGGCGTTGTCTCCGCTCCATCCTTCAATACTGCCGTGGCACCCAGCGCCGGCCAGGTGCTGGGTTTCAACGGGGGCCAGTTGGTCTGGCAAAACCCTGTTGTTGGCGGCAACACCGGCGGATGGTCCTTGACGGGAAACCTCGGAACCGCCCCCGGGGCGAATTTTCTCGGCACACTCGACAGCGAACCCTTGGAACTCAAGGTTGGCGGTGTGCGCGGCCTTCGACTCGAACCAAACAGCTCGGGTTATCCAAACGTGATTGGCGGTGATCCGGCCAATTTTGCCTCCAACGGCATCGTGGGAGCCACCATCGGTGGCGGCATCAACAATGTTGCGGGCGGCCAGCAATCTTTTGTGGGCGGTGGCAATCAGAATCAGGCCAATGGGTACATTTCGGCCGTGGCGGGCGGCGCGTATAATGTCTCCAGCGGCAACGAAGCTTTTGTGGGCGCGGGTGCCTACAATAGTGCCGCAAATTTCGCGGCCATCGCCGGCGGGTATGAAAACCTCGCCGGTGGGTACGGTGCAGCCATCGGCGGCGGCGGTTTTGACGGGACAACGGCCTCGGGCAACAACGCCAGTGGGGGTGTTGCTTTTATTGGTGGTGGCCTGGGAAATGTGGCGAGCAGTTACGGCGGGGTGATTGGCGGCGGCCAGAACAATCTCTCGAGCGGAAACGACTTGTTCTCTTACTCCAACGGACAATTAATCAACTACCTGATCGGGTTCTCTACTGTGGGCGGCGGCTACAACAACACCGCCAGCGCATCCGGCGCAATGGTACCCGGTGGCGCTTTCAACACTGCCAGCGGTGATCTGAGCCTCGCAGCCGGATTTCATGCCAACGCCGCGCATTCCGGGTCTTTCGTGTGGGCCGATGCCTCTTCAACCACCGCTTTTTCCACTGCGGCGAACAATCAATTCCTCATCCGCGCTGTTGGTGGCGTGGGCATCGGCACTTCGCAAACTCCGCCGGGCGGCCTGCGCGTGGACAGTGGCGGTTTGGCGGTGACGGGCGCCTCCAGCCCCAATTACGGGACCGCCGCGGGAGTGTTTCTCGAAAAAGCCGGTTCCGCCGCAGCGGTCTATGCCTACAATTACGCGACTTCCACTCCCGAGTCGCTCGGTTTGAACTCGCCCGGCGGCAATGTCGGCATAGGCACCTTGAGCCCGGCTTACACGCTGGATGTCAACGGCACCACCCGCACGCATTCCATCATCATCACCGGGGGCGCGGATCTGGCCGAGCCGTTCAAGATGGGCGGGAAAGAGATGGCGAAGGGTTCCGTGGTGGTCATTGACAAGGAGCATCCGGGCGAACTGGCGCTCAGCTCCCATGAATATGATTCCTGCGTGGCGGGAATAGTCAGCGGCGCGAACGGCATCAACCCAGGCATCGCGTTGCACCAGGAGGGGGCGCTAGACGGGGACCAAAATGTGGCGTTAAGCGGCAGGGTATATGTTCTGGCTGATGCGACCCACGGCGCGATTGAGCCCGGCGACATGCTCACGACCTCAAGCACGCCCGGCCATGCCATGAAAGTCACCAACCATTCCCGGGCGCAGGGAGCAATCATTGGCAAGGCCATGACCGGGCTGGCCAAGGGCAGGGGAATGGTGCTGGTGCTGGTAACCCTCCAATAGGAAAGGTGCATCCAGTGAAAGCGACAATACCCTCGAAAAATACCAACAGCCCGAACGCGCTTCGCTCCAAAGCTGTTCCGCGGGCCGGATGGCGAACGATGAAAAGTTGCTTCCGGCCATGCGTTCTTATTGCTTTGATGACGGCATTGATCCTGCCGTTAACGACCACCGCGCTAACTATAGTTCCTACCTTCGACACCACCATCACGTCCGATCCCAACGCCGCGGCCATAGAGGCGACGATCAATTCCGCGATCGCCGTCTATGAAGCCGATTTTTCCGATCCTATTACGGTCAACTTTACATTCAAGGAGGTGACCACCGGGCTCGCCAGCAGTTTAACCCGCACCGTCTCGGTCTCATATTCAGCGTACCTCACCGCGTTGACGGCTCATGCGGCTTCGATCGACGACGCCGTCGCGCTGGCCCACCTGCCGGGCGGGGCCAACAATCCGGTGAACGGCAACTCGCAAGTCACCCTGAAAGACCCATTGGCCAGGGCCCTGGGTTTCAGCGCAAATCCCGGGGGGCCCGACAGCACGGTCAGTCTCAACATTTCGATCATGAACATCACATCATCGAACCCGAACACGAACAAATATTCCCTGTTTTCCGCCGTGTCCCATGAAATGGACGAAGGACTGGCTTTCGGCGGGGGATTGAACGGTTTGACCAATGGCGCGCCCGCTCCGACGGGCAATGTGGTGCAACCGATGGATTTGCTGCGATATGACCAGAATGGCAACCGAAGCTGGACGACCGCCTTCAGTGCATCCGCCTTCTGCTCACTCGACGGAGTCACTGATTTGGTGCAGTTTAATCAAAATCAAGGCGGTGATTTTGAGGATTGGTACAGCAGCCCGGTGTTCCCGCGGAACCAGGTATATCCGGCGCCCGAGGTCCAGGACGCATACGCAACGCCTGACACCTTTCCGGTGCTTGGCGTGGAATTGCGGGTATTGGATGCCATCGGGCTCACCTACAATTCCGGCTACCAGGCCGCTCCAGTATGGGTGAATTTCAATTACAGCGGCACTCAGAACGGCACCTACCAAAATCCGTACGAAACGCTGTCGCAGGGGGCAAGCGCCGTTGCCAGCGGCGGGACCGTGGCCATCAATGCCACCGTCCAGGCCAGCCACTCGGCTCAAACGCTTACGATTTCAAAAGCCATGACGATAATTTCGGTGAACGGGCCGTCCACCATTGGCCAATAACTGACTCAACCTTGAACGACATTCGAGAGCCAAGACCATGAAAAACATGATTCCCAAAACTTTGGTGCTGGTCCTGTTGGTA
>Ga0210398_10005173_pt1 | contig 12141 bp, 12 predicted proteins | sample IncBWC4OmetaG_FD_161047 | JGI IMG/M metagenome (GOLD analysis project Ga0210398, IMG submission 161047) | Forest soil microbial communities from Barre Woods Harvard Forest LTER site, Petersham, Massachusetts, United States - Inc-BW-C-4-O | ecosystem: Environmental > Terrestrial > Soil >... | reverse complement strand
GGTTCGGAGCGCAGGGCGAGCGGACCGAGGAATGAGTTCTCCCGTCCATTGCGTCCTCGGGGTGCTCGGAACGGTGCCGCGGTGCGACACGACCTGACCGCAGACACGGGTGCGCTCGCCGGTCATGCATCCAACGACGCTCGGAACGGTCAGTCCGTGCGCAAGGCCGTCGAGGCGCGCACGGCTGACCGCGAGGGGTCCTTCTCCCATCTGGCGCTCAGCGTGTCCAACCTGAACCGCGCGCAGGACTTCTACGTTGGGGGACTGGGGTTTTCGGCAGGAGAGGTCTATCTCGGAGGCGGCCGCCGCGTCGCCGCGCTGATGGGGATCCCGACCAGCGGGTTCCGCGGCGTGTTCCTGCGCTTGGGTGGGGTGTGCATCGAACTGCTGGAGTACCGCGACCCCCTGCCGGCACCGGGCGCTCGCCGCGACGCCCGCACCATCGGCTACACCCACATCAGCCTGATCGTCGCCGACGCCGCCGCCGCGGTGCGCACCGCCGTCGAGCACGGCGGCATCCTCATCGCGCAGCTGGACCATCGGTTCGGTGAACACGCCCCGACCACGCTGGCCTTTCTCACCGACCCGGACCACAACAGGATCGAACTCATCGAGCACCCCGACGTCGAGGAACAGCGGGCGCATTCGCGCTATCTCGGACTTGGTCGGCTCGGCTGGCCGACGGAGTCCGGCGACGGCCGAGCCGCCCGCCGCGCCGTGTCACCGTCATGAGGAACCCACCTGCCCGCTGCAACCCAGTGATAGACGAGCTGCGGTCTTCACGGGCCGAACAGGAGGTACACGATGGATTTCACCTGGAGTGAGGACGACGCCGCCTTCCGTTCGGAATTGAGGACCTTCGTCGAGGACGAGCTGCCCCAGCGCTGGCTGGAACTCATCCCCGGTGAAGAACCGGCGTCGGACTTCATCCTCGACTTTTGCCGCAAGCTCGGCCAGAAGGGTTGGCTGACTCCGCACTGGCCGCAGCAGTACGGCGGCACCGCCGGGTCCGCCTGGCAATTCATCATCCTGGGCGAGGAACTCTGGAGTGCCGGCGAGCCACGCGGATCGCAATACATGAACGTCAACTGGATCGGCCCGGCAATCATCAACGCCGGAACCGCCGAGCAGCGTGACTACCATCTGCGGCGGATCAGCGCCGGTGACGTCTTCTGGTGCCAGGGCTTCTCCGAGGCCGGTGCCGGCACGGATCTGGCCAACATGGCCACGACCGCCGTCCGCGACGGCGACGACTACGTGATCAACGGCGAGAAGCTGTGGACCTCCTACGCCGGTGAAGCCGACTTCTGCTTCCTGCTCGCCCGCACCGATCCACAATCCACGGGGAACAAGGGTATTTCGGTGTTCCTGGTGCCGACGGACACCCCCGGATTCACCATCGAACCCATCCCCAGCGTGCTCGACATCCACGAGTTCAACCGGTTGACCTTCACCAACGTGCGGGTGCCGGCGTCGGTGCGCCTGGGCCCGGAAAACGGCGGCTGGCGTGTCGTACGGGAGGCGCTGTCGCATGAGCGGATCGGCGGACCCCGGTATGCGCGGGCCGCCCAAGTGACCCAACGTCTGCGCGAGGTCGGTCGCGAGCGCGGCTGGCTGGATCGCGACGGCATCAAGACTCGCCTCGCTCAGGCGGAGGCATCGTGCGAAGCGGCCCGCCTGCTGGTGTATCAGGCGATCCACGCCCGCAGCCAGGGGCGCTCGGAAGACCGTGAGGTCTCCTTGGCCCGGGTGGCGATCGTCCGGTGTGAGCGGCTGGTGGCCGAACTTGCACTGGAGATGTTCGAAGACGAGGGCCTCGAACTCGGGTCGATAGGCAACTCGCAGCTCAAAACGTCGATGATCGCCGGACTGGGCGGTGGCAGCGTCGAAGTGCAACTCAACATGGTCGCGCGCTCGCTGCTGGGTTCTACGGAAAGGTAGCGCAATGGACTTCGATCTCCGCGACACCCAACGCGAGCGGCTTGAGGCTCTACGCCGCGTCGTCGAGACTGCCGGCGGCGCCCACGCCGACCCCGGACATCTCGATCCGCTGCTGAGCGCCAGCGACGTGCTGAGCGGCGCTTCGGTGCTGGAGTGTTTCCTCATCGCCGAGGAACTCGCCGGGCTCGGTCTGGCCAGCACCGTCGGTCTCCGCGGCCTGCTGGGTGACCTGGTGCCCGAGACGATCCCGCCCGGTCCGATCGCGGTCACCGAGGCGCACCGGGCCGGTCCCGTGCGCTTCGCCGACACCGCGTCAGCGGTCGTTGTGCTCGACGAGGACGACGCCCGAATCTATGAACCCGCCCACGCCGGCATCGCACCGGCCCGGGCCAGCTTCGGCTACCCGTACGCGCACGTCAATCCCGCCGGTCCCGGCTGGGCTCTGCCCGCGGGCGCCGGCCGTCAGTTGCGGGCGCGCTGGCGGTTGGCCCTCATCGCCGAGGTCTCCGGAAACGCCGACTCCGCGATCCGCCGTACCGCTGACCACCTCACCTCACGGGTCCAGTTCGGGCGCCCGCTGGGCTCGTTCCAGGCGCTGCGGCACCGCTTGGCCGACTCCGCGGTGTCCGCGGAGGCCACCAGGTGGCTGGGCCGTGAAGCGGCTTACCAGGACGATGCCCGCAGTGTCACACGCGCCGCCTGGTATGCCTCCGACACGGCCGCAACGCTGGTCCCCGAGCTGTTGCAGATGTGCGGTGCCCGGGGTTTCACCCACGAATTCGGCCTGCATCTGTTCATCATGCGGCTGAACTGTTTGCGCCTGGAACTGGGCGGCATCGACCGGCTCGGACTCGAACTGAGCCGCCCGGGCGTGGATCACGACGCAGCGGTGGTCGCGGCGGGGCACCGATGAACGCCGAGCCCGCGGTCACCAATGGGCCCCACGTGACCGCCGAGGCGCGCGAACGGGTCGGCACCGTCACCGCGACCTACCGCAGCGACCCCGTCTCGCTGCGGCAGATCCGTGAGTACGTGGCGGGCACCGGCGGCCGGCCCGAGGAGATCGGCGACCCCGACGACCCGTACGCGGCCGTGGTCGCGCCACCGCTGTTCTTTCACGCAGCGTGCCGCCCGGTGGTCGCCGAAGCCGATCTGCAGCCCGACGGCCAGTACCCGTTCCTGGGGACCGCCGGTGTCTCCGGGAAGACCATGGCCGGGGGACACACCTACGAGATCCTCGACCTGGTCCGCGTCGGTGACGTGCTCACCGTCACCGAGCGGCTGACCGACATCGTCGAGAAGGCCGGCAGAACCGGACCGCTGGTGTTCGTCACCACCGATTCCACTTATCACAATCAGCTCGGCACACTCGTTGGCCGCTACCGGCAGACCATCATCTTCCGATGACGCCCGATGCCGTCCGCGTCGACGACGCGCTGCCCGCTTTGCACCGCACCCCGACGCGGCTCACGGTGTTCCTGTTCGGTACCGCCTACTGGACCTCGCACCGCATCCACTATGACGTCGAGGCGGCCCGCGAGGAAGGATTCGGCGACGTCCTGGTCACCGCGAACCTGCTCAGCGCCTACAACATCGAGCTGCTCACCCGCTGGACCGGCGATCCCCACTGTGTGATCGAACTCGAAGAGCGCAACGTCACCCCGGCGCTGGCCGGTGACGCGCTGACCATCAGCGGCACCGTCGTCGAAGTGGGCGCGTCGAACGGGCACAGCACGGCGCGGTGCTCGTTGCTCATCGCCAGAGGCGACGGTGACACCGTGGTCCGCGGCTCCGCCCTGGTGTACCTGAGGTGAGCACCGCTGACGTAGTACGCACGCCGAACCCACCGAGGCGACGTCCACCCCGCGACACCTGCCCTGCAAGGAGATGAATTGATGCGCACGATCTTCGAACCCGAGCACGAGGAATTTCGTCAGCTCGTACGTTCCTTCTTCGAAAAGGAATGCGCTCCCCACGCGGGGCGCTGGGAGGAGCAGGGACACGTCGATCGTGACGTGTGGCTGCGCGCGGGAGAACTGGGTCTGCTGGGCTGGGAAGCGCCGGAAGAGTTCGGCGGCACCGGTATTCGCGACTTCCGGTACAACGCGGTCATGACCGAAGAGTTCATCGCGACCGGATCGGTGGGGTTCGGCTACTCGCTGCACAACGACGTGATGCCGCCCTACCTGATAGATCTGACCACCACCGAACAGAAGCGCCGGTGGCTACCGGGATGGGTCTCCGGAGAACGGATCACTGCCCTGGCGATGACCGAGCCCGGCGCGGGATCGGACCTCAAGGCGATCGCCACCACCGCCAAACCGACCGACGGCGGTTTCCTGCTCAACGGGTCCAAGACCTACATCACCAACGGAATCCTCTCCGATCTGGTGATCGTGGTGGCCCGCACCGATCCGGGCCACGGGCACCACGGACTGAGCCTGCTGGTGGTGGAGCGCGGCATGGACGGCTTCGCCCGCGGACGCAACCTCGACAAGGTCGGGATGAAGGCGCAAGACACCGCGGAACTGTTCTTCACCGACGTCTTCGTTCCGCAGAGCAACCTCATTGGCGAGCAGGGGCGCGGCTTCTACTACCTGATGGAGGGCCTTGCCCAGGAGAGGCTCGCCTGCGCGGTCACCTCGACGGCGGTGATGGAGCGGGCACTGGAATTGACCACCGACTTCGTCCGCACCCGCAAGGTGTTCGGTCAACCGCTCGGCGCGCTGCAGAACACCCAGTTCGTCCTCGCGAACGTCAAGGCCGCGACGGAGGTGTGCCGGACCTTCACCGACGCCGGGATCGCGGCGTTGGTAGCGGGAACACTGACCCCGGAGCGCGCCGCCATCGCGAAGATGTTCGTCACCGAACGGCAGTGGGAGGCAACCGATGCGTGCGTGCAATTGTTCGGTGGTGCCGGCTACATGAACGAGTACGAAATCACGCGACTGTGGCGTGACACCCGAGTGCAACGGATCCTGGCCGGTTCCAGCGAGGTGATGCGCCACATCATCGGCCGTTCGCTGAACTTGGTGCCTGTCGCACAGTAGATCCGGGCGACCTGCCCGCCTCGGCGCGGTTGAGCATCATCGGTGACGATCACGGCCCGGTTGAGGTGTCGCCGCCGTCACCGATGGGCTCACTGGGCGCATCGACGATCCCAGCGGAGTGCAGCCGGACACCGAGCAGCCAACGCGCGTCAGTAAACGGGGACATCATGCCGCTGTTCGGCAGACTGCCGAAGAGCCGCAACGGAGGGCACGACCGTCCCGGGGTGAACCAGCTCGGCGATGACGGCAGGACGTTCGCCAACCAACACGGCCGTCCATTTCGGGCGATCACGACGATCACAGTGGATGGCGTTCCTTACATGATGAGGATTGGCTAGGCGCCACGCCTGCAACTCGGCCGCATTTGTCGGAGCGTCAAATCGTCATACCGGCAGCCACTTTCGGGGAGTACCAGCGATGATCTGCTGGAATCCCAGGCCGGGAAAGTGGTCCATGCCGATCGCTGCGTGTTCGCGTTCCATAGCGTCGACCAATCGTTGTCGTGTTCGCGTGGCCAATGCGGGATCGAGATCGGTGAGAAACCCGATCGATTCATCGTCGAGCTGCAACGGATGTTGAACGACGTCGCCAAGAAGGTACGCCCGGTCATTCCCTGCGGATATCACGACGATGTAGCTGCCCGCGGTGTGTCCCGGAGCTTGATGCACCGTGACCCCGGGAGCGATCGAGTGCGTCTCGGTCGTGATCGTTTGAAGCCGGCCGTGGTCGCGCGCGACCTTCATTCCGCGGACGCCGGGGTCGGTAGGCGCCCCGTTCTCGATCAGATCGTTCCAGTCGGGCTCACCGAACATGACTGTCGCCGCGTCGAAGTACGGTGCGCCCTGCGGGGCGACCCAGCCAATGTGGTCGCCGTGGAGGTGCGTGAGCAGCACGGTGTCGACATCGGTGGACTCGACACCCGCCGCACGAAGTTGGGCTGGGAGATCGCCGCCTTCGGACAATGGCGGGATGGCCCGACCGGCAACAGTCCGAGCAGTGGGCATCCCGTCGGGGAAGGGAAGGGTGACCGGGCCCAGGCCGGCGTCCACGAGGATGGTGCGCCCGGCGCCTTGAATGAGGAAGCACCCGGTCGGGATGTGTATGGTGCCATCGGGATCCGAACCCGCGCCGTGCTGGCAGGGATCCAGGCCCGGGAAGAACATCGGTGGTAGTCGTGACATGCCATCGCTGAGTACTGTGATCCGATACTGGCCAACGACAATCGACGTCATCTCAGCATCCCTTCTGGTGGCTATGATCAGAATTGCATCGACGGAGCCGGAGTTCTGGCGATGATCGACGTGGTTGTGCGTTCATTGGGATACGCCCGAACCCATGTCTGGCGGGAACGACGTATGCTCCGCACGGGTCGCTGCGCCCGCTGGCTGGTCGATTGCGAGCGAGACATCGGGCACCGGGTGCGTGATCCTTTCGACAGCAAGCTGTTCCAGCACCGTGGGCACCAGCTCGTCGCCACGACACAGCTCCTGGAACAACCAAGTGTCCTTCGCGATCATGGTGGTGGCGTGCGCCGTGAACACAGGATCGGGAATCAAGTTGTGCACCAGGGAGTCCAGTGCGAAACTCCCCGCACTGCCCGACTCGAGGACGGCGACCACCGAGTCGGGATCAAGACCAAGGGCGACGCCCGTCTCGATCGCAATGTTCGCCAACTCGCCGTTGGCGAACCCGAGCACATTGTTGAGCACCTTCATCTTCTGACCCGAACCCACGGGCCCCATCCACTGGATGACCTGGCCGTAGGACTCCAACAGCGGCGTGACCCGACCCCGCACGGATGGGTCGCCCCCCACCATGATCGTCAGCGTGCCATTCACCGCCCCGGCGCGAGCACCGCTGACCGGCGCATCCAGCACGTGGACGCCGCGACTGGCCCCCGCAGCCGCGATCTCGCAGCACAACGCGACCGACACGGTGCTGTGGATTAGCAGGACAGAATGTGGCGACATTGCCGCTACGAGACCGTCCGCGCCCAGCACCACGTCGCGCACATCGGCGTCGCCGAAGACGCAGATCGCCACGACCTGACATTGCCGGCCCAGCTCGCGAAGCGAATTCATCGCAACGTACGGCTGTCCAGACAGCTCCGTCAGCGAATGTACGCCGCGCGACCACACCGCCAGAGGGAAGCCGGCCGCGGCGATGCGGTAAGCGATTGGTCCACCCATGTCCCCGAGGCCGACGAACCCGATTGGCCTGTCGTGCAAAGACTCCCGCGTCGACATCGAGACTCCTCAAAGCTGGGTGCTGCCACAATTGCGATTCACGGACCATGGGGCTGACATCTGGTGAGGCGGAACGCACCAGCCTCATCTATAACTACGATATATTAGAAGCCATCGGATGTATAGACTGATTGTGGGTCACCATCGTTACGAGTGTGGCCGGGATGAGCTGTGTCCTTCTGAGAGAACATCTCTGGTGGGAGCGGAATGAGCGTTGATGATGGTCGGCGTGAACCACGAGTGGGTGGGGGCGCGGTATCCAGCGATAGCGACTGTGTCGGTGGTGCCACAGCTGGCGACGGTATCGCCGCGGAGCGGGTGATCCCGCTACTCGACGGCGTCATCGAGTTCGACCCCATCGTAGCGTTCCCGCAGACCTCGGCATCCGACTGGGACGGTCACGGTGAATTCCTTGACTCGCCAGGGAAGCTGGTCATGCCCTATGGCGGATTCCTCGTCATGGACACCTCGGGCGTCACGATCCTGGTCGACGTGGGCGGGGGACCGTCATTCCACGTGCCCGCAGATATGTGCCGGCTCCCGAAATCAGGGGGTTTGCCGGCGGTGCTCACCCGGCTCGGTCTCTCACTCGCATCGATCGACGCGATCGTGCTCACCCATCTGCACACCGACCACATCGGATGGCTGGCACCGGACGGCATTCCCTTCTTCCCGCGTGCAGAAATTCACTGCCATCGCGCCGACTGGACCTTCTTCGTCGATACGCCGGCGCCGCCTGACCCCGACATCCCAGATCAACTGGCGGGGTGCGAAAGTCGACTGACGCTGTGGGATGGCGACCGCGCATCGGTGGGGGACCTGGTCTTGCGGCACGTTCCTGGCCACACCCCGGGTAGCTGCGTGGTCATGGTCCCCGGCGCAGGTGGTCCTGCCGCTGTCATCGGAGATCTCGTCCACAGCCCCGTCGAATTCCTCGAGCAGTGGGACGGTCTCGCCGATGCCGATCCGGCGATGGCGGCCACGGCACGCCACGCCATCAAGGCCGAGTTCGCCGCCGCCAGGACGACTGTCTGGGGCAATCACTTTCCCTCGATGGAACCGGGGATGCTGGGCGAGAGTTCCGACCAGAGGACGACGTGGACCCGATGCTGCTAGCGGCGGGGGCTTAGACCAAACCCCGGCTGGGGAATTCCGTTGCGCCTCAGGCGTTTTCGGCGGCGAGGGCGTCGAACAGTCGCTCGTCATGCCACGCGGGCGCCCCGATCGTCAGCTCGTTGACCTTGGCCCGACGCAGAAACAGATGCAGGTCGTGTTCCCAGGTGAAACCGATCCCGCCGTGCAACTGCAGCGCTTCACTGGCGATCTGCGAGGCCGCTCGGCCCGTCCACGACTTGGCGACGTGCACCGCGACGTCGGCGTCCGAGCGACGATGCTCCACCGCCCAGGTGCATTCCTCGGTGGCAGCGACAGCCCCTTCCAGCGCAATGTACATGTCGGCGATGCGATGCTTGACCGCCTGGAAACTACCGATCTGCCGGTCGAATTGGCGCCGCGTTCCCGCGTAGTCGACGGTCATCTCGAGGAGCCGACGGGCCACGCCGACACTCTCGGCGCACTGCAACGCGACTGCACCGCGCAGCAGGTCTGCTGCCGCTTGCGGGTCGGCGCAGACGGCCTCGGCCGCCACCGGCGTGTTCTCGAAGTCGACGGTGCAGTACCGGCGGGTGAGGTCCATGGTGTGCTGGGGGGTGACGCGGACGCCTGGCGCATGGGTGTCGACGACGACCAGTACCTGGCTGCCCTGGGAGTCCACGTCGACGAGGAGGTGGTCGGCGGCTTGTGCGTCGGGGATGAAGCGCCGTGCACCGGTGATCCGGTTGTCGCTCAGCGTCAGGACACCGTTTCCGCCGGGGTGGTCCAGCCCCCAGGAGGCGATGGCCCCTCCGGTGGCGAGCTGGGGGAGCAAACGTGCCTGCAACTCATCGGCGCCGTAGCGTCCCAGCACCCACGAGACCAGCCCGCTGGGGCCGAATGGACTCGGCTGCAGTGCGAAACCGAACTCTTCATTGAGGATGGCCAACTCGGTGAGGCCCTGACCAATTCCATCCAGCGACTCGGGGACGGTGATCGCGAGCCATCCCAGGTCGGCGATCTGCGTCCACAACGCGGGATCGTGCCCGGCGTCGGAGGCCGCCGCCGCGCGGATCTGCTCGGAGTTTCCGTGGCGGGCCAACACCTTCTGGGTGGCGGCGCGCAGTTCGTTCTGCTCGGGGGTCGCTAACTGCATGGATTCAGCTCTCGTCTCGGTGGTGCTTGTGCGGTGCGGTCACTTCGCGGGGTCGCGGGGCAGTTTCAGTGCGCGCTCGGAGATCAGATTCCGCATGATCTCGTTGGACCCCGCCGAGATGGTGAATCCGCGCGCATAGAGGAATGCCTCCTGCCACCGGCCCGCATCGACCACGTCGGGGTCCTCAGTCTCGAGCACCCCGCGAGGGCCCTGCAGTTCGAGTGCGTAGGTGGCGATGTCGAGGTTGGTCTCGGTGAACACGACCTTCGACACTGGCGAGTCGCCCACGGAGTCCAGGCTCTGAGCGGACTTGAGCAAGGCCTTGAACCCGAGCAGGTCCGACACCTGCGCGCGGGCAAAGAACGCCCCGATCCGCCGCCGGACATCGCTGCTGTCGGCCGACTCGCCGCGGCCGGTGCCGGCGTTGTCCTGGGCGATGGAGACCAGCCGGCGTACGGCGTCGGCGATGGAGTCCTCGCGCTGGGACTGCGAGCGCTCGTGGGCCAGGGCGGCGCGCGTGATTGCCCAGCCCTCGCCCGGCGCGCCGATCATGTTGCCCGTCGGGATGCGGACCGCATCGAAGAACACCTCGTTGAAATCGCTGGACCCCGTCATCTCGCGCAGCGGCCGCACGGTGACACCGGGGCTGCGCATGTCGACGATGAAGGCGCTGATACCAGCATGTTTAGCCACCGACGGGTCCGTGCGTGCCAGCAGGAACCCGTAGTCTGCGACGTGGGCGTGGGTGGTCCATACCTTCTGACCCGTGACGACCCACTCATCGCCGTCGCGTTCGGCCTTGGTACGCAGGGATGCCAGGTCGCTTCCCGCGTCGGGCTCGCTGAACAGCTGGCACCATAGATCCTCGAATCCGCGGATCCGCGGCAGGAAGTGCTCCTTTTGCGCCTGAGTTCCATATTCCAGGAGTGCACCCGAGATCAGGTTGTAGGCGCCGATCGGTCGGGGCACCTTCGCGTCGGCGAGTTCGGTGTCGAAGACGAAGTCCTGCAACACGTTGTGGTCCTCGCGGCCCCCCCACTCGGTCGGCCAGTCCGCGCCGACGAAGCCGGCCTCGAACAGACTCGCGCACCAGGCCCGGTATTGCGGCAAGTCGTCGCGTTTGGGGCTACGGGTGCCGGGAAGACGCTGCATCGCCGGGCGGTGCGCCGCGACGTGTGCCCGAAGGCGATCGCGGTATTCGGTGAGGTCGTCAGTCAGCTCGAGGTGCATCAACGGGTCCCTTCAGTAGAACGCGATGGGTGAGGAGGTGCGCCCCGGCACCAGCAGGCCGCACGACGTGTCGGTGGGGCGTGCCGGGTATGCGTGACTCGGCGGCGGTGTCCGGTCATCGGCTGACGGGCTCGACGAGGGAGGTGTCCGGTAGCCCGAGTAGTTCGGCGGCGCGCTCGGCGAGACGCTCGACCAATGCGCATGGCTGGGAACGGAACTCGAGGACGACGCGTATGCAGCCGACGGCCAGGTAGGAGTCGACGTGGTCGGCCAAGCCGGGCAGGTCGTCCTCGGTGACGTGCAGCCGCACCGAGCGGGGTACGTGTCGCCCGGCGAGAGTGTCGAGTCGATCCCCGATGTGCGTCAACTCCGCCGGCGGCAGATCGTGGGGGTGCCAGACGTCGGCGACCCGCGCGGCACGCCGCAGCGCGGGCGCCGAGTGGCCGCCGACCCACAGCGGGGGATGGGGGCGTTGCGCCGGCACCGGCTCGGCGGCGACGTGGCGGAAGGAGAAGAACTCGCCCTCGTGGGCGATCTCTCCGCCGGCCCAGCAGGCCAGCATGACGGCGATCGCCTCGTCGGTAGCGCGGCCGCGATGCTCGTAGAGATCTTCCACGCCCAGCGCACGGAATTCGACCTTGCTCCACCCCGTTCCCACCCCGATGTCGACCCGTCCGCCGGAGAGCACGTCGAGGGTAGTGATCATCTTCGAGGCGAGCACGGGATTGCGGTGCGGCACCACCAGCACTCCGGTGCCCAGACGCACGCGTGTCGTCGTGGCCGCCATCCAGGTAAGTGCGGTCAGCGCATCGAGCCAGTGGTCGCCGTAGACACCTGCCATGGCCCGCACTCCGACCACGTGATCGGTGACCCACAGGGAGTCGTAGCCCCACACCTCTGCGCGTCGCGGCAATTCCCGCACCATGTCCGCGGCGCCGGGTTCGTTCGTGGTGACCACGAGTCCGACCGGGCGGACACTCGCCGCGTTCACGGGGTGACCGTGATCGCCTGTTCGGGGCATGATTCGGCTGCGTTCCGCATATCTTCCGCCGAGACGCTGTCCGTGGCGATCACGACCGCGTATCCGTCGTCGTCGAGATCGAAGGCCTCGGGAGCGGCGAAATGGCAGCGGGCGTGCCCCACGCACTTTGCGTTGTCCACGGCGACCTTCACGTCGAACCCCTTTTCGTCTCAGACCCTCCTCGCTCATAGTAATGATAGTTATATATGAGGGCAAGGGTCAGTTGGGTGTCGGTCGGCGTGCACTCCGCAGAACTCGAATGCCCGGGATCGCCCCGGGGGAGTCTGCTGGCGCGCTGCCCGGGCATTGGGGATCGATGACGAGCCGTGTCACGCGAACCGCGAGTTCTTCTACAGACCAGGTATTCCGGCTCGAGACGTTAAACGAGCGGGCGCCGTCGAATGT
>Ga0210398_10005170_pt1 | contig 12145 bp, 10 predicted proteins | sample IncBWC4OmetaG_FD_161047 | JGI IMG/M metagenome (GOLD analysis project Ga0210398, IMG submission 161047) | Forest soil microbial communities from Barre Woods Harvard Forest LTER site, Petersham, Massachusetts, United States - Inc-BW-C-4-O | ecosystem: Environmental > Terrestrial > Soil >... | reverse complement strand
TGGTGCGCGGCCTCACGCGGAGCGCCGCCGAGCTGGGCGCGCGCCTGTCCCGTCTCTACTGGATCAACACCGCCGGCGCGGTGGCCGGGACCTTCGCCGCCGGCTTTCTGTTTTTGCAGGCATTCGGCTTGCGGTGGACGCTCGGCATCGCGGTCACGCTCAATCTTGTTGCGGGAGGCCTGGCTCTGTGGCTCGCACGGAGCGAGCCGACTCCCGCATCGCCTGCTGAGAAGGCGGCTACGGAAGAATCAGAATCGCAGCCCGCGTCGGCGTCTCCGTCCCCGTCGTCATCCCTGTTCTTCCTGATTTGCTTCGCCATTGTCGGCGCCACGGCCATGTCCTACGAAATCGGCTGGACGCGCCTGCTGGCGACGCAATTGGGCAGCTCGACCTACGCGTTCACGCTGATGCTGGGGACGTTTCTCACGGGAATTGTTCTGGGCAGCGCTCTGTTCGAACGCTGGAGCCGCCGCCGCGCGCCCGGCGCGATGACGTTCGCCGTCACGCAGATGCTGACGGCGCTTGGGGCGCTCGCGTTTCTCGTGTTCTTTACGCGCCTAATCGAAATTCTCCCGCCGATCCTGCGCGCCACGCACGAATCCTTCGGCGGCCTGGTCCTCGCCCAGTTCGTTACCAGCGCGCTGGCCATGCTGCCCACAGCAGTGGTTTTCGGCTTCAATTTTCCCGCTGTGGTGGTGCTGGTCGCCGGGCCGCGTTCGGGGAGCGGAGCCGGCGCGGGCTCGGCGGTGGGTCGCGCCTATGCATGGAACACGCTGGGCGCGATCGTGGGTGCGATTGCTGCCGGATTCTGGCTGCTGCCGCGCCTCGGAAGCTTTCATTTGCTGGCGGCGACGGCGGGCGCGAACCTGGCGCTGGCGATCGCTATTTCTTTCGCCGCCGCGCAGCGCCCGGCATGGAAGGTTCTCGCCGTAGCAACCAATCTCTTCCTGCTCAGCGCCGCTGCCTTCGTCGGCTTCTCGAGCTATTTCAACGATCCCGCGGTGGCCTCGTTCAATACGGTGATGTACTGGAATCTATACGACCGCCCGCTGACGCTGCGCGAAAACGCCCACGCGCTGGACATTGTCTATTTCCGCGACGGCCTGAACGCCACGATTTCCGTGGCCCGCACCGGAGACTACATGGCCCTGCGCACCAACGGAAAGGTGGACGCTTCCAATCACGATGTCACTACACAGCTTCTCGTCGGGCATCTCGGCGCGCTGGCGCATCCGCCGCGGCGCGTGCTGCTCGTGGGATTTGGCAGCGGCATGACGGCTTCCGCGCTGGCCGGCTATTCCGAGCTGGAGCGCCTGGACGTGGTGGAAATCGAGCCGGCGGTGGTGGCTGCGGCGCCGCTGCTCGCCCCGCTCAATCGCAACGTGCTTTCCGACCCGCGCGTGCACGTAACTTTCGATGACGCGCGCAATTTTCTCTTCACCACGCGCGAGAAATACGACCTGATCGTCTCCGAACCTTCCAATCCCTGGATCGCCGGCGTGGCTACGCTGTTTACGCGTGAGTTTTACGCCGCCGTCCAGACCCGCCTCGCGCCCGGCGGCGTCTTCGTGCAATGGATGCAGGCCTACTCGCTCTATCCCGAAGATTTGCGCATGCTGTTCGCCACGTTCCTCTCCCAATTTCACGGCGCGACGCTCTGGCACGGCGACGCGCCCGACATGATCCTGATGGCCCCGAGCCCTCCCTCGGCTGAAATTCTGAAGCGCGCCGAATGGCTCTACTCCCAGCCGCGCCTGCACGACGATTTCGCGCAACTCGGCATGGAAGAGCCGCCAGGATTGTTTGGCTTTTATCTGCTGGACGATGCCGGCTTGCGGAAATTCTCTTCCGGGGCGCCCATCAATACCGACGATCGCACGCTGCTCGAATATCACGCCCCGCGAGCGTTGCTGGCCCGCGGCCTGGAAGACAAGAACCGCGACGCAATCATCGCGCAACAGAAGGATCCCCTGCCCACCGATTTTGCGCCCGCTGCTCCGGGCGCCCGCGACGCCGCGCTGGCCGCGGCCGCCACCACGTCGGCCAATCAGGACGACGCCGCGGGCGCCGACCGCTTCCTGCGCCCCCTGGAGAATCGCCCGGTCACCGCCAGCATCGCCCTGATCCGCGGGCGCGCCGCGCTCAACCATGCCAACTACCCGTCGGCCTTCCGTGCCTTCGACGCCGCGCTGGCCATCGATCCGAACTCCCTCGAGGCCGCGTGGGGAGTCGCCGAAGCCGACCGGCACTTCGGCAACAACGAAAAGGCGCGCGCCGAGCTGGAGCGCATTCTGGCGCGCGATCCGCAGAATTTGCGCGCCCTCGAATCGCTGGAGCGGCTCGATGCGGACTTTTCGCGCTGGGCGGAAGCCGAGGCTCTGCAACGGCGTCTTCTCTCCTCCGATCCTCATCCAAGCGCCGCAGCCCGCGGGGAGCTAGGCGAGATCCTGCTGCGCGAAGACAAACAAGAGGAGGCCTACCGCGCCATGCAGGCCCGCCTGGCCGAGGATCCCTACGACTACCAGATGCACTTTGACCTGGGCGGATTACTTGTCCAGCAGAAGAGATGGCAGGAGGCGCGCACGCACCTTGAATTCGTTATGCGTTTTTATCCCGATGAAGACGCCCGAACCTACCCGCTGCTGGTTCAGGCGGACCAGGCCCTGGGCGATTCTTTGGCCGCCGCCAAGGCCTTGCGGTTCGGCCTGCGCCTCTTCCCCAGCAACGAAGAGCTGCAGCATCTGAATTTGGTGCGGTAGAAAAGAAAAGGGCCGCGTGAAGCGGCCCTTCCTTTATAACCTGTATAACCTGCTAGCCCACAACGGGCTGCTGTTAGTTCGTCTTTGCGGAAGTCGAAGCGGAAGCCGAGACGGCCTTGGGCGCGCTCAGGTAGCCGGAGATCTTCTTGTCGGTCACCTGATTGACCACCAGTTCCATCGGCTGGCGCGAACCGCCGGCGTAGAAGTAGATGGGCTCGTCCACGGCGCGGTTCTTCTTCTCGAACTTGGTGTCGTCCACGTACAGTTCGATCGTGTACTGGTGTTTCTTGGCGCTGGCGTTGCGGAATTCGATCATCGTCGAGCCCACGTGCTCCTTCTGGCCCTTGCTGGCCAGAGTGAACTCGTAGTAGTCGCGCTCGCCCTGCCGCTTGAGCTGCTCGAGCTCTTCGTGGTTGCGCGCGATCAGTTCGCCGTGCTCGCCGCGAAGCGCCTGCAGGTTGCCGTTCGTGCTGTCGAGCCCGGACTTCACGCCGTTCAAGTCCGTGCCGAGCGCGGTCACGTCAGACTGGTTGGCCTTGGTGGCCAGCGTGCTCTGGACGTCGGTGAGCTTCTTATTGTAGTCCGCGCGGCTCGCGGTGACCTGCTTGCGCGCCGTGGACAACTGATCCTCGGTCAGCTTCAGTTTGTCGCCGACCAGATTCATCTCGGATTGCAGCTCGGCGTTGGTGTGCTCCGACTGCGCGATCCGCTGGTTCAACCCGTCCTGCGTGGTCTGGAAATTCTTCGATTGCGCTGCCAGCGCCTGCTCCGCATCCCGTGCGTGGCCTCCGGCATTCCATGCCATCCCGACACCCACGAGTGAGAGAATCGCCAGCCCAACCACGGCTATCCCCATCCAACGCGGTGAGCCTTCCGTCATTTGGTAGTTCGTCTGCTCGTCCATCTGAATAATCTCCTTTGCGATTTCCCTCGCGGTGTTCCAAGGGAGCATGCCTACAACCAAACGGGCCGTGCACTCTCGCCACCGTTGAAGTGCCGGAAAAATAAAGGGTTATCTCTGTGGCACGCGCACCGAGTTCCCAAACCGAGATCGGGGAGATTGTGTAAGTTTTACAGGAGGTTCGCGTAGGCGGTGCCTAACAATATGAAGGGATTGAACTTGAGCATCGACACACTTGTTCTGGAATTTACACGATTGGGAGACTGGGACGGAACTAAACCTAACTGATACAGCACATTACGCGACGCGCGTGCGGTGAGCTGGGGCAGCTTCCACTTCGCGGTCAAAATAGACCTCGAGGGTCAGGGCGGCGGCGTCAAAAACCGTGCGGCAATTCTGGCAGTAGCTCAGGTGGCGCTGGACATCGCCAGCGACTTCAGGAGCCAAACGGCCTTCTAAGTACTCGCAAATCAATCGAATTGTAGCCTTACAGGTCATGCTCATGGCGGTTCCCCCGGTGCCGAGCACAGTGGCGGGTGCACGCCGTGAGCCAAAGCGGGAGGTCACTTAGAATATTGTTAAGACACTTGTAATGTGGCGATTAACTGGCGTCACGAACCGAGAACATTGCCCCGAAACAGTGCAACGAGGGAGAATTTTTTCTCTCGCATACACATTCTTACCGATGCCGGGGATCTCCCGCGGTATTGCTTTGTGCGAAGGATCCGGGTCGAACGCAATAACTCTTGTAAAAAGAATGGATTAGCGCGTGATAGTCATGTTGCGCAGCACCGCAATGCGCTCCGCAAGCGGCGGGTGCGTACTGAACAACCCGGAGAATATCTGACCCGCCGTCAGCGGCGCGACAATGAAAAGCGAAGCCGTGGTCGGGGAAACATCCATCGGGATGCGCTTGTTGTAGGCACCGAGTTTTTCCAGCGCGCTGATTAAGCCGTTTGCGTGCCCTACCATTTTGGCTCCCGAGGCATCGGCGGCGAATTCGCGCTGCCGGGAAAGCCCAAGTTGAATGAGCAACGCCGCGATCGGCGCGACCAGAATCATGAGGAGCGCTGCCAGCCCGCCGCCCCTACGGTCGCGGGAGTCGCCGAAGCCGCCGAAGATCATGGCCCACTGCCCCATGTGGGCGATCCAAGTGATGGCTCCGGCCAGCGTTGCGGCGATGGAGGTAATCAGGATGTCGTAGTTGCGCACGTGGGACAGCTCGTGCGCGATCACCCCTTCGAGCTCATCGTCGTTCATGAGCTCCATCAATCCCGCGGTCACCGCCACTGAAGCGTGCGACGGGTTGCGCCCCGTGGCGAACGCGTTCGGGGCAGCCTGCGGAATCACGTACAGTTTCGGCATCGGCAGCCGGGCCTTGGCCACCAGCCGCTCCATTACTTCGTACAGGCGCGGAAGCTGCCGACGCGAGACCGGCTGGGCCCCGCTCGACATGAGTGCGATCTTGTCCGAGAAAAAGTACGCGAAGCCGTTCATCGCGACGGCGATGATCAAGCCGAAGGTCATGCCCTGTTGCCCGGCGATGGCGTCTCCGCCCAGCACCAGCAGCAGCGTCAATGCTGTGAGCAAAAAAAGTGTCTTGATACCCCTCATGATGGCCACCCACCTATCTATGAATACGCAAAAATCAGTCTAGAAGTTTCCGCCGCGCGCGTCAAACTGGCCGGCGCACGGTATTTATTTCTCCCATCCGAGCACCACGTTTGACGTCGGCCACGATTCAGTTCTTTGGACTGTCAGCCCAATGATAGCAGTCATAAGTGGACTGCCTCAATTTGTGCGCCGCCGACTGCTGGACGCTGTCGTTGTATAATCCTTCGCATCCGCCACGTCTTTCGCGGGTGGAGATCGCATGCTGCTGAAGACAAATGATCACGGGTGGTTGAGGCTCTTGCTCCCTCTCCTGCTGCTTGCCCCGGCGTGGAGCGCATCGGCACAGATTCAGCAAGCGGAGCCTGATCCGCTGGCGCGCATCCGTGATGCGGCAAAAAGCAATGTCCAAGCCTGTTCCGCGACGGGCGAGAATCTGTGCGAGCAGGTCGCGCCGAAAATCATCGCCAACGCGCAAGGCGATTCGCCTCTTCCCGAGAATCTGCGCAAGCTGACCGAAGATATCGGCGGCCGAGTCACCGGAACTCCCGCGGCGAAGCGCGCCGTCGCCTGGGGAGTTTCCGCGTTTCACGACGCGGGTGTCGATGCCCATACGGAAACCTACACGATTCCTGTTACCTGGTCGGAAGGTGCGTCCCGGCTCACGATCCTCTCCGCGCAGCCGTTTCCTGTGCGCCTGGTCTCGGTGGCGTGGGCGCCCGCGACGCCGGAGGGCGGCATCGAGGCTCCGGTGGCGCTCGTAGGCGAGGGCACGGAGGCCGACTTTGCCAAGCTGGGAGCGTCCGCGAAAGGCTCCATTCTCCTGGTGCATTCCAAAGTACTGAAGACGTGGGAGGACCTGTTTGAAGAGTATACGAACGCTCCCGGAATCATCCAGCGCGCGAAAGCCGCGGGCGCGCCGGCGATCCTCTGGATGTCCACGCGCGAAGGCGCTTTGCTCTACCGGCACAGCAACAGCCTTACCGGAAAGATCGACATCCTGCCGCAAGCCATTCTCGCGCGTGACGACGCGCTCCGGCTGGAGCGATCCGCGGCCGCAGGCGAAACCGTTCGCGTGCGCCTGGAGCTTCCCAACCGCATTGGCGGCCCCGCGGAGCAGGAAAATGTGGTGGCGGAGATTCGTGGGCGCGAGAAACCCGACGAATGGGTGCTGCTCGGCGCACACCTCGATTCCTGGGAACTGGGCCGGGGCGCGCTGGACAACGGTTGCAACGCCGCGCTGGTGGTGGAGGCGGCGCGCGACATCCAGCGCACCGGGATTCGCCCACGCCGCTCGATTCGCTTCGTGCTCTTCACCGGCGAGGAGCAGGGCATGCTCGGCTCTTGGGCCTACGCCAGGGCACACCGCGCGGAGCTGGATCGCGCCCGCGCGGTCATCGTTTTTGACATGGGCATTGGCAAGGTCAGCGGATTCATGCTCGACGGAAGAAAGGACATCGAAGCCGGCGTCATCGAGGCCATGAAGCCCATCGAGTCCTGGGGCGCCAATCACCATGTCCTGGACGCGCCGCTGGGAACTGACAATTTCGACTTCCTACTCGAGGGCGTCCCCAACCTCATCGCCAACCAGGAAGAAGCCAGTTACATTGCGAACTACCATGCGTCGTCGGACACGCTGGACAAAGTCGACCTGCAGGCCCTCAAGCGCAACACGGCGATCGCCGCGGTAACCGCCTTTGGCATCGCGGAGCGCGCGGAGCCCTTGGGCCCGCGGCAATCCCGCGCTGAAATTGAGTCGCTCCTCAAAGCTTCGGACCTGGAGCGGCAAATGAAGATCGAAAGTCTGTGGCCGCTGTGGGAGTCCGGCGAGCGCGGCCGGCAACCCTAGCCGAAGCCACGGCCGAAGCCGCCCGAACCCTATCGCAATTGCAGCGCGTTGCCTTCTAAAGCGGTTTCGCCGCGCGAAACCCCAGAAACATCTTCCAATCAAGTTATAATAGATTTATGCCGGTCCCAGTCCGCGCATTGTCGCTGGCGCCCGAACCCCGTGCGACGGGTGTAGTCCTCGCCATCGACTACGGCAAGAAACGGCTGGGCCTCGCACTCTCCGACGAGTTCTGCGTCACCTCCCGGCCCTATGCAACCTGGACGCGCATCAACCGGCGGCGCGATCTGGCGCGCCTGCGCGAACTGGTGCGCAAGGAGCGCGTGCGCCGCATCGTGGTTGGCCTGCCGCTACATCTCGACGGCGGGCCCAGCGAAATGTCCGAAGAGGCGAGAAGCTTCGCAGAGCGTGTGGGCAAAGCCCTGGGCTTGCCGGTGGAAATGGTGGACGAGCGCCTGAGCTCGTGGGAGGCGAAGGAAACGCTGAACGCCATCCACTCCGGCAAACGCGCCGGCCGCCGTTCGCTCACCGACGGTGCGGCGAAGGGCGACGCTCCGCTCGACGATATTGCCGCCGCCATCATTCTGCGCGACTATCTGGACCGCAACCGCGCGAGGACCACACCGCGAACCTAATATGCGCCGGGCCATTCCCATCCTGCTGATCGCGCTGCTTTTCGTCGCAGGCTATTTCTATGTCGCCGCCTACCGCCCGTACCAGGGCTTTGGGAGCGAAGGCAGCTACGTGGACATCCCGCACGGCGCCTCGCAGCGCACCATCGCGCGCCTTCTGGCGGAACACGGTGTGGTGCGCAGCCGCATCGCTTTTGAAATTCTGTGCCGCATCCGCAAACCGCGCACCATGCAAGCCGGCGAATACTTCTTCGATCATCCGGTGACGCAGTTTGCGGTGTACGACGACATCGTCAACGGGCGGGTGTTCGTCAAGGAATTTGTGATTCCCGAAGGGTTCACGATGTTCGACATCGCCGACCTGGCTTCGCAGCAGGGGTTTCTGACACGCGACGAATTTTTGGTTGCCGCGCGCGATCCTTCCCTGATCAGCGATCTCGCTCCCGGGGCACCCAGCCTTGAAGGCTTCCTTTTCCCCGCCACGTATGAGTTCCCGCGGCACATGTCGGGCAAAGGCATGACCGACGCCATGGTGAAAAAATTCCGGCAGGTATGGGAGACGTTGCCGCCGGCGAGTCCCGCCGAGCACCGTAGCCTCCAGGCCATCGTGACTTTGGCTTCGCTGGTGGAGCGAGAAACTCCGAGGCCGGAGGAGCGGCCGCACGTGGCCGGTGTGTTTGAAAACCGCCTGCGCGTGGGGCAGCCGCTGCAATGCGATCCCACCGTGGTCTACGCGCTGTCCCTGGTGGGCGGCTATAACGGCAAGCTCCAGAGCGCCGACCTGCATTTTTCTTCTCCGTACAACACCTATCGCAACAAAGGGCTGCCGCCCGGCCCCATCGCCAACCCGGGCGAAGCGGCTCTGCGCGCGGCGCTCGATCCTCCTCCAACCGAGGATTTCTATTTCGTCGCGAATACGCAAGGTGGGCACTTTTTTAGCAAGACCCTTCAGGAGCATAATCGGAACGTCGCACGGTACCGGCAGCTTCTCCAGCAGGAGTCGTTTGATCCATCGGCCGATGGGACACCCCCAGCCACAGCCCCGGCACTGCCCAAATCCAGGCCTGTGAGGACGTCGCCATGAGCCACGAGGACCACCCCACGAAGAAAAAACTGATTCTGGAGATTGCGCGAGAGCTATCCGTGCCGCGGTTCACTCCCGCGGAAGTGGAGCAGATCCGCCGCCAGATGGTGGCGCGCATGGGCGCGAACGGAAAAACTTCCGCCGACTATATTGCGGGCGTGCTGGAAACCGCCGGCATGCGCGTGGTGTGGTCCACCAAGGCCGATACCGAAGGGCAGTACGAAGAGGAATTCCAGGACCTGCTGCATTTCTCGACGCTCGAGGAAGCGGAGATGTGCATCATGCGCCTGGACGAGCTGTACCGGAAATTCAAGGAAGAGGACGAGCCCGCCGCGATCGAGCGCGTGCTGGAGGTGGCGCGCATGGGCCGCCGCCGCGCGGAGATGATCGCGCGGAACCACAAAGTGGAGCCGGAGAAGCGCGCCGAAAAAGAAGAGATCATGCAGTGGTTCAAAGTTTGGCTGGATACGCCGGACGTGTTTTTCGACTGGCTGGAAGCGCGCAAAACTTCTCCGGATTTCCTGCAGCGTTTTGCGAAGCGTTATTCGGCGGAAGCTTGAGAGCGCGATGGCCGAACTGCAATACGTGCTGGAAGTCGAGCCGCTTGATCTGGGAGCGGATGTAAAAGCGGTCGGCCTGGACTTCGTAGAGATCGAGAGCCGCGAGCCGGTGCGCGGCCCGGACGCGGGGCGGCTGTGGGCGGCCGCACTCGGCGCGCTGGCGGGTGGCGAGCCGTGGGTCCTAGATTTTTTCTCTCACCTCGAGCGCGTGCGCGAGTACTGCCGCAACCGCGGCATCGCCTTTGAGGAAAAGTCCTACGGCCACACCGTGCTCATTCCGGCGCTTTCCGGCGCCCCTCTCGCCGAGTTGTTGGAGCGATTCGCGGGAGAAACTTTTGGCGCGCGCGCCGGGGCGCTGGTGGCTGCCGGCGATCCCGCCGTCGAAGCCGGTCTGGCCCGGGGCGGCGTGGACGCGTATCACGACGTGTTCCGCAACTATCTCTTCTGCGCGGTCTGCGATTTCGAGAACGGCTTCCTGACCCTGATCACCGAAAAATTGTGGGCCAGCGAAGTGCTGCGGCGCATCAAGCCCGCCACGGCCGGCCTGCCGGTGGAAGTTTCCCGCCCGGCATGAAGCCCGAAGGAAAGAAGGAAGGTCGTTCGCGGTCTGCCCTACTTGAACGAAAGCGCGGTCACGGTGACGGTGGGGAAGACCATGTTCCATTGCACGGGAATGTGCTCGTAGGGAATCTGCACGTCCCTTTGCTGGCCGGGCTGAAAGGGCTGCGCGGTGGGAAGGAACAGGCGCTGCCTGTCGCGAAGAACGACCTGATTGAACGGGTCGTGGAATTCCAGCGTGACCTCAATTTGCTGCACCTTGCGGTTGCCGGCGTTCTCCGCGGTGAAAAACACGTAGGTCACTTCCTGATTCAGAAAATTCGCGGCGCGGCTCATCTTGGGTTCGAGAAAATGAATCTGCGGCACGTAGCCGGTTTCCTCGGGGCCCATCGGCAGGGGCTTTTCGACTTCGGGTCCGGCCGGCGCCGAAAATTTGTTGTACAGCAGCACCGCGCCGACCAGCAAAGCCACGATCACAATGCCGACCAGAAACGCCACCGGCAGAGTGCTGCGTTCCTCCGTGGGCATCAAGTGGCAATTCCTCCCTGTTCGTCGCGCAGGCAGGAAGCCTATGTGCTCCTGCCAACCATTAGACACCAATCAACAAACTTCAACTTCCCCAAACGGGCTAGCGTCCCGCGCCGATCCGCTCGACCAGCGGATAGGGAAGCCCGGCTTTCTCCATGCGCTTTTGCACTGCCGCGATGTCATACGGCACGCGCCAGAACTCGATGATGTGGTGCTCCAGATCCGCGATAGCAAAGGCCGCGCGCGGGTCTCCGTCCCTCGGCTGGCCGACCGAGCCCGGATTCAGCAGGTAGCGCGTTCCCGGTTCCATGCGCAGGGCCGCGAACTTTGGGCCGTGATCCGGGTGCAGCTGGATCATGCCGATTTGCCCTTCGCGGTAGGAAAAGCCACCTTGATGATGGGTGTGCCCGAAAAACGTGACGTCGGTCGGCGATTCCAGCAATCCGCCCAGGGCCTGCCCGGGCACAAAAACGTATTCGTCCTCGTCTTCGAGCGCGCCATGCACCAGCGTGATTCCGTCCGCGGAGACCGGTCCGGCGGGCAATTGCCGGACGTATTCCAGGTTGGCGGGATGCATATGCAGGCGCGTCCACTCGGCCGCCACTTGCGCCACGGGATTGAAATCGTCGAGGTCGGTCAGTCCCGCGACAGCCTTGTCATGATTGCCGCGAATGATGACCGGAGACAGCTCCCGGATTTTCTCGGTCACTTCGTTGGGGTCCGGTCCATAGTCGACAATATCGCCGAGGCAGAAAATGCGTTCCCAACGCCCCTTAACCGCTTCTAGGGAAGCGTCGAGCGCCGTGACATTGGCATGGATGTCGCTTAGCAGGAGAAATCGCATCGTTGATGGAGGGCTCGAGCCGCACCCTTCGACCCCGCCCGATTATAGACGAAATCCCCCCGAGCGCGGGACAAACGCGTCTGCGGTACCGCTTTCTTGGGTCTCGGGCAACGTGTTAGGATTTGGCGGGAGAAAAAATCATGCGACCTCGCCGAAATGAGTTCTCATCGCCAGCCCCACGCGCCGCCGGATTCAGCCGCCGCAAACTGTTGCAGGGCGCCGGATGGGCTGCCGCGGCTGCGGCAATTCCAGCCATCCCGAAGAAGCTGCTTGCCGCCGAGTCGGTCAGCCCGGTGATGGCGCGGCTTAGCACGTATATGAGCGAAGCGGGCGGGCGCGATCTTCCGCCGGAGGTGGTCGAGAAGGCCAAGCACCATATCCTGGACACCTTTGCCGCCATGATTTCCGGCTCCGACCTGCCTCCGGCACGCGCAGCTTTCCGCTACGCGCAGGACGTGGCCGGCGACAAAACCTGCACCATCGCCGCGTCGAAATTTACCGCCACTCCCCCCGAGGCGGCCTTCATCAACGGCATGCTGGCGCATTCCGACGAAACTGACGACTCCAACGAATTCTCGCAGTCGCATCCGGGCTGCTCGGTGGTTCCCGCGACGCTGGCCGCTGGAGAAAAGTTCGGGATCGACGGCGCGCGCTTCATCCGCGCGGTCACGCTTGGGTACGACATCGGGCCGCGCATGACCATCAGCTTCGGGTCCCTCGACTTCCGCAACAACAGCCACAAGAGCACGCACGCGATTTCCGGCACTTTCGGCTCGGCCGCCGCCGCGGGCTGCGCTGCGAATCTAAGCGCCCAGCAGATGC
>Ga0210398_10005169_pt1 | contig 12146 bp, 21 predicted proteins | sample IncBWC4OmetaG_FD_161047 | JGI IMG/M metagenome (GOLD analysis project Ga0210398, IMG submission 161047) | Forest soil microbial communities from Barre Woods Harvard Forest LTER site, Petersham, Massachusetts, United States - Inc-BW-C-4-O | ecosystem: Environmental > Terrestrial > Soil >... | reverse complement strand
TCCGATCTGTGCCGGCTGGCGTGACAAAGAGGCGCAAGCCGTCGCCGCAACGGAGTGTGAACGGCTTGTCGGCGGGCTTGGCGTTGTGGACATCAAAGGCTGTCGCGATTTTCGATATCGCGTGATTGGAATTCATGGCGGGGGTCCTTTTGCTAGGGGCGCTCATCGGGAAAGCACCTTATGCATGGCGAGCAGCCCGGCCAGCACATCGCCGAGGATGGCGCCCTGCTCGATGATCATCTCGGCGACAACGTGAATCTCGCGGCGCATTGCCTCGACCTGGCTTTGCAGATCGGCGATCTGTGCGGCGAGGGCTGCGAGCGATGCTGCGTCGCTCATGGCTTGCCCTCGATGCCCTGCGCCTTGGCGATACGCTCGATCAGCAAGAGCGTGCGGGCGGCTGTTTCCTCTAGGCGGCTTAACCGCTCGACGACGTGATTCATGCGTTCCTCAAGCAATGTTTGCCCGCGCTCAAGCACACTGAACCGCATCTCAAGCGAATCGAAGCGTTCTTCGAGGCGGACCATCCGGCGACGCACGTCCGCGACGTCGTTTTGCACGCTGTCCAGCCGGCGGCCGATAAAGTCGAGTGATACTGCTTCGCTCATAGTCGGGGGTCTTTCCCTGAAAGAGAAAAAGGGCGCGCCTCGCGGCGCGCCCCTTGGATTACTTCGCGCGGCGGCGGCCCGCCGGGGCGAGGCTGGCGTGGGCCTTCCGCCCGGCTGCCTGCCATTCGGATTCGAGGCGGGCGAGCTCGGGCTCGTCGATTGTGCCGGCGAGGCCGGCGGCGGCCTTCCGCCCCGCCGCGCTCCATTCGGCATCGAGGCGGGCGAGATCGAAATCGGGGCTCGGGGGGGCGGCTTGCTTCCGGGCCTTGGCGGCTTTGGCAGTGTTCGACATGGGGGGTGTTTTTCCTTCGATTGGTATCGGGCTGGTATCCGCACTCTGTCTTGGCGGGGCTTGGTATCCTTGCATTGCCCGCAAGCCCTTATCGGGCTAAGCTGCGGAAATTGCAAGCATTACCTGCGCAAGCCTGTGCAGGGCTGGACGGGGGGCACATTCTGCACAAGGATATTGAAGGCGGCGCTAAGCGCTTGTAATTGCTAAGGGAATTCCTGGGCGCCTCGGGCGGTATATCCGCCCGGTATCCATACTTGAGTCCCTCGGCATGCTTGCGATCGCCGCAAGCGCTCGAATCGGCTAAGCTCGGCCGCCGTGGCGGCCAGCTATCCCGCCCGCCGCCATCCCGAAAGAGGATGCCGCCATGAAGCTATGCCAAGACTGCGAGACGCCGAAAGCGCTCGCCATGATCCTACTCGCGGCGGCGGCGATCGCGGCGGCAAGCCGCCTCGGCGATTGGATTTATGCGCCGCGCCCGCCGCAGCCGATCGTCATTCAATTGCAGGCACCGAGATGAGCGATGATCCGCTGCTCGATCAATTCACCCTCGATCATATCGCGAGCTATCTGCAAGCCCGAGCCGAGGCCGAGCGCATGATGCGCGACATCGCCCGCCGCGATGGCAAGCTGGATATCTCGCAGGCCCATGGCGATCGAGCCGCCGCGCTGGCCGAGGCCGCCACCGCCGTTCGGGAGATCAATCGATAACGGTTAGGGTAATGTCCATTTTCCCGACCTCGAATGAGGCGGTAAAAATGGACATGGCCTAGCCGTGGATCGCGAGCACAAGGGCGGCGATCAAGCCGGCCCCGATGAGCGCTATCGCGAGATCGAGGGCGACACCGCGCAGCATGCGCCAGCGATGGCGGCGGCGATCGATCAGCATGGCCGCGAATGCTCGCGCTGCCGGCGCAACGCTTCCTGAAAAAACCGCTCGGCCTCATCGCCATCTTCGAGGACGTCGATACCGCTGATCACAAGCGCCGTTACGACAGCGAGCGCGTTGAGCGCTTCGAACACACGATCTCGGCCGATCGGGCCTCGCCGCAAATGATCGCGGGTCGATCGCATCAATTGCGACGCCAGCGCTTGCATCCGGTCGCGGTTGATCGGTTCCGCCTGCCAATCGCTCACTTGCCCCACCTTGCTTTGGCCGCCTTGCGGGCGATCGCCTGGCGCTCGGCTGGCGGCAGGGCCGCCGCCCGAGCTCGGCCGCCCTTCGCCTGCGGACTCTTCGACGCCAGCGACGAATGCAGGGCCGCCAGGGCCGTTTTCCGGGCCGCCTGGCGGGGCTCGGCGGTGGGCTCGGGTTCCTCTGGCCTCGGCGCGATCGCGGCGCGCAGCGTGCTCTCGCGGAGGTGGTAGCGTAGCAAGTCGTATTCCTCGACAACGGCTTGCGCTTGTCGGCTGAGCACCATCTCGCACCCGTCGCTTTCCGCCAGGCGTTGCAGCGCGTTCATGCCCTCGGCCAGCCGCAGCGCCGTTGCCGACATCAGCGCGAGGGCGCGCTCATTCATCATCGTCAGGCTCGCGATAGCATATGCAAGGCCATTCCGGGCACGTCTCGTCCATCGGCAAGCCGTCCCAATCCTCGCACCAATGGATGTAGAAGCCGGTCAGCACTCGGCCGCGCCAGCGCATACAATCGGCGATCCATTCCCGGCTTTCGACAAGCATCATGCGCTTACCTCATCGAGCAGCGCGGGATCGGGCAGCAACTTGCGCGCTGGGATGAGCAGGCGAACCAGTTCCACGATACCTGCCTCGCCGGCCTCGCGGTCCGCCGCCACAAGTAGCCTTGCGGCGCCGGCTTTGAACGCCTCGGCGGCCTCGGCTGGCGTAGCGGGCCTGCCGCGCGTGAACCATTCGACGCCCGAGGGCTCTTCCATCGAGATGATCGGCCCGGTCGGCGTGCGTATGATCGAGTAACTCGGCGTAAGCCATAGCGCCATGACGCCAGGATTGCCCTCGAACATGATCCCGCCGGGCGCTTTAACCTCGCCATACTTGGCGGTGGGCACCCGGCGCATCGCCGGATTGATCAAGAACGGACAGACTTTTAGTGCATACTCGGCGCACTCGCGGTGCTGCGGCGGCTCGCTGGACACTCGGTTGATGGTGCACATCGGCCCGACAGCGAAGGCGAGATGTCGGCCGAGCTTGTCGCCACAAATCCAGCATAGGCGTTGCTTGACGCAGCGGCGCCACTTGTGCGGATCGAACAGCGGGAATTCCGGCTTGCCATTGAGCCACTCGACGAAGAACGGGACAGGGTAGCCGCGATGATCGCGCGGCAAGCGGGCGATCCGAGCCGGCATCGGAACAGCATCGAGGGGCGAGATCGCCATGACTTATTATCCCTTAACCGCGCGCATCTGATCGGCCACCCATTTGTTATAATCGCGCGCCCGCCAGCGGTGGATATCGCCGATGATCACCGGGCGCGGAAACTTGCCGTCCTTGATCCATAGGCGCAACGTCTCGGCGCTGATACCGAGCAGGGCGCACACTGTCGGCCGATCGATCAGCCTTTGCACCCGCACGACTTCGGTCGGATCGGCCTCAACGTCGATCGGCTGATATTCGGTGATCATTCTGCCACCTTCACAAACATATCGACCGTGTCGGGCTCTGGCAAATCCGCCTCGATGCCGCCGCCCACCGCCGCGATCACCGGCAATGCTTCGGCCCTCGCGCAGACATAAGCCAGGACGCGACGCCGCTCTGCCGGCTTTAGCGCCGCCAGCATATGAACGATTTTCGTGATCGTTCCCAACTCGTAATCTGGCGCCTTGCTCATGATGCCCGCCCTTGTGCCACCTTGCGCGCGGCGATCGCCTCGGCCAGTCGTTCCCGATCAGGCGGGAACAGACGGTGCAGCTTTTCGCTCCATCGCGCGTTGTTATCGAGTGTGTTGAGTGTGATCGAGTCCATCGTTTCGATCTCGGCGAGCATATCCTCAACCGGATCATCGTTCCATTCTCGGGATATCTCGTCGGGCAGCTTCGGCGCAAAGCGATCGTGCGCCTCGCGCAATAAATCATTGATCTCCGCGCGCACCACTAGCGGGGTGTTTGGATTACTCAACGTTGCGCGAATCGAGCGGTGGCCGCCGATCGCGACAACATCATTCGCGCCGGCCGCACTCGCGAGCAGCGTCCGCAGGTTGGCAAGCCAGCGCGGGCCATTCGGTTCGAGCAATGGCGCCAGCGGCTCGGGCTCGGGCTCGCGCGATCGCCTGCCGGCCTCGCCGTCAGTGTCGGGATCGATATCGTCACTCAATACGATATTGAAACACATGCAGAGCAGATAGCGGCGCAGATAGCTCACCGAGCTTCCTACCGATTGGATCGGGGTCTTATTCACTGTGCCGCGCGTGCCGACATCATCCGGCGGCGCATCGAGATGATTCATCTCATAATGCCCGGCGCTATGCGCGACTGTGCAAATGATTCTTATCCAACTTTCGCGCGGCGAGGGCTGCGAGCCGAAGCGCACACTAAAGCCGTGCCGAGTGTAAATCGGCCTCATCTGCGCATCGATCGTTTCGAGCTTCGCATATTTACTTTTCGTATGCGTATTCGTTGCATCTCTGATAACCGGCATCATCTCGGCCTGTGCGCTTGCCATCGCGCTATTGAACATTCGGATCGCCCGCTCGCGCTGGACCTCGCGCTGCATATCGAGCAGGGCTTGCAACTTTCCGATATCGATACTATCGTCTTGCGCCGCGCGAACGATCGCGAGCTCGAATCGCTCGTCCTCGGGCTCGATGCGGGCGATAGCGTTATGCGATTGATCGCTTACCATATCGATCTCCTACCGAATGGAGTGGGCGTGGCGACACCGCCGCCACGCCCGCCCCGCCTGCCACGCCATGCCGCGCCAGTCCTCGCCGCGCCTCGCCGCGCCTCGCCACATCCAGCCGCGATCGCCTCGCCAGGCCATGCCTTGCCGTGCCTCGCCTGGCCATGACTGCCACGCCATGACTCGCCATGACTCGCCCAGCCTTGCCACGTCCAGCCGCGACCGCCTCGCCTTGCCTGGCCATGCCATGCCTGGCCGTGCCTGGCTGCGCCCAGCCCAGCCGCGCCACGATCGCCCCGCCCGATCTGGCCTAGCCCCGCCAGGTCGAACCCTGCCCGGCCGCGCCGCGAACGCCAGGCCATGCCCGGCCCTGCCATGCCTCGCCGGTCCGTGCCGTGCCATGCACGCCGCGCCTCGCCTGACCTGGCCTCGCCTGGCCGCGCCATGCCCGGCCTCGCCAGGACCGCCTTGCCCTGCCAGGCCGCAGCTTGCCGAGCCGGGCCTTGCCGCGCCGAGCCGCGACAGGACCGCCATGCCAAGCCACACCGAGCCACGCCGTTCCTCGCCTTGCCCCGCCCCGACATGCCGCGCCGCAACGCGACGCGCCCTGCCGCGACTGCCTCGCCCGGCCACACCGTGCCATACCCCGCCAGGCTCGACCTTGCCGCGACAGCCCAGCCGAGCCCTGCCCGGCCGCGCCTTGCCGCACCGTGCCAGGCCCGGCCTTGCCTTGACTGCCGCGCCCGAACAAGCCCCGCCCTGCCCAGCCGTGCCTTGCCAAGCCCGGCCTCGCCAGGACTGATCTCGCCGGGGCTGCCTTGCCTTGCCTTGCCATGCCGTCCGCGCCGCGCCCTGCCACGCCGGGCCATGCCAGGCCCGGTCGGGGCGAGCCCTGACTGCCTCGCCATGCCGAGCTCCGCCCAGCCGCGCCAGGCCGCGCCATGCCGCGCCAGTCCGCGACAGCCGAGCCGCGCCCTGCCCGGCCATGACTCGCCCCGCCATGCCGAGCCGCGATCGCCGAGCCCTGCCACACCGCACCCAGCCGAGCCGTGACGCGCCGAGCGCTGCCAAGCCCCGGCAGCCGTGCCATGCCCCGCCCGGCCGCGCCGAGCCTGGCCACACCGGGCCGAGCCCGACCCGATCTCGCCTCGCCGCGCCTCGCCTGCCGCGCCGGGCCACGCCGCGCCCAGCCATGCCACGCTCGGCCAAGCCTTGATCGCCCCGCCATGCCGAGCCCTGCCCCGCTGCGCCGGGCCGCGCCCAGCCTCGCCCCGGCTGCCTTGCCACGCCGGGCCATGCCAGGCCGCAACGTGCCAGGCCCGGCCTTGCCAGGGCTGCCGAGCCAGGCCGGACCCTGCCTGGCCTTGGCGTGCCCCGCCCCGCCAGGACTGCCTCGCCGAGCCGCGCCAAGCCAGGCCACGCCAGGCCACGCCAGGGCACGCCAGGCCCGCCCCGACTGCCGTGCCTGGCCCAGCCCAGCCCCGCCACACCAGGCCAAGCCAAGACCGCCCAGCCTGACCTCGCCGCGCCCGGCCCGGCCCTGCCGGACCCAGCCTTGCCCGGACTGCCCGGCCATGCTCTGCCCTGCCTTGCCACACCGGGCCGCGCCCGGCCCGGCCAAGCCGAGCCTTGCCGCGACTGCCTCGCCCCGCCGGGCCTGGCCTCGCCATGTCCAGCCCCGTCCGCCAAGCCACAACGCTCCTGGCCAAACCAAGCCCGGCCCTGCCGCGCCACGCCCTGCTCTGACTGCCCGGCCATGCCATGCCCGGCCGCACCAAGCCGAGCCCCGCCATGACTGCCTTGCCCGACCGCGCCTGGCCCAACCCAGCCCAGCCGTGCCGCGCCGCGCCCAGCCGTGACTGCCGTGCCATGCCCTGCCCTGCCCCGCCACACCAGGCCAAGCCAAGACCGCCCAGCCTTGCCGAGCCCCGCCCTGCCTTGCCCCGCCCTGCTGTGACTGCCACGCCGCGCCATGCCCCGCCTGATCCTGCCGCGCCATGCCCGGCCACGACATGCCATGCCAATCCTGACCGCGACTGCCCAGCCGTGCCCGGCCCCGACCGGCCTCGCCGTGCCTCGCCGTGCCGCGCCGTGTCACGACTGCCGCGCCACACCCAGCCAAACCAGGCCCTGCCATACCCAGCCAGACCCCGCCTGATCGCGCCGCGACTGCCCAGCCTTGCCATGTCATGCCGCCCGCCGTTTCCGCCCCGCTGCTTTAGCCGGGGCCGCCGGCGTCGGCGTCTCGTCGGGCTGCTTTATCGAGCCGATCAGCCGGATCGTCAGTTCTGTTAGCCGCTCGATCCGGTGTCGCAACCCCAACACTTCCGCGATGCTGACCGCTCGCCGCAATGCCGCCGCCACCGCCTCTAGCTCTGCTGTGACAACGTTACGCGCTCGGCCCTCGCTGGTGAGCAGTTCCGGCACGCTAACGTAACCCTGCTCGCCGCCAGGCAATTCCGCATCGTGAATATAATACGGACAAGCGAGCAGGCGATCGGACTGGACGATCCGATAGCGGACTGACGCTATCAGATCGCGGGCCTGATCCAAACGATGCCGATGGCCAGCCTCGGCATCGTTCCAGATGAATCGTCGGTGCCAGGGGTGCTGCGGGCTGCGCGCATCTGACACAAGGGCTTCGGCGCTAACCCTGCCGTGCCGCCTGGCGAGCTCGGCGAGGATTAGCGTGCCGTCATACCGGCGCGATACCGGCCTGGCCGTTGCCTCGCTTGCGGCCGGCGGCGATGATGGTGGCACCGGCTGACGCCGCCTTGCTGGGCTTTTCGGCCTTCGTGACTTGGTCTTCGCGCCCGCGCTTGGTGATCTGCTCATTGATGGACCTATAGAGTCTCTCGGTTTCCAGGTCGTAACAGACTGGGGTTTCCAAGGCCGCATCCTGTATGCGCCGGCCGCTTGTCTTGACTAGTTCCGCCCAGCGCTTGTCGTTATCGGCGACATATTCAAAGGTGCCATAACTACCCTTGCCCTTTTCCTGGCGGTAGTCACCGACACCGATGAACATTCCGCTACTGGCACCGAGATTGATGATACCTGTGCGGGTCAGTAGCGGGCGGGCGAATGTGATTCGGAAGGTGCAAGCCCAATGTCGCAGACACGCCCTGGTGTGAATGTCTGGCGTGTGATTCGGATCGGAGTTGCGCACCACGTCCATGCGCAACTGCGGGATGCCATAGATCGGGATATAGTCGGGATACTCATCATCGAGGCCGTGGATAAAAACCAGCGGTGCGATCTCGGTCTTGAACACCCCCGGTATTCGCAAGGACATCGTCATCATGGCGCCCTTGAAACTCGTCGCTGGCATATAGAGCCGGGTCGGTAACTCATCATGCGACAGGACATAGGCCGAGTCTCGATATTCCGCGATCGGATCATGTTTCAAGGTGGCCGCGCGCTCTGCCCGGTTCTTCTTTTCCGGCGGGAACGCCAACTGGTTTTTCGCCTTGAAGCTCACAGTGTTCATGATCAGCGGCGTCATACCCCACACGAACACCTGTATAGTTTCACGCTCGATAGTAATGATCTCGATCGGCCCTGGTGCTTCTTTCTCTTTCACTTTGCTAGCCATCGTCTGCTCCTGTTTCATTGCTTATTGCGGATTGTCCGGCTTCCTCGGCAGTCTCGCCGGCCGGAACGGCGATCTCGGCAATGCCCCGAATCGCGAGCGATGGGGTTGCATTGTCCAGATGACAGCCATCGACCACCGCGCCATGGCGCAGATCATCGCGCAGCGTCACGCGGTCGATGGTGCGCGTTACGCGCATGTATTCGTCAGGTATCTTCGCCTCGTCGGTAATCACCAGCGCCGGGCTGCCGGCGATGAAATAGGCGGTGCCCTCTAGCGCCTTGAAGCGCTGATATTCCATGATTGACATGATCTCGGATAGCTCGCGCCGATGCGTCTCGATGCGCTTGGCGTAGCGGGCCTGTCGAGCCTTATATATGCTGGCGAATTGCCGAGCCTCGGCCTCGCGAGCGGTGCAAACGGCGATAACGAGGATGCTGCGTCGAATCAAATCATCGGGATGCACCGTGGCATCGGGCTCGACGCCATGCGCGCGAGTGATCGCATTCTCATCATCATGCAATGCGCGATCAGCCTTGATCTCGGCCTGTGCGCGCTGCCAGGCGCCGATCGCCCGTTCGGTTGTAGTGGGACTGTAGGGGCGGGGTTCGTCGCTCATCTGGCTGGCCTCCGCACGGCTGCGCAGGATTGGATGGGCGGACGGAACCATAGGTTTGCGTTTTATGCAAGCGGAAATTTTCTGCGGCCAAAAACCCCAGTGTGATCGTTCCGTCAATTCGACGTTATCGGCGCCGAAAGCGCTCGGGACGTATTATTTAACTTTCACGAATGGGTAGAACTACCTACGGTAATGCTTGACCTGTCCAGTATGCGGACGATCATCGCAGAGGATTAGAGCGGCGCCGAGGGGGCGCAATCGAGCGGGGTGCCAAGGGGGCACACATGGCAAGGGCGAAGGTTATGATTTCTCCGGTGCAGGGCGCCGCGTCTGCTTTTGCGCCCGATGTAAAGACCCTGTTCCAACAATACGATCCCGATCGCGGAAAAACGCTGCCTCTTCGTGTAATTCTGCCGGGTGCATCTGCGCCAATTGGTCGCGTAGCCAAGGGATCATCCGCGCTGAGAGAACCCCGAAGAACAGATAGTTGAAGTCGGCGCCGGTCAGGAAGGTGAACCGATAGAAGATATCGACCATCGGCAGCATTTTCCCATTTTCCCAACGAGATAATGTGGCGCCGTTGATGCCAAGCGCGTCTGCCCACATTTGCTGCGTGTGCTGGCCTGGCTCGCGCGCGTCGTAGGCTTCGCGCACCCAGCGCACCCGCTTGCCGATCCGCTCTAGCATCTCGTCCGAGATGCGGCGCTTTTCGGCATATGATTTCGATGAGCGAGGCATATTGCAAGAGTCCCAAGCAAGAACGAGCAGCAAGATACGGGAATAATGCGCGTTTGTGCAAGAAGTTGCGCGCGGCGCTCACGATCTGCAACGTAACATGTCATACAGAGGCCCGGCGGCGAGCTCGGGCTTGCATAGATCACAAGGCCCGGGTTAGGCTGGCGCAGTGCCATGCATCACTCGCAAGTCATCTCCCGACTGGTCGCCAAGCTCGCCGTCCTCGATGAGCGCGGCAAGCGGCGCAACGGGTCGGAGTGCCTGGCCCGCCTGGTCGGGCGCGATTTCACTACGATATCACACTGGAAAAAGTCGGGCATCCCGCCGCTGATGTGGCCAAAGATGGCGCGCATCGCAGCGCAGCACGGCATCGCCACAAGCGTCGAGCGGCTCGAAAGAACCTCGCCGCACCGCGAGGCCGAGCCCCGGCCGCGCCGCACTAGGGACCCGCTGCAAACCGCGGTTTCCTAGCCGTGCCGCGCGGGGCCAGCCCGAGCGCGCGAAGATTCCGCCTGACCCCGCCGATCGTCCGCGAGCATCCGATACAAAAACAAATTTGTGATGTCTTGAGGATCGAGATCGCGCCGCCCGGCAAGCTCAGCCTGCCTGGCGTAGTCTGGTGGTCGATCGATCATGCAGCATATAGCGGCGAAGTGCCGGGCATCCGCATCGACCGCGGAATAATTGCCGGAATTCCCGATACGTTCTTGTTGTATCGCGGCCAGGCCCATCTGATCGAGATCAAAGCGCTCGATGGGGTGCTGTCCGAGGCGCAGCAATCGGTGGCCTCGGCTGTGCTCGGGGCCGGCGGGCGCGTCGGTGTCGCCCGCGATGCGGGCGAGGTGCTCACTTGTATCGATGCTTGGCAGATACCGCGCGCTCGGCGGGTGGCGGCGATGCTATGAAGCCGCGCCGCTGCATCGATTGCCGCGCGCCCCTCGCGCACAAGCGTAAGCGAGGGCGGCCGACGATCCGCTGCGATGCCTGCCGGGCGCTGCGAGGCCGAGCTTACCCGCGCTATTGCGTGATTTGCTGGACGCAGCTTGCGGGCGGTCCCGAGGGCGGCCGGCCGGCGAAATACTGCAACGACTGCCGGCCATACCGGCGACGCGCCGCCGCTCTGCGGCAAGGCAATCTGTTCCGTCCACAATGGGGGGTGGCATGAGCGATCCACGGCCTTGTGAGCGCAAGTGCGCTGGCCCGTGCGGAGAGTGGAAACATCACTCGCGGTTTGTCGGCCGCAAGCGCCGATCCCCAAACGGTACTGTTTGGGAATTCAATAAAACCTGCCGCGACTGCGAGCAGAAAGCCCGTAATGAAAAAAAGAACGCCGACCGACCGCTTGCGATCATCCAAAACCGCGCAGCGTCGGCCGCGACGAAAGCGGGAGTGTCGCGCGAATTCTTCTGGGTTCAAATGAATTACCGCGCCCTGGTGCCTATCCTCCGGGCGTTGCTGTCGCCCGACGGCCTCTGTTTGGGCTGCGGCCATAGTTTTCTCGGCGAGCGGGACATTCAGATTGAACACTGGTATCCGCCCCGCTCTGTCCAGGACTGGGCGCTTCTGCACACCCGTAACCTTCGATTCACCTGTGCTTCATGCAATGGAACCAAGTCGCACAAGCCCCCGTTGCAATGGCTGGATGAGCAAGAGGGCGCGCGATTAAGCAATCTCAAGCAGCCGACTATTGATCCGCCGCCGCCGCCGCCGCCGTCGTCGATACCAGCGCAGCTTAGTTTATTCTGATGTCAAAACTCCGCTGGTCGAAGCTTTGGTGGGCTGATTGGGAAAACGATCCCGCTCTGCGCTTGTGCAGCCTGGCCGCGCAAGGTCTATGGATGAGATGTCTATGTCTCGCCGCCAATGCCGACCCATACGGTCACGTATTGGTTGCCGGCAAGCCGCCGAGCATCGCGCAACTCGCTCGGATTGTCGGCGCGCAAGGCAGCCAGGTCCGCAATCTAATCGCCGAGCTTGAGCGCAATGGGGTCCTATCCCGGTCCGACCGCGGTGCCATCGTGAGTAGGCGCATGGTCCGAGACGGAGCCGAGCACGCTACCAAGAGTCGGGTCGGTTCGCTCGGTGGGAATCCTGCCCTCGGTAGAGTCCAGAATCCAAACCCCCCTTCCGGCAACGGATTGGATAACCAGGCGGATAAGCGAGTGGATAAGGTAGAGGCAGAAGCACATGCAGAAGCAGAATCGCCCCCCCTTGCCCCCCCGAGGGGGGGACGCGCGCCGCGCTGGAAAAATGGGATGGCCGAAGTCGCAACCGAAATGATGGGAGACCAATACGATGCCGCAGCAGTCGATCCACGTCCGAGTGGTGCGCGAGTGGTTGGTTTCCCTCGGCGTGCTTAGCGCCGTCTCGATGTCGCGCGCCGAAGCCGAAATGAAGCTCGGGGCGTTCGTCCCTATGCTGATGCGCGAATTCACCGACGTGGCGTTCACGCCGGACTCGCTCGCCTATGTCGCGCGCCAGTGCAAATATTTCCCG
>Ga0210398_10005168_pt1 | contig 12146 bp, 10 predicted proteins | sample IncBWC4OmetaG_FD_161047 | JGI IMG/M metagenome (GOLD analysis project Ga0210398, IMG submission 161047) | Forest soil microbial communities from Barre Woods Harvard Forest LTER site, Petersham, Massachusetts, United States - Inc-BW-C-4-O | ecosystem: Environmental > Terrestrial > Soil >... | reverse complement strand
TGGGTCTGCCTGCATGAGGAAACCCACCGGCTCCAGTTCACCGCGGTGCCGTGGCTGCGTGACTACGTGCAGAGCCAGATGACCGAGTTCCTCCTGGCCTCCGAGCTGGACCCGGCGGCCATGCTGCAGCGGGTCCGGGCGGCAGCCGACGCGATGGCGGGCGCGGTCCGCGGCGGCGACGGCGGCAGCCTCATCGAGGCGGTGGTCACCCCGGGGCAGCGGGAGATCATGGACCGGCTGACCTCGGTCATGACGCTGGTCGAGGGGCACGGCGACTACGTGATGGACGCGGTCGGCCCGCAGGTGGTGCCCACGGTGGCCGAGATCAGGGAGAAGTTCAACTCCCGGCGCGGCTCGTCGGGCCGGATCGAGCAGACCCTGCGCCGCATGCTCGGCATCGACCTGAAGATGAAGCAGTACGCCGAGGGCTCCCGGTTCGTCCGCGAGGTCGTGGACAAGGCCGGCATGGCTACCTTCAACAAGGTGTGGACCTCCCCGGAGACCCTGCCGACCAAGGAAGAGTTCGCGAACCCCCAGCTGTGGCTGGACCGGGTCGCCAACGATTCGTAGCCAGGGATGGGTCCTAGCCCGGCGGTAGCGGAAGTCCGCAACGCGGTCCGGGAAACCCTGGACGACCTGGAGCCAGGCGAGCTGGTCCTGGCCGCCTGCTCCGGCGGCGCGGACTCGCTGGCCTTGGCCGCGGCGCTGGCCTTCGTGGCGCCCCGGGCCGGCCTGCGGGCCGGCGGCGTGACCGTGGACCACGGCCTGCAGCAATTTTCGGCCGAACGGGCCACCGCACTAGCGGCCCGCATGTGCAAGCTCGGCCTGGACCCCGCGCTGAATATCAAGGTCACGCCCGCCAAGGACAACGAGGCCGCCGCCCGGGCCGCCCGCTACGAGGCGCTCGACCAGGCCGCCACGAGCCACCACGCGAAAACGGTCCTGCTCGGGCACACCCTGGACGACCAGGCCGAGACCGTCCTGCTCGGGCTGGCCCGCGGCTCGGGGAGCCGGTCGCTGGCCGGGATGCCCGCCCGGCGCGGGCTCTACCGCAGGCCCCTGCTCGGCCTGCGCCGCGCCACCACCGCCGCCGCCTGCGCCGAACTCGGGCTGGATCCCTGGCAGGACCCGCACAACCATGACTTCCGGTTCACCAGGGTCCGGGTCCGGCACCAGCTGATGCCCGTCCTGGAGGAGGCGCTCGGCCCCGGCGTGGCCGAGGCGCTGGCCCGGACCGCGGGCCAGCTGCGCGCCGACGCCGAATGCCTCGATGACCTCGCGTTCGCGGAAAGCGGACAGCTCCGCGGCGACTGCTCCGACCCGGCCGGCCTCGACGCCCGGTATCTCAAAGACCTCCCCGCAGCGATAAGGACCCGCGTCCTGCGCGACGCCGCGATCATGGCGGGCTGCCCGCCTGGCGCCCTGACCGCCCGGCACGTCGAGCGGATCGAGGACCTGGTCACCGGCTGGCGCGGGCAGCGCTGGGTCGACCTGCCGGGCGGGGTGCGCGCCCGGCGCCGGGATGGCAAGGTGTGGTTCACCAGCACCGAAGCAGGCAACTCCAGGGGCGGAGAAGAATAATTTGGACGAACGGGACGTGGGATCTGCTCTCAAGGAGATCCTCATCAGCGCTGAGCGGTTGCAGGCGCGCATCGGCGAGCTCGCGGCCCAGATCGACGCCGACTACGCCGGTCGTGACCTGCTGCTGGTCGGCGTGCTGAAGGGCGCGGTCATGGTCATGGCCGATCTGTCCCGGGCCATGCACCTGCCGGTCCAGATGGACTGGATGGCGATCTCCTCGTACGGCTCCGGCACCAAGTCCTCCGGCGTGGTGCGGATCCTGAAGGACCTCGACACCGACATCACCGGCCGGCACGTGCTCATCGTCGAGGACATCGTGGACTCCGGCCTCACCCTGTCGTGGCTGGCCGGCAACCTGCAATCGCGCGCGCCCGCCTCGCTGGCGGTGTGCGCCATGCTCCGCAAGCCGGGGTCGGCGCAGATGCACGTGGACGTGGCGTACACCGGCTTCGACATCGGGGACGAGTTCGTGGTCGGCTACGGCCTGGACTACGCCCAGCGCTACCGCAACCTGCCGTTCATCGGCACGCTGGCTCCGGCGGTATACCAGGGCAGCTAGGCTGGCCCCGCAGGAAACGGCAGGGGAACACAATCCGCTCGGAGAAGCGTTCACCCTCAAGGTGCGGCGCCGTAGGCGGTGTACCGTCGTAGTTTACGGTCGCAGCTAGCACCGAACACGGGCTGCGAGGACGGAAATGGCCATCCCGCCGGAGGTCGACGGGACTGTGAGGCTGGTCAGGAGGGAACGGCCCCGAGCCGACGGGCCGCTCATCGATGGAGCTAAGGCGCTTTTTCCGGGCACCGCTGCTGCTGATCGCGGTCGCGGTGCTCCTCTTGCTTTTCGTGCTCGACTACGCCAATTCGGGGAGTTCTTACCAGCAGGTAGACACCTCGGAGATCGTCAGCCTCATCAATCAGGGCCAAGTCAAGAGCGCGCTGATCACCGACAAGAACCAGACGATCCAGATCACCACCAAGGCCGGCAAGGAGCTCGAGGCGTCCTGGGTTTCCGGCCAGGGCCTGCAGCTCGCGAACGCGCTCCAAGCGCAAGTGGTCAAGGGCACCCTGCCCGAGGACGGGTACAACGTCACCATCCCCAAGAGCAACGCCCTGCTCGACCTGCTGCCCACCGCGTTCATCTACCTGGTGATCTTCCTGCTGTTCTTCTTCATGCTGTCGCAGATGCAAGGCGGCGGCTCGCGGGTCATGAACTTCGGCAAGTCCAAGGCCAAGCTGATCACCAAGGACACGCCCAAGACCACGTTCGCCGACGTGGCCGGCGTGGACGAGGCGATCGAGGAACTCCAGGAGATCAAGGAGTTCCTGCAGACCCCGGCCAAGTTCCAGGCCATCGGGGCCAAGATCCCCAAGGGCGTGCTGCTCTACGGCCCGCCCGGTACCGGCAAGACGCTGCTGGCCCGGGCCGTGGCCGGCGAGGCCGGCGTGCCGTTCTACTCGATCTCCGGGTCCGACTTCGTCGAGATGTTCGTCGGTGTCGGTGCCTCCCGCGTCCGTGACCTGTTCGAGCAGGCCAAGGCGAACGCCCCCGCGATCGTGTTCGTGGACGAGATCGACGCCGTGGGCCGGCACCGCGGCGCGGGCCTCGGCGGCGGGCACGACGAGCGCGAGCAGACGCTGAACCAGATGCTGGTCGAGCTGGACGGGTTCGACACCAAGGGCGGCGTGATCGTGATCGCGGCCACCAACCGGCCCGACATCCTGGACCCGGCGCTGCTGCGTCCCGGCCGGTTCGACCGCCAGATCGTGGTCGCCCAGCCGGACCTGGCCGGCCGCAGGGGCATCCTCAAGGTGCACGCCCGCGGCAAGCCCATCGCGCCGGACGCGGACCTCGACATCATCGCCCGCCGGACCCCCGGCTTCACCGGCGCCGACCTGGCCAACGTCATCAACGAGGGCGCGCTGCTGACCGCGCGCACCAACGGCAAGCAGATCACCATGGCCGCGCTCGAGGAGGCCATCGACCGGGTCATGGCCGGCCCGGAGCGCAAGAGCGTGCTGCTGTCGGAGCGGGAGCGGAAGGTCATCGCCTACCACGAGGGCGGGCACGCCCTGGTCGGCCACGCCATGCCGAACGCCGACCCGGTGCACAAGGTGACGATCATCCCGCGCGGCCGCGCGCTCGGCTACACCAGCGCGCTGCCGACCGAGGACAAGTTCCTGGTCTCCCGGGCCGAGATGCTCGACCAGCTGGCCATGCTGCTGGGCGGGCGCACCGCCGAGGAGCTCATCTTCCACGAGCCGACCACCGGCGCCGCCAACGACATCGAGAAGGCCACCCAGATCGCCCGCGGCATGGTCACCGAGTACGGCATGAGCGAGCGCCTCGGCGCGCGCAAGTTCGGCTCCGGCGACAGCGAGCCGTTCCTGGGCCGGGACATGTCGCACGGCCGGGACTACTCCGAGGAGATCGCCTCGTCCATCGACGAGGAGATCCGCCGGCTCATCGAGTCGGCCCACGACGAGGCCTGGGAGGTCCTGGTCGAGTACCGCGACGTGCTCGACGCCCTGGTGACGCGGCTGCTGGAGAAGGAGACCGTGGCCCGGCCCGAGGTCCTGGAGATCTTCGCGACGGTGGTCAAGCGGCCGTCCCGCGGCTCGTACACCGGCTACGGCAAGCGCCTGCCCTCGGACCGCCCGCCGGTGCTGTCGCCCAAGGAGCTCGCGCTGGCGGCCGCCGACGGCGGCAACGGCCTGTCCCTGCCGAGCAACGGCCAGGCGCTCGGCTATAACCCCGGTGGTGGCCTGCCCGCCAGCGACGTAGACGAGCACAGCGACAACGGATGACGCAGGGCACGTCACTGGCCCGGGAGAACAAGGAGCCGGACGGCAAACCTGAGTCCGACCCGGCTCCGGCCAAGGGGTTCGACCAGCCGCGGATCGAGGCCGCGGTCCGGGAGATCCTGATCGCCATCGGCGAGGACCCGGACCGTGACGGCCTGCGCGACACGCCCGCCCGGGTCGCGCGGGCCTACGCCGAGCAGTTCGCGGGCCTGCGGCAGCGCCCGGAGGACGTGCTGACCACGGTCTTCGACGTGGGCCACGACGAGATGGTCATCGTCCGCGACATCGAGGTCTACGGCACCTGCGAGCATCACCTGGTCCCGTTCATCGGCGTGGCCCACATCGGCTACATCCCGAACGTCAAGGGCCAGATCACCGGGCTGTCCAAGCTGGCCCGGCTGGTCGACGTGTACGCCCGCAGGCCGCAGGTCCAGGAGCGGATGACCTGCCAGATCGCGGACGCCCTGATGGACACCCTGGAGCCGCGCGGGGTGGTCGTGGTCATCGAGGCCGAACACCTCTGCATGACCATGCGCGGCGTCCGCAAGCCGGGCGCCCGGACCGTGACGTCCGCGGTCCGCGGGGCGTTCCGGGACACCGTGACCCGGGCCGAGGCCATGAGCCTGATCTACGGCCACCGCTGAACCGGAAATTAACTACGCCTCAACGCTGAACTGAAAGGCTTGCTGCGTCGTCTAAGGGGTAGTCGCGACCCGAAGGGGTTTCCCCCCGTGCTTCCCCCCGAGCACCCAGCCGATCCCCCCGGGCCGCCGCTGACCCTCAAGGTGCCGGCCCCGGTGGGCCGTACGAAGTCCGTCCCGCCGAACGGGACCGTTGCCTAGGCTTGGGAGGTACCGTGAGAGCAGGACGCGAGGCGACACGATGACTACGGTGACGCACCGTGATCTGGGGCCTGACAAGAGAGCTGCCGAGATGAGCGACAGCGACGAAGCTGCAACCGCAAACGGCGCTGATCTGCCCGAAGCCAGGGGGGGCAGTTCGCGATGGGCGCACGGCGATCCCGTCGACCGCCGGCACCAGCACGCCTGGGTGCCGGCCAGCGCCGCGCTGCTGACCTTGCTCATCGGCCTGTCCGACATCCTGGCCCTCTTCCGGCCCGACCTGGTGTACAGGCTGCACAAGATCAACTATCTGGTGCCGGGCACGCTGACCACGGCGGCCCGCACCGCCGACGTCATCATCGGGCTGATGCTGCTGATGCTGGCCCACGGGCTGCGCCGCCGGAAACGGCGGGCCTGGCAGGCCGTGGCCGCGCTGCTCGCGTTCGATATCGGCATCCACGTCACCAACGCGCACCGGATGACGACCACGATCGTCGCGGCGGTGCTGCTCGTCGCGCTGCTGTACTTCCGTGAGGAGTTCTACGCCGAGGGTGACCGGCGGACCCGGTGGCGCGCGCTGTGGGTGTTCGGCTGCCTGATCGTGGCCGACGTCGTCATCGGGCTCAGCTACATCCTGCTGGCCAAGGGGCTCCAGGCCAACTACTCGTTCGGCCAGCGGGTCCAGGAGGTCATCTACGGCCTGGTCGGGGTGTCCGGCCCGGTCCAGTGGGTGCCTGAGGCGCGCGGCGACCTGTTCGCCATCTTCACCGGCGCGCTGGGCATCTTCACCCTGATCGTCACCGTGTACCTGTTCCTGCGCCCGGCCGAGCCGCGGGCCCGGCTGGGCCCGGCCGACGCGGCGCGGGTCAGGGACCTGCTCGACAGGCACGGGGACCGGGACTCGCTGGGGTACTTCGCGCTGCGCGACGACAAGAGCGTGATCTGGTCGGCGACCGGCAAGGCGTGTGTCTGCTACCGCGTCGTGTCCGGCGTCATGCTGGCCAGCGGCGACCCGATCGGCGACCCGGAGGCGTGGCCCGGGGCCATCGGCCCGTTCCTGGACGAGGCGGCCCGGCACGCCTGGGCGCCGGCCGTGATGGGCTGCAGCGAGCTGGGCGCCGAAGTATGGTGCCGTGAGGGCAACCTGACCGCCCTGGAGCTCGGCGACGAGGCCATCGTGAACGTGGCCGACTTCAGCCTGTCCGGCCGCACCATGCGGAACGTCCGGCAGATGGTCAACCGGGTGTCCAAGAACGGCTACGTGGCCGAGGTCCGGCGGGTGGGGGACATCCCGCCGCGGGAGATCGACGCCATCCTGGGGGCCGCCGACTCCTGGCGCGGCACCCAGACCGAGCGCGGCTTCTCGATGGCCCTGGGGCGGATCGGCGCCCCCGGCGACGAGAACTGCGTGCTCGCCACGGCCACCGAGAACGGCGTGGTCCGGGCCGTGCTGCAGCTGGTCCCCTGGGGCGCCGACGGCTTGTCCCTGGACCTCATGCGTCGGGACAAGGCCGCGCAGCCGGGCCTGAACGACTTCCTCATCGCGGAGACGATCAAGGCCGCCCCCGGCCTCGGCGTGAAGCGGATCTCGCTGAACTTCGCGGTATTCCGGGCCGCGCTGGAGCGCGGCGAGCGGATCGGCGCCGGCCCGGTGCTGCGCGCCTGGCGGTCGGTGCTGATCTTCCTGTCCAAGTGGTTCCAGATCGAGTCGCTGTACAAGTTCAACGCCAAGTTCTGTCCCGTCTGGCAGCCGCGGTTCTTCGTGTTCCCGAGCACCAGGGACGCGCCGCGGATCGCGGTGGCCGCCCTGGAGGCGGAGGCGTTCCTGGTCTGGCCGCGGCTCGAGCTGCGCCGCGTAGCGCGCAAGCTCGGCCTGTACAAGCTCGGTCGGCAGCTGCGCCGCGCCCCGGTGCCCCGGCGTTGACCGGGCTCCCCGGCCTGCCCCGCGCGGAGCGGACACTGGTCATGGGCGTGGTGAACGTGACGCCCGACTCGTTCTCCGACGGCGGCCGGTGGTTCGGGGCCGACGCGGCCATCAAGCACGGCCTGGACCTGGTCGCGCAGGGTGCCGACCTGGTGGACGTGGGCGGTGAGTCGACCCGGCCCGGCGCGCAGCGTGTATCCGAGGAAGAGGAACTAAGAAGGATCGGCCCGGTCGTCACCGAACTCATAAAAGCCGGGGTGCCGGTCTCCATCGACACCATGCGCGCCGCGGTGGCCGAGTTCGCGCTGGACGCCGGGGCCGTGCTGGTCAACGACGTGAGCGGCGGCCTGGCCGATCCGCAGATGCCGCGCCTGGTGGCCGCGGCCGGGGTGTCCTACGTGGTCGTGCACTGGCGCGGGCACAGCCGCGACATGTACTCCCGCGCCGTCTACGCCGACGTGGTGTCCGAGGTCCGGGACGAGCTCGCCATCCGCGTCGACGCGGTGGTGGCGGCCGGGGTCGACCCGGGCCGCATCGTGGTCGACCCGGGGCTCGGGTTCGGGAAACGGCCGGATCACAACTGGCCGCTGCTGACCCACCTGGGCGACCTCGGCCGGCTCGGCGGGCGCACGTTCCCGGTCCTGGTCGGCGCGTCCCGCAAACGCTTCCTGGGCCTGCTGCTGGCCGGCCCGGACGGCACCCCGCGCCCCTTCGACAGCAGCGACGCGGCCACCGTGGCCATCTCGGCCCTGGTCGCCACCGCGGGGGCGTGGTGCGTGCGCGTGCACCAGGTGCCGGCCAACGCCGACGCGGTGCGGGTCGCAGCCGCCTGGCGCGACGCTTCGACCAGCCCGGCCTGACCATGCGGGCGCACGCGGTGCTCTCGGCGGGCGCCAACCTGGGTGACCGGCTGGGTACCCTTCAGGGATGTGTGCAAGCCATCGCCGGGCTCCCGGACACTGACGTGCTGGCCATCTCCCCGGTCTACGAGACGACCCCGGTGGGCGGGCCGCCCCAGCCGGACTACCTGAACGCGGTGCTCCTGATCCAGACCGGCCTGCCGCCGCGCGACCTGCTCGAAGCGATCCACGGCATCGAGGCCGGTTTCGGCCGGGTCCGGGCCGAGCGGTTCGGCCCGCGCACGCTCGACATCGACATCATCAGCTACGCGGGCCAGGTCAGCGACGACCCGGAGCTGACCCTGCCGCATCCCCGCGCGCACGAGCGGGCCTTCGTCCTCGCGCCCTGGCACGACATCGACCCCGGCGCCGAACTCCCCGGCCGCGGACCCATAGAACAGCTGCTGGCCGGCCTGGACCAAGGCGGAGTCCGGAAGGTTCCGGCCGCGGTACTGCAGGAGCCTCCGTCATGAGGCCGACCCGGACGTCCACGCTCGCGATCGTGGCCGTGGTCTGCGCGCTGGCCGCCTGGCTGCTGCTCCACTCGTTCTACCAGCGGCTGCCGCCGCTGCCCTGGACCGGCGTGCCCGCGCTCCTGGTGGCCGCGGTGGCCGAGGCCTGGACTGGCCGGGACCTGAAGAACCGGATCGCCGGGAAACGCGGGCTCAAGCCCGTCGCGCCGCTGTTCGTGTCCCGGATGGTGGCCCTGGCCAAGGCCAGCTCGCTGGCCGGCGCGGCCATCGCGGGCCTGGCCGCCGGGTTCGTCATCTACCTGAGCGGTTCGCTGAGCGCGCCGGTGCCGCGCCAGGACGCGCTGACCGGGGCGATCACGCTGGCGGCCGCGGTCGTGCTCACTTGCGCCGCGCTCTACCTCGAGTACTGCTGCCGGGTGCCGGACCTCCCGGACCGCGACCGCGCCGACGAGGGCGCCCGCCTGCCCTGACCGCCGCGCGCGGCCTCACCCGCCCTGGAGCAGGTCGCCGACCGCGGCGATGCCGGCCTCGATGGTCCGCTCGCTGAGGTTGCCGAAACCGACGACCAATTGCCCGGGCCGGTCCGCACCGGAAGATCTGTAGGTGCTCATTCCATACAGTCCTACCGAACGGACCGTGGCTCCCGCGACGACGGACTCCTCGGCCGCTGGCCCGGGCAGATGCGCCACGGCGTGAAAGCCGGCCGCCAGGCCGGTCAGCCGCACCGCGGGCGCGTGCTGGGCCAGCGCCGCCACCAGTGCCTGCCGGCGCGCTCCGTACACGCCGCGCATCCGGCGCAGGTGCCGGTCGAAGCGCCCCGACTCGATCAGCTTGGCCAGGGCGAGCTGGTCGAGCACCGGTGAGCCGCGGTCGCCGTACTCCTTCTCCTCGGCGAGGGCAGCGGTCAGGGCCGGCGGGCAGACCAGCCAGCCGAGCCGCAGCGCGGGCGCGAGCGACTTGCTGACCGTGCCCAGCGCGATGACCCGGTCCGGGGCCAGGCCCTGCAGCGCGCCGACCGGCTCGCGGTCGTAGCGGAACTCGGCGTCGTAGTCGTCCTCGATGATGATCGCGTCCGTGCTGGCCGCCCAGGCGGCCAGCGCGTGCCGCCGCGCCGCGGCCAGCACCACCCCGGTCGGCCACTGGTGCGCGGGGGAGAGCACCACGGCCTGCGCCCCGGTCGCGGCCAGCCGTCCGACGTCGATGCCGCCCGAGTCCACCGGGACCCGGATGACCTCCACGTCGGCCCACGCCGCCACCTGCGCGGCGTCGTCGTAGCCGGGGTCCTCGATGGCCACCCGCCGGGTCCCCGCGCGCCGCAGGACCCGCAGCGCCAGGCCCAGGCCCTGCGCGAACCCGGTGCAGATGATCAGGTGCTCCGGGTCGGCCGCGGCCGCGCGGACCCGGCGCAGGTAGGCGGCCAGGACCTCGCGCAGCACCGGGCTGCCGCGCGGGTCGCCGTAGTCGAGCGCCTCGTTGGGCGCGGTCCGGCACGCCTCCCGCTGGGCCCACATCCAGTCCCCGCGCGGGAAGCTGGCCAGGTCGGGCACCCCCGACCGGAAGTCCGCCATCAGCCGCGCCCGGGCCGGCGCAAACCCCAGGCCCCCCGAGCCCGCCGCAACCCTAGGGCTCGTTACCCCCACAGGCCGGGACGGCGGAGCGCTGGCCCGCGCCGCGACCGTGGTGGCCGAGCCGACCCGGGTGTTCAGGTAGCCCTCGGCCTGAAGCTGCCCGTAGCACTCCTGGACCAGGCCGCGCGAGGTGCCGAGCGCGCGGGCCAGCTCCCGCGAGGAGGGCAGCCGCTCGCCCGGCCGCAGGCGGCCCGACCTGATCGCCTCGCGCAGCCGGTTCTCCAGCTGGGACCGCAACGGCTCCGCGCCCCGCCCCCGGTCCAGGGCGAGCAGCAGCTCGGGACTCAAACCGGACCAATGAACGGCCATGGAATTGGAGCTTATCGGTAGCCCGCTTCCCGTCTAGGGTGCTGTCATGGAGACGAACGCGGGTACCGCGACCCGCGGCCAGGCGCGGCCCGCCCGCGGCCCGCGGCCAGGTCTGATCACCCGGCCGCTGCTGGTCAGGTTCGTGTCCATCGTCGGGGTCGCGGCCAGCTTCTACCTGCTGCTGTCGACCGTGCCCGAGTACGCCAGGGCGGCCGGGGCGAGTGCGGGCACGGCGGGCCTGACCACGACCGCGCTGACCCTGTCCAGCGTGGCCGCATACCTGGTGGCGCCCCGCCTGATCGCCCGCTACGGGTACCGGTCGGCGCTTGCGGCCGGGCTGGCCGCGCTGGGCGTGCCCGCGCTGCTGCTGGCCGCCCCGGGCCTCGACGCTAGCGTCGCGGTCATCATGGTCGTCTGCGTGGTCCGCGGCGTCGGCTTCGCCGTCACCTGCGTGGCGGGCTACGCGCTGACCATCTCGCTCATCCCGCTGCAGCGCCGCGGCGAGGGCCTGGCCCTGGTCGGTGTGGTGAGCGGCGTGCCGTCGGTGACCTGCCTGCCGCTGGGGGTCTGGCTGGCCGCGCACGTGGGTTACCGACCCGTGTTCGTGGCGGGCGGCGTGGCCGCGCTGGCCGGGCTGGCCTCGGTGCCGTGGCTACCGCGGTCGGGACGGGCCGCGGGCCCGTCCACCGGGATCGTGGCCGCGCTGCGCATGCCCGCCCTGAACCGGCCGGCGTTGACGTTCTCGGCGGCCGCCATGGCGGTCGGGATCGTCGTCACCTTCCTGCCGCTGGCCGTGGCCAGGACCGCGACCGACGTCGCCGCGCTGGCCCTGCTGGTCCAGCCCGCCACGGCCATCGGCGGCCGCTGGCTGGCCGGCCGGTACGGCGACCGGCACGGCCCCGCCGTGCTGCTCGGGCCGGGCGTGCTGGTCGCCGCGGCCGGGCTGGCCCTGCTGGGCCTGACCGCCGTCCCGGCCTTGGTCATCGCCGGCGCCGCGGTGTTCGGCGCTGGGTTCGGCGTTACCCAGAACGCGAGCCTGACCATCATGTACGACCGGGTGCCCGAGTCGGGCTACAGCGCGGTCAGCGCGCTGTGGAACCTGGCCTACGACGGCGGCATGGGCGTGGGCGCGGCCGGGTTCGGCGTGCTGGCCGTCCGGACCGGCTACCCCGCGGCCTTCGCCCTGACCGCCGCCGTGCTCCCAGTCGTCCTGGTCGCCGCCGCCCGCCGCCCGCGGCCATCATGACCCCAGGGCACCGGAGGTCCGTCGGGGCTCCGGCGCCCTTCGTCTATCCTGGTCACCGCAGCACCACCGTCCGGTACCCATCCAGGACTGGAACGAGATGAACCCTGACTTTCCTGCCCACTCTGAGCCCGGGCCTGACCGTCGTGCCCACCCCGAGCCCGGGCCTGACCGTCGTGCCCACCCTGAGCCCAGGGCTGACCGTCGTGCCCGCCCCGAGCCCGGGCCTGACCGCACGGCCCGCGCCGAGCCCCGTCCAGCCGCGCCCCACCCCGCCCGGCTGGCCGTCGGCGTCATCGGCGCCGGACGGGCCGGCATCGCGCTCGGCGCGGCCCTGGTCCGGGCCGGGCACGAGGTGGTAGCCGCCTCCGCGGTGTCCGAAGCCTCGGTGCACCGGGCCCGCGCGGCCTTTCCCGCCGCGGTGATCACCGAACCCAGCCAGGTG
>Ga0210398_10005165_pt1 | contig 12147 bp, 10 predicted proteins | sample IncBWC4OmetaG_FD_161047 | JGI IMG/M metagenome (GOLD analysis project Ga0210398, IMG submission 161047) | Forest soil microbial communities from Barre Woods Harvard Forest LTER site, Petersham, Massachusetts, United States - Inc-BW-C-4-O | ecosystem: Environmental > Terrestrial > Soil >... | reverse complement strand
TCGCGCCGGTCGGCAAATTCAACGTGCAGCTTTGCGGCACCACGCCGTGCATGTTGCGCGGTTGCGAAGAGCTGAAAAAAGTCTGCCGGCGCATGATCGGCGAGCAGGACCACGTCACTATAGACGGCATGTTCTCCTGGACCGAAGTCGAATGCCTCGGCGCTTGCGTCAACGCGCCGATGGTGCAGATCAATTACGATTACTACGAGGACCTCACGCCGGAAACGTTCACCCGCATCCTCAACGATCTGTCGCTCGGCAAGACGCCCAAACCGGGGCCGCAGGTCGATCGGCTGAACTCCGCGCCAATCGGCGGACAGACGACGCTCCTGGACAAGGCCTGACCAATGCTCGCCGACAAGGACCGCATTTTCAAAAATCTCTACGGCCAGGGCGACTGGGGCCTTGAGGGAGCACGCGCGCGGGGCGCCTGGGACGGCACCAAGGCGATCCTGGAAAAAGGCCGCGACACCATCGTCAATGAGATGAAGGCGTCAGGCCAGCGCGGCCGCGGCGGCGCCGGGTTTCCGACCGGGCTGAAATGGTCGTTCATGCCGAAGCAGACCGACCGGCCGAGTTATCTGGTCATCAACGCCGACGAGTCCGAGCCCGGCACCTGCAAGGACCGCGAGGTGATGCGCAACGATCCGCATCTCCTCGTCGAAGGCTGTTTGATCGCCGGCGCCGGCATGGGCGCGCACCATTGCTACATCTATGTGCGTGGCGAGTTCATTCGTGAGCGCGAGCGGCTCGAAGCCGCGGTGCAGCAGGCCTATGACGCCAAGCTCATCGGCAAGAACAATACAAACGGTTTCGATTTCGACATCGTCGTGCATCACGGCGCCGGCGCCTACATCTGCGGCGAGGAGACGGCGCTGCTCGAAAGCCTCGAAGGCAAGAAGGGCCAGCCGCGGCTCAAGCCGCCGTTTCCGGCCAATATGGGTCTCTACGGCTGTCCGACCACGGTGAACAATGTCGAGACCATCGCGCAAGTGCCCGACATCATGCGCCGCGGCGCGGCGTGGTTTGCCGGCATCGGCCGGGCCAACAACACCGGCACGAAGCTTTATTGCATCTCCGGCCATGTCGAGCGGCCGTGCAATGTCGAAGAGGCGATGGGCATTCCGCTGCGCGAATTGATCGAAAAACACGCCGGCGGTGTGCGCGGCGGCTGGAATAATCTCATGGCCGTCATCCCCGGCGGCTCGTCGATGCCGATGGTGCCGGCCGGCCCCGATCAGGCCGACACCTTGTTGATGGATTTCGACGGCTGCCGCGACAAGAAGTCGGCGCTCGGCACCGCGGCCGTGATCGTCATGGACAAGTCGGCCGACATCGTCAAAGCCATGGCGCGCATCTCGTACTTTTACAAACACGAGAGCTGCGGCCAGTGCACGCCGTGCCGCGAAGGCATGGGCTGGATGTGGCGCGTGCTCGAGCGCATGGCCGAAGGCCGCGCGCAAAAGCGCGAGATCGACATGCTGATGGAGGTCACCACCCAGATCGAAGGCCACACCATCTGCGCCTTCGGCGACGGCGCCGCCTGGCCGGTGCAGGGGCTGTTGCGCCACTTCCGGCCGGAGATCGAGCGGCGCATCGACGAATATACGGCGAACCCGCATCCCGAGCCGGTCACTGTGGCGGCGGAGTGAAAACCATGGCTCTTGATTTGGGAGTCAAGGACTTGCTTTCGCCAGCGACCGCACTCGTTGGCACCATTGGAGCGGTTTGGGCGGTGGTACGCACTCTTCACGCAAATCGAGAGAGTCAGAAAACGGCGGAAGCCGCAAATCGAAAGAGCCAGGAAAGTGCGCAAGCCTTTGCTGCGTATGACGCATATTTGAAGGATAGCTTTGATCATCCCAGGTTCGCAAACGGCCAACTTGTTAATCAGCTCTTCGAAATGCCTGATCACTACAAAGACGGCAGCGATGCTTTCTACAAATACGAATGGTTCGTCGCGCGATTGATGTCTGCTGCGGAGCAAATTCTTGCAGTCGTTTCTGGTGATCTCGAATGGAAAGCAGCGATCAAAACGCAGGTAAAAAAGCACTTCATATATATTGAATCACAGTATTTTCAGGCCGGGATTTATTCCTGCCAGTTACGCAAAATCATTGAAGAGGTAAAAGCCGAGCGGAAGGCATTAGGTAAGCCATGACCAAGCTCATCGTCGACGGCAAAGAGATCGACGTTCCGCCGGAGTACACGCTGCTCCAGGCCTGCGAGGCCGCGGGCGCGGAGATTCCGCGCTTCTGCTTCCACGAGCGGCTGTCGATCGCCGGCAATTGCCGGATGTGCCTGATCGAGGTCGTCGGCATACCGAAGCCGCAAGCGTCCTGCGCCATGGGCGTCAAGGATTTGATGCCGAACAAGGACGGCTCGCCCAAGGTTTTGAGCACGCGCTCGCCGATGGTGCGCAAGGCGCGCGAAGGCGTGATGGAATTCCTGCTGATCAATCATCCGCTGGATTGCCCGATCTGCGACCAGGGCGGCGAATGCGACCTGCAGGACCAGTCGATGGCCTACGGCATCGACTCCAGCCGCTTCCACGAGAACAAGCGCGCCGTCGAGGACAAATATTTGGGCGCGCTGGTCAAGACCTCGATGAACCGCTGCATCCAATGCACGCGCTGTGTGCGCTTTGCCACCGAGGTGGCGGGTGTGCCCGAGCTCGGCGCCATCGGCCGCGGCGAGGACATGGAGATCACCACCTATCTCGAGCAGGCGATGACGTCGGAATTGCAGGCCAACGTCGTCGATATCTGTCCGGTCGGCGCGCTGACGTCAAAACCTTACGCTTTCGCGGCGCGGCCCTGGGAGCTCAACAAGACCGAATCCATCGACGTCATGGATGCGCTCGGCTGCGCCATCCGCATCGACACCCGCGGCCGCGAGGTGATGCGGATTCTGCCGCGCACCAACGAGGACATCAACGAGGAGTGGATTTCCGACAAGACCCGCCACGTGGTCGACGGCCTGCGCACGCAGCGGCTCGATCAGCCTTATGTGCGCAAGAACGGCAAGCTGCGACCGGCAACGTGGAGCGAGGCGTTCAAGGCCATCGCCGCAAAAGTCGCACGTGGCAATCCCAAGCGCACGGGTGCGCTGGCCGGCGATCTCGCCGCAGTCGAGGAGATTTTTGCGTTGAAAGATTTGATGACGCGGCTCGGCGTCAGCAATCTCGATTGCCGCCAGGACGGCTCGGCGCTCGATCCCAAATGGGGCAGGGCGAGCTATCTTTTCAATCCGACCATCCCCGGCATCGAGACCGCCGACGCGTTGCTCATCGTCGGCTCGAACCCGCGCAAGGAAGCGCCCATCCTCAATGCGCGCATCCGCAAGCGCTGGCGTGCGGGGAATTTCCCGATCGGCGTGATCGGGCCGAAGGCGGATCTCACTTACGCTTACGATTATCTTGGCGCCGGACCGGAAACGCTTGCCGATATTTCCCGGCACAGCTTTGCCGACGCGCTGCGCAAGGCCGAGCGCCCGCTGCTGCTGGTCGGCGCGGCGGCGTTTGCGCGCGCCGACGGCGCGGCGATGGCGTCGCTCGCGGCCAAGGCCGCCATCGATCTCGGCGCCATAAAAGACGGCTGGAACGGTTTTGGCGTGCTGCACGGCGCGGCGTCGCGGGTCGGCGCGCTCGATCTCGGTTTTGTGCCGGGCGAGGGCGGCATGACCACGCGGCAGATGGCGGCGTCGGGCACGCTGGATGTTCTATTTCTGCTCGGCGTCGATGAGATCGATATCGCGGCCGGCGCCTTCGTCGTCTACATCGGCACCCACGGCGACCGCGGCGCCACGCGCGCCGACGTGGTGCTGCCCGGCGCCGCGTACCCGGAAAAATCGGCAACTTACGTCAACACCGAAGGCCGGGTGCAGATGGCGACCCGCGCCGCCTTTCCGCCCGGCGACGCGCGCGAGGATTGGGCAATCCTGCGCGCGCTGTCCGACGTGCTGGGCAAGAAGCTGCCCTATGACTCGCTGTTCCAACTGCGCCAGGCGTTGTTCGCCGCCTATCCGCATATGCAGCGCATCGGCCAGATCGCGCCCGGCAATGCCGCCGACCTGCAAAAGCTCGCTAGTCTTGGCGGCGCAACCGACAAGACGCCGCTGCGCTCGAGCGTCGACGATTTTTACTTCACCAATCCGATCGCGCGCTGTTCGGCGATCATGGCGGAATGCTCGGCGCTGGCGCACGGCAAATCCACCATGACGGCGGCGGAGTAGGGGCGATGGCCGCGTTCTGGTCCGATTATATCTGGCCGTTGGTCGTCATGGTGGCGGAGAGCGTAATGCTGCTCGTCATCCTGCTGATCGCCGTGGCCTATGTGCTGTTGGCGGACCGCAAGATCTGGGCGGCGGTGCAGATCCGCCGCGGTCCCAATGTGGTCGGCCCGTGGGGCCTGCTGCAATCCTTCGCCGACCTGATCAAATTCGTGCTCAAGGAGCCGGTGATCCCGGCCGGCGCCAACAAGGGCGTGTTCCTGTTGGCGCCGCTGGTCACCTGTGTGCTGGCGCTCGCCGCCTGGGCGGTGATCCCGGTCGATGCCGGTTGGGTGATTGCCAACATCAATGTCGGCATCCTTTATATTTTCGCCATCTCCTCGCTCGGCGTGTACGGCGTGATCATGGCCGGCTGGGCGTCGAACTCAAAATATCCGTTCCTGGCGGCGCTGCGCTCGGCGGCGCAGATGGTGTCCTACGAAGTCTCGATCGGCTTCGTCATCATCACCGTGCTGCTCTGCGTCGGTTCGCTCAATCTCACCGCCATTGTCGAGGCGCAGAACAGCAAATGGGGCTTGCTCGGCTGGTACTGGCTGCCGCTGTTCCCGATGATGGTGATCTTTTTCATCTCGGCGCTCGCCGAGACCAATCGGCCGCCGTTCGATCTGGTCGAAGCGGAGTCGGAACTCGTCGCCGGATTCATGGTCGAATACGGCTCCACGCCCTACATGATGTTCATGCTCGGCGAATACGTGGCGGTTTGCACCATGTGCGCCATGTGCACCATCCTGTTCCTCGGCGGCTGGCTGCCGCCGTTCCCGGTGCCGCCGTTCACCTGGATTCCCGGCGTGATCTGGTTCGTGCTGAAAGCGTCCTTCGTGTTCTTCATGTTCGCCATGGTGAAGGCGTTCGTGCCGCGTTATCGCTATGACCAGTTGATGCGGCTCGGCTGGAAAGTATTTCTGCCGATTTCGCTGGCCATGGTGGCGATCGTGGCCGGCGTGCTGCAAGTGACCGGTTGGGCACCGAAGTGAGCGAGGTGGGCAATGGAATATTCGCTGCCAGCCTGGCTCGGCGCGCTCGCCGGAACGGTGATTGCGGTCGTCATCTATGTGCCGGCGATCGGCGCCATCGAGCGCAAGTTTCGGGCGCAAGCCGGTCCGCAGACGCTGGAGCAACGCGCCGCGTTCGCGGAGAAGTTTTCCATCGCGCGCCGGCTGATCCTCGCCGCCGACATCGCCATCCTGGCCACCGTCGGCTATTGGATCGGCAATGCCATCGGCGGTTCGCGATTTTTGAGCGGCAGCATAGGATTCTGACATGAAACTCGATCAAGCCGCCCGCTCGCTGTTCCTCAAGGAATTCACCCAAGCCTTCGTGCTGTCGATGCGCTATTTCTTCAGGCCGAAGGCGACCATCAATTATCCGTTCGAGAAAAATCCGCTGTCGCCGCGCTTTCGTGGCGAGCACGCGCTGCGCCGTTATCCGAACGGCGAAGAGCGCTGCATCGCCTGCAAGCTGTGCGAGGCGATCTGCCCTGCGCAGGCGATCACCATCGAGGCCGGCCCGCGGCGCAACGACGGCACGCGGCGCACCACGCGCTACGACATCGACATGGTCAAATGCATCTATTGCGGGCTGTGCCAGGAGGCCTGCCCGGTCGACGCCATCGTCGAGGGACCGAATTTCGAATTCGCCACCGAAACCCGCGAGGAGCTCTACTACGACAAGGAGCGCTTGCTCGCCAACGGCGACCGCTGGGAGCGCGAGATCGCGCAAAACCTCGCGCTCGACGCGCCCTATCGGTGAGATGCGCCGGCCATGATCATCAACGCCATCTTCTTTTATCTGTTCGCCGGCGTGTGCATTGCCTCGGCCGTGATGGTCATTGTCTCGCGCAATCCGGTGCATTCGGTGCTGTTTCTCATCCTCGCCTTCGTCAATGCGGCCGGCCTGTTCATGCTGATGGGCGCCGAGTTTCTGGCGATGATTTTGGTCGTGGTCTATGTCGGCGCCGTCGCCGTGCTGTTCCTGTTCGTGGTGATGATGCTCGACGTCGATTTCGCCGAGCTGCGCCAGGGCGTGCTGAATTATCTGCCGATCGGCGCTCTGATCGGCGCCGTCCTGCTCGCCGAGCTTTTGACCGTGGTGTTCGCCTGGGTCATCGGGCCTGACGTCGCCAAGGCCATCACCGCGCCGATCCCGCCGGCGGGCGATATCAGCAACACCCAGGCGCTCGGGCTCGTGCTCTACACGCGCTACGTCTACTACTTCCAGGCCGCCGGCATCATCCTTCTGGTCGCCATGGTCGGCGCCATCGTGCTGACCTTGCAGCACAAGCCGAATGTGCGGCGGCAGAATATCGCCGACCAGGTGGCGCGCCGGCGCGCGACCGCGATTGACGTCGTCAAGGTCAAGTCGGGGCAGGGGCTGCAATGATGATCGGGCTCGGCCACTATCTCGCGGTCGCCGCGATCCTGTTCACGCTCGGGATCTTGGGCATCTTCCTCAACCGCAAGAACGTCATCGTCATCCTGATGTCGATCGAGCTCATCCTGCTCGCCGTCAACATCAACCTGGTGGCGTTCTCGACCTTCTTGGGCGACATCGTCGGCCAGGTCTATGCGCTCATTGTGCTCACGGTGGCGGCGGCGGAAGCGGCTATCGGGCTCGCCATCCTCGTCGCCTATTTCCGTAACCGCGGCTCGATCGCGGTCGACGACATCAACTTGATGAAAGGGTGACGCGTGAGCGGCTTGCTGATGCGAACTCCCTCTCCCCAGCGGGGAGAGGGTTGGGGTGAGGGGGCTCCGACCGAGAGGCCGTACCCCCTCACCATAGCCGATGCTTCGCATCGGCATTCTTTCAGTCAAGAACGGCGGCCGAAGGCCGCCTATGCCTCTTCCCTGTGGGGAGAGGGTGAAGGATGCATCGTAGGCCGTTTTTCTTCTTGTGTTAGGACCCGAGGGAATTAGCGGCATGTACGAGGCCATCGTCTTTTTGCCGCTGCTCGGCGCCATCATTGCCGGCGCCATCGCGTTGATCGGCGCGCGCAACCGCCTGCCGGGCGCCGACCCGCCGCCGCCCGACGACGATCACGCGGCGCCCCACGCCGATGCGAGCCACGGCCACGCCGCGCCGTCGCTGCATGGCGCGCATGACGAAGAGCCTGCCGAGCCGGCCGCCGCGGGCTCGCGCGCCGCGGAGCTGATCACCTCGACGCTCTTGGTGATCACCTGCGTCTTGTCCTGGTACGCCTTCTACGACGTCGGCTTCGACGGTCACGATGCCCGCGTGCAAATGTTCTCGTTCATCACGTTCGGCGACCTGAAAGCCGATTGGGCGTTGCGCGTCGATTCGCTGACCGCCGTGATGCTGGTCGTGGTCACCACCATCTCATCGCTCGTGCACATCTACTCCATCGGCTACATGGAGGAAGATCCATACCGGCCGCGGTTCTTCTCCTATTTGTCGTTCTTCACCTTCGCCATGCTGATGCTGGTGACGGCCGACAATCTGGTGCAGATGTTCTTCGGCTGGGAGGGTGTGGGGCTCGCGAGCTATCTGCTGATCGGTTTTTGGTTCCACAAGCCGGAAGCCAACGCCGCCGCAATCAAAGCCTTCATCGTCAACAGGGTCGGCGACTTCGGCTTTTCGCTCGGCATTTTCGCCGTGTTCTATCTGACCGGCGCCGTCGATTTCGACACCATCTTTGCGCAAGCGCCGAGCCTCGTGGGAAAAAGCTTTCATTTCCTGAGCTGGAACGTCGACTCGCTTACCGTGGTCTGCCTGCTGCTGTTCATGGGCGCCATGGGCAAGTCGGCGCAATTCGGCCTGCACACCTGGCTGCCCGACGCCATGGAAGGCCCGACGCCGGTCTCGGCGCTGATCCACGCCGCCACCATGGTGACCGCCGGCGTGTTCATGGTGGCGCGGCTGTCGCCGCTGTTCGAGCTGGCGCCGACCGCCTCTGCCTTCGTCACCTTCATCGGCGCCACCACGGCGATATTCGCCGCCACCGTCGGCTTGGTGCAGAACGACATCAAGCGGATCGTGGCCTATTCGACCTGTTCACAGCTCGGCTACATGTTCGTCGCCATGGGCGTCGGCGCTTATTCGGTCGGCATGTTCCACCTGTTCACCCATGCCTTCTTCAAGGCGCTGCTGTTCCTCGGCTCAGGTTCCGTGATCCTGGCGATGCATCACGAGCAGGACATCCGCAACATGGGCGGCTTGTGGCGCAAAATTCCGTTCACCTTTGCGGTCATGGTGATCGGCACGCTGGCGCTGACCGGGTTCCCCGGCTTCGCCGGATTTTTCTCCAAGGACGCCATCATCGAAGCCGCCGCGGTCAGCACCAATCCGATGGCGAGCTATGCCTACATCATGACGGTGCTCGCCGCGGCGCTGACGTCGTTCTATTCGTGGAGGCTGGTGTTCAAGACGTTCTTCGGCGCGCCGCACGATCCTCATCATTACGAGAGCGCCCACGAGAGCCCGAAGGTGATGCTGGTGCCGCTGGCGGTCCTGGCCATCGGCTCGATCGCCGCGGGCTTGCCGTTCATGCCGATGTTTGCCGGCAGCGGCGTCGAGGAATTCTTCCGCGAGTCGCTAAAATTTGGGCCGAACAATCACATCCTCGAAGAGATGGAGCACCTGCCGCTCTACATCAAGCTGGCGCCGACCGTGATGATGGTGATCGGATTTCTGGTCGCCTTGCAGTTCTACATCTTCCGGCCCGATATGCCCGAAGCGCTGGCGCACGATCAGCCCTTGCTGTACCGCTTCCTGCTCAACAAGTGGTATTTCGACGAGATCTACGATTTCCTCTTCGTGCGTCCGGCCCTGTGGCTCGGCCGTCTTTTTTGGAAGGGCGGCGACGGCTTTGTCATCGACGGCTTTGGCCCCGACGGCGTCTCCTCGCGCGTGCTCGATGTGACGCGAAACGTCATCCGCCTGCAGACCGGCTACCTCTATCACTACGCCTTCGCCATGCTGATCGGCGTCGCCGCCTTCATCACCTATTTCATGTTGCGCGGAGCGCACGGATGACGAGCTGGCCGATCCTCTCCGTCGTCACCTTCCTGCCGCTCGCGGGCGCACTGTTCATCGCGTTCCTCAACGAGGACGAAGCGGGCGTGCACAACGCACGCTGGGTCGCGCTGTGGACCACGCTCGCCACTTTCGCGGTCTCGCTGATCCTGCTCTGGCGCTTCGATCCGAGCTCGGCGGAATTCCAGTTCCTGGAAAAGCGGCCGTGGCTCGGCGGCACCATCAACTATTCCATGGGCGTCGACGGCATCTCGCTGCCGTTCGTGGTGCTGACCACGGCGCTGCTGCCGATCTGCATTGTCGCCAGCTGGACCGCCATCCAAAGCCGGGTGCGCGAGTACATGATCGCGTTCCTGGTCCTTGAGACGCTGATGATCGGCACCTTCTGCGCGCTCGACTTGGTGCTGTTCTATCTGTTCTTCGAGGGCGGCCTCATTCCGATGTTCCTGATCATCGGCGTGTGGGGCGGGCCGCGCCGGGTCTATGCCAGCTTCAAGTTCTTCCTCTACACGCTGTTAGGCTCCGTGCTGATGCTGCTCGCCATCATAGCGATGTATTGGCAGGCCGGCACCACCGACATCCCGACCTTGCTGCATCACGCCTTCCCGCGGAACCTGCAGACCTGGGCGTGGTTCGCCTTCCTCGCCTCGTTCGCCGTCAAAATGCCGATGTGGCCGTTCCACACCTGGCTGCCCGACGCCCACGTCGAGGCGCCGACTGCCGGCTCGGTGATCCTGGCTGCGATCCTGCTGAAGCTCGGTGGCTACGGTTTTTTGCGCTTCTCGCTCCCGATGTTCCCGGACGCCTCGCAGGCGCTGGCGCCGCTGATCTATGCGATGTCGATTATTGCCATCGTCTACACCTCGCTGGTTGCGCTGGTGCAGGAGGATATGAAGAAGCTCATCGCCTATTCGTCCGTGGCGCATATGGGCTTCGTCACCATGGGCATCTTCGCCATGACGGCGCAGGGCGTCGCCGGCGGCATTTTCCAGATGATCTCCCACGGCATCGTCTCGGCCGCCTTGTTCCTCTGCGTCGGCGTGGTCTACGACCGCATGCATACCCGCGAGATCGCCGCCTATGGCGGCCTGGTCAACCGCATGCCGATCTACGCCTTTGCCTTCATGGTGTTCACCTTGGCCAACGTCGGCTTGCCGGGCACGTCGGGTTTCGTCGGCGAATTCCTCACGCTGATCGGCACGTTCAGGGTCAACACCTGGGTGGCGACCTTGGCGACGCTTGGCACCATCCTGTCGGCGGCCTATGCGCTCTGGCTCTACCGCAAGGTGATTTTCGGCAAGCTGGAGAAGCCGAGCTTGTTCAATATCCGCGACATCGGCTGGCGCGAGATGGTGGTGCTGGCGCCGCTGGTGATCCTCACCGTCGTGTTCGGCATCTATCCAAAGCCGGTGCTCGACATCTCGGCGGCTTCCGTAGCGCAGCTGATGGACAATTATCAGCACGCGCTCGAGCCGATCAAAGCGGCGATGGCAAGGTGAGGCGATGAACGCGGCCGCACACATGTCGACGCTCTATCCGCTGTTGCCGGAAATCGTGCTCGGGCTCGGCGCCATGGCGCTGTTGATGCTCGGCGCCTTTGCCCCCACCCATCCCTCCCCCGCAAGCGGGGGAGGGTTAGGGTGGGGGCCGCGCGCAATCGACTGGCTGGCCATTGTGCTACTGATCGCGGCAGGCGTGATCCTCTACCTGCTGCCCGCCGGGAAACTTGTCAGCTTCAACGGCAGCTTCGTCGTCGACAATTTTGCCCGCTTTCTCAAAATTCTGGCTTTGGCCGGCTCGGCCGCCGCCATCGCCATGTCGCTCGATTACGCCAAGCATGAGCGGCAGCAGCGCTTCGAGTATGCGGTGCTGATCGTACTCTCCACGCTGGGCATGATGATGCTGATCTCGGCCGCCGACCTGATCGCGCTCTATCTCGGCCTTGAGCTGATGAGCCTGCCGCTCTATGTGGTCGCCGCCAGCCACCGCGATTCGCTGCGCTCGACCGAAGCCGGATTGAAATATTTCGTGCTCGGCGCGCTGTCGTCGGGAATGCTGCTCTACGGCGCCTCGCTGGTCTACGGCTTTACCGGCACCGTGAGCTTTGCCGGCATCGCACAAGCCACCGCCCATGGCGGCATCGGGCTGATCTTCGGCCTGGTTTTTCTGTTCGCCGGCTTCTGCTTCAAGGTTTCCGCCGTGCCGTTCCACATGTGGACGCCGGACGTCTATGAGGGCGCGCCGACGCCCGTCACCGCGTTCTTTGCCGCCGCCCCAAAGGTCGCCGGCATTGCCATGTTCGTGCGCGCTACGGTCGTGGCGTTTCCCGGCATCACCGCGCAGTGGCAACAAATCGTCGTCTTCGTCGCCATCGCCTCGATGCTGCTCGGCTCGTTCGCCGCGATCGGCCAGCGCAACATCAAGCGCCTGATGGCCTATTCGTCGATCGGCCATATGGGATTCGCCTTGATCGGGCTCGCGGCGGGCACCGCCGAAGGCGTGCAGGGCGTGCTCGTCTACATGGCGATCTACCTCACCATGACGCTCGGCGTTTTCGCCGTGATCCTGTCGATGCGGCGCTCGACCGGCATGGTGGAATCGATCGACCAATTGGCCGGCCTCGCCCGCACCAATCCGACCTCGGCGTTCTTCATGGCCATGCTATTGTTCTCCATGGCCGGCATTCCGCCGCTCGCCGGGTTTTTCGCAAAGTTTTACGTCTTCCTCGCCGCCATCAAGGCCGGGCTCTATATACTGGCGGTGATCGGCGTGCTCGCCAGCGTGGTCGGCGCCTATTATTATCTGGCGATTATCAAGATCATGTATTTCGATGACGCGGCCGAAGGTTTTTACCCCACCCCCGTC
>Ga0210398_10005164_pt1 | contig 12148 bp, 12 predicted proteins | sample IncBWC4OmetaG_FD_161047 | JGI IMG/M metagenome (GOLD analysis project Ga0210398, IMG submission 161047) | Forest soil microbial communities from Barre Woods Harvard Forest LTER site, Petersham, Massachusetts, United States - Inc-BW-C-4-O | ecosystem: Environmental > Terrestrial > Soil >... | reverse complement strand
TCGCCGCCTCGACCATCGAAATCATCCGATCGAGAAAGGTTTCTCCGGGGTTGACCGTCACCCGCACGACTAACCAGTCCGACAGCACGCGCGTGCCGCCGGTGACGGATGCGAAATCGCCGCCCGATTCGCGAATGACCGGCGCCGATTCGCCGGTGATGGCGCTCTCATCCACCGACGCGACGCCCTCGATGACTTCACCGTCGGCGGGAATGATGTCATGGGTTTCCACCAGCACCACGTCGCCTTTTCTCAAGTCCTCCGCCTTGACGGGCGTTGTCTGTCTTGCGCCCGGGCTATTCTGGACCAGGCGTTTGGCCATGACCGTCTGGCGCATGTTGCGCAGTGCCGAGGCCTGAGCGCGACTGCGGCCCTCGGCAAGCGCTTCCGCGAAGTTGGCGAAAAGAACGGTGAACAGCAGCCAAACTGTGATGGCCAGAATGAAGCCCGCGGGCGCTTCTCCATGTGCGGCGAGCGCCTGACCGTACAGGATGGCCGTCACCACCGTGCCGAGATAGACCACGAACATCACCGGGTTGCGCCATTGAATGCGCGGATCGAGCTTCTTGAAAGACTCGAGCAGCGCCGGCCCTAAGAGCTTGCGATCAAACAGCGAGAGTTGTTGCCGCGACATAGGAAACTCGTTACTTGGCAGCCGCGAGCATGAAGTGCTCGACGACCGGTCCCAGCGCCAGCGCCGGGACATAGGTTAGGACACCGATTAAGAGAATCGAGCCGATGAGAAGGACCACAAACAAGGGCCCATGTGTCGGCATCGTGCCCTCCGTAACCGGGACGCGCTTCTTCGCGGCGAGCGAACCGGCAATGGCGAGCGCTGCGATGATCGGCCAGAAACGGCCGATGAACATCGCGAGTGCGGTCGCGACATTATAAAAGACCGTGCTCGCCGTCAGACCGCCGAACGAGCTGCCGTTGTTGTTGGCGGCAGAAGTGAATCCATACAGAATCTCGCTGAAGCCGTGTGCGCCGGGATTGCCGACACCGGCCTTGCCGGCAATGCTCATCACGGCGACCGCCGTACCAATGAGCACGGCAAACGGGGTAGTCAGAATAAAGACCGAGGCCATTTTCATCTCGAATGCTTCGATCTTCTTGCCGAGATACTCGGGTGTCCTGCCGATCATCAATCCGGCGATGAAGACGCCCAAAATGGCAAATATCAATATCGAGTACACGCCAGTGCCCACCCCGCCGGGCGCGACCTCTCCGAGCTGCATGAGGAACATCGGCACGAAGCCGCCCATCGGCATCATCGAATCGTGACTCGTGTTGACCGCGCCGGTGGAGGTGCCCGTTGCGGCTGCGGCAAAGAGGGAAGAGGCGGCGATGCCGAAGCGGGTCTCCTTGCCCTCCATGTTGCCGCCCGCTTGCAGCGGGCTCGCGATCTGGTCAATGCCCTGCTTTGCAATGAGAGGGTTGCCGAGTTGCTCGCTGTGGAACGCCAGAATCACCAGCGGCACAAACAGGATCAGCATGGCGGTCAGAACGACCCAGCCTTGGCGGGTATCCCCGACCATTTTGCCGAACGTAAAGGTGAGCGCAAACGGGATCAGGAGAATCGCGAACATCTCCAGCAAATTCGTCAAGGGGGTCGGATTCTCGAACGGATGAGCGGAGTTCGCGTTGTAGAAGCCGCCCCCGTTTGTGCCCAGTTCTTTGATGGCCTCTTGCGAGGCGATCGGCCCCATCGGCAGAGTCTGTGTCTGCGTCGTCGCCGTCTCGGTCACAGCGTTGCCCGCCGCGTCTTTAATGGGATTGCCGGCCGCGTCGGTCTTTGGATTCTGATAAGTAATCTTCTCGACGGTGGTCGCATCCTGGTAGCCCGCGAAATTCTCGATGACGCCCTGACTGACGAGAACGAGCGCCAGCACCGCAGAGAGCGGCAGCAGCACATATAGAGTCGCGCGCGTGACATCGACCCAGAAATTGCCGATGGTATTGACCGTGTGCCGTGCAAAGCCTCGGATCAATGCGATTGCCACGGCAATGCCCGTAGCCGCGGACAGGAAGTTTTGCACCGCGAGTCCCGCCATCTGCACGAGGTATCCCATGGTCGATTCGCCGGAATATCCCTGCCAGTTGGTGTTGGTAATGAAACTCACGGCGGTGTTGAAGGAAGAGTCCGGGCTGACGGCCGCGAGCTTCTGCGGATTGAGCGGAAGGAAGAGCTGCAGGCGTTGCAGGCTGTAGACGATCACTGCGCCCAGCACATTGAATAGGAGCAAGGCAATCGCGTATCGCGTCCAGGACATTTCCTCCGCCGAATGGATCCCACAGAGGCGATAGAGGAGACCTTCAACGCGGCTGCCGGCGCGCAAGGCAAGGTTCGGCGGCCCCTGCCGGTCGCGGTCGACCTGCATGACATTGGCGATGTAGCTGCCGAGCGGCTTGACGCACAACAGGACCATGCCGAGGAATGCCGTCAGCATCACGCCAAACATTGTGTTGACGTCCACTAGAACTGCTCCGCGCGCAGCAGTGCGTACAACAGGTAGCCGAACAAAAAGAGCGCGAGTAGCCCCGCCAAACCATATATGAGTGTCATGACGTCTTTCCGAGACGCTCGAAGGCCCACACCAGAGCATGGGTAGCGCCATAAAGAACGGCAAGAATCAGCAGATAAATGGCGTCCATACCGACTCCCTCTTCATGAAAATGATCCGCCGAACTAAAGGGGCAGATCCAGCCCCAGCATGCTATTTGGAGCGGTATAAAGTTCTTGTAGATTTTTGCCTTTTCGCGCAATGCCGGCCCGGTAGCGCGACTAGACCGCAGCTTTCTACAATTTCTTTACGCCGCGCCGGCTAATCTCGCGTTTCCAGTCCCAATTGTTGAGCAATGATGCAAGTCTCGATGCCTCGTGCCCGTCTCCTAAGCTTGGCTCTGCTGATCACCGCGGTCTGCGAATATGGTCATTTACACCTCGATCATTCCGGTGCCCGACCCGGCGCATTCGGACTGACGCGGCTCGAGCGCGACTTAGCCCGGCGTGGGGTCGGTGAGTTCAGAGTGCCGGCGTTCACGCAACGCGATTGAGGGCCTAAGCGGCGGATTCGCCGCCGCCTTCATTCGATCACGGTCGATTGCTGCGCCTGGCGCGAGAAATCGTGCAAAATACGCGCACCCGCATCGGAGATCAGCTTGACGAGCAGCGCGACCAGCGAACCTATTTTGGAACCGGATCTGCCGATCATCGATCCGCACCATCATCTTTGGGATTGGCCGGCAGCACTGCTGGCGGCCCGGCCCGCGCCCGAGCATGGCTTTACCACTGTCATCCGTCGCGCGAATCCTTATTTGCTGCCTGAACTCCTCGCCGACCTGCGAACCGGGCACAACATTCGCGCCACGGTCTTCATTCAGTGCGGCGCCATGTACCGGGCCGACGGGCCCGAGGCGTTCAAGCCCATCGGCGAAACCGAATTCGTGAATGGCGTGGCGGCGATGTGCGCGAGCGGTACCTATGGCCCGGTTCGGGCATGTGCCGGAATCGTTGGCCACGTCGATCTCACCGCCGGCGCCGTGGTACGCGACGTGCTGGAAGCGCACCTCAAGACCGCGGGCGAGCGTTTTCGCGGTATTCGCCATAGTGCCTCTTTCGACGCGGATTCCCAGGTACTCGGGCCGCTGGTACGCGTCGGCCCCGGATTGTTTGCACAAAGAGATTTCCGCGAAGGCTACGCGCAGCTGAGCAAATTAAAATTGTCCTTCGATGCATGGCTGCTGGAACCGCAGCTGTCTGAATTGATTGATCTGGCGCGATCCTTTCCCGACACCCCCGTGATACTCGATCATGTCGGCACGCCGCTCGGCCTTGCCAGCTATCAAGGCAGACGCGAGGAACGATTTCCCATCTGGCGCGATAACATCGCCAAGCTTGCGGCGTTGCCGAACGTGAACGTCAAGCTCGGCGGCCTCGCGATGGCTTTTTGTAATTTCCCGTCTTTTTTGCAGAGTCCCCCCGCCTCGTCAATTCAGCTTGCGGCCGAATGGCGACCCTACATTGAAACCTGCGTCGAGCTATTCGGCGCGAATCGCTGCATGTTCGAAAGCAATTTCCCCGTGGATATGGGTAGCTGCACTTATCCTGTGCTGTGGAACGCCTTCAAGGTTTTGGCCAAGCAATATTCAGCGGTTGAGAAAGCCGCGCTGTTCAGCGGCACGGCGCAGCGCGTCTATCGGTTGAAAATCTAGTCGGTTGAATCCAGCGCCCGCCATGCATGTCATTGAGTCAGATCCCAGCCTTTCGAAGGCCGGCATTTACCGCGAGATCGGCGTGCAATTGTCCGGGCTTTTCTCCGGCGAGCGCAACGGCCTGGCCAACACTGCCAACATGTGCGCACTGCTGTATCAAATGCTGCCCGATGTGAATTGGGTGGGATTCTACTTTCTTCAGGATGGCGAGCTCGTGCTGGGGCCGTTCCAAGGCAAGGTGGCCTGCGTGCGCATACCGATGGGCCGTGGCGTCTGCGGCAGCGCCGCCGCACGCAGAGAAATTCTCGTCGTGCCGGACGTGAATGAATTTCCCGGACACATCGCTTGCGACGCGTCGTCGCGCTCCGAGATCGTCCTGCCCTTGGTTCAGGCGGGAAGGCTGTTAGGCGTGCTGGATCTTGACAGCCCGAGCTTATCCCGGTTCGACCACGAGGATCGAGACGGACTGCAGGCGGCGGCAAATTTGTTATTGCACACCTCGCAGCTCGATAAGTTGTCCGACAACGCTATTCCACTATAATCGCGGGCCTAATACGGGGGTGATCGGTACTATGAAGGCAACGTCGCGCGCAGCACTACTCTTTTCCACGGCCTTTGCGGTCTCCGGGGTCTTGGCCGCCGAGACCTTCCCGTCGACTTATCAGGTACCGGTCAATGCGCCGGTGCTGATCCAGGGCGCGACCGTTCTCACTGGAACGGGTGAGCGCCTCGATGGCGCGGACGTTTTGATCAGCAATGGAAAAATACAATCGGTCGGCAAAGGCTTGACCGCTCCCGCGGACGCACGCATCGTCGATGCGCACGGCAAATGGGTAACACCGGGAATCATCGATATCCACTCGCACTTAGGCGTTTACGCAAGTCCCGCCGTAAAAGGCCTGGATGATGGCAACGAAGCGACCAATCCCGTGACCTCCAACGTTTGGGCGGAACATTCTGTCTGGCCGCAAGATCCCGGATTCGAGACAGCGCTCGAAGGCGGCGTTACGACCCTGCAGATCCTTCCCGGCTCGGCAAATCTCATCGGCGGCCGTTCCGTGGTGCTCAAGAATGTGCAGGCCGTGACCTACCAGGCTATGAAGTTTCCAGGCGCCGCTTACGGCCTCAAAATGGCCTGCGGCGAGAATCCGAAACGCGTATACGGGGGCCGAAACCAGGCGCCTTCAACACGCATGGGGAATGTGGCGGGCTACCGCCAAGCCTTTGCCGATGCGCAGGATTATCAACAACAGTGGGACAAGTATCATCGCGAACTGACGGCGTACAACAAGAAAAAGGCGGAGCAAGCGGATGGCGGCGCCAAGAAAACCAAGGACAAGGATGCCGCGACGGACAAGGAACCGATGCCGCCGAGCCCTCCTAAGCGCGATCTGAAGCTGGAGACCCTCGCTGAAGTGCTGAAGGGCACTATTCTCGTGCACATGCACTGCTATCGTTCCGATGAAATGGCGACGATGCTCGATGTCGCCGACGAATTTGGTTTCAAGATCACCGCATTCCATCACGCCGTTGAGGCTTACAAGATCGCCGACCGTCTCGCCGACAAAAACGTCTGTGCCGCGATGTGGGCCGATTGGTGGGGCTTCAAAATGGAGGCCTATGACGGGATCCAGGAAAATCTCGCCATCGTCGATTATCCCGAACACAGTTGCGCCATCGTGCACTCGGATTCCGGCGACGGTATTCAGCGCCTCAACCAGGAAGCGGCCAAGGCGATGGCCCACGGCGCGCGCGTAGGTTTGACGGTGCCTCCGGAGCGCGCGATCGGTTGGCTAACCCTCAATCCGGCGAAGTCTCTCGGCCTTGCGGATCGCATCGGCACGCTGGAGGCGGGCAAGGGCGCCGATGTCGTCATTTGGAACGGCAATCCCTTCAGTGCTTACGCGCTCGCGGAGCAGGTGTTCATCGACGGCGCACTCAGTTTCGATCGCGCGCATCCGAAGGCCAGTCCGAGGTCCGATTTCCTCTTGGGCAGGCACATTGCGGAGTCGCCGCTATGAAGTCACTTCATTTTGTTGTTTTGGCCGCAACCGTACTCGGCGCTCAGTGCGCCGCGGCTCAGGAATTTATCATTCGCGGCGCGACAGTCCACACTGCGTCTGCGAAGGGCACGCTCAAAAATACCGACGTGTTGGTTCGCGGCGGAGTCATCGTCGCCATCGGCGAAGCAGCAGCGGCGCCAAACGCAACCGTCATCGATGCCAAAGGCAAGGAACTCACGCCGGGCCTGTTCGGCGGTCTGACCGACATTGGTATTGAGGAAATCGGCGGAGAATCCCAAACCGTCGATGCGACCTTGAATCAAAAATCGCCGGCCTGGGAACAACAGTGGCGCCCGGAACTCGACGTCACCGTGGCCTTCAACCCGCGCTCCTTCGTCGTACCCATCACACGCGTTGAAGGTGTGACGTGGACCGTCCTCGCACCGAACGCCGGCGACACCATTATCGGGGGCCAGGGTTCGGCGGTCACGCTCGATGGCCGATACGATGCGGCCTTACCGGGCAGCCGTTCACTGTTCGTTCAAATGGGGAGCGCCGGCGCCCGAGTGGCAGGCGGCACGCGCGCCGCGGAGTACATGCTGCTCGAGCAGGCCATTCACGAAGCCCGCAACCAGAACCCGATCGCCCAAGGGGCTCTGCTGCACGCGGCAGGCCGAGAAGCGTTGAACCGCTATCTCATGGGCGGCCGGATCGTCTTTCAGGTCGACCGCGCGGCCGACATCCTTGAAGTCGTGTCATTCGCCGAACGCGCCGGCATCAAGCCGGTCATTCTCGGCGGCGACGAAGCTTGGCTGGTCGCGAAGGATCTCGCCAAGGCCAACGTTCCGGTAATTCTCAATCCGCTCAACGATCTTCCGGAGGACTTCGATCGACTCGCCTCCACCCTTGAAAACGCGGCGCGACTGCAGCGCGCGGGCGTGCGCATCGCCTTCTCCAGCGGCGACACGCCGCAGGCACGACTCGTGCGCCAGCTCGCCGGCAACGCCGTCGCTCACGGCTTGCCCTGGGAGTCGGCGCTCGAAGCGATTACTTCGACGCCCGCGGACATCTTTGGGGTGGGCGCGACGCATGGCCGTATTGCCGTGGGGCGGGTCGCCGATCTCGTGCTCTGGAGCGGCGATCCGCTCGAGCTCTCGACGCTCGCAGACCAAGTGTGGATTGCAGGAAAGCCGATCGAGATGAAATCCCGTCAGACCGAATTGCGGGATCGGTATGTCGAGAAAGTCAAAGCCCATCAGGCGCGCTGAGTCAGATTTCGCAGTCAGTCCCGCATACGGAGCTCATATGAAACGTCTTCTTGCCACCGCCGGCGCCCTCGCCGTCTTTTCAGCCCTGGCCGCGCCTCCGCAGGATACGCCCGCCGGCGAACAGCACTTCCGTGAACTTTATAAGGAACTGGTCGAGACCAACACCACCTTGTCGGCGGGGAACTGCACGCTCGCCGCGGAGCGCATGGCCGCGCGCCTCAAGGCCGCCGGTTTCCCGGACAGCGATTTACACCCCTTCGCTGCGCCCGAGCATCCGAAGGAAGGCGGCTTGGTCGCCATCTTCCCCGGCAAAGATCCGAAGCTGAAGGCGATTCTTTTGCTGGCGCATATCGACGTGGTGGAAGCGAAGCGCGAGGACTGGACGCGCGACCCATTTAAACTGGTCGAGGAGAACGGTTATTTCTACGCGCGCGGCGCAAGCGATGACAAGGCTGAGGCGGCGATCTGGGTTGATACCCTGATTCGATTTAAAACCGAGAACTACAAGCCACGGCGCACTCTGAAGCTGGCGCTCACCTGCGGCGAAGAAACGGCGGGAGCATTTAACGGCGCGGATTGGCTCACTCGCAATCGCCGCGATCTCATCGATGCGGCATTTGCGCTCAACGAAGGCGCTGACGGCGAATTGGATGCAAGCGGCAACCGCGTCGCTCTTGAAGTCGAGGCCGGCGAGAAATTTCCCCAGAACTATCGGCTGGAGGTGACGAACAAAGGTGGGCACAGCTCGCGGCCCGTGAAAGAGAACGCGATCTATCATCTGGCCGCAGCGCTCCTGCGGATCAGCGCGTATGAGTTCCCGGCGCAGTTCACCGACGGCAATCGGGCCTATTTCACCGGCATGTCCAAGATCCTTGCCGCCAAGGGCGACACCGGAACCGCCAATGCCATGTCCGCGTTTCTAAAGAACCCCAATGACACACAAGCCCTCGCGCTCGTTTCTGCCAAGGATCCCAGTTGGAATGCAACGCTGCGCACCACCTGCGTCGCCACCATGCTCGATGCGGGGCACGCCACCAACGCGCTGCCGCAGCGGGCACGCGCGAATATCAATTGCCGCATCTTTCCGGGCGTCACTGCCGAGACTGTGCGCGCCAAGCTCGAGGAATTGGCGGCGGACCCGGCGGTGAAGATCTCCTCACCCGAGACGCGGGGACCGACGGCTGCGCCCCCGCCGCTGACCCCCGAGGTCATGGCACCGATCGAGAAGCTGACCGCCGAATTCTGGCCCGGCGTGCCGGTGCTGCCCGTGCTGCAGGCCGGCGCGACGGACGGCGAATTCACCAATGCCGTCGGCATCCCGACTTTCGGTTTCGAGCCGGTGTTCATGGGCCCGGATTTGGGCAATATTCACGGACTCAACGAGTATGTGAGCGTCAAGTCACTGCTCGAGGGCCGGGAATTCCTGTATCGGTTGATCAAGATCTACGCGGAGCAGAAATAGCCGATCCTCATCGGCAGGGCGACCGTTTGGTCACGGTCGCCCTCTCCGACTTCAGTCAATTGCTGGCAAAGTGAATCACGCTGTTCGGACGCAGCGCGCTCAAAGCCGGTGAACCGACATCTTTCACAGCATTGTCGATTGCGTGATCGACGCAACGATTGATCATTTGGTTCACCCCCAATGACTCAAAGCTGGTGAACTGACACACTTCTTTGGCGGCCCTCACGATGCGTCCGTACAGGACCTTGGCGCCCGCCGGCTTCGAAATGTCGAGATCGGCATAGCTGACTCGCTTCGATGGAAGCCCGTCGCCGGCCGCCTGCGCGCTCATCTGCACTGCGCACAAGGCGATCGCACCGCATAGAAAGAAGGCCGCCGCACGCGCCGTGTTTTGGATGGTGGTATTCATGATCATCTCCTTAAGTTTTAAAAGCAGTTGTGGCTCTCACCACGAAGATCGGTATCGCCGTGGCTTGGCGAGAGGTTTACGGCGCGAAGCGGTCAGTAGTCCTGAAGGCTTCCTAAAGGCTTGCTTAAGGATTTCTATTGACGAGGTTGAGACTTGAAATGCCTCATTTAGAGGCTCGCTGAGTCGATTTGCCGTGTTGATTAAGAAACGACACCACACCGACAGGTATGATTGCCCAGCCGATCAATTCCTAATCTGGACGGCTAAATGAGATCTCTCGGAAAGAAATCTTCAGGCGCGAGGCTCGAGCGCATGAAAGCATCGCCGCGATGGATGGGCGATCGGTTTCGCAACGTGCACCCCATCCGGCCCGGACTGCGCGATCCCAATGCAACCATGCCCTCGGTGAGCGATTTTCTGTGCGGCGGCGAGCGGCGAGTGCCGCGCGGGCCGCTGCCTGCAATCAACCCACTCGAAGCGTGGCGAAAGTCGCCTTCCAGTGGGCTTCGCGCCACGTGGTTAGGCCATTCGACCGTTCTGGTCGAGATTGACGGCCTGCGCGTCCTGACCGACCCGGTATGGGGACCGCGCGCATCGCCCTCCAGTCTCGCGGGTCCCAAGCGATTTCAGCCCGTCCCGGTCAGCCTGCGCGAACTGCCCCCGGTTGATCTGGTCATTGTGTCGCACGACCACTATGACCATCTCGACTATCCGACCATCCGCGAACTTGCCAAGCGCCACGTCCCCTTTGTCACTTCGCTCGGAGTCGGCGCTCATCTGGAGGCGTGGGGCGTCATTCCCAAACTCATCACCGAGCTGGATTGGTGGGAATCTCACAGCCCGAAACGCGGTGGTCTCACCGTCACGGCCGCGCCGTCGCAACATTTCTCGGGCAGAGGATTGAAGGACCGCAATGCGACTTCTTGGTCCTCCTTTGTCATCCGCTCGGAACGGCACGCGGTGTTCTTCAGCGGTGATACCGGGCTCACGAGCGAGTACCAACTCATTCGCGACCAGCTTGGCCCATTCGACTTGGTGATGCTGGAAATCGGCGCCTTTCATCCGGCTTGGGGCGATATACATCTCGGGCCGCAAAACGCGCTCGAAGCGCTTGCGCTGCTCGGCGGCGGGGCATTCTTGCCGGTGCATTGGGGCACCTTCAGCCTGGCCATGCATGCTTGGGATCAACCCGCCGAGGAATTGCTGAGTCGCGGCGAGAAGGCAGGCGCGCAACTCGTGATGCCCCGCCTCGGCGAAGCGATCGAACCTGAGCATGCGGCGCGCGCGCAAGCATGGTGGCGCGGCGTCGATACGATGGCGCAGCCGCCGCAGCTTGAAGCGGCGACCCTGCCAAAAGCGATGTCCTGGCCGATCGATTAGAGTCTCGCAGTGGTATAAGGTGGCGCTATGACGACATTTGATCTGACCCCGCCCACTGAATCTCAGCGGCGGGACATCACCGCCGGTCTTGACGCGGACGAGCGGCGCGTTCTTCTGCAACATGGCACCGAAGCCGCCTTTTGCGGTGTCTTCCTCGATAACAAAAAAAACGGCACTTACGGCTGCCGCTTCTGCGGCCTGCCATTATTCCGTTCGAACGCCAAATTCGATTCGGGCACCGGTTGGCCCAGCTTCTTCAAGCCCTACGATGAGGCGCACATCAAGCGCATTCGCGACAGCAGCTACGGCATGATCAGGGTGGAAGAAGTCTGCGCGCGCTGCGGCAGCCACTTGGGTCACGTGTTTCCCGATGGGCCGCCTCCGACCGGTGAGCGGCATTGCCTCAACTCGGTTTCCCTGTCCTTCACCGAGCACGGCAAGCCCTTGCCCGACGTATTGAAGCGCGGCGCTCCTGAGGGAGCAATCGACACTGCGGCTTAACTGCGGCGCTGCTATTGCCGGTCGAACACGATCGTCACTTCGCCATCCCCTTGAGATGAGGAGATCTGCACTTTGCTGGTCAGGGTCTTGCCGTCGGGGGACAAGGACATTCTGTCCGTGAATTTTAGGCCAACGCTGTCCAAGTTCGTCGTCGCAACGATGTCCTTCCCATCCCAAACCGCCGAGCAGAGGGCGGCGTAGCCGTTGAGTTCGAGCGCCGCCGGCTTACCGTCCGTGTTCATTTTGCGCGTGGTCGTAGAATCCGCCCCGCCTGCAGACTGATTCTCGACGATGCTGAGCGTCGGATCAGCATGCTCGATTTTTCGAACAAATGAATTCGGCGGCGGGAACTGTCCGAAGTTGCTCGTGGCAGGGTTCATCTTCCACTCACCGGAATAGTTCGGCTTGTCCGACGCCTTTGGTTTGTCCGCGGCGGCGGCGCCCGCGGCGATAGTCACGATTGCAAGCGCTGCGATTAATACTCGTTTCATCAAAAAGTCCCCCGAGCCGATCTGTTCACGTATGGACTGGGCTCTCGTAGCGCATGGCACCGATGTCGTTCCCTTCGGTATCGAGGAAGCGCACCAATTCCCCGACCGTCGGAATGACGGATTTCTGCATGATCACTTTCCCGCCGTTTGACACGACACGTGCGGCGATGACATCGACATTCTCAACCGAAAATGTCGCCTCGATGCCGTTCAGCCCGGTTCCGGAGCGCGGGACTAAACGCTTGTGCATGAGACCGAGAACCCCAGGCGATTGCTCATCGCCGGTGTGGATCAGGTAAAAGCCCGGCGGGCCCCAAGGCTCGAACACCCATTCGAACACCGCTTCATAAAAAGCGCGGGCGCGGTTTACATCATCGACGTGAATGGAGAAGGCGGCGAGATTGTTTGGCATGAGCATG
>Ga0210398_10005161_pt1 | contig 12153 bp, 10 predicted proteins | sample IncBWC4OmetaG_FD_161047 | JGI IMG/M metagenome (GOLD analysis project Ga0210398, IMG submission 161047) | Forest soil microbial communities from Barre Woods Harvard Forest LTER site, Petersham, Massachusetts, United States - Inc-BW-C-4-O | ecosystem: Environmental > Terrestrial > Soil >... | reverse complement strand
TGAGCAATTTTGTACAATCCAGCAGAGGGTGGGACGCTAGTATTCACGCTTGCTCGTTTCGGCGCCCGAAACACAAGCAGCGCCGTTGGGGCAGGTATGAGTTCGTCTCGACGAGGTTGGCATGCAAAAGGAGAAAATATGAAAACGCAGATGACAATTTGTTTTGCTCTGGTTTTGTTGACCGGAGTGTCTGTGGCTCAGGACAGCATGCATAATGACAGCATGAAGGCTGATGCCTCCAAGAACGCGGTTCAGGTTACAGGTAAAATCGGCGATGATGGCAAGACCTTTGTGAGCGACAAGAACAGCAAGAGCTGGACCATCACGAACCCAGACGCCGTCAAAGGGCACGAAGGGCACCACGTCACACTGACAGCGCACGTCGATGCGGACAAGAACGAAGTCCACGTGATGTCGCTCAAGATGGCGAAGCAGCAATAGGAGGTTGGAAGTAATCGGCCGACCAGACGTGCCGGCAAAAGCAGGAGTGAATGGTTACGGGGTCGCAATCGTGCGCCCTCCGACTGAGCATGCGAATTCGCTGAATGCAGGAGTCAATCATCAACTGGACGGTGACCGCACCCGCCGGCGCCGCTACAGGCGAAGTCCAGGTAGTAGAGCCCGGCAGTACAGTTTTGAGCAACGTGTCCTTCCAGGTATTGCCCTAGGGCACAGGAAACGAATAGAAACGCGGAAACGGGCGAGGATTCAATGAGACTCACGAGGCTGGCATTGGGAATTCTGGCAATCGTTGTGTGCCCCGGACCAGATAAGCTCTGCGCCCAAACCCAAACGATTGATGTGAGCAAGTCCAGTTTGAAGATTCGAGTCTTCAAGTCGGGCGCATTCTCCGCGTTCGCACACGATCACGAAATACAAGCGCCGATTGATGAAGGTAAGATTGATTCTTCCGCCAGCCCCAGTGTTCAGCTGCGCGTGGACTCGCGCAAGATGCGTGTGCTCGATTCCGATATTTCGGTCGAGAAACGTACCGAAATCCAACATACGATGGAAGGGACGGCGGTTCTCGATGTCGAGCATTTTCCAGAGATTTCGTACCGTTCTACTGCAATAGCAAAAACCGGGGACGCTCATTGGGAGGTCCGCGGGAATCTGAACCTGCATGGACAGAATCAACTGGTTGTGGTCGTGGTTTCTTTAGACGGGGGACACTATCGCGGTTCCGCATCCTTCAAGCAGAGCGACTTCGGCATAAGTCCCATACGCATCGCGGGCGGCACGGTTAAGGTCAAAGACGAAGTCAAAATAGAATTCGATATCGTTCCGGTTCAATGAGAAGTATATCTGCTCTTCGGTTTGACACTGCAAGTAGAGCTGAGGATCAAGGGCTGTCCACGATCGCGACCCAGGAAGAACGATCCCGAACCGCCCCAGTGCCTGAATCTCAACGCGGGGCACGTATTTCGCCGATTGAAGCAGTCGGTTGCGCGCCTTTTCCGTTAGGACTTGTGCAATCTGATTCCACCGAAGGCGCCTTTACTGCAAGCATAGGTGCGGTTCGATACCTTTCAGTTTTCTTCGACGATAAGCATTCACCGAGAATAGGGTCCGTGAACACTCGTGTCGCGCGCCGAGTGCTTATTATCGAACCCGTCCCAAGTCCATGGGATACTGTCGCTGTGTAGCGTACGTGCGAATCAGAACGAAAAGGATTTTCGTACAATAAACGTACGATGGATCGGGTAATGGAGCCTTTTTAGCGTTTGTGGCAGTTCCCAGAAGGGGAGGAAGTCCGGGAGCTTTTGCGTGACGGCTGTCCGGTCGCGTGTTTGGGAGATGCGCGCTTCCGTTAATGTATTCACTACACACGTAAACATCGGGTTCTTTCACGGCGCCGCCACTGCGGGATCCGACGCTCTGGCTGCAAGGCACCGGCAAGTTCATGCGCCATGTGAAGTTGAGACCGGGAACAGGCACCAACGCCGCAGAACTGAGCAAGCTCATCGATGGACGTCGAAAATGGCTAGCTCAGAGAAACGCCCTTTAATGAACCATTCCTTCTTGCACGCCAGAATTAAACAGCCTCGCCGCCTGCTCCGCCAAAAGGGGACGGCTGAAATAAGAGCCTTGCCCTTCGCCGCACCCGTGGCGCTGAAGGAAGTCGAGTTGCGATGCCGTCTCCACTCCTACGGCAATGACTCGCTGCTTCAGACTCTTTCCGATACTGATCATGGCGCCGACGAGGTTTGACCCATCGGGATCCGCTGTGATCTCCTGCACGAACGCTTGACCGACCTTCAAAGTGTCCACCGGAAAACGCCGCAGATAGGTAAAGCTGGAGTAGCCCGTGCCAAAGTCGTCGATGGCCACCCGAACCCCCATCGCCTTCAAGGCTAGTAGTGTAACCACAGCAGACTCCGCGTCCTGCATTAAAACAGTCTCGGTTAGTTCCAGCTCTAGATTTTGCGGTTCCATCCCGGTAGCGATCAACGCGGCCCGAACTCCTGACAGAAAATCCTTGGACTGGAATTCGACTGCAGACACGTTTACAGAAATCGGTATAACCCCGAGCCCCGAATCGCTCCACTCTCGGGCTTGCCTGCATGCTTCTGTCAGCACCCACTGCCCGATGTGTAGAATCAAACCGCACTCTTCCGCGATGGGCACGAAATCAGCCGGAAGCAGCATACCCCGCTCCGGATGTTGCCAGCGGAGCAGCGTTTCCATTCCCGTGATCAGACCTGTCTGTAGATCAATCTTGGGTTGGTAGTGCAACAAAAACTCTTTCCGCCCGAGTGCTGAGCGCAAATCCGATTCCAGCAACGCTCGCTTTGCCAGTCGCGTGTTCATGTCTTTTCGAAACGATTGGTAGCCATTGCGGCCGTGTTGCTTGGCTTCGTACATCGCTACGTCCGCCTGACGCACCAGGCTTTCCGCGTCCTGTCCATCGGCGGGGTAGGTGCTACCCCCAATGCTGACGTAAATGTCCAGACTTTTGTTATCGATAATATGCGGCGACGCTATCGCCCTTAGGATCTTCCGCGCAGTGACCGCGACGTCTTCCGCACACTCCACTTGGGAGAGTAGAATTAGAAATTCGTCTCCGCCCAGACGGCTTACCGTGTCCGTCCGCCGGATACAAGCCGTCAATCGCCCAGCGATCGACCGCAGCAGGGTGTCCCCTACGCCGTGCCCCAGTGTGTCGTTGATTCTCTTGAATTGATCTACATCGACAAACAGCACCGCCAGTTGCTTGCTCTGGCGCTCCGCCAGTGAAATCGCTTGTGTCAAGCGGTCGTCGAACAGCGTTCGGTTCGGCAAATGAGTCAGAACGTCATGTTGGGCCACACGGGACATTTCGAGCGAAGCGGCCCGTGCCCTGCTCACATCGCGGAAAGAAATCACTGCCCCAATCGTATCCCCATCTTGGTTATGGATAATCGCTACTCGGTTTTCAATGCCAAATTCCAAGCCGTCCCGTCGAATCAGCGTGCAATTTGTACATTTGGTCGTAGCCATCGCGCTCTTATCTCCTTGCGTGACAATTACTACGACATTGGAAAGGACCGCGCCGCTCATACTATCGACGAGTCTGAGCACGTCCGCAACTGGACGTCCCAGTGCCTCCTCTCGAAACCATCCGCTCATCTTTTCTGCGAGCACATTTAGATAGGTGACCTTGCCACTTAAGTCCGTGCGCACGACCCCCTCTCCGATCGAGTCGAGCGTTATGGTCGCGAGTGCATTTTCACGACAGACTGCCTCGGCCGCCCAACGGTCCATCATCGTGCGCACCGTCCGCCTTAACCGGTAGCCATCGGCTTGCTCCTTGAGCAGGTAATCTTGGGCGCCGTGCTGTACGGCCTGCCTGGCCTCTCCTTCTGTAACAGCGTCACTCAAGATTAAGATTGGCACTCCAGGCGCAGCCTGAAAAAGCTTATCGAACGTCTCGACACCTTTGCTATCCGGCAGGTTCAGATCAAGCACTGCCGCCCCCACCCTTCCGTCACGCAGTCGTTCAATCCCGCGAGAAAGTTCGGTAACCCACTCCACCTCGAACCGCTCTTCGGTTACGGAACCTAGTTCGCCCAAAACTCTTGCTGCTGCATCTGCGTCAGACGCGACCAGCAGGACACAATCGTGGCCCTTCATATTAGTATTCGATGCCGTAAGTTCGATCCTTTGGCTTGTGATCTGGCCGAGGCCCGCGACAGCGTGCTGTGCGATCTAGGCTATCTTCGCTGCTTTTGCCAACTTCGATTTCGCGAGTCCTTTGGCGGCATCCGAAGCCATGAAGCGCAGCATCTGCTGCTTCAGTTGCGCGTCCACCTCGTCCGCGATCGTCACAACCGCGGGAAGTACCGTATCGAAGTCCAGATGGCTCTGGCTTTTGTGCAACGTGGTAAAAATGCTCACCTGCAGCAACCGAGATTCCTCCACCGCCATGGCCACCGTGTAGCCCTGTTGGGCGCGTAAATCGCCGTGGTGAGCCGCCGCCTTCGAAACCTCAGCCTTGGTTTCGTCGTCCAGGCGCAGTCGCACAATGACATCACGTAGAAGCTGAGGAAGATGGCCCGTGCGGTCTTCAAAACTTAAGGGGATAGCAGTTAACTCCGGCTCCTTGTCGACTCGGCCCAGCCATTCCTGAATTACGCCATCGAGGTCACGCTCAAGAATATCTGCCACACTCTCAACAATGACGGCACTCCCGTCAGCCGCGTGCGCAGGGTTTCTAAACTTAGCCATGAGATCTCCTTACTGTTGTATTGACAGTCTGGTTCATCAGCATTTAATGCTAACAATCGCGAGAGGACATTTCTGTTCAAGAGTGATCACTCCCACCCAGACCATGCGTGGCTCGCGGATTATCGGAAGTGATTCGATGAGCATGTTCCCGGCCGTTGTTAGAGACGAGAATGACATTCGTGGCGGATTGTCCACAACAAAGCTCTCGAATCGACGGCAAGCTGAGCAGGAATGCAGTTCCGCGCCAGAGTGTGGATCGTCTGTCTGATTATGAGCAAAACGATACAGATGACAGAACGTATCTGATGGAGACTCCTTACAGAGCGCAAGCTCATCCTCGATTTCGAGGAGTACAAACGACCCAATCTAAAACAACCAGAAACATCATCGAACACCCACCGACACATTTTCGGTCCGCAGCTGCGTCAGAACTTCGTTGAGAGTATGGCTTTGATGACTCTAAGCCGTCGCCGCAGGCTAATGGTGGCGAGATGTTTTTCTATCGCGAGTCGGTTGATGTTGACTTCAATGGAAGTTCAGCGGCAGAGTGGGGGTGTCGTCCTGCGTGAACAGCTATGGCGGCGAGGTGGAGACGTTTGCCCAGCACATCATTAAAGCAAATACCATCGACACGCTCAAATTCCTGAACGACGAGTCCTTCGAACTTCGAGATAGATTTCCCGAGGAAGTTGCCTGCATGGCCAACGCTCATGCTCTTGAGGAGAATACGCGTGAGGTTATTGATCCGCTTATTTCCCAAAAAGAAGCTTGCTGCATCAGCATTTCGACCAGCTACGGAAGCGGTGCGGATCAGATCTTTCTCGACTCACCCAAAGCCGAATGGCTATGGGAGTACGCGCAGGACAGGGATGTTCTGGTTCATATTCATCCGCCTCTGGTATCAATACGAAGAAGACGGCTCCCGTCGCTACCGTCCGGGTAGCGTTAACAGGCCCCAAACGGCAAAGCGCTTCGGCGTCGCGGCGCGTCGAGATACCGCCGCCACTCAGAACCATCCAACTCCCTTCCGTTTATCATGGAGATGGCTCTGCGCCATCCGCCTATGAATAGTGCTTCTCCGCCTCCAGCCACCATGAATGCTCCCGCGCCTGTTCCGGCAGCGGCAACGACGGCCTTTCGCATCCTGGCCGCAGTCAGTGTCTGCCACATGCTCAACGACATGGTGCAGTCGCTCCTGCCCGCGATCTATCCCATCCTCAAAAGCTCGTTCAGGCTCAACTTCGGACAGGTCGGCCTGCTCACCCTCACCTATCAGGTCGTCGCCAGCCTGCTTCAGCCGTTCATCGGTCTCTATACCGACCGCCGTCCCGTGCCTTACGCGCTGGCCTTCGGCATGTGTTTGACGCTGGCGGGAATCGCCACGCTGGCCATTGCGCCGACGTTTGGCCTGCTGCTGGTGGCCGCGGCCATCGTCGGCGCGGGCTCGGCCATCTTTCATCCCGAGTCGTCGCGCATCGCCCGCATCGCTTCCGGAGGACAGCATGGATTTGCCCAGTCGTTCTTTCAGGTCGGCGGCAGCACCGGAAGCGCCGTCGGGCCGCTGCTGGCGGTGTTCATCGTGCTGCCGCAGGGTCAGCGTGGAGTCGCCTGGTTCTCCATCGCCGCCATGGCAGGAATCTTCATTCTTTATCGCGTCGGCAAGTGGCGGTCGCACCATCTTTCGCGCGCCACGCCAACGCATGTACGGGTCGAACCCCGCCATCATCTGCCGCGCCGCACCGTTATTGCCGCACTTTGCATCCTTGCGGCACTCATCTTTTCCAAGTATTTCTATCTCGCCAGCCTTACCAGCTACTACACCTTCTACCTCATCAGCCGCTTCGGCGTGTCGGTGCGCAGCGCGCAGTTGCATCTGTTCGTGTTTCTGGGCTTCGCGGCTGCGGGTACGTTCTTCGGCGGACCCATCGCCGATCGCATCGGTCCCAAATACGTGATCTGGGGCTCGATTCTCGGCGTGCTTCCCTTCACGCTGTTGTTGCCGCACGCCAATCTCTTCTGGACCGGCATCCTCTCCGCGATCATCGGCTTTGTCATCGCCTCGGCGTTCTCGGCCATCGTAGTCTACGCCCAGGAACTGATGCCCGGCCGCGTGGGCCTGGTCTCCGGTATCTTCTTCGGCCTCGCCTTCGGCATGGGCGGCATCGGCGCCGCGGTGCTGGGCCGCATCGCCGACATGACCAGCATCTCCTTCGTCTATCGCGTCTGCGCCTGGCTTCCGGCCATCGGGCTGCTCACCGGCCTGTTGCCCAACCTGGACCGGCAAAACCTGTCATGAGCGCGCGCGCAAGCTCCATCAGCGCCGGAGCCGGCTCCGCCAGCGCCACCGTTTGTTTCGAATACCTTGCCCGCCACGGCCCGCTCATGAAGGCCGATACCAAGCTGCCGAGCGTGACGGCAATGGTGGCCGGAGAATCGGTGAAAGGTTCGTGGTGGGCGCATCCACTGGCGCACACCATCTTCTTCGCGCTGCGCGATCTCGCCGATCACGCTGACGTTCTGCTGCTCAAGCTCGCCGCCGGAAAGGACCCCTTCGTCACCGTCCGTCGCGAGCTACGTCCTGGAAAGTGAATCCGCCTGACGGCTGGTAGGCGATGCGTCTCTTCTCAGTCTGAATGGATCTGGAAATCCTAAACTCTCGAGGTGTGAGACCGTTAACACTAACTCGTTAGTACTGAAGTCTTCCAAAACGTCTGGTCAGGTTCCTAACAGGTTGATTTGTAGTTTCTCGTACCCATGTTCGCGTGCCCATAGGTCCAAAGGGATTGTCGCCAACTCATCTACAACGGCAACTGCCAGCCCCGTTTTCGTCAAGTCGATACTCTTCAGATAAGTATGGCAGGTGTCGCAGACATCCACGCGGACGTGCGCGATCTCCGGCGCTGAATAATATGCCATCTGCGGTTCTCGTTCTTCTCCGCACGCCGGACAATAAATTCTTCGAAATGCCCATTCGTGAGCGCAGAGCATGCAAATCAGCGACTTTTTCGCACCGTCGCCTTCGCTCCGCAATACGCCGACGGCAGGCTTGCCGCCGCAAAGCGGGCAGGTCGATGGAGTTCCATCGACCACGGCGATTTCGCGGTGATCTGCAAGATATTCAGCGTACGGTTGAAGAAACATCCACGCGAGTACTCGATCGGAAGACGGGGCTTGCGAGGTGTCGTCCACGCCTCCCAATTCTGGCTCCCCGTGCCAGAAGTCTTCGATGGCCTGTTGCCATGCGGCTGGCCCCTGCTGCGCCAGAGAGAGGGAGGCTTGCGCGAGCGGCGCTGGCGCAATCTGCTGGACCAGCGCCAGAAATTGGGGAAATTTCGGCAGGAGGAGAAAAAGATCCAATTCATCGCGCAGATGGCGATCGGAGGAAAACTTTGGCGCATCTGCGAGAGCTGTCTGGAGTTCACGGTAAAGGCCTCTCTGAAAGGTTGCGACCCGCGTGTAGTAACGGAGTCCTTCCGCGCAGAACGGATAGGAGGAGACGAGTTCGTTGGCGCGACGGATACGGAGATCCCACTTCGCATCAGTCATCGCTGGGGTCGGGGTTTGCCGGTGACGTTGTAGTACCAGGTGCGGTGGAACGTCCACGCCCAGGCCCGCGTGACGTAACCGTTAATCATGGATCCAAAGCTACCCTCTTCGAGAACCGCGCTCATGTACACGTGAATCAGAAACAGTCCAATCGTGATGAGAGCCACACTCGCATGAATCAGAATCGCGGCGTAGCGCACGAAGCGGAGGCTCCAGGGGAGAGTTTCTGTGTACCACAAGGCGACGCCGGAGAGCAGCAAAAGAATTACGCTGTAGAGAATTCCCCAGAAGAAGAGTTTTTGTCCATAGTTGAACCGGCCGACCGGCGGGAGTTTGTCGTCCTCGTTGCGGATGTAGTCTGGGATTGCCTTAGCCCAGGCGCGATCGGCGTCATCGATTTTCATGTCGCCGTGCCACTCTTTGAACGTCCAGAACAGTGATGCCGTAAATATCAATCCCAACCACGGATGCCAGAACCGCGCCGTGGGACCGCCTCCCACGACCGCGGCGAGCCAGTACAGATAGGGCGACCAGAAGGCGAGGCCGGTCACGAGCAGGTAGGTATAGGAGAGCGCGCCGATCCAGTGATTCAGGCGCTCGCCCAACGTGTACCGGACGATCGTCTCTGTGTTTTGGTCTGCGGCATTCGAGCGCGAAACCGCGTCGGTCGTCATAGCCGCCTCCCCTCATCGCGCCGCTCATCCTTCGGCGAAACGTCCGGCGGAATCGATTCTTCTTTCTTCAGTCCAAATCGCATATAGTGCAACGCCATCCCGACAATACCGCCAGCGATCGCCAGATTCCCCAGCCATTTCAAGGGCCCTTTCCACAGCCGCACCGACCAGGGTATCCGCGGATCTCGGGGTAACCCTCCGTACAATTCCGGATTCTTCGCGTCGTGCAGCACGTAGATCACGTGGGTTCCGCCCACTCCGGCGGGATCGTAAACTCCTGCATCCTGAAATCCGGAATTGTCGCGAAGCTGTGCCGCGCGCGTCTCCGCCAACTCTTTCATTTCCGACTTCGTCCCAAAGTGCAGGCAGCCCGTAGGGCAGGCTTTGATGCAGGCTGGTTCGAGCCCCACGGACACGCGGTCGTTACACAGCGTGCACTTAAAGACTTTGCGCGAGGGAGGATCGAATTTCGGAATGTTGAACGGGCAGCCGGTCATGCAATACCCGCAGCCAATGCAATTTGCCTCCTGAAAATCGACGATGCCGTTGGCATACTGGACGATGGCGGCGTCGGCCGGGCAGGCGGCCAGGCAACCCGGATCGGCACAGTGCATGCATTGGTCTTTGCGCATCAGCAGCATCATGCTGCCATCGGCGCGCTCATGTTCGTTGAACTTGATCAAGTTCCAGTAATTCCATGCCGTCTCCGGCATCGTCTGGTAGCTGTTATCAAAGGTAGTTTCGCTGAACGTGTACCCGTTCCATTCCAGGCAGGCTACTTCGCACGCTTTGCAGCCGATACACGTTGTCGTGTCCACCAGTTTGCAGACTTGGAATTCGCGGTTCAACCCGGCACCAGGGACGACTCCGACGTGACCGGAAATTCGGATTAGCTCTGTTGCCGCCTGGCTCATGGTCGCTCCCTATGCCTTCTCGACTTTCACTAAGAAGCCTTTGGATTCAGGGGTGTGGGCATTCGGATCCGTGACTGCGGGTGTCAGCAGATTTGCCGGTGTCCGCGCATTTCTTCCTTCATCCTCGCCGATACCGCGGAAGCCCTGGTGAATCGGCAACCCGATCTGATATACCTTTTTACCGTCGATCATCATCGGCTTCAGCCGGCGTGTGACAAAGGCTTTCGCGATGTAGGTTCCGCGCGCACTGATGACTTTGATCTTGTCCGTTCCACGAATTCCTTTTTCGTCTGCCAACTCCACCGGAATTTCCACAAACGGTTCCGGGATGAGTTGGACGTTCATCGGATTGTTTTTCGTCCAGTAGTGATATTGCTCGGTCAGCCGGTAAGTAGTGCAAACGATGCTGTACTCCTCCGGTGATCCAAACTTATCGAAAGGCGTCTTGAACTTCTTCACCAGCGGATTATTCGACTGGTCAGGGTGCAGCGGATTCCTGATGGGGCTTTCGATCGGTTCGTAATGCTCGGGGAACGGCCCATCCGCGAGCACGCCGATCGGAGCGAACAAACGCCCGATGCCTTCCGGATTCATGATGAACGGCCCCATGTGATCCTTCGGATGGGAGTCGGGCTTAAAGTCCGGCACGTCATTGCCCACCCACTTTCCCGCCGCTTCGTTCCACCAGACCTGTTTGCGATCAGGGTCCCAGGGCTTTCCGGCGACGTCGCAAGAAGCCCGGTTGTAAAGCACGCGCCGGTTTGCCGGCCACGACCATGCCCAGTTGAGGAAAACTCCCATTCCCGACGGATCCTCCGTACCTCGCCGCTGGATCTGCGATCCGGCTTCGGTCCAAGAACCCGAGTAGATCCAATTGCCGCACATCGTGGTGCCGTCGTCTTTCAACCAGGCGAATCCGGGCAACTGCTGACCGGCTTTGATCACCTGCCCCGTGGCATCGTCTTTCAGGTCAGCTAGAGCTCTACCGTTGATTTCCATTGCCACTTGCGAAAGTGGAGGATGGGCTCCATCCGCATATGCCCAACTCAGATTCAGAATGGGGTCGGGAAATTTTCCGCCATCCTTCTTATAAAGGTCGCGAACCCGCAGGAAAATCTGCGCGATGATGTCCTGGTCCAGCCGCGCTTGGCCGGGAGGTGGAACGGCGGCATATTTCCAAGTGACCCAGCGTGCCGAGTTGGTCATGCTGCCATCTTTTTCGGCAAAGCCCGCGCAGGGCAACCGGTAAACCGTGGTATTGATGTTCTTCTGTTCTTCGACAGTAATTCCCGGAGCTCGCCAGAACTCGCTGGTCTCATCCTGATAAATTTCGCCCACCACCAGCCAGTCAGCCTTCTTGAGTGCATTGATGTTTTTGTTCGTGTCCGGGCCGATCATCACTCCATTCATCCCGAAGGCCAGCATGCCCTTGACCTTGCCGTTGTACATGTCGTCCCAGATGTGGGTCCATGAATAATCGCGGTCAAACTTGGGCAGGTAATCGAAAGCAAATCCGTTTTCTTTCGTCGCCGCGTCGCCGTAGAGACCCTTGAGCAACGACACCATGAATTTCGGCGTGTTGGCGTAGTAGTTCATCGAATCCCAAGGAGAAGGTTTCGACGATGTCGGCGTAGTTCGCTTCAAAAAAGTAGCCAAATCCGCATCGTCCGGAACCGGCGCTTTCAGGTATCCAGGCAGCGAGTCGTACAGCCCGGCCATATCCGTCGCGCCCTGGATGTTCGAATGGCCGCGGAGAGCGTTCACGCCGCCGCCCGCTCTTCCGACGTTGCCGAGCAGGAGTTGGATCATGGCGGCAGTACGAATGATCTGCGTTCCAAAAGAATGCTGCGTCCAGCCCACCGCATAGATGATGGTGGCGACCTTCTTCATGTCGCCGTCTTTGCGGACTGAGGTAAATAGATCGATCGCCTTCAGGTACTGGTCCTTGGGTATGCCGGTGATCCGCTCGACGGCTTCGGGGGTGTACCGGGAATACTGCTGCTTCATCAATTGAAAGACGCACCGCGGATGCTGCAGCGTAAGGTCGTAGGCAACGTTCGGGGGCAACGCGGGCGGCGGCGCCGGAGTCGCGGGGTGTGCCGATGTTTCCGCATTCGTCTTGCCGGCGGGCACGGAAGTCGCAGCGTCGGTCTTGCCGCTGAAGTCTCCGCCCTCCTGATAATTCCACGTAGTGTTATCGTAGACGCTCGTCGAGGCGTTGAATCCCGAATACAAGCCATCCTCGGGAAGTTTGAACCCCTCCTTCACGATGAAGGCGGCGTTCGTGTAGTTAACGAGATATTCCTTGGCGA
>Ga0210398_10005158_pt1 | contig 12155 bp, 12 predicted proteins | sample IncBWC4OmetaG_FD_161047 | JGI IMG/M metagenome (GOLD analysis project Ga0210398, IMG submission 161047) | Forest soil microbial communities from Barre Woods Harvard Forest LTER site, Petersham, Massachusetts, United States - Inc-BW-C-4-O | ecosystem: Environmental > Terrestrial > Soil >... | reverse complement strand
CGTGATCCCGGCGGCGGGGATCCAGGTGCTGGTCACCTTGGTGGCGACCGGGGCCGGCTATTGGGCGACGACCGTGCTGCTTGCCCCGCGCCTGGCCGAGCTCGGCCGGGCGGCGCGGCCGGGCCTCGCCCGCGAGGCGGTTGAAGACCTCGATTGGGAACTGGCCCTGCGCTAAATCGAGCCTGCCGGGGCGCGGTGACGGCGCCCCGTCACCGCGCGCCCGAAAAGACCCGCAAGCCGATCAGGCCGGCGGCGATCAGCAGCAACGAGCAGATCCGGCCGAGATTGGTGCTCTCGCGGAAAAAGGCGATGCCGACGATCGCGGTTCCAGCGGTGCCGATGCCGACAAAGGTGGCGTAGACGGTCGCCGCCGGCAACCGCTTGACCGCTTCGGCCAAGAGGTAGTTGGCCGGGACCGCGCAAATCAGCACGACCACCAACGGCGCCCATTTCGAGAAAGGCGCCGCCCATTTCAACAGGAACGGCCAGGCGATCTCGAAGACATCGGCAGATAGGATAAAGAGCCACGCCATCGCCTTGGGATAGCATCGCACCCGGCGAAGTGTCGAGCAGGGCCGGCCGCCGGCCGGGCGTAACCGGGGAGTCGCGCGGGCCGGCGGAATGCCCTATGATCGCCCGATAGGATTTTCGAGGGAGGTTTTCATGTCGGTGATCAAGGCCTTTGATCTGGCTTACGGGCGGCTGCGTTCGCCCGATCTCGACCGCCAGGAAGAGTTTCTGACCGATTTCGGCATGGTCCGCGCCGACCGCACAAAAAATGCGCTCTACATGCGCGGCACCGACGCATCGCATCACCTGCACGTCACCGAATTGGGCGAGCCGCGCTATGTCGGGATCGCGGTCCATGCCGCCGCCATGGACGATCTCGAGCGGCTGGCGCGGGCCCCCGGCGCCTCCAAGATCGAGGACATCGACGAGCCCGGCGGCGGCCGGCGGGTGCGCCTCGTCGACCCCGACGGCTACCAGGTCGAGGTTGTTTATGGCATGCAGATGCTCGACCCGATCCCGGTGCATCGGCCGCGGGTCAATTCCGGCGATGACAAATTCCGCCGCAAGGGCGAGCTGTTCCGCATCGAGCGCGGCCCCTCGCACATCAAGCGGCTCGGCCATTTCGTGGTGATGAGCAAGAATTTCGAAAAGACCTTGGGCTGGTATCGCGAGATGCTGGGCTTCCGTTGCTCGGACGAGTTCTATGCCGGCGACAAGAGCAACATCGTCGGCTCGTTCAACCGGCTCGACCGTGGCGACGACTATGTTGACCACCACGCGTTCTTCTGCATCCGTGGCGACAAGAGCGGGCTCAACCATCTGTCCTACGAGGCCGCCGACATCGACGACGTGATGGCCGGGCACGAGCATCTCGAAGGCAAGGGCTACCAGCACATGTGGGGCATCGGCCGCCACCTGATCGGCAGCCAGCTGTTCGATTACTGGGCCGATCCGTGGGGCCGGGTGCACGAGCATTGGGCCGACACCGATGTCTTGAACGCCAGCACCCCGCCCAACATCCTCGAGCGCGGCGAAGGCACCGGCGGGCCGTGGGGCCAGCCGATCCCGCAGATCTTCATGGGCCACGCCTCGCCCTGAAAGGCGCAGAGCGGCACCCTCTCCTGCACCGCGGGAGAGGGTGCCGAGCGCAGCGAGGCGGATGAGAGCGACGCCGCACGATAGCCCCTCACCCTCCCAGCCTTGCAGGCTGGGTCCCTCCCTCTCCCGCGTGCGGGAGAGGGGCAACAGCGCAGCCGGCTATTCGGCGGCAAGACGGCGCCCGGCGCGTTCCGGGCCGGCGAACGGCCGGTCGTGGCGCAGCGAGGGCACCATCCGGTGCGCCTCGGCGATCCGCCCGAGGTCGATACGGGCGCTGACAAGGCCGACCGTTTCCTCGCCATCGGCCAGCACCTTGCCCCACGGGTCGACAATCAACGAGTGACCGTAGGTGCGCCGGCCCTCGGCGTGCTCGCCGCACTGCGCCGGGGCAAAGACGAAACAGCCGGTTTCGATCGCCCGCGCCCGCAGCAGCACCTGCCAATGGGCAGTGCCGGTCGGCACCGTGAACGCCGACGGGATCGCCAGGAAATCGGCGCCGGCCTGGGCCAGCGCGCGATAGAGCTGCGGAAAGCGCAGGTCGTAGCACACCGTCATGCCGAGCACGCCCCACGGCGTCTCGGCCACCACCGCCCGGTCGCCCGGCCGGAACGCGTTGCTCTCGCGGTAGCTTTCGCCGCCGGCGAGGTCGACGTCGAACATGTGGATCTTGTCGTAATGGGCGACGACGCCGCCCGCCGCATCGATCAGATACGAGCGGTTGGCGAGCCGCCGCTCGCCCTCCGACACCCCCGGCTCGCGCGAAATGTCGACCGCCAGCGAGCCGAGCAGCAGCCATGCGCCGGTCTCACGCGCGACCTCGCGCAGGGCGGCCAGCACCGGATGGTTCGCCTCGTCGCGCGCCTTTTCGCGCCGCAACTTGCCGATCGGTTCCATCAACCCGGTATTCTCCGGGGTCAGCACCAGATCGGCGCCGCCGTCGCGGGCCCGGCGGATCATCTCCGAGACGATCCGGATATTGGGCTCGTAGTCGCGCGCCGCGGTGAACTGAACCAACGCAGCGGTGAAATTAGCGCTCATTTGCCGAGTCCCAGCTTGGTGTCGAGCTTGCCGGCGCGGTCGAGGGCGACCAGGTCGTCGCAGCCGCCGATGTGCTCGCCATCGATAAAGATCTGCGGCACCGTGCTGCGGCCGTGCGCACGCTGGATCATCTCGTCCCGCCGCGCCGGCGCCTCGGCGATGTCGATGTCGACAAAGGCCACGCCCTTGCGCTGCAGCAAGGCGCGGGCGCGCGAGCAGTAGGGACAGAACATTGTCGTATAGAGCTCGATTTCGGCCATCACCCTCACCTCCGCCCGCGCCGTTCTCGCAATTGGCCGATTATGCCCCGGTGCGCAATGCCCGCGCCAGGGTCAGCACGCCGACAGAGGCCGCGCCAGCGCGTTTGAGCACGCGGGCGCATTCGTCGACCGTTGCCCCAGTGGTCAGCACATCGTCGACGACGACCACCCGCCTGCCGGCGAGCTCGCAGGGCGGCCTGAGGGCGAAAGCGCCGGGCTGCCTGAGGGCAAAGGCGCCGGCCACGTTCCGCTCGCGCCCGGCCGGCCCCATATGGCCTTGCGATGGGGTCTTGCGGCGGCGCACCAGCCAGTCGGCGGCAACCGGCGGCCCGCCCGCGGCGCGGATCGCGTGCGCCAGCAGCGCCGCCTGGTTGTAGCGGCGCCGCACCAGCCGGGTCCAATGCAGCGGCACCGGCACCAGCAGGTCGGCATCGGCCAGAACCTCGCCGCCGACCCGGTGCATCCAGCGCCCGAACGCGCCCGCCAGATGGGTATGGTCGGCATGCTTGAGCCCGAGGATCAGCCCGCGGCTGTTGCGGTCGTAGCGCAATACGGCGCGCGCCCGATCCCACGCTCGCCGCCCGCGCGCGCAATCGGCGCAGATCGCACCGTCGCCGGCCGGATGGGCAAACGGCAGGCCGCAGCCGGCGCACCAGGGCGGCGCGAAAAAGGCGATCCCGCCCCAGCACCGGCCGCACAGCGCATCCGGCTCCTCGACGATCTCGCCGCAAGCCAGGCAGCGCGGCGGCAGGACGGCGTCGACCAGGCCGCGGCCGATCCGCCGCAATCGGGTAGCCATTGCCGCCGCTGTCATCGCGGCAGATCATCAGACTATGCGCCGGTTCGTCAACCCACAGCCGCACCAGGGAGCGCGATGAAATCAGAGGATGCCGAGGCGACGCCATTGTTCGATCGCCGGGCCTGGCGGCTGCACCGCGAGCGCGCGGCGCGGCGCGGCGCGGTCGATTTCCTGCACGGCGAGATCACCGAGCGGATCGTCGACCGGCTCGACGATGTCGGCCGGCGATTCCGCGCGGTGCTCGATCTGGGCGCGCATTCGGGCGCGCTGTCGCGGGCGCTCACCGCTCGGCCGGGGGTTGAGCGGGTGGTTGCCGCCGACCCGGCTCTGGGCTTTCTGCGGCCCGGCGCCGCCCTCCCGAGCGCCGCCCTCAGGGTCGCCGCTGATCCGGAGCTGCTGCCGTTCCGCACGGCGAGCTTTGATCTCGCGGTCAGCGCGCTGGCGCTCCATTGGGCCGCCGATCTTCCCGGGGCGCTGATCCAGCTGCGCCGGATACTGAAGCCGGACGGGCTGTTTCTCGCAGCACTGCTCGGCGGCGCCACGCTCGGCGAATTGCGCACCGCGTTCATCGAGGCCGAGCTGGCCGAAGAGGGCGGGGCCAGCCCGCGCGTCTCGCCGACCGCCAGCCTCGCCGACGCGGCGGCGCTGCTGCAGCGCGCCGGCTTCGCGATGCCGGTCGCCGACGCCGACACGATCACCGCGACCTACCCCGATCTACTGGCGCTGATGCGCGATCTGCGCGCGATGGGCGAAACCAACGCCTTGTCGGCGCGCCGCCGCTCGCCGCTGCGCCGCGGCACTCTGGCCCGCGCCGTGGCGATCTACGGCGAGCGCTTCGGCCTGCCCGACGGGCGGATCAGGGCCAGCTTCGAGATCTTGTTTCTGACCGGCTGGGCGCCCGATGCGAGCCAGCCCAAGCCGCTGCGGCCGGGCAGCGCCACCCATCGCCTGGCCGACGCGCTCGGCACGGTCGAGATTTCCGCCGGCGACCGCGCGGCGCCGCCGGGCAAGGGCGGGCGATGACGCGGCCACCGGTCAGTCCGCCCGGCCCTCGTACATAAAGGTGTGTGTGCGCGGCCCCGGCAGTCGGAAATTGTGCAGCCGATCGAGCCGAAAGCCGGCCTCGCGCAGCAGCCGGTCGATCGGTCGATTGAGATGGCAGCCGCCGGCGAACCGGCTCCACAACGGGTCGAGGCGGTCCTGCCAGCGCCGCACGCCGGGTTCGGGCGCCCGGCCGTGCTCGACGAACAGCAGCGAACCGCCGGGGCGGAGCACGCGCCGCGCTTCCAGCAGCGCCCGCGCCGCGTCGGGGATCGAACATAAGGTCCAGGTGGTCACCAGCGTATCGATGCTGGCGTCGGGGAGGGGCAGCGCCTCGGCCGAGCCCTCGACGAATTCGACCGGCACCTTGGCCGTTGCGGCGCGGCGGGAGGCGAGACGGAGCAGTTGCGGCGAGGGCTCGACCGCGACGATCGAGCGGGCGGCGGACCCGTAGAGCGGCAGGTTCAGTCCCGAGCCGGCTCCGATTTCGAGCACCCGCCCTTCGGCGCCGCCAATGGTGCGCTCGCGACAGGCGCGCAGAGCCTGTTGCCGCATCGCGAAATCGATCAGCCGCGGCACGATTTGGTCGCGATAGACGCCCATAACGGTAAGAATTTGGGGCGGCCCCCGCTGTGGCCAATAGCGATCCCAATACCGACATCGCCGTCGCCGGCTGGGGCGCCGGAACTTGCCGCCGCTCCGCGCGGTTTGAACATTGCGGAATCCACCGCCTCAAATATCAAGGACTATACGATGGCGACACCAGCGAAGATCAGGGCCAGCCGAACCGCCGAAAGGAAAAACAGCCGGGCGCAAGCGTCAGACCGAAAGAAAGAGACGCGGGCAGCGGCGCCGAATGCGTTCGATGTCTTGGAGCAGGATCATCGCCAGGTCGAAGGCTGGTTCGATGAATATGATGAGCTGAAAGAAGACGACGATGGCAAGGCGGAGCTCGCCGAAAAGATTTGCCTGGCGCTGAAGGTGCATGCCCTGATCGAGGAAGAGATTTTTTATCCGCAGGCGCGCGCTGCCACCGGCGACAACGACCTGCTCGACGAAGCCGCGGTCGAGCATGCGGCCGTGAAGAACTTGATCGCGGAAATCGAAAGGATGAAGGTCGGCGACGACCTCTACGATGCCAAGATCCGCGTGCTCGGCGAGATGGTGAAGCACCACGTCAAAGAGGAAGAAGAGGAGCTGTTTCCAGAAGCTGCTTCGGCCAAAATGGATGTCGCTGCGGTCGGCAAGAAGCTTGCCGCGCGCAAGGAGGAGCTGATGTCGGAAATGGCCTGAGAACCCCGGTCGCCGCCGGCGCCCCACGCCCGCTCACAGGAGGTCGCGCAGCATCGCCACGAGCGGCTTGTCGGCGGGCGGCATCGGGTATTCGGCGAGCCGGGCCGGGCGCACCCAGGCCAGACGCTGGCCCTCGCGCGCGGTTGGGATGCCGCTCCATTTGCGGCAGACATAGAGCGGCATCAGCAGGTGAAATTCGGGGTAGGCGTGCGACGCGAAGGTGAACGGCGCCAGGCAGCTCGCCGCGACGTCGATGCCGAGCTCCTCGGCCAATTCGCGGATCAGCGCTGCCTCCGGAGTCTCGCCGGGGTCGATCTTGCCGCCGGGAAACTCCCACAGCCCGGCCATCGCCTTGCCCTCCGGGCGGCGGGCGAGCAAGACCCGGCCGTCGGCGTCGACCAGCACCACCGCCGCGACCAGCACGAGCGGCGGGGCGCCTGCGGGGTCTTCGCCCGGAGGGCCCCCTCCTGTCCCTTCCTCCACCTCCACCACCCTAACCCTCCCGTGCAGGCGGGGGAGGGAATGGGAGGGGGCTTCGCCGTGCCGGAACCGTCCGCCGCTTGCGGAGGAGGGAAGCGGAGGGGGTTCCGCCGCGCCGGTCAGCTGCGGTAGCTGCCGTTGATGTCGATATAGCCATGGGTCAGATCGCAGCTCCACACCGTCGCCTTGCCGCGGCCGATGCCGAGATCGACGGCGATGGCGATCTCGCGACCCTTCATATGCTCCGCCACCGGGGCCTCGTCATAGCCGGGAACCGGCCCGCCATGGGCGGCGATCTCGATACCGCCGACCGAGACCGATAAAAGGTCGCGATCGGCTTTCTCGCCGGCCTTGCCCACCGCCATGACAATGCGGCCCCAATTGGCGTCGCCGGCGGAGATCGCGGTCTTGACCAGCGGCGAGTTGCCGATCGCCAGCCCGATGCGCCGCGCCGCCCGCGCCGTCGCCGCTCCCTTGACCTCGATCGTGACGAATTTCTGCGCGCCCTCGCCGTCGCGCACGACCTGCTGGGCGAGATCGATCAGCACGGTGTCAAGCGCCTGGCGGAAATTTTCGAGCCGGCGGTCGCGCGGGCTCGCCACCGGACGGTGCAGCACCTGCCCAGTCGCGCAGAGGAGGAGGGTATCGCTGGTCGAGGTGTCGCCGTCGACCGTGATCGCGTTGAACGAGCGGTCCGCGGCGGCGGCGAGCAGCGGCTGGAGCACCGCTGCCGGCAATGCCGCGTCGGTGAAGACATAGGCCAGCATCGTCGCCATGTCCGGGGCGATCATTCCGGAGCCCTTGGCGAAGCCGTTGAGACGCACCGCCACGCCGTCGATCTCGGCGGCGGCGGTCGAGCCCTTGGGAAAGGTGTCGGTGGTCATGATCGCCCGCGCCGCCCTTTCCCAGCCCTCGGCCGAGAGCCGGGCCGCGGCCTCGGGCAGCGCGCCGAGGATCTTTTCGGTCGGCAGGGTCTCGCCGATGACGCCGGTGGAGGCGATGAAGACCTGCCTGGGGTCGCATCCGAGGAGCTTCGCCGTGGCCGCCGCCGTGGTCGCGACCGCGTCCTTGCCGGCGCGGCCGGTGAACACGTTGGCATTGCCGGAATTGACGACGATCGCGCGCGCTTGCCCGCCCGGCAGGCAGTCGCGGCACCACAGCACCGGCGCTCCGGCGGTCAAGGAGCGGGTGAAGATGCCGGCAACCGCGGTGCCCGGCGTCAGCTCGGCCAGCATCAGATCATCGCGCCCGGCATAGCGGATGCCGCCGGCGAAGGCGGCGAGCCTAACCCCGGCGATCGGCGGCAAGCAGGGAAAGCTCGCCGGCGCGAGCGGAGAAACAGCGGCCATCTGTGTGCCTCTTTGACGATCGGGCCTGGCTATCTGGCGGGCCTGGCTATTTGGCCGCGGGCAGCGGTTTCCCGTCGAGCCCGAAAGTGGCGATCGTGGCGCCGCTGCGCAGCTCCTTCAGCTTCGCCAAGATCGCGTCCCGGATTACGAGGCTGCGCATCTGGCCCTGCGCCTCCTCGAAGCTCGGCGGCTTTTTAACCCGGCGATCCTCGACTTGGATCACATGCCAGCCGAACTCGGTCTTGACCGGGGTCTCGGTGTAATGGCCGGCCGGCAGCGCAAAGGCCGCCGCGGTGAACGCCGGCACCATTTCGTCGCGTGTGAAATAGCCGAGATCCCCGCCGGAAGAGGCGCCCGAATCGGTCGAATATTTCTTGGCGAGGGCGGCGAAATCCGCCCCCTTGTCGAGCTGGGCGATGATCGACTTCGCTTCGGGTTCGGTCTTGACCAGGATTTGCCGGGCGTGCACCTCCTCGCGCGGCGGCGTTTGCTTCAGGAATTCCTGGTAGCGCGCCTGGAGCCGGTCTGGGGTCACCGCTGTTTTGATCAGCTGCTCGACATAAGCCTGCTGGATCAAGTGGTCCTCGTAAAGATGGAGGCGGCGCTGCACCGCCGGGTCCTGGTCGAGATGCTCCTTGCGCCCGGCCTGGGCGACCAGCTCGCCGTCGACCAGCCGGTCGAGCAGAATCGGATAGATCTGCTGGAGCGGCAGCTTTTGCAGCTGGGCCGGCAGGCTCTGCTGCGCGGCTTCGACATCGGCCAGATGCAGCTCGGTCCCATTGACGCGGGCGACGACGGTGCTCGCCGGCGGCAGAGCGGGCGCCGGCGGCGGCGCGGGCGTGGGTGCGGGTGGCGCAGCGGCGGGGGCGGCGGCGGGAACCGGAGCCGGCGTCGCCAGACCGGCCGCGCGCGCGGGCCCGGCGGCAAGGCCAGCTGCTGCCAGTGCCAGGCCGAGCACCCCGGCAAAGGACCAACGCGACACCATCTTCGACCACCCCCCGGCAGCACGCAGCCGCGCGGTTGGCGCGGCCGAACCCGGCCATCAATGCACATCGACGCCACGCGAACAAGCCGGCGAGTGGCCGGATCTGCGTCCAAGCCGGGGGCGGCGCCGCAGCCGTCGCGGTGCCTGGCGAATTGACAGCCAGGGTTGGTCCGCCTATCTCTCAACGGGTCGCCGTGCGAACATATCCAGCCATTCACCTCCGTTCTTTGAGGCTTCCATGCTTGGCGCCCTAGCCCGGCGGCTGTTCGGCTCCGCCAATGACCGCTATGTCAAAAGCCTGGGGCCGATCGTCTCCGCCATCAACGAGATCGAGCCGCAGCTCGCGGCGATGTCCGATGACGAGCTGCGCGCGCGCACCGCGCTGTTCAAGCAGCAGCTGGCCGATGGGGCCGAGCTCGACGACATCCTGATCGAGGCTTTCGCCACCGTGCGCGAAGCCGCCAAACGCACCCTCGGCCAGCGCCATTTCGACGTGCAGCTGATGGGCGGCGTCGTCCTGCACCGCGGCATGATCGCCGAGATGAAGACCGGCGAAGGCAAAACCCTGGTCTCAACCCTTCCGGTCTATCTCAACGCGCTCTCCGGCAACGGCGTGCACGTTGTCACCGTCAACGATTATCTCGCCCGTCGCGACGCCGAATGGATGGGCCAGATCTATCGCTTTCTCGGTGTCTCGGTCGGCTGCATCGTCCACGAGCTCGACGACATGCAGCGCCAGCAGGCCTATCTGGCCGACGTCACTTACGGCACCAACAACGAGCTCGGCTTCGACTATCTGCGCGACAATATGAAGTTCCGGCTCGAGGACATGGTCCACCGGCCGTTTCATTATGCGATCGTCGACGAGGTCGATTCGATCCTGATCGACGAGGCGCGCACGCCGCTGATCATTTCGGGCCCGACCGAGGACAATTCCGAGCTTTATATCCGGGTCGACAAGCTGATCCCGGCGCTCGATGCCGACGATTACGAGAAAGACGAAAAGCAGCGCACCGTCACCCTGACCGAACCGGGGGTCGAAAAGATCGAAGCGGTGCTGCGCCGCACCGAGCTGATGGAGACCGGCACCCTCTACGACATCCACAATGTCGGGCTCGTCCACCACGTCAACCAGGCATTGCGCGCCCACAAGCTCTTCGCGCGCGACACCGACTACATCGTCAAGGACGACAAGATCATCATCATCGACGAATTCACCGGCCGGATGATGGAGGGACGGCGCTACTCGGAGGGGCTGCACCAGGCGCTCGAGGCCAAGGAAGGGGTCACGGTCCAGAACGAGAACCAGACGCTGGCTTCGATCACCTTCCAGAATTATTTCCGGCTGTACCCGAAGCTCGGCGGCATGACCGGCACGGCGATGACCGAATCGCAGGAATTCGGCGACATCTACAAGCTCGAGGTCATCGAGATCCCGACCAACGAGCCGGTCCGGCGCGGGGATACCGACGACGAGGTCTATCGCAGCACGCGTGAGAAGAACGACGCCATCGCCCAGCACGTGCTGGAGTGCCGCGAGCGTGGGCAGCCGGTGTTGTGCGGCACCGTCAGCATCGAAAAATCCGAGGCGCTGGCCGCCCTGTTCAAAAAGCACAAGATCCCGCACAACGTGCTGAACGCGCGCTATCACGAGCAGGAAGCCCATATCATCGCCCAGGCCGGGCGGCCTGGCGCGGTGACCATCGCCACCAACATGGCCGGCCGCGGCACCGACATCCAGCTGGGCGGCAACCTCGAAATGCGCCTGCGCACCGAGCTTCCTGCGATCGCCGAGGAGGGCCAGCGCGGGGTGCAGGAGGCCGCCATCCGGGCCGAGATCGCCTCAGCGCACGAGGCCGTGGTGCAGGCGGGCGGGCTCTTCGTCGTCGGCAGCGAGCGGCACGAGAGCCGGCGCATCGACAACCAGCTGCGCGGCCGCTCCGGCCGTCAGGGCGACCCCGGCGCCTCCAAATTCTTCGTCTCGCTCGAAGACGATCTGATGCGCATCTTCGGCTCGGAGCGGATGGATTCGATGCTCCAGCGATTGGGCCTCAAGGAGGGCGAGGCGATCATCCATCCCTGGGTCAACAAGGCATTGGCCAAGGCCCAGCAAAAGGTCGAGGCGCGCAACTACGATATCCGCAAGCAGCTCTTGAAATTCGACGATGTAATGAACGACCAGCGCAAGGTCGTCTACGAGCAACGCCGCGAGATCATGAATTCGCGCGATGTCGCCGCGACCGTCGCCGACATGCGCAACGAGACGATCGACGAGGCGGTGGCGGTGGCGATCCCCGAAAACGCGATGTCCGAGCAGTGGGACATGGCCGGGCTGCACGCCGAATGCCTGCGTCTGTTGGCGCTCGATCTGCCGCTCGCCGAATGGGCCAAGGAGGAGGGGATCAATCGCGACGAGGCAACCGCGCGCATCGCCGCCGCCGCCGACCGCAAGATGGCAGAGAAGACCGCGAATTACGGGCCCGAGCTGATGCGCATGGCGGAAAAGAGCCTGCTTTTGCAGCTCTTGGACCAGATCTGGAAGGATCATCTCCTGTCGCTCGATCACCTGCGCCAGGGCATCAATCTGCGCGCCTATGCCCAGCGCGATCCGCTGAACGAATATAAGCGCGAGGCGTTCGGCCTGTTCGAGACGATGCTGGTCAGTCTGCGCCAGCAGGTGACCTCGGTGCTCTCACACATCGAGCTCAGAGTGCAGCAGCCGGCCTTTGCCGAAATCGGGGCCGAGCCCGAGGAGGCGATGGCCGAGGAGATGCGCGCCACCGGCACCACCGGGCGGCCCTCTGCCGCGCGCCCGCGCGCCCAGCGCCGGCCGGGCCTGGTCAACGGCAACGGGGCCGACAGAAACGGCGCCGACCGGGGCGAGCCGCAGCGGCTGGCGGGTCCGCGCGCACCCTGGGCCGGAACCCCGCGCAACGCGCCGTGCCCGTGCGGCTCGGGCCGCAAATTCAAGCATTGCCACGGCCGCGTCTGAGAGCCTGAACCATAGTTATTCCTGAAATACCAACCGATTTTTCGTCATTCCCGCGAAAGCGGGAACCCAAGGGGTGCAAGGGCTCGAACGGTTGCTCTAGACCCCCGCTTGCGCGGGGGCGACGATAATCGACTGAGATAACATTTCGAGCCGGATACTGAAGTGTCGGGATCTCGACAAGCCGGCGGCCCTTTGCTATAGAGCGCGTCCCGCGCAGGGTGCATAGCTCAGTTGGTAGAGCAGCTGACTCTTAATCAGCGGGCCGTAGGTTCGAGTCCTACTGCACCCACCACAAATCAAAGACTTACGG
>Ga0210398_10005155_pt1 | contig 12159 bp, 12 predicted proteins | sample IncBWC4OmetaG_FD_161047 | JGI IMG/M metagenome (GOLD analysis project Ga0210398, IMG submission 161047) | Forest soil microbial communities from Barre Woods Harvard Forest LTER site, Petersham, Massachusetts, United States - Inc-BW-C-4-O | ecosystem: Environmental > Terrestrial > Soil >... | reverse complement strand
TCCGATCTGGTCGACATCTTCCATCTCCATAATGCGATCACCGCGCATGGCGGCGGCGAGGCGCTCAGTGTTGCGCAGGTGCTCGAGGAGGTGGTGCCGGCATTCGAGCGGCTGCGCCAACAGGGCAAAATCCGCTTTCTCGGACTGACCGCGATCGGCGACACGCAAGCGCTGCATCGGGTCATCGACGCCGGCGGCTTCGACAGCGCGCAGGTGGTCTACAACATGCTCAATCCGTCGGCCGCGCAGTCCTTGCCTGAAAACTACCCGGCTCAGGATTATGACCGGCTGTTCGATCACACCAAGGCGGCCGGCACCGGCGTCATCGGCATTCGCGTGCTCGCCGGCGGCGCGCTGTCCGGCTCGGCGGAGCGGCATCCGATTGCCAGTCCGCCGCCTGAACCGATCGGCTCGGCGATGAGCTACGACGCCGATATCGCCCGCGCCCGCCGCCTCATGCCGCTGGTCGCGGAAGGGTTTGCCGCAAGCCTGACCGAGGCCGCCACGCGGTTTGCCATCGGGGACGCGGCCGTAGGCACCATCCTGGTCGGCATGGCGACGCCGCAGCAGTTCGAGGATGCGCTCGCCGCGGTCGAAAAAGGCCCGCTGCCGCCCGCTGCGCTTGAACGGCTCAAGATGCTGCGGCAGGGCTTTGCGGGCGAGCCCAGGTAATCACGCCCCCTTGGCGACCACGCGCCGGACCGCATCCGTCAATGTCCCCAGCTCGTCCTCGGCGATGGTCAGCGCCGGCGTGAGATAGACGATGGAGCCGAAAGGCCGGATAAAAACGCCTTCCGCAACAAAGCGTTGCCGCAAGGCGTTGAGGTCCTTTATGCGGTCCAGTTCGACCACGCCAATGGCGCCTTTGACCCGCACGTCTTTGACGCCGGGGAGCTTGCGGCAGGGTTCGAGCCCCGCCGCCAGCGCGCTTGAGATTTTGGCGACCTGATCGAGCCGCGGCTCGCGCTGGAAGAGATCAAGCGAGGCATTGGCGGCGGCGCAGGCGAGCGGATTGGCCATAAACGTCGGACCGTGCATCAGGGCGTCATCCGGATCGTCCGACCAGAACGCCTCGGACACCTTTCTGCTGGCGATGGTGGCAGCAAGCGGCAGCGTGCCGCCGGTCAGCGCCTTGGATAACGTGATGATGTCGGGAACGACTGCCGGCTCTTGGAACGCGAACAGCGCGCCGGTACGGCCGAAGCCGGTAAAAATCTCGTCGAAGATGAGCAGCAGATCGTATTTATCCGCCAGCCTGCGCAGCCGGCGCAGCACGACGGCGTCGTGAAAAATCATGCCGCCGGCGCCCTGCACCAGCGGTTCGACGATGATGCCCGCGATCGTTTCCGCCCGGCGCGACAGCATCTCGTCCAGCGCTGCGAACTCGTCTTCCGTGCGCGGCAGATCGACCACGATGTGTTGCGGCAGGAGCCCGGCAAACAGCGCGTGCATACCATGCTCGGGATCGCACACCGCCATGGCTCCCGTGGTGTCGCCGTGATAGGCGCCGGTGAAGGCGAGCAAGCGGGTGCGCCGGCCGGTGCCGCGATTGAACCAGTATTGCAGCGCCATTTTCAGCGCCACCTCGACCGCAACCGAGCCGGAGTCGGAAAAGAACACGCGGTCGAGCCCGCCAGGCGCCAGCATTCCGACCAGCCGCTTCGCCAAGGTCAGCGCCGGCTCGTGAACGAGGCCGCCGAACATGACGTGGGGCATCTGCGCCAACTGGCGCTCGACCGCGGCGCGGATGTGCGGGTGGTTATAGCCGTGACAGGCGGTCCACCACGAGGCGATGCCGTCGATCAGTTCGCGGCCGTCGGCAAGCCTGATGCGGCTGCCGTGGGTCGCGGTGACCGCAAGCGGCGGCGCCACGGTCTTCATCTGCGCATAAGGCAGCCAGACATGGTCGAGTCCGTCGGCGTACCAGGACGGCAAAGCGGGCGTTTTTTGCTTATTTGCTCTGGTATTACCGGACATTCGGCGCTTTCATGCCACCGCGATGCGCTCGCTCGATGAATTCGCCTGCGGCAAGCTTGCGGCGCTGGAGCGCGCGCGGCTCCGCCGCACGCCGGTGGTGACGGCCCGCGACGGTATTTATGCCGAGCGCGGCGGCCGCCGTTTGCTCTCGTTCTCGTGCAACGATTATCTCAATCTTAGCCGCCATCCCGCGATCATCAAAGCGGCGGTCGAGGCGGCACAGCGATTTGGCATCGGTGCCGGCGCCTCTCGCCTCGTCACCGGCAATCACCCGCTCTACGACGAGCTGGAGAGCCGGCTGGCGCGGCTCAAAGGCACCGAAGCCGCCTGCGTCTTCGGCTCGGGCTATCTGGCCAATATCGGCATCATCCCGGCGCTGGCCGGCAGCGGCGACCTGATCCTGGTCGACGAATTGTCCCACGCCTGCATCCATGCCGGCGCCAAGCTCAGCGGCGCGACCGTGCAGCGCTATCGCCATGGCCACGTGGAGCACGCCGAAGCGCTTTTGGCTGAGCACCGCGGCGGTCACGCGCGCGCGCTGATCGCTACCGACGGCGTATTTTCCATGGACGGCGATCTGGCGCCGCTTGAGGACCTGTCGGCTGTGGCCAAGCGCCATGACGCCTGGCTGCTCGCCGACGATGCCCATGGCCTCGGCGTCGTCGGCCACGGCCGCGGCTCGAGCTTTGCCAATGGCGTCGCCGAGGTGCCGCTGCAGATGGGTACGCTGTCGAAGGCGGTCGGCGCCTATGGCGGCTATCTGTGCGCATCGGCGGCCGTGATCGACCTGATGCGCACCCGGGCCCGGCCCTTCATCTATTCGACCGGCCTGCCGCCGCCGGTCGTTGCCGCCGCTATCGCCGCGCTTGATCTGATCGAGCGCGATCGGGCTTTGACCGATGCGCCGCTGCAAAAGGCCCGGCTATTCACTCGCGCGCTCAATCTGCCGGAGGCGCAAAGCGCCATTGTGCCGGTCATCGTCGGCGAGGCGGAAGCGGCGCTCGCGGCGTCGGAAATGCTGGAAGCAGAAGGTTTTCTGGTCGTCGCCATCCGGCCGCCGACCGTGCCACCCGGCACGGCACGGCTGCGCTTTGCGTTCACGGCGCTGCACCCGGAAGCCGAAATCGAGCGTCTTGCGGGAATCGTGCGAACGCGCGTTATTGGGCGCCATTCGTGAGCGCCATCTTCATCACCGCGACCGGCACCGACGTCGGCAAGACCTATGTGGCCGCGTCGCTCATCCGTCATTTGCGCCAGCTCGGCCATTCGGTCGATGCCATCAAGCCGATCGTCAGCGGATTCGATCCGGCGCGGGCCGCGACCAGCGATCCCGGCATCCTGCTCGAGGCGCTCGGCCTGCCGGTCACGGCGGATGAAATCGAGCGGACCTCGCCGTGGCGGTTCCGCGATCCGGTCTCGCCGGATCTCGCGGCCGCCCGCGAAGGCCGGCGCATCGACGTCGATGAAGTGGTGACGTTCTGCCAGGACGCCATCGCGCAAAATCCCGGAGTCCTGCTGATCGAAGGCGTCGGGGGAATCATGGTACCGCTGGACGGCGAGCGCACCATCCTCGACGTGATGATGGCGCTGCGCCTGCCGCTGATCCTGGTCACCGGCAGCTATCTCGGCACCATCAGCCACACGCTCACGGCGCTCGATGCGCTCCACCGGCGCGATATGAACCTGCTCGCCATCATCGTCAGCGAGACCCCGGGCAGCCCGGTGCCGCTCGACGACGTAGTTGCGTCCATCGCCCGCTTTGCCGAGCCGGTCATCGGCCTGCCGCGCCGGCCGGCCCGGGGTGAGAATTCTGGGGCCGATCCTGGTTTTGGCCGTATTTTTGATCCGAATGTAGGTCAAGCTCCAAGGCGGGATGGGCAAGGCCCACCAGCACGGCGGCCCCGGCCACCCGGTTCGGGCCGATAATCCACGCTGATTCTAGTGTTCTTGGTCTTGCGGGGGGGATTGCCTTGAAGATGCGGAAAACGTCACTGGTGCTGCTCGGCGCTGCGGTCGGTGCGGCCATCACCATCTTCGCTCAGCCCGTTCTGGTCGGCAGCGGCGCGGACGCAAAAACGGTCACCAAGCCGGATCTCTACCGGCTCCTCAATATGTTCGGCGATGCCTTCGAGCAGGTGCGCTCGCACTACGTGGAGCGGCCGAACGACGGCAAATTGGTGCAAACCGCCATCAACGGCATGCTCGCCGACCTCGAAGATTCCTATTTCATCGATCCGCAGGCGCTCAGCCGCAGCGACGCCTGCGCCGGGCCGCGCTGCGCCACCGCGTTCGGCAATATCGGCGTCGCCTATACGATCCAGGAGGGCCTCGCCACGGTGGTCACGCCGATCGACGACACGCCGGCGGCCAAGGCCGGCATCATGACCGGCGACATCATCGCCCGCGTCGACGACGAGCAGGTGCAAGGCCTCACCTACCAGCAGTTCGGCACAAAACTGGTCGGCGACGTCGGCTCGACCGTCAAGCTGACCATCGCGCGCGCCGGCCGCGACAAGCCGATCGAGTTGTCGATCGTCCGCGCCAACACCACGCGGAGCTCGGTTCGCGGCCGCGGCGAAGGCGGTGACATCGGTTATATCCGCATCATCCAGTTCAACGAGGCGACCGGCGACCAGCTGAAAAAAGCGATCGACGACATCGCGGCACAAATCCCGCCGGAAAAGCTCAAAGGCTATGTGATCGACCTGCGCAACAATCCGGGCGGCACGCTCGACGGCGCCATTGCGGCGGCCGACGGCTTCCTCGACGACGGCGAAATCGTCTCGATCCGCCATCGCGCCTCCGACAAGGTCGAGCGCTTTCGCGCCAAGGCGGGCGACCTCGCCAATGGCAAGCCGATCGTCGTGCTGATCAACGGCGGCTCGGCGGCCAAAGCCGAGATCGTCGCCGGCGCGCTCAAGGACAATCACCGCGCCACCGTGGTCGGCACGCGCTCGTTCGGCGAAGGCTGGGATTCCACCACCGTTCCGCTCGGCCCGAACAAAGGCGCGCTGCGGCTCGCCACCGGGCACTACATCACGCCGTCGGGCCGCCTGATCCAGTCGAACGGCATCGTACCCGACATCGAAGCGCCGCAGGACGTGCCGGACGATCTGAAGGTCAAAGCGACGGCCAAAACCAAGGACAAGGACCAGCCGGCATTGCAGTCCTACATCCCGGCCGATCCGAGCGCCGACAAGGCGCTGACCGCGGCCTACGCGCTCTTGCGCAAGAACGTCGCGGACGCGCACGCGCGCTAGGCTGCATACTCATAAAGGATTCCGTTTTGTGCGGGAATGTGATTCAAACTCCGTGAAGGAGATTGACCATGGCCCGCTACGAACTGACGGAGTTTGAGTGGAAGGTCGTCTGCCCACTGCTGCCCAACAAGCCGCGCGGTGTGCCGCGGGTTGATGATTGGCGTGTTCTAAACGGCATTTTCTGGGTTTTGCGCTCTGGTTCGCCGTGGGCTGACGTTCCGGAGCGCTATGGTCCGCCGACCACGATCTACAACCGCTTCAACCGCTGGCGCAAAGCCGGGGTCTGGGACAGACTGATGGACGCGATCGTCGAGGCCCATGATGGCAAGGTGCAGATGATCGATTCCAGCGTGGTGCGTGTTCACCAGCAAGCGGCCGCCCAAAAAAACAGGCTGGAGACGCTTGTATCGGCCGAAGTCGTGGAGGATTGACTACCAAGTTGCATTTGCGCGTGGTCGGCAACGGGCTGCCTGTTCAGATCGAACTGTCGCCGGGGCAGATGAACGACCAGCCGATGGCCGAGATCCTGCTCAACGACCTTCCCGCCGGCGCCGCCGTCATTGCGGACAAGGGCTACGACGCGGACTGGATCAGGGACCTGATCGAGGATAGCGACTGCACGCCTCACATCCCGCCAAAATCCAACCGCTACGACGGCATCACCTATAGCAAGCGCCTCTACAAGCAGCGCAACCTGATCGAACGATGCTTCAACAAACTTAAGCAATTCAGGCACATCGCCACACGCTACGACCGCAATGCCCTCAACTACCTCGCCATGATCAAAATTGCCGTTGTCCGGCTATGGCTCAGGTTTTATGAGTCCGCAGCCTAGAGCAACGGCATTTAAGAAAAAAAGCGCATCTGCAGCACGGTCTCGAGCGTGCCTTCGAGATTGAACAAAGTGTGCAGCAGGAGCGTCAGCAAGGTCGAGTTGCTGCGCCAGCGCATCCAGCCGAGAAACAGGCCGATCACGAAGATCTGCAAGATGCCGGTCCAGTCGTATTGGATGTGCAGCGCCGCCCACAGAAGCGAGATCACGACGATTGCCGGCCACGCCGCGCGCTCCGAGCGGACGAAGCCGCCGAACAGAAAGCCGCGAAACATGATCTCCTCGCCGGCCGGCGCGACGACGATCGCCGCGAACGCCATGGCGGGCAGCCAGCCTTCCGCCAGCGCAGTGGAATAGGACTGCGTCTGGAACGTCGTGACCAGCGCGTGTCCGCTCAGATAAAGCAGCGCGTCGCTCAGCGCGATGATGCCGACAAGCACGATAAGGCCCAAAACGACGTCGCGCTTGTTTGGCCAGTGCAGCGCCAGATAGTCGACGGCGTTGGATTTTGCCAGCCGCACGGCCAGCCAAAGGATGGCGACGCTGATCGGGTTCGAGATCAGGATGAACAGCGTGACGAGAATGCCGTCATAGGGCGTATCGAGCACGGCATTGAGCTGGCCCGAGCGCCAAAATACGATCACCGCCAGCGCGACAAACTGCCCGACGAGAAAGGCGACGACTGCCCAGGCAGCCGTCGCCCAATAACCCCAGCGGTTCACCGCCGCAATGTTTTCATTCACGTTGGCAACGACCTCACGGAATCAGGATCGACGAGCCGGTGGTGCCGCGGCTTTCGAGATCGCGGTGGGCTTTGGCGGCGTCCTTGAGCGCATATTTCTGATTGACCGGGATCTTCACCGCGCCGCTCTCCACCACTTCGAACAGGTGATTGGCGATGTCGAGCAGGTCGGCGCGCTTGGCGGCGTAAGTGTTCAGCGTCGGACGGGTCGCGAACAACGAGCCCTTCTGCTGCAGGATATTGATGTTGAAGGCTTCGACCTGTCCCGAGGCGCTGCCGAAGCTGACGAACATGCCGAGCGGCGCCAGGCAGTCGAGCGACGCCGGAAACGTCGTCTTGCCGATGCCGTCGTAGATCACCGAGCACATTGCGCCGCCGGTGATCTCCTTGGTGCGGGCGACAAAATCCTCGTCGCGATAGAGGATGGTGTGGTGGCAGCCGTTGGCCTTGGCGAGCGCGGCCTTCTCCTTCGAGCCCACGGTGCCGATGACATTGGCGCCGAGATGGTTGGCCCATTGGCACAGAATGAGACCGACGCCACCGGCGGCGGCATGCACGAACACGTTCTGGCCCTTCTGCACTTTGAAGGTGCGGCGCACCAGGTATTCCACCGTCATGCCCTTGAGCATCATGGCGGCGGCCTGCTCGTAGCTGATATTGGCCGGGATCTTTACGGCGCGATCGGCCACCACCAGCCGTTCGCCGGCGTAGCAGCCGAGCGCGGTGACGTAGCCGACGCGGTCGCCGACCTTCAGATCCGTGACGCCCGGACCGACGGCGACCACTTCGCCGGCGCCCTCATTGCCGGAGACGAACGGCAGGCCGACGGGAGAGGGATACATGCCCATGCGGAAATAGGTGTCGATGAAATTGACGCCACAGGCATGCTGCTTGACCTTGACCTGCCCCTGCCCTGGCGCGCCGACCTCGATCTCCTCGAAAGTCAGAACCTCGGGGCCGCCATATTTATGAACGCGTACTGCCGCAACCATCGTGCTCTCCTTGGGATGAGTTCGTTTATAGGAAAGGCTTGGCCGGGATCATAGGGACAGAAGCGTCGAACACAAGGCGGCTCAATCGAATGCGCCTAGCGCCCACCGGAGACGTTGAGAACCGCACCGGTAATGTAGGAAGCGGCATCCGACAGCAGGAACAGGATCGCCTCGGCGATCTCGTTCGGCTCCCCCGGGCGTTTCATCGGCAATAGCGGCGTGATGCGCGCGAGCCGGCCGGGCTCGTGAATTTCGGTATCGGTCGGACCCGGCCGGATAGCGTTGACGCGCACGCCCTCCAGCGCCACTTCGCGGGCCAGGCCGTTGGTCAGCGCGTCGACGCCGCCTTTGGCGGCGGCATAGAAAACGTATTCGGTGGCGCCGCCGGTCACCGCGGCGATCGACGACAACAGCACGATGGAACCGCCCTTGCCGCCATGGGCGGTCGACATGCGGCGTACCGCCTCGCGCGAACAGATCAGCGCGCCGAACAGGTTGACGTCGATGACGTCGCGGATGGTGTCGGCGCTCGCCGCATCGAGCCGCGAATTCTTGCCGCCGATGCCGGCCGAGTGCACGAAATGGGTGATCGGCCCGAGCGCGCGCGTGGTCTCGTCGAACACCCGCACGATGTCCGCCTCCTTCGCCATGTCGCCCTGGATCGCGACGCCGGTGCCGCCAGATTTTTTAACGGCGCTGACAACCTCCGCCGCCGCGTCAGCACGGTTCAGGTAATTGATCGCGACATCGTAGCCGCGCGACGCGGCAAGCCGTGCGGTCGCCGCGCCGATGCCGCGGCCACCGCCGGCGATGAGAAGAACGGGTCGCGTCATGCTGAACTCCTTGATAGCTATCCCGGATGATGGCGGCGCAGGAAACCGATGCCGACGAAGTAGATGGCCAAAATACAGAGCGCCGCAACAATCCAAAAGCCGGGTGCAAGGCCGTCAGCCACCGCAATGACAGCAAGCAGTGCCCAGACAATCAGCGCCACGATCGTGATCGCGCGCAGGTGCGATATCCGGATCGGGTGCACGACGTGGAACGGCACGAAGGTCAGCGCCGCGAGCGCGACGACTGCGAGCGCGCAAAGCCACGGCGGCAGCTTGAGCAAGAACAGATAGAACGCCGCCACGTTCCACAGCGCCGGAAAGCCGCGAAAATAATAGTCCGCCGTCTTCATCTGCCGGTCGGCGAAATAGAGCGAGCCGGTGACGACGATGAGCGCGCCGAGCGGGATCGCCAAAACCGGTGGCAACAGCCCAGTGCTGATCGCGTAGGCCGGCACGAACACGTAAGTGAGGATATCGACGACGAGATCGAGCACGTCGCCGGACCAGCGCGGCAACAGCTCCGCCGTGTGCAGCCGCCGCGCAAAAGTGCCGTCGACACCGTCGATGATGAGCGCGATGCCGAGCCAGACGAACATCTTTGGCCAATCCGCGCCCACAGCCGCAATCAGCGCCAACAACGCGCAGGCCGCGCCGCTGGCGGTGAAAACGTGGACCGCAAATGCCGCCGCGCGCGGCGAAATGGCCTTTTCGGGTAACTCGGTCGGGTCCATTGGCCAAGCTTAGCCCCCTCCCCACCCTCCCCCGCAAGCGGGGGAGGAAGGAGGGGGAAACGTGCGCAATCTCTCTGACTTTGCTAAGACTTTCGACCATAAATCACAGGCGACGGCATGAGCGACACCTTCAGCGCCGAAGTGGCAGTCATCGGCGGCGGGCCGGTCGGCCTTGTTGCGGCCATTGCGTTGGCGACAGCCGGCGTCGATACGCTGTTGATCGCGCCGCCGGCCGAGCCGGATCACCGCACTACGGCGCTGCTGGCCGGCTCGGTCACGGCGCTGGAAATGCTCGGTGTGTGGCCGGCCTGCGTGCCGCATGCCGCGCCGCTACGCAAAATCCGCCTCATCGATGCCACCCAGCGGCTTATTCGCGCGCCGGAAGTCTTGTTTACCTCAGCTGAGATCGATCTCGACGCTTTCGGCCACAACATCGAGAACCGGCACCTCATCGCCGCGCTCGAAGCGCGCGCCGCCACGCTGAAGCTGCCGCGTATCGTCGGCGCCGCCGTCTCGATCGTAAGCGAGGAGACCGGCGTGACCATCAGGCACGGCCATGGCGAAGCACGGGTGAAGCTCGCCATCGGCGCCGACGGCCGGCGCTCGTTGTGCCGCGCCGCGGCCGGCATCGGCACAAATACGCGGCGGACCTATCCGCAGACCGCGTTGACGCTCAATCTGGCGCACGCGCGGCCACACGACGACACATCGACCGAATTCCACACTGAAAGCGGCCCCTTCACCCTCGTCCCCCTGCCCGGCCGGCGTTCGAGCCTGGTCTGCGTGCTCGATCCCGCCCACGCCGCCGAGCTTGCCGCGATGGACGACGCACAGCTTTCCCGCGAAATCGAACGCCGCGCGCACTCCCTGCTCGGCACAATGAGCGTCGAGCCAGGCCGTGGCATTTTTCCGCTGGCGATCGAGACGGCGGACGCCTTTGCGCGCAATCGCATCGCACTGGTCGGCGAGGCGGCGCACGTGGTGCCGCCGATCGGCGCCCAGGGGCTCAATCTCGGCCTGCGCGATGGCGCCACCATTGCCGAATTGGTCGCCGAGGCACGGCGGCAAAATATCGACATCGGCGCGCCGCAGCTGCTGGGGCGTTACGATGCGCAACGCCGCGCCGACGTCACCGGCCGTTCGATCGCGGTCGATCTGTTGAACCGCAGTCTGCTCACCGATTTCCTGCCCGCCCAGGGCGCCCGCGGGCTGTCGCTGTATCTGGTCGACCGCATCGGCCCGCTGCGCCGTGTGCTGATGCGCGAAGGCGTCGCACCCGCGGCGTCGCAGCCGCGGTTGATGCGCGGCGAGATGGTGTGAACGCTATTTCCTAGGCATTGTTGGCGCCAAAAGCGGCTTGGCGGGGTGCCGCCATTCATCCTAGCTTTGGTCGCAGAGCCACGGAACGCCACATGAAACTGCCACGCAATTTCTTTAAAGCCCTCGCGATCGGGGCGCCGGCGCCGTTGCGCGACTTGCCGCCCAAGCTCGAGCGCATGATCCATTTCGTGCCGCCGCATATCGAGAAGGTGCGTGCGCGGGTGCCCGAGCTCGTTCATCAGGTCGACGTGGTGCTCGGCAATCTCGAGGACGCGATTCCCGCCGATGCCAAAGCGGCAGCGCGCAACGGCTTCATCGCCATGGCGAAAAGTTGCGATTTCGGCGAGACCGGATTGTGGACGCGCATCAACGCGCTCAACTCGCCGTGGGTGCTCGACGATATTACCGAGATCGTTGCCGCGGTCGGCCAAAAGCTCGATGTCATCATGCTGCCAAAAGTCGAAGGCGCCTGGGACATCCATTATCTCGATCAGTTTTTGGCGCAGCTCGAAGCCAAGCATGGCGTCAGGAAACCGATCCTCATCCACGCCATCCTCGAGACCGCCGAGGGCGTCAACAACGTCGCCGACATCGCCAGCGCCTCGCCGCGCCTGCACGGCATCAGCCTCGGGCCCGCCGACCTCGCTGCCTCGCGGGCGATGAAGACGACGCGCGTCGGCGGCGGCCATCCTGAATACAAAGTGCTTGCCGATGCCGTGCCGGGCGCGCCCGCCGACGCGCCACGCGCCGCGTTTCAACAGGATCTGTGGCACTACACCATCGCCAAAATGGTCGATGCCTGCGCCGCCGCCGGCATCAAAGCGTTCTACGGCCCGTTCGGCGATTTCGCCGACGGTGCGGCGTGTGAGGCGCAATTCCGCAACGCCTTTCTGATGGGCTGCGTCGGCGCCTGGACGCTGCATCCGAACCAGGTGCCGATTGCCAAACGCGTTTTCTCGCCCGATCCGGCCGAAGTCGCCTTCGCCAAGAAGATCATCGACGCCATGCCGGACGGCTCCGGCGCGGTCATGATCGACGGCAAGATGCAGGACGATGCGACCTGGAAACAGGCCAAGGTGCTGGTCGATCTGGCACGCCTCGTTGCCGCCAAAGACCCCGACATGGCGGCCAAATACCGGCTATGAACGGTCGAAAAAACCTCCCGCTCCCGGCTGCTCGCCACAATTGCGGCCTTGCATGATCACGCCGCACAGGCTGTAATTTGGCCGCCGCCATGAGCAAGATTCGCAACGCCAAATATCAGATCGGCCAAGTCGTCCGGCACCGCCTCTATCCGTTCCGCGGCGTCGTGTTCGACATCGATCCGGTGTTCGACAATACCGACGAATGGTACGAGGCGATCCCCGCGGAAGTCCGTCCGCACAAGGACCAGCCGTTCTATCATCTGTTCGCCGAGAACGACGAGACCGAATACGTCGCCTACGTGTCCGAGCAGAATTTATTGCCGGACA
>Ga0210398_10005153_pt1 | contig 12160 bp, 10 predicted proteins | sample IncBWC4OmetaG_FD_161047 | JGI IMG/M metagenome (GOLD analysis project Ga0210398, IMG submission 161047) | Forest soil microbial communities from Barre Woods Harvard Forest LTER site, Petersham, Massachusetts, United States - Inc-BW-C-4-O | ecosystem: Environmental > Terrestrial > Soil >... | reverse complement strand
GTACAACCAGATTGCCGGCCAGAGCGTGGAGCGGCTTGCCGCTTTGAGCGACGGCATCTTCGGCGTGGCCATGACCTTGCTCTTGCTGGAGCTTCATGTGCCCGCGAAGGAGCTGATTCACGGCGAAGGGGATTTGCGGCACGCGCTGGCCGCGCTGGCTCCGCAACTTCTCGTGTACTTGATGAGTTTTCTGACGCTCGGTATTTTTTGGGTGGGCCAGCAGACGCAACTCAACCACCTCGAGCGCTCTGAGCGTCACTTCACGTGGATTCACCTGGCGTTTCTTTTCTCCGTCACCATCATGCCGTTCTCCACAAGGCTGTTGAACGAATTCATCACTTACCGCACTGCGCTGGTCGCTTACTGGGGCAACATATTGCTTCTCGGTGCGCTCTTGTATCTCAGCTGGGGACGGGCGACGCACGCTTCGCTTATCAAAAGCGATACACCGCCGGAAGTTCCAGCCGCGATTTGCCGCCGCATTGTGATTGCTCAATTGTTCTATGCGTTCGGCGCGCTGCTCTCGATCTTCGATACTTATTGGAGCATCGGGTTTATCGTTTTCGTGCAGCTGCACTATGCCATCGCGCCGCGATATGGGCGCGGCGCACCGAGCGAGGATGCCTAGATGGACCGGGCGAACTGTTTGTCGATGCTCGAAACGGCGATCGAGGAAGCGCGGCGCGGACTCCGAGAGGGTGGAATTCCCATCGGTGCAGCGCTCTTTGATGGCGCGGGAACATTGCTGGGGAGTGGACACAACCGCAGGGTGCAGGACGGCGATCCATCGGCGCACGGGGAGACCGATGCGTTCCGCAAAGCGGGCCGGCAGATAAGCTACCGCGACAAAATAATGGTGACGACGCTTGCGCCGTGCTGGTATTGCAGCGGGCTGATTCGACAATTCAATATCGGAGTCGTGGTGGTCGGAGAATCCGTAAATTTTCGCGGCGGAATGGACTGGCTGCAAGAAAACGGAATCAAAGTGATCGATCTTGCGTCTAAAGAATGCGAGCATATGCTGGCGCAATTCATCGCCGAAAACCCCGGGCTCTGGCATGAAGATATCGGCGAAGACTGAAGCGCGGTGGCGCGAACTGCGGCGAGCGATAGAGTGAATTGTCCATGAACCAAAAAACCAAAACGAACAAGTGGTTAGTGTTTGCGTTGACCTGCGCGGCGACGGCGACTCTTGCATTTGCGTTGCGTGCGAAGGCTTCCGCCGCTGATGAAATTCCAAAGCTTGCGGCGCTCATGGAATGGAAACCGGGGACGGTCGTGGCGGACATCGGAGCGGGAGACGGAAGCTATGCGTTCGCTGCCGTGGAGCAGGTTGGTCGAATGGGAAAAGTGTTTGCCACGGAGATCGATGCGGAGAAACTGAAGACGCTGAGAGCGGAAGTTAGGAAACGGGATTTGCAAAACGTGGCGGTGGTCGAGAGTGGGGAGACGGAAACGAATTTGCCGGCGTCGTGTTGCGATGCGATCTTCTTGCGGCGCGTATACCATCATTTGACGAAGCCTTTGGAGTTCGATGCCAGCCTGATTCGTTCGCTGAAGCCGGGAGGGAAATTGGCGATCATTGATTTTCCTCCTCATCCGGAGTACGGCAAGGTGAAGGGCGTGCCGAAAGATCGCGAAGACCACGGTATCCAGCAGAAAATTCTGATCGATGAATTGACTGCTGCGGGTTTTCAGATGGAAAAGATAGTGGATGATTGGCCGGCGGATAATTATTGTGTTGTGTTCGCAAAAAAGTGATGGCAGCGCGGCATGTGGGAATCGTGGGCGCAAGGAAAAAGCGCAGGTCTCGAGCCACTACCAGAGCGGAGAGCCCTGGTCCAAAGCTCTGGCGGTGCGCGCGACCGGACTGGCGTCACAGAATCGAAATTTCAACTAACCCCATTGTAGGTGTCGTATGTGGCGGCGATGTCGCGGACTTCCCGGAGCGTCATGTTGCGGAGAACTTTGCCGTCTTCGAGGATGGTTTCCAGCGCGTTCGTGCCGAGCGCGGAAAGGTCGGGATTGCCGGCATCGTTCAGGACTTCGACGGTGGCGAATTCTTTGCCATTATGGATTAGGTTGAAGCGGCCGCCTTTGCTGGCTTTCGATGGATCGGTCTTGGGGTTTTTGTAGACGTTGTGCCATTTGCCGCCGCGGTCGATAGCGGAACATTTTAAGGCAAATTTCAGCGTGTCGCGATTCACTTGTTGGAGCAGCGCACCACCCATGCCGTAGCTCCAGATATCTTGGGACCAGCCTTTGCGCGTGAGCTGTGCGGTGATGTTTTGAATGGTGTAGAAATTCACGCCGTCGCCCTGGATGAAACGGACATTGGGGACGGTGGTCTTCCAGCCCTTTTTATTGACCTCGTAGCCGAAGACTTCCGCGACGATTTTGAAGAGTTCTTCGAGCACGGCTACGGCATCGCCGGAGTCCGGGCGAATGACTAGAGTGCCCTTGCGCTGGAGAATCTTGTCGCGAAGCGCGCCGCCCCAGAGATTGCGGACAGCGTTGTAAACGTCATACGAGTCGCTGACGCACGCGACGACACCTTCAGGGCAGTTTGCCAATATGTTCGCGTAGGCCTCGTTCTCCTTGGCTTCGCCCCAAGCGGTGATCGTGGAGTGTTCCGAGGCGGGGATGCTGTAGCCGGCGCAGTTGAGCGGATCTTTTGCTGTGAGGTCGGCGGAATAGAATTGATTGAGGAGCTGGATGGCGGCCAGGGTATCCGTACCGAAGAAGTTCAAAAGATGGGCCGCGCCGCCGATGGCCGCAGATTCTTTGGAGGAAACGCCGCGGAAGCCGAAGTCATGGAGCTTGAACGGGAGAAGCGAGGGATCGCCGGTGCGGACCAGAGCTAAGCCAATCACTTGTTTGATGGCGCGTGAGAGCGTCGCAACCGTGATGGGGTACCAGACTTGCAAGAGGACGGTTTCTGCCCAGTTGGTGAGCCAGTAAAACTCCGGGTCGGTATTCTCGATGGTGATGAGAGCGTTGAGACTTTTAACGACCGTGCCTTCCTTGACGGCGCGGATGCGCAGGGGAAGACGGCCACCGTGTTTCGCGTACAACGATTTGAAACCTTCGTAATGGAAGGATTTGGGGTGGCCCCCAAAGTGGGCGTGAGCGATGCGGCGGGCTTCCTCGATGTCATCTGGTGTGAAAACCTGGCCGGCGAAATTCGATTTGACGATGTACTGGAGCATGGCCAGCATGGTTTCGTCGAACATGCCGCCGCGGGATTCGACGTAGGAATAGATGTGGCGCGTATCCGGCGGATATTGCCACCAGTGGGTGAGCTTGTAGGAGTCGGTGTTGAGAATCGGATTCAGCCGCAGCGACTGCATGGGGCTCCTTTAGATCGGGGAAGGGTGTGGGATGGGTTGTTGTCCAGGGAATAGGATAGCAGAAGAAAAAAATCAGTAGTGGGTGGCGAGTAGGGAATCGTTTCCGAGGCCCGGTCGCGAAGGTTTGGCTGCGGGGCTACGCACCCGGTGTTTTGCAGAAGAGCGTAAAAGATCTAATTCGAAAGGGTTTAGCGGAACGTTTTCGGAGGCGCAGGGGGGCTAGTCAGATGTGCTAGCGCTGGCGGGCCAGGCCTCGGAATCAATGTTTATCGTGTGTTTAGGAGGCCGTTGGTATCTTCCGCCGTGGATCCGAAGGGCCGTTGGCGAGGAGCCCACGTGCGGAGCGACGGTGCGCCGCGCCCGAGGTTCAGCATAAACATGTCGATTGGGACTCTGTACGTCCAGGAACTCAGAGCCACGATGCGGGGCCGTTTCGCACTGCTCGGTGCCGGCTTCCTCCTCCTGGCCGTCGGCTGCGTGGCCACGGTGGGCACCCAGGACACCTGGCTCGATGGGTATGGCATCATCGCGTACTTCCTCGTGCCTCTGGCGTTTGTCCCGGTCGCCGCCGCGTTCCTCGCAAGCCCGCGCGCGAATCGCTTCGTGGAGAGCGTCTTCACGGCTCCGGTCGAACGCCGCGATTGGTTGACGGCCAAGATCTTGGTGCTGGTCACGATGGCCACTGCGTACTACGTGGCGCTGGTCCCGATGGTGCTGGTCTATACGCATCACGTCGGCATGCCACTGCTGCTTCGGAAGTTGTTGATCTGGGCTCCATGCTTGCTTGTGGCGAGCATCGCGATGGGCACGCTGATCGGCGTGCTGTTTATAGGCGAGAGTATCGCCGCTCCTGCTGCTACGGGCATGGGCGTCCTGCTTGTGTACGCGGGGTTCGTGCCACTTCAGGAACTCTTGGTGGCGCAGGGCAACGGCGCGACCCGCACAGGCCACTTGACCCTGGCAAGTCCCGCAGTGCTGCTCAAGAACGCGTTTGGGTTCACGCTGGCCGTGGGAAGTATTCCCGCCACTACCACGCGGACGTGGATCAGTCTGGTGGTCGTTATCATCGTTGCGTTCGCGCTCGCCGTGTGGGTTTTTCTGCGGGCTCAGGGCGTGGAAACGTGGGAAGCCAGCCACCGCCAAGGCTGGCTGATCGCGCTCGTGATCGTTGTGATCATCGTGCTGCCAGTGATGCTGGCCGACACCGACTATGACAAGCCGGCTCCCCACGCAACCAACGCGCCAGCGATCCAGAGGCTGTTCTCTCGGGCCGGCAGCAGCCTCGCCTTGACCTGGCCCGGTGGCCAACCACCGCCACGGTGCTGCAGTACGATCCTCAACAGAGATGAATGGCCTCCATTAGGCACAGACGAGCTTGCGCAGCGGGATCTGCTGGTTTTACTGCCGGTGGATACCACGCAACCCGTTACGGACGTGCATCTCCAGGTCTTGGGCGAAAATGGCCTCGAAGCGACTGCCTCTCCAGAAGGGCTGGCCCCCGCGCCGGAAGCTCTTGAGAAGCGCACCTACACCAATGATTTGGGCCCGGCGGCGGCTGACGGGCACCACGTCGTCACGGGCTGGGTAGTACGAATCCCTGTGACACTGACTCCGACCAAGCCATGGGATATCGGCGGCGTCCGCTATCCGTTGCGCGTCTTAGGCACGTATCGCGTTGCCGGGGAAAACGGGATGAGGATGTTCAGCGCACGGGCCGCCATTGATGCGCAAGTGTCCCGCGCGATCTACGAAATGGGTATCGCCTCGGCGATTCTGCCGCTGGTGTGTTTTGGAGCGGCTTTCCGGCGTTGGAGGCGGACGCAGTGAGCGGGGCCACGGACTACGCCATCGAGACGGACGGCCTCACGCGTCGTTTTGGTGACTTCGTGGCGGTCGATCACGTTACGTTAAAGATCCACAAGGGGCAGCTCTACGGATTCCTCGGCTTGAATGGTGCGGGAAAGACGACGACCATTCGGATGCTCACCACGCTGCTCCCGCCCAGCGCGGGCAGCGCGAAACTGTGGGGACACGACGTGGTCAAGGAACCTCTTGCAGTGCGGAAGCTCGTTGGGCTGGTGAGTGACGAGACAAGTGAGAGTCAATCGTCTTGGACGGCGCGCGAGTACCTTTCCTACTTTGCTCGCATCCGTCATATGCCGAGTCCTGATGAGGAAGTCGAGCGCATCCTGGATGACGTCGGCCTTGACGCCAAGTTTCGAGGCAAGCTGATCTCGACCTATAGCACAGGCATGAAACGCAGAGTAGAGATCGCACGGGCGCTCATGGGCCGTCCGAAAGTGCTGTTCCTCGACGAACCGACGCGGGGGCTGGATTTGCCGGCCAAACGCGATATGTGGAGCCTTCTGCGCCGGCTCGCGGCCACCGAGACTGTCACGACGTTTCTCAGTAGCCATGACGCCCAAGAGATTCGCAGCCTGTGCAGTGAGATCAGTGTGATCGCCAGAGGCCGGCTTGTTCACACCGGTCGCACGCTTGAGATGGGCGGCGACATCGATGCTTTCGAGGAACGTCTCATCGGGATGCTGACGCACTCTGAACGCATCGAGCCTAGAGGATCGCACTTTCGAGCAGGGTGAAAAGCGGCTGCGGAACTGAGTGCACGTCGGGTGCTTCCGGGTGGCCTCTCCTCGTGAGACCGATCCTTCGGAGCCGACCCAAGGGATGTGCTGATGCTTCGTCACACGCCCAATCGGGCTTCAGTCTTAAAAATACCTGATAAGGCGCTTACCGGACATAACCTTCAAGGACCCGGAAACCGGGCTGGCGGGGCGGCGCGGCGCTCGGAAGTCGCCGGAAGGTGGATGGAAAAGTCTCGGAAGGGGCTTCAAAGAGCGTCTTGAGAACCTAGGAAACCGGCCTGAGCTGGCTAACGATCTCAACTAACCAGGCTTCGAGGAGGGACCGCTGGTCGGGAGGTATTTCTGTAAAGGCAAGGCCCATCCCAAAGTTCGGGTCGCAGTAGACTACCCTGGCCTTGGTCTCGAAGACGCCCTGATCCCTGAGAATCCTCAACCCGACCAAGGTCCCCTCGGGGAACGGATTTAGCGAGTCAACATAGCAGCCCCCAAGAGCCAGTTCCGAGGTACGCCCTGAAAGTACCGTTCCGGAACCCAGCTCCGTCACCTCCGCAGAAGCGACGAGCGGGCAGCGCCGCACGGAACGCCGTTTAGCCGCATGCAAGGGCTTGTTTCTTCGGGTCATCAAGCGTCACTTACGCAGCGCAATCTGGCGACCGTAAGCATGTTAACTGTATACGTCATCGCTACTTTACCGGCCTTTGCTTCGACGTTTTTTCGAGCAACTCGACAAGACCGGTTCGAGAAGCGCCTCCTTCAAACCGGACTGTCAGCGGCTCGAACTGTTCGGATGCGTAGCTCTCAATGTCTCTGAGTCTAACAAAGAAGCGGCTGAATCCAATCGAACTATCCCCGCTTAGGTGAAACACTAGATAACTTCGGAAGTAGAGATTCCGGCCAGCGAATGGATGCAACTCCCGCAAGTGCGCTGACGGGACATGTGGCCGCGAGAAACTGGGCAGGCAAAGGTCCCGATCATAACGTTGAGGAGCCGACGAGTCAGAGGGTCAGATAGAGGACCTGAATGAAGAGGTCGCCGCTAAGCATGCCTTTGGCCCAGGTGGCATCGAGATCGGCCAGGGGCTTGATCGCGGCGGCTTCTTGGGCCGATTTTCCCTCGGATTTCAGTTTTTGGACGCGGTCGCGGGCGGTTAGAAGCATGTCGCGGGATTTGGCGAGGTCGGCTTTGTTGCCGAGCGCGCCGTGTCCAGGAACGATTTTGGTGTTGTTGTCGGCGAGATGGAGAACTTTGTCGGCAGCCGCGATCATGCCGTTGATTTTGCCGCCCGTGCCAGGGTCGATGAAGGGATACATGCCGTTGAAAAAGGTGTCGCCCATGTGGATGACGTTGGCTTTTTCGAAGTGAACGTAGATGTCCGAGTCGGTGTGGGCGGGCGAAAAATACTGGAGCGCGAGGGCTTCGCCATTGGCTTTGAGCTTGTAGCTCGAGGCAAAGGTTTGCTGCGGCAGAGCATCGGCGGGTGAGGGCGGGAAGTGCAAGCCGAGAATGGGAACTTCTTGCGTGGTGGACATACGCTTCTTGGTGTTTTCGTGGGCGAGGATGGTGGCGCCGGCGGCGTGAAGGGGAGCGTTGTTGTCGGTGTGGTCGAAGTGCCAGTGGGTGTCAATGACGAATTTCAGGGGAGCATTGCCGAGGCCATCGAGAGCCTCTTTGAGCTTGGGCCAGGCGGGCGAAACGAAAGTATCCACGACGAATTTGCCGTCAGGGCCGTTGAGGACAACAATGTTTCCACCGGGACCAGAGAGCAGAGTGAGATTTTCGGACAGATTCTGCGCTTGAATGGGAACGGCGCCCGTGCGGGCACGGGCGGCTGCGACCGGGTCGACTGCTGGGGCCGGCGTTTGTAGCGCGTAACCAGGGACCGCTGCGCGGAGAAGGCTGCCGGGGAAGAGTTGCGCCAAGAAGGCGCTGCCGGCAAGCGTCGCCGAACTGCGCAACATCTCGCGGCGGGTGGTGTGCATCTCGAAGAGATCCGAATTCATGATCTTGCTCGCTTTCGTTTTGAGCGCCGCCTGTGCGCCACAGGTATTCGACAGATCCAAAGTAGAGTAGGGCTTTTCGCGGCTCGGTTACAACCAGATTTCGATTTATTCACAGCGGAAGATTTGCATGGGGCCTTCACGGAGGCGCGCACGGCAGGTCGAGGGAAGCGCTTGCGGCTACGACTAACACAGCGGTGACGCGGGTCTAACCGGGCAAGTCGACTGCGGTCTCAGCCGCCGCTGATGGCGGGGACAATCGAGACTTCTGCTCCGACCGGAAGAGGCGTGGTCAGTCAACCGGTGTAACGCACATTCTCGTTTTCCACAAAAATATTCACGTGATGGCGAAGTTCGCCGGATTCGGTCAGAGTCCTGTCGCATAGTCCTCGGTAGGTTGAAACAGATTCAGCAAAGCCTTGAGCAAATCTGTGGGTCTTCGAGTTCGAGCCGAACGGCGCTGCTTTCCAGAGAGTTATTCGTCGCGGAGGACTTGCATGGGGTCGACGCGGGAGGCCCGAACGGCGGGAAGCAAAGAAGCGACCGCGGCGACGAAGAGGACCAGGAGAACTACGGCAGATAGAGTGGGGACGTCGGAGGGAGAGACTCCATAGAGGAGGCCCGAGAGCAGGCGCGCGAAGATTGTCGCCAGTCCCCAGCCTGCTATGCAGCCAAGGATGCAGACGGTTAGGCCTTGAACGAGAAATTGCTTGAGGATTTGCCGGCGCAGGGCGCCTAGCGCCAGACGCAAGCCTACTTCGCGCTGGCGGACACTTACGGAATAGCTGAGAGTGCCGTACAGGCCGACGCAGGCTAAGGACAGGGCAGTAGCGGCAAAGAAGGAGAGTAGGACGGTGCGAAGGCGGTTTTCGGAGAAGGCTTCGCTGAGATGGCCTTCGAGAGGGGTGATATCAAAAACAGACCGTGCCGGCTCGATTTCGTGAATTCTTTGACGGATGGTTTCGGCCATGGTCGTGGGCTCTGTGTGGGTTCGGACAAGATAAAAGGGGTCAGGGTCAGCAGCGGCCGTGCACCAGTAAACGGTCGGGCCAGGTTCGCGGTTCAGGCCTTCTTCCCGGGCGTCTCCAACAATTCCTCGAATCTCGCCAGGCGGCAGAAACGCATTGTCGGGAACCTCCTGAAGATGACGCCCCAAGGCCGTTGATTCCGCGAGATATGTATTCGCAAAACTACGATTCACGAGAACGTTCATGGACTTGAGGGAATCCGGCGATTCACGGCAGAGTTCGCCGGAAAGAAGCGGAATTTGCATGGTGGCGAAATACCCTGGAGAGACGAAGCGGCTCTCGGCGACAATCTTGCGTTCCGGATCTACCTGTCCCTCGGCGAATTTCATCTCCATTTGATACTGCCAAGGCACCCCAGGCAGTGCCATGGCAGTCGCTGCTGTTTCGACGCCAGGCGTGTTGCTCAACGAATCGATGGTGCGGTCGATGCGCTGCGTGAGTCCCTTCCAATCGGCGGTTTCTCCATAGGATGCGCTGATGTGAAAGGTTAGGACATGACTGGGATCGAACCCCGGCGAGACTCGGCCCAGGGCCTCGAAGCTGCGCAGCAGCAATCCGGCGCCGGCCAGCAGGGTGACCGCCAGCGCCACTTGCACACCTACGAGCAACCATTGCAGCGGATTGCGCGCCGATACTTGAGTCCGCCTCGTCTGCGCGAGTGAGCTGGACGTGTTGTTTCCCGTACCGCGAATGGCTGGAAACAATCCGCAGAGAAGGGTGACCACTACAGAACACACCAGCGAATAGAGCACGATTCGAGAGTCGAGATGAATCTCTTCGACACGCGGCAAGTTCCGGGCAAGAGTGCGAAACACATTCGACGCTCCGCCGGCAACAAGGAGGCCGAGGACGCCGCCAGCGAGCGCCAAGACAAAAGTTTCCGTCAAGAGCTGGGTCACGATCGCCGCGCGGGGAGCGCCCAGCGAAAAGCGCACCGCGATTTCATGTTGTCGCTCAGCAGCCCGTGCCAGGAGCAACGCCACAATGTTTGTGCAGGCGATCAGAAGCAGCAACGAAACAGAACCAAACAGGATCCATAAGGATCTTTGCACTCCCCCCACGGTAGTCTGTTTGAGAGGCTCGATGCTCACAAGCAGGTCCGCGTCGGTTTTTGGAAACGCTCTGCCAAGTTGCGCCTGGACCGTCATCAGGTTTGCGCGAGCTTCTGTGACGGTGACTTTCGGTTTGAGGCGTCCGATGCCGATGTACCACGTCCACTCTCTGCTTTGGGCGATCGGCGCGTCGGTGGGAACAGGAGACCAAACGTCCACGTCACGGTCAGGGAACCAGAAGGACGGAGGCATAATCCCGACGATGGGGGAGGAGTGCCCGCTGATCCGCAGCTTTTTTCCGACAGCCGTTGGATCGGCATCGAAGCGCCGCCTCCAGAAGCGATCACTTATAAGAACGGCGTCGGGCCCGCCAAAGCGCTCCTCTTCAGGACTGAAATCGCGGCCGAGGGCGGGCGAGATTCCCCATACCTGCAAGAAGCGAGGAGCCACGAAGGCTTGCGTCACTTTCTCGGGGAGAGTGCCGGAACTTTCGGAGTCGTCTTCCGTGTAGTATCCGGTGATCGCTTGGAAAGTGGAATTCATGCGGTTCCAGTCCTCGATCCGGATCGGGGCCAAGCGGGTCTGAGGACTCTTTATCTTGGGGTTGTACTGACGAAGCTCCATCAGCTGATCCCCGTCGGGGAAAGGCAGGGGGCGGAGAAGAATGGCGTCGATAGCGGAGAAGACGGCGCCATTGGCGCCGATGGCCAGAGCCAGAGTAAGGATAACTGTGATGGAAAACGTGGGGGACTTGCGGATGAAGCGAAAGGCTGATTTGAGATTGGCGAGAGTGCCTTCGATCAAGCGAACGCGGTAAACGTCGCGCAATTCTTCTTTGACTTGTTCCGGGCCGCCAAATTCGAGGATGGCGCGTCTGCGAGCTTGCTCGGGAGACATGCCCGCAGCGATATTTTCGTCGGTGAGTTCGTCGATGTGGAAGCGAAGTTCGGAGTTCATTTGCGCGTCCGAAGCGCCTTTGGAAAACAGGGATTTCCACCAAGACATGACAGGCTCCTATTGGGCGGTTTGCATGATGTTGGCGACCGCACCGGCCAGGCGATTCCAGTTCGACTCTTCGCTTTCCAACTGCTTGCGGCCTTTCGCCGACAATTTGTAGAACTTGGCTTGGCGGCCTTTTTCGGACTCGCCCCATTCGGCTTCAAGCCAGCGGCGTTTTTCCAGGCGATGCAAGGCGGGGTAGAGGGAGCCCTGCTGAACCTGCAGGACTTCTTTGGAGATTTGACGGATTCGGAGCGAGATGCCGTAGCCGTGGACCGGGCCGAGCGCCACAATTTTCATAATGAGCATGTCGAGAGTGCCTTGGAGCAAATCCGATTTCTCAATGGGCATTCCTTCTCCTGACTTCGATTCGCATTGCTTCACCTGACGCATTGAGCACGGCGGACGCTGGTCATCATTGGAATAACTTTTCCCGCTTTGCTTAGCCTTCGCCGCTTGGATTAGCGGCACCAACATGTCGCAGACCTAGTGCCAATAAGAGCTCAGCGCCAAAGCGGATCGCGCGTTTTGCTTCGCGGCGTCCAGGTCTGGCGTGGCCGCGGTTCAGATTGGGCCAAGCAAGGCTCATCAACAATTCCGACTCGCCCCAGGAGGGATCCAGCGGAAGCCGTTGAAATTTGCGCCACAATTGTGACTGCGGCTTCTCGTTCGGTGCCCCGTCGACGCGCGAAGGCCGATGCGCTAGGGATGACCAGAATGGAGGCGGCGACTAACAGGGCTACGCCGGATTTGTTCTTCCTAGACATTCTACATGTATATGCCGCGGATAGGTAGAATGTCAAGGAGAGAGCAAAACAAGGGAGCGGCGCGTGTGAACCGACCGGTGTGGCAGGAGCCGGGAGATACTTTGTGCTTTGCAACGCAGAGCGAACCGAAGTCTCTTGTGCTTTTCAGACCGACTTTCGATGCCGGTTCGTACAGCGTTGGGGCAAGCTTACTCGCGGTGTTTCCTAAAGACCTTGGCTGGCCAAACGGATTGTGTGTGCGGCGCGATCTAGTGGCCTGTACCGACTGATTGTGTACTGATATGGCGCGATGGATCGGCATATTTCCACTTCACGGTACGGGGCGATTTGTTGTACTGACGGATGTATCGCATGAGCTTTCTC
>Ga0210398_10005152_pt1 | contig 12161 bp, 10 predicted proteins | sample IncBWC4OmetaG_FD_161047 | JGI IMG/M metagenome (GOLD analysis project Ga0210398, IMG submission 161047) | Forest soil microbial communities from Barre Woods Harvard Forest LTER site, Petersham, Massachusetts, United States - Inc-BW-C-4-O | ecosystem: Environmental > Terrestrial > Soil >... | reverse complement strand
CGACCGCTTTCGGGGTCAGGATTACGTCGGGAAGCGCCGCATTTTCCTCGGCGCGACGCTGTTGGACCGGAGTCTGTTGGTCATGCATTTCTTCGGACATGCCTCAAAGCTAATGCCCACCGATTCCACAGTCAAGGTGGACCTGTGAGGTCGACTATTCCCGAATCGTGATATTCTTCAGCTTCGGTGCTGAATTTCAACCAAATCGTGACGGCGACTGCGCGCGACCAAGGCTTCGCGATGGTTGGGTTTGCGGCGCTGCGTCCGCTCGACGAGCGTCGCGAGTTCTACCATCAATGGCTCCACGACGTCCGTCATGGCGCGATGGGTTACCTCGCGCGCGAGCCCGAGCGCCGCTTCGATCCGCGCACGCTCGATTCGCGTTTCAGCAGCGTCGTCAGCCTCGCGTACCCGTATCATTCGCCGGCGCCGCCCAAGCTCGATTGGCGCGCCGAGTTGCGCGGGCGCGTCGCAGCCTACGCGCTCGGCCCGGACTATCACGATGTAGTGTTGAAGAAGGCGCGCGCCGTTGCCGACGCTATTGGCAAGCTTCGCGAGGGCGCCATCACCCGCGCCTATGTCGATACCGGCCCGGTCTTCGAGCGCGAATGGGCGGCGGAGGCGGGTCTTGGTTGGTTCGGCAAGAACACTACCACGCTGAGTCGAGAGCACGGCTCGTATTTTTTTCTCGCCGAGATTTTTACCAACCTCGAGCTCGATCCCACCGGCGGCCACTATCGCGAGCATTGCGGCACCTGCACGCGATGCCTCGATCTCTGCCCCACCAGCGCGCTCGCCGGCGGCTACCTGATGGAGCCGCGCCTATGCATCTCGTATCTCACCATCGAAAATCGCGGGCCGATTCCGCGCGAGCTGCGACCCAAGCTGGGCAACTGGATTTTCGGCTGCGACATCTGCCAGGAAGTCTGCCCGTGGAACGAGCCATTCAAAGAAACTATCGCGCCCGAGCTGGTGCCGTTCATGCCCGACCTGATGGCGCTCGACAACGCGGGCTTCAGCCGCCGCTTCGCCAAAAGCGCGATCAAACGCGCCAAGCGCCGCGGGTTGTTGCGCAACGTCGCGGTTGCGCTCGGCAACAGTGGCAATCGCGAGGCCGTGCCAGTCCTCGCAAGCACGATGGAGCATGAGGCCGAGCCGCTGGTACGATCGCATGCGGCCTGGGGGCTCGGCGCGTTGGGCGGCGTCGGTGCGAAGCGCGCCCTCGAGCGGGCGTGCAAACGCGAGAGCGATTCCGAGGTTGTGGCAGAAATCGTCTCAGCGCTCGAAGTCATCTAGCGCTACGATGGACTATGACCAGGGAAAAATTCCGTCCTCATGACTCTTCACTTCTCGCCGCACCGCTGGGATTTGAGCTCAGACGACAAGCGCTTTTGTTGGGAGTGGACGGGACGGCAGGTAACCTGCTGCTTACGTGACCGCTGGTGAAATGCTAGAATCGAGATATGGCGACCGTATTGGAATATATGCGCGCTGCCATGAAGCACGCTGTCCTTGAGCCTCTTGAGGACAATGGGGAATGGTATGCCCACATACCCGAGTTCCCGGGATTATGGGCTACCGGCGCGACAGAGAACGACGCCCGAGGGGAGTTGTACAGCGCGCTTGATGGATGGCTCTATGTGAACGCCTTTCACGGTTCCCGCGAAAAGATCCCGCGAATTGACGGTCTGAGTTTCTACGATCCGCCCGATCGAACAGAGTAGCTTGGCAGATGGCCGGTAGGCTTCTGCCTTGTTCGCGCTTAGAATTCATCCGTAAATTGCGTCGGCTCGGATACGACGGTCCTTTCGCTGGCGGCAGGCATTCCTACATGACCAAGGTAGATTGTCCTACCGCAACGGTCCCCAACCCTCACGAGGGCGAGATCAGCGTCGGTTTGTTAGCTAAAATTCTTCGTGACGCAAAAATAGATCGGGACAGCTTCCAAAATGCTTGACGCAGCAGGATGCGCGAGCGTATCCCGAAGTCGTGAAGCCTGTCCTTGCGATTCCTGCACGATGAAGGTGGACCTGTTTGGGTTTCGTCGCCCCTGACCGACCCTCGACCCCCCAACTTCCGCGCTCCTGCACTTGTCAAACGCGCGCTATAAATGAACACTGATTCCGATGCCCGATATCGCTGATATCCGCCGCGATTTTGCCGCGCTCGCCGCGCGCGAGCCGATCCCCTTGGCGCGTGGTGCGCTGCTTATCGCGCAGGAAGAATATCCGGCGCTCGAACTCGACAAGTATCTCGATAAGATCGCGGCGCTGGCGCGCGAGGCCGAGATGGTGGTCAAAATGGGCAACGACACCATCGAGAAGATTCAGCTCCTGTCGCATTTTCTGTTCGAGCAGAAGGGCTTCGAGGGCAATCGCGAGGAGTATGCCGACCCGCGCAACTCGTTTTTGAATGAAGTGATTGACCGCCGCCGCGGCATCCCTATTACGCTCTCCGTGCTTTATCTGGAAGTCGGCAAACGGCTCGGCCTCAATCTCTACGGGGTCGGTTTCCCGACCCATTTTCTGGTCAAGGCGGTCGACGAACGCGGCGAGCTCATTATCGACCCGTTCTCCGAAGGCGCCATCCTGACGCTGGAGGAAATTCGCGCGCGCCTGACCCAGGTCTATGGACAGCCGGTCGAGGTGTCGCCGGCGCACCTTAAGCCAATCGGGGTCCGGCACATCCTGGTTCGCATTCTCCGCAATCTGAAACTGGTCTATCTCAAGGATGGCGATTCGACGCGCGCGCTGGCGGCGCTCGATCGCATTCTGTTGCTCGACCCGCGTTCGCTGGAAGAGCTGATGGAGCGCGGCGCGCTGTACGAGAGCCTCGAATGCTTCAAGGCCGCGCTCGACGATTTTCAAAGTTTTCTTTCGCAAGCGCCCGAGCATACCGCTTCGGAAACCGCGCGCGAGGCCGTGCTGCGGCTGGCGCGCCAGGTCGATCGGATTAACTAAGTCGCGCATCAGCTGATTCGTAGATTAAGTGGCGGAAGTTCCTCATAAAGCCGACTTCTTCGAGGCGAGCCGCGCGGGAGTGGCTGACCTCGAACTGCGCCGCAAGCTGGAAAATGCGAGCGGACGCCACCTCGAGCATGTCGCCGAGATGCGCGCAGAGTTTCCGCCCTTCGAGGCCGAACGCGATGAGGCTCGCCGGATCAAGGAAGACACCATCGCGCACCTCGATGAATACCTCATCGCGCTCAAGGCGAAGCTCGAGGCCAATGGCTGTATCGTGTTCTTCGCCGCCGATGCGGCGCAGGCGCGCGAGTACATCCTCGAAGTAGCAAAGAAGAACAAGGTGAAGCGGGTGGTCAAAGGCAAATCGATGACCACCGAGGAAATCGGGCTCAACAATTCGCTGATGCGCACCGGCATCGAGGTCACCGAGACCGACCTCGGCGAGTACATCGTGCAGCTCCGCCACGAGCCGCCCTCGCACATCATCACGCCGGCGATTCATTTGTCGAAGGAAGACATCGGCGAGCTGTTCACCGAAAAATTGCATACGCCCTATACCGCGGAGCCGGAAGAATTGACCGCGGTGGCGCGCGACAAGCTGCGCGCGATTTTTCTCGCGGCCGAGATGGGTATCACCGGCGTCAACTTCGCGATCGCCGAGACCGGCACGCTGGTGGTGATCGAGAACGAGGGCAACGGCCGCCTCTCCAGCACGCTGCCGGAAATTTTCATCGGCGTGATGGGCATCGAAAAGGTGATTCCCAAACTCGAGGACGTGAGCCACTTCCTGGAAATCCTCGCGCGCACCGCGACCGGGCAGAAGCTGACGACCTACACCAACTTCATCAACGGCCCGCGGCGCAAGGCGGAAATCGATGGGCCGCGCGAGGTCCACGTGGTGATTCTGGACAACGGCCGCAGTGCGATGCTGGCCGATCCGGTCATGCGCGAGGCCCTTTATTGCATCCGCTGCGGCGCGTGCCTCAACGTCTGTCCGGTTTACCGGCGCATCGGCGGCCACGCCTACAATTCGACCTATCCGGGCCCGATCGGATCGATCATCAGTCCGAACCTGTTCGGCAGCGCGGCCGGTCATCTGCCGTTCGCGTCCACTCTTTGTGGCGCGTGTCGAGATATCTGTCCGGTCCGGATCGATATCCCGCGGCTCCTGCTGCATCTGCGCTGGAAGGAAACCGAAGGGCAGGGCGGCCTCGCATGGCCGCGCGCCGCGCAGCGGGTGCGCCGCGGCGCGCGCAGGTTCGCGAAGCTGGCAAATCATCCGCGAATCATTCGCGCGATGGGGAAAGTCGGCTCGTGGATGCTGCGGCCGCTCTCGCGCGAGGGATGGTTAAAGTGGATGCCGGCGCCGTTTAGCGCGTGGACCAAAATTCGGGATTTTCCGCGGCCGCATCCGCATAGCCTGCGCAAGCCGCCCGACACCGCGGCGTGATCGTTAATCGTGGCGGAGTTTTACAAACTGCTCGCACGGCTCAAGGGGGCGCTGGAAACACCGCAGGCGCCCGGCGCGCATGAGAATCATAAGGCGCCGGAGAGAGTGCCGGTCGCCTCGATTGCGCAACGCGCCGAACTCGCGTCGACTTTCGCCCGCGAGTTGCAAGCTGTCAGTGGACGCTTCCTCGGGAGCCTCAGCGCGGAAAAAGCTGCCGCGAGCGTCGCCGCCCTCGCGCGGGAAAACTCGGCGAAGAGCGCCGCCGTCGGCGAGGGCGTGGTTACCAGGATGTCGCTCTTCAGCGCCGCGCTCGAAGGCGCGGGCTGCGCGCTGATGAAGCCGCGCGGCATCGACAAGGGTCATGAGGACGAACGCGCCGCGATGATCGCGCAGTTCGCTTCCTGCGATATCGGCGTGGCCGAGGCGCATTTCGCCGTTGCCTCGACGGGGACCTTCGCGGTGATGACGGCGGAGGCGCGCCCGAGTTCGCTGACGCTGCTGCCGCCGATCAGCGTGATTATCGTGAACATCGATCGCGTGCTGCCGAATCTCGCGGCGGCGATCGCGGGCTTCGGCGTCGATGCGATTTCGACCAACCGCGTGTCGTTTATCACCGGTCCCAGCCGCACCGCCGATATCGAGAAGCGCATCGTGATGGGCGTGCATGGTCCCAAAATGCTTTATGGCGCGATAATCTGGCCGGACTGATGAATGTCGAATGAATGAAGTAGTGCTGTTCCCGACCTGCCTCGCGGAGGAATTTTTTCCCGAGGCGCGCGATGCCGCGACCGCCGTCATCGAACGGTTGCGGGTCAACGTGCGCCCGATGCCGGGCGCGTTCTGCTGCGGGCAGGCCGCCTTCAACGAGGGCTTTCGCGCCGAGGCAAAAAAACTCGCGCGCCGGTTCCTTGAAGCATGCGAGCCAGGCACACCCATCGTCATACCATCCGGGTCGTGCACCAGCATGGTCAAAATCTTCTATCGCGATCTGCTCGCCGATGACCCCGAGTTGCTCGCCAAGGCTGATGCGATTCGCCCGTGGGTGTTCGAATTCTCGCAATTCCTGGTCGACGTGCTGAAGGTGAAATACGTTGGCGCGCGCTTCGAGCGGGCCGTGACCTACCATCCCTCCTGCCACCTGATGCGTGAGCTCGGAGTGCGTGAACAACCGCGCGCGCTGCTCTCGGCGGTGAATGGCATCCGCGTGGTCGAACTGCGCGATCGCGAGGAGTGTTGCGGGTTTGGCGGATTATTCTCGGTGAAGTTCCCGCACATCTCGGGCGCGATGATGGAGGACAAACTCGCGCGCATCCGTGAGAGCGGCGCCGAAGTAATCGTTTCGAATGATTGTGGATGCCTGATGCAGATCGGGGGCGGGCTGCATCGCGCGGGTGACAAGGTCGAGACGCGCCACCTGGCGCAAGTTCTCGCCGCGCGCTAGGAAAGCCGGCTATTAATCAGATTCGATTGTGCGACGACGTGGGCAATCTTGCTCACGCGCTCATCGAGCTTCGCGATTTGGTCCGCCAGTTCGGTCATTTTTTGTTCGAGCGGCGAGGGTGAAGGGTCTTTTGACAATGCCGCGCCCATCGTCTCGAGGCGTGCTTCCAGCTCGCCGATGCGGGCGCTGAGATCGCTGGTCAAGACCCGCTTTCTAGTCCTGACCGCCTTGGGTGCATCCGCCGGGTTGCTGTTCGCCGCGTCGTCCGGAGAGCTCACGTTGTTTTCTTCGCTATCGAGCATTGCCAGCCCCTTGTTTTCCGCGATAACCCCCCAATCCTCTATCCAACGCATTTGCGAATCAACCATTACGTAGGTTTTTTAGCCATATTGTACGACCGGGCTGCCCTGTGGCCGCTCGATCATAATGTTGGTAGCCGGGCCGCCATCGCTGTTGAAAGCCGAGTACGAAGTTCTCGCCCGGATCTGAGCAATTTCCCAGGCCCGGGCAAACTGTTCGCGCCTATTCCAAGGTATTCCGGAGTTTCTAGCGCGGTCCGCGCATTGCACTACTCTACCCCTGTGACCTTGAAGATTGAGACGACTCTGGGCAAGCGGTCGAGAGTTGGCAGTCTGCGCCGGAAGCTGTGGTCCCGGCAATCTTCATCTTATAAACGGGCTATACGATTGCCATCGTAATGGTGTTCCGGTCCTAGCGAATCGCAGCTCAGATTCCGACTGCCGAGATGGGCTCCGGCTACTTTCAAGAGACTCATCCGGAATCGTTGTTCAAAGACTGTAGTTACTCGTGCCAGCCGGTTTCCAGTCCCGCGCAGATGCCTCGCATGTTGGAGACCTCGATGAGCTCGCGACAGGTCATGCCGGAACAAACCCATCCATCTTCAGTACCTCGCCAAGCTCTTAAGCGAGACCGCCGCGGACGATACCGTGTTCACCTGCGATGTTGGTTGAAGGAGCCGATAAGGCGGACGCTACTTGAAGATGACGGGCAAGCGGCGCGGCCGGGAAACCCGGCTTACGCACCGATCGCATCTGGTAACGCATTACAACAACGATGCTTCAAGGTCTCAACTACCGACTTACATCTGGAGGGAAGTCGACCTTGAATTCGCTTCCGCCTTGGTACTACTCCGCCGACTTCCTCGCGATTGAGTTCTGGTCAAATCCTGGCGCCTTGGCGGCTCTATTGCCGAAGAGACTCGACCTCGATGCCTCCGCAAATGGCCGTTGCGATGCTCTTTTCTATGATTGGCAGTTCAATGGCGATAACGAGGAATGCCTGGACGAATGCGATCGGTGACAGAGTGCAATGAAAAATCATTTGGAAATCGACGATTGGGCCCGCCCTCATCTTTCCGGGTACGCGAGCGGTAGCGTGAAATGTGGTCGTCCTCAATTTGGCTATTGCGGTGCGATGGCGCCTTCTGAAAGATCGGGGGGAAATCTTTGACCGGGATGCGCCCGAGCGGAAAAGCGATGGAGCCCGACCTCATGCAGAAATTTGAGCGAAGCCCGCACTTGAGAATGATAGTTGCCACCGCCGCTCTGGCCGCTCTAATCGCTACGGGATGCAAGAAGACCCCACCGGCGGCTGCGATTCCGATTCCCCAGGTGGCGGTCACTACCGTGGTTCAGCAGGATGTGCCCGAGTATTCCGATTGGGTCGGTACTACGGAAGGTTTCGTAAACGCGAACATCTATCCACAGATTTCGGGATACATCGTAAGGCAAAACTACCGCGACGGCGATGCGGTGCGCACCGGCGCTATCCTTTTTGAGATCGATCCGAGGGAGTATCAGGCGGCCCTTGATCAGGCGAATGCGAATCTCGCGCAAGCCCAGGCGCAGACCAAACAGAACCAGTTGAACCTGAATCGTTACACCTCATTGTACAAGCAGGGAGTCGTGTCGGAGCAGGAATTCGACAATCAGACCCAGACCACTCGCGCGACGGACGCCCAGGTCAAAGCCGCGCAGGCTGCGGTCGAAACGGCGAAGCTCAACCTCGGTTGGACTAAGGTTATATCGCCGATCGATGGGATCGCCTCGATTGCTACCGCCCAGGTCGGCGACCTCGTCTCTCCCACCTCGCTGCTGACCACGGTCTCCCAGCTTGATCCGATCAAAGTCGAATTTCCCATCAGCGAGCAGCAGTATTTGAGCGTGGCTCAGCAGATCAACGAGGATCCGAACAAGCGTGCAGCGAACGGCCCGCGCTTCCAGATGATTCTGTCCGATGGCACCGTCTATAAATATCTCGGCAAAGTCTATGACGTGAATCGACAGGTGGATATCCAGACCGGCACCATTAAGGTCGAGGCGACGTTCAGCAACCCGGATAACATTCTGCGGCCCGGCCTCTATGCGAAGATTCGCGCCTCCACCGGAATCATTCACAACGCCTTGCTGGTTCCACAATCCGCGATCCTGCAAACGCAAGGACAGTCTCAGGTGGCAGTGGTGAGTGCGGACGATAAAGTCGCGATGCGCACCGTCGACCTGGGGCAACAGTTCGGCGGGTTTCAAGTGATAAAGAAGGGTGTCGCGGCGGGCGAACAGGTAGTCATCGAAGGGCTGCAGAAGGTTCACGACGGCAGCGAGGTTACGCCGCATCTGGTCGCGTCCGCACCGTCAGCCGCAAGCACCCCGCAAGGGTCTGCGCCGCAAACTTAGGCGTCCGTTTCTGTCGGTCGGAGTTAAGCCGTGTCAAAGTTCTTCATAAAGCACCCCACGGTCGCCATTGTAATCGCGGTGTTTTTTGTCATCGCCGGCGGCGTCATGATTCTCCGGCTTCCGGTTGCGCAGTTTCCCGATATCGTTCCGCCGCAAATTCAGACCACCGCAATCTATACCGGAGCCGATGCCCTCACCGTCGAGCAATCGGTCGCCACTCCTATTGAGGAACAGGTCAACGGCGCCAAGAACATGATTTATATGCAATCGATCAACGGCAACGACGGTTCCATGACTCTGCAAGTGAGTTTTGAAGTCGGTACCGACGTCGACCTTGATCAGGTGCAGGTTCAGAACCGGCTCGCGCAGGCTACTTCGAGCTTACCGGTGGAGGTGAGCAACTATGGACTGACGACGCAGCAAACCGTCGGCATACCGTTGCTGGTTTTCACCGTCAGCTCGCCGAATCACACCTGGGATCAAACCTTTCTCTCTAACTATGTAGCCATCAACATCGAAGACGAACTGGCTCGAATTCCCGGTATCGGCCAGGTAAAGGTCTTCGGTGCTTCCAACTATGCAATGCGAGTGTGGGTCGCCCCCGACATACTTTCGAAGCTTCAGCTCACGGTCGCCGATCTTGAAAACGCGATATCCGCGCAGAACGTCGTCAATCCCGCGGGCCAGATTGGGGGAGCTCCCGCGCCCGTCGGTCAGCAGACCACCTACACCGTCACGGCGCAGGGCAGGCTGATGACGGCGGAGCAGTTCGGGGACATCGTAGTCCGAGCCAATTCGGACGGATCGCTGGTACGGCTGAAAGACGTCGCACAGATTCAACTTGGCACCGAGACCTATACCCAGCAGGCCAACACCAACGGAGCTCCTTCGGCGATCATCGGGCTCTATCAGAATCCCGGATCAAACGCGCTGGCGGCGGCAAAACGCGCCAAGGCAAAGGTGGCGGAACTCGCGCGACGCTTCCCCTCTGACATGACCGTTGGACTGACTCTCGATACCACGGTTCCGATCACCGAAGGAGCGCGCGAGATCGTCAAGACGCTGCTCGAGGCTATCGCGCTGGTGATCCTGGTGGTGTTCATCTTCCTGCAAAATTGGCGCGCCACTTTGATTCCCATGCTCACGATTCCGGTATCGTTGGTGGGCGCCTTCATGTTCTTTCCCGCGGTAGGATTTTCCATCAACACGCTCGCGCTGCTTGGATTGGTCCTCGCGGTAGGACTGGTTGTCGATGACGCGATCGTGGTCGTCGAGGCTATCGAGGCAAAGATCGAGCAGGGTAGGTCTCCGCGAGATGCCGCGTTTGAAGCAATGGACGAAGTCGGCGGCGCCCTGGTGGGAATCGCGCTGGTGCTCTCGGCGGTGTTCATCCCCGCCGGATTCATGGCCGGAATCACCGGCTCGCTGTACCGGCAATTCGCGCTGACCATCGCGTTCTCGGTGCTGCTTTCGGCGCTGAACGCGCTTACTTTAAGTCCCGCACTAAGTGCATTGCTGCTCCGTCCGCGAAGTGCTTCACGCGGGCGCGGTCCGCTAGCGTGGTTCTTTTCAGCATTCAATGCGGGATTCGATCGGGTCCAGAGCGGCTACGTCCGGACCTGTAACCTGCTCGTTCGCAAACTCTTCATTGCGGTAGTGTTACTGCTCGGATTCGTGGTGCTCGCAGGCGGCCTCGGCAAAATACTACCCAACTCATTCTTACCGGATGAAGACCAGGGCTACTTCTTCATAAACGTGCAACTACCTCCCGCCGCATCACTGGAACGAACCGGAGTAGTGATGCGCGAGATCGACAGCATCCTCGCCAAGGAACCCGGTATCCGATATTACAACGCGGTTTCCGGCTTCAGCATCTTGTCGCAGACCAGCAGCAGCCGCACCGGGCTTTATTTTTGTCAGTTGAAACCCTATGGCGAGAGAAAAACCGCTGCCCTTCGCTCCGACGCTATCGTAGGGGATGTAAATCGCAAGTTGGCTGCGCTGCCTGCTGCGCAGGCGTTCGGATTCCTTCCCCCTGCTATTCCCGGGATAGGACAAGCCAGTGGCATCGATTTCTTTATTCAGGATCGTGCTGGTAACGACGTTGACTATCTGTGGCAAAACACCCAGAAATTCCTCGCCGCCGCGAAGAGCCGCAAAGAACTGGGGCAGATGAACCTGCTGTTTAATCCGGGCGTCCCTCAGATCTACGCGGCAGTTGACAAAGACAAGGTCTTCAAGCTTGGCGTTTCGATCAAGGACGTATACACCGCGTTGCAAACGCTTCTGGGCGGCTACTATGTCAATCAGTTCAATCGCTTCGGCCGGGTCTGGAAAGTCTTCGTTGAAGCAGAGCCTCAATACCGCGCCGACGCGACCCAGGTAGGTCAGTTTTATGTCCGTAACAATTCCGGCGGCATGGTGCCGCTGTCGACTCTAGTCGACATGCAACGCATCTTCGGTCCTGAATATACCACGCGCTTCAACGAATATCGCGGCATCGAGATCTTTGCTGCGCCCGGTCCCGGTTATAGCACCGGTCAGGCGATGAAAGCGGTCACCGAAGTTGCGAACCAGGTCTTACCGCGCGATATGGGCTATGCCTGGAACGGGATTTCCTATCAGCAATCGGTCGCAGGCGGCGGCGCCGGAGTGTTCGGTCTATCGCTGGTGCTGGTCTTCCTCATCCTGGTGGCTCTCTATGAGAGCTGGTCGCTGCCGTTTAGCGTTCTTCTAAGTGTGCCGGTGGCAGTATGCGGCGCCTTTGCAGGGTTATGGGCGCGGCATATGGACAATGACGTCTATGCGCAGGTCGGTTTAATCATGCTCATCGGCTTGTCGGCCAAAAACGCGATCCTGATCGTCGAATTTGCGAAGGCCGAGCTGGAGAAGGGTGAGTCTGTCATCGACGCGGCTCTCAAAGGCGCGCGCGCGCGACTGCGGCCCATCCTTATGACTTCGTTTGCCTTCCTACTCGGACTCCTCCCACTTTGGACCGCACTCGGAGCAGGTGCGATGGCGCGTCGGCTCATCGGCACAGTCACGATCACCGGCATGTTGTTCTCGACCGCATTCGCAATATTCTTGATTCCGGCGCTCTTCGTGATGATCGAAGGTTTAGCCAGCCACCCGGATTCCTCGCAGAGAAATGAAACCCAGGTTTCAAAACCTGATGCGCCGGAAGCCGCAACCATCGACGAACTGCCCGATCGTGCCGCGTCGCGTTAGTGCGGAGTGAGAGCTAAACCATCACGCCAACCCCTATGAAGGAGCAACCAATGAGTGAAGCCACCCTCGGCGGCCGGTTCACGTTCCCACGCACGTCATTGGCAGTCCAACGGATGGGCTACGGCGCGATGCAACTCGCTGGCCCCGGCGTATGGGGGCCACCTAAGGACCCAGCGGGCGCCGTCGCCATCCTTCGCGAGGCGATCGCGGCTGGGGTAAACCATATCGACACGGCCGACTACTATGGTCCGCATGTTACCAACCAGATCATCCGCCAGGCGCTGCACCCGTATCCTGCGGGGCTAGTGGCCTGTAACGGGTGAAATGGTATCAGCAGTGATTCGATGTGAGGGGTCGCGGTAGGTCCACTTGATGGGTTTGGGGGC